>Ga0209676_1000348_pt1 | contig 87619 bp, 66 predicted proteins | sample AraplaCvi_mLB_r2_FD_184282 | JGI IMG/M metagenome (GOLD analysis project Ga0209676, IMG submission 184282) | Arabidopsis root microbial communities from North Carolina, USA - plate scrape MF_Cvi_mLB_r2 (SPAdes) (version 2) | ecosystem: Host-associated > Plants > Roots > Endosphere | place: USA...
CACGCTTGGCAGCTACGGTATCAATATATCGAAAATCAAAGCGACGATCGGGCCGACGGTGACGCTCTACGAGATCATCCCGGAAGCGGGTGTGCGGATCTCGAAGATCAAGAACCTCGAAGGTGATATTGCATTGAGCCTTGCGGCATTGGGCATCCGTATCATTGCGCCGATGCCGGGCCGCGGTACGATCGGTATCGAGGTGCCGAACAAGAATCGGGAGACGGTTTTTGCACGCTCGGTACTGGCCAACGACCGTTTTCAGAAATCGACTTACGATTTGCCCATTGTTTTGGGTAAAACCATTTCAAACGATATCCACATTGCCGACCTGGCGAAAATGCCCCACTTGCTGATGGCGGGTGCGACAGGACAAGGAAAGTCGGTGGGTTTGAACGTCATTCTGGCCTCTTTGATTTACAAAAAGCACCCGGCAGAGCTCAAATTCGTGCTCGTAGACCCGAAAAAGGTGGAATTGACCCTTTTCAACAAGTTGGAAAGACACTTCCTGGCCAAGCTCCCGAATGCGGAAGAGGCGATCATTACCGATACCAAAAAGGTGATTTTTACCTTGAATTCCCTGTGTATCGAAATGGATTCGCGCTACGACCTGCTGAAAGAGGCTGCGGTACGGAATTTGAAGGAATACAATACGAAGTTCGCCGCGAGAAGGCTGAACCCCGAAAAAGGGCACCGCTTCCTGCCATATATCGTACTTGTGATCGACGAGTTGGCGGATTTGATGATGACGGCTGGCAAGGAGGTCGAAACGCCGATTGCGCGTCTGGCGCAGCTGGCACGTGCGGTGGGTATTCACCTGGTGGTGGCCACACAGCGGCCTTCCGTGAAGGTTATCACGGGTTTGATCAAGGCGAACTTCCCGGCGCGTCTGTCGTTCCGCGTAACGTCGAGCATCGACTCGCGTACGATCCTGGATATGGGCGGCGCCGAGCAGCTCGTCGGGCAGGGAGATATGCTGCTCGCGATCAACTCGGAAGTGATCCGCTTGCAATGTCCGTTCATCGACACCCGGGAGATCGAGGATATTTGCGAGTATATCGGCGGGCAGCGTGGTTACGACGAGGCGTATGCATTGCCGGAATACGAAGGAGAGGATGCAGCGGAAGGCAAGGCAGAACTCAACCCGGATGATTTCGACAGTTTGCTACCGGATGCCGCGCGACTGATCGTGACACACCAGCAGGGAAGTACCTCGCTGATCCAGCGTAAAATGAAGCTCGGCTACAACCGCGCGGGCCGCATAATGGATCAGCTGGAAGTGTTAGGTGTGGTAGGGCCATTCACCGGCAGCAAAGCGCGTGATGTGATGTTCCACGATTTGAATATGCTGGAAGAGCATCTTCGCGTAATGGGCGTAAGCTAGGCCCGGTACCATTAAACCATTGCAGTTTTGTAAAGTCTAAAATTGAAATATTTCACTTAAAACCCCGTTTTTATAAACTTATTAGGTATTAAATCATTGAATATGAGAAATTTGAAGAAGAGTGCTTGTTTGCTTGCGGTGTTAGCGATTTTCATTTTGAACCCATGCGTTTCTCACGCGCAGGGCGACAAAAAGTCATCGGATATCCTGAACGCTATGAGCAGCAAGTACCAGAAGATCAAATCCTTTAAAGCACTTTTTACCTACATTACCAAGGGTGAAAAGCCGCTGAAAGGAGAAGCGACCGTGAAGGGCTCGAAGTTTCGGTTGAAAATGGCAGGTCAGGAGATCTTTAATGACGGTAAATTGATGGCTACGTACATTAAGGAGACCAATGAAGTGAATTTGCAGGATTTCGACCCCGCTGCCGGCGGCGACCTCGACCCGACGAAAATTTATACAGCCTACAAAAAGGGTTTCAAATCAGCTTTTGTAAAGGAAAAACAGGAAGCAGGTAAGGCACTCGAAGTAGTTGAATTGACCTCGACCAACAAAAACAGCCAGGTCAATAAGGTGCAGATCGAAGTGAATAAGGCTGATAAATCGATCGCCAGCTGGAAGATTTTCCAGAAGAACGGCCAGGAAGTAACTTATAAAGTGGATCAGTTTGTGCCAGACGTTAATGTGGCCGACAATTTCTTCGCTTTCAATGCCAAACAATACCCCGGTGTGGAAGTGGTGGATCTGCGATAATTTCCAACTACATACGCAAATAGCAATGGGTGAGCCTTTCGGTCTCACCCATTTTTCTTATACGCGTTATAATGTCCTCGAAAATCAATGTCAAAGTTTGTGACAAGGATTGTAAACAAATGGTTGCATCTGAACAAAACTTATCTATTTCAGTCGGGACGTGCCAGTAATGCGCGCACGTGTTGCTCGGTTTCGGAGAAATGCGCGGTTGCCTCCACCTCTTTCTGCAGAAAGCGCTGGATGCGGTTGCTTTCGTATGCCCTGAAAACAGCCGGGTGCACATAATACTTTTTACAAACGGCGCGGGTATTACCCAAATGCGCTGCTACCGCATCGAGGCAGGTGTTTTCGATACGCGTCAGCTGTCGCTGGGAAACGGCTTTTTCCTGGTGGCTGAGGTATTCAAACGCGGTGACAGTACCCATCCAGGTCCGGAAATCCTTCGCTGAAAAGTTGGCGCCCGTGTGCCGGCGGATGTAATCGTTTACCTGCCCGGCATTCAGGGAGCACCTTCCGCCGGTTTCCGTGATGTATTGAAAAAGCCGTTTTCCAGGCATTTCCTTGCATTGCAGTACCAGCCGCGCCAGTTGCTTGTCGCGCAGGGTGATGTCTTGCTTGATACCTTTTTTACCCTTGAATGTGAACCGGATACGGCTGCCGGTGACGGTAGCAGAGCGGGCGTCGAGCGTGGTAATGCCCGACGACCCGTGCAGGACCTTATAGCGTTGGTTTCCTACCCGCATACAGGTTTTGTCCATGAGTTTGATCACCAATGCAATGGCTTTCGAAAGGTCGAAATCCCGTTTTCGGAGATCGTGTTCCACCTGCTCGCGTAATGCGGGTAAGGCTTCGGAGAACATGAGTAATTTGTAATACTTGGCCTGGTTCCTGACAAGGTTCCAGAACGGATGGTACCGATATTGTTTCCGGCCGGCGGCGTCGATGCCTGTGGCTTGGAGATGCGCATCCTGATCGACGCTGATCCAGACATCGGTCCATGCGGGCGGGAGCACCAGCGATTTGATGCGTTTGATCGCCTGGGGATCCTTGCAGCGCTGGCCCTGATCGTCGATATAGTAGAATCTGGGCGCTTTTCCCTTGCGGGTGTAGCCCGGAGCGTCCGCGGATTGGATGTAGTGAAGTCCGGCTGCTTCGGCCGTCAATGCGGGATTCTTTCTTAGTTTTTTGAATTGCCGGGCTGTTAGTACCGGCTCGTCGGAGGTTATTTCAAGAGCTGCGGCTGCTGACATGTGGTTTACCGTTAGTTGTTCCGCAATTCATAATAATTCAATACCAAGCCACGGCGCAGGCCCAAAAGGTGCTTTCAGCCGCCTCAGGACTATCCAATTCCATAAAAAATCCCCAGCCCCGGCCGGTAAGCGGCCAAGCTGAGGAACAATATACTCACGGGTTACGGCTACTACGCGACGGGGAAATAAAGGGTGAATACCGACCCTTCCCCAAACGCCGACTTTGCACCGATAAATCCTTTATGGTTCTCCATGATCTTCTTGCAGATCGCCAGGCCAATGCCCGTTCCCGGGTACTTATGAGCAGGATGCAGGCGCTGAAAAATGTCGAATATCCTGCTTTCATATTCGGCCTCAAAGCCGATTCCATTGTCGTGAAAAGCGATGGCGTGGTAGCGGCCCATAGCGGTTTTTTCGGAAGGAATGGCTGTTGCTTCCACAATGCCCGCGGTGATGCGGATGTCTGGGCGTTCGCCGGCCTTGACGAATTTGAGCGCATTGCTAATCAGGTTGATGAACAACTGATGCACCTGGAAGGGAATAATTTCCAGAGAGGGCAGCTTATCCGCATGAAGTGTGGCACCTTTTTCGTCAATATTGTCCTGTAACTCGGAAATGACATTCCGCAGTACCTCGTTCAGGTCGGTCAAAACAAAAACCTTGTCCATGCTGCCTGCTTTCGAGTAAGTGAGGATATCCTCGATGAGCATTTGCATCTTTTCGGCGGCGAAACGCATTCGCTCGACAGAATCCTTCACCTGAACCGACAAGTCCGGATCTTCACGGTCGAGGACTTTGGAAGCGAAAATCTGAATTTTACGCAGCGGCTCCTTCAAATCGTGGGTCGAAATCCAGTTCAGGTTTGAGAGTTCTTTGTTCGCCAGGCGCAATTCTTCATTGAGGCTCCTGTTTTGATCCTCCTGCGCCCTGATCAGCCGGTAATTAATGTGCTTCTGCAATGCGTACGAAAAGCTTGAAGCCGCATTGATCTCCGATTTCCGCCAGGGCGAGCTCTTATCTTTCACAATCTCCATCCAGAGCTCAAACGACTTGCGCGGGGAAAGGCGGACGCCGTCTTCATTTGGCAAAACAGCTTTATCGGGGTTGCCAGCCCAGTTAATAGTCTCGATTTTCTCTTGCCTTAACCATAATATCCCATCATTCTCGCCTGACACCATCGAATGGTAAATCACGCCGGCAGCATATTTGGAAATGTCTTTCGCGGCTGGATAAACTTCTGCGAGATTATCGGTGTCGAAAGTCTGGTTGGGGTATGCATCGGACAGAAATGCAAACAGCTCAATCAACCTGGCATCCGAAGGGACCAGGCCGTTGGTATACAATATTCCCTCATGGTAAATGGCGGCGCCTGTGGCATTCGCAAGTTTCAGCAGCCATGGTGACTGGTGACGGGCTTCCAAGAAATTTTCAGTCTCATGCAGGAGTGTGAGCGCTTCCGTGAGGGCCTTATCGACCTCTTCGCTGATGTTGTACTCTTCGGCGACCTCACGCACCGCGATTTGGGATGTCAGGAAATGCCCCTGTAACAATGCGGAGAGTCGCGTATAGTGCGGCAATATCTTGGGTGCATAATGATGGCATGCAATGAGCCCCCATAGTTTCTGATTTTGCAGCAGCGAAATCGTGAGTGTAGCACCCACCCCCATGTTTTTCAAATATTCAATATGCATGGGTGACACGCTCCGCAGGATCGATAGGCTCAGATCGAGCGATTGATTGCTTTTATCCGCCGAATCGTCGATTGTCAGTAGCGGCACAGGCGTGTAATTAATGTCCGCGATCATCCGGAGCGGATTGCGGATGTACAGCTCGCGCGCCTGCGCAGGTATGTCCGTGTGCGGGTATTTCTGGTTCGCGAAAGAAACCAGGTCCTCGCGCCGGCTTTCTGCGATTACCTCCCCATTGTACTGCTCGTCGAACCGATATATCATCACCCGGTCGTAGCCGGTAATACTGCGGGTTTCGTCGGCAATTTCCTGGCAGAGATCGAGTAACCCGCTGGACTTTTCCATGATCGAGACGAAATTGCGGGTCTGTGTGTACAAGTTCGGCAATTGCAAGGTCCCGTCCGGGAATGGTTCGAGCTCCAGTATCACATTATTCCCACTCCCGTGAACGGTGGTATTGAACGAAACCCCGTTGAATGTGAATACAAACGGCTTCGCGGAATCGATGGCTTCCGCGCCCGCGTACAATGCGAAGTGCGAAGCTTCTTCCTCCGGGAAAATATCGGAAATGTGTTTCCCCAGTATCTTATCCGGGCTGATACCGATAAAATCCGCGCAGTTGGCGCTGCAAAACTCGATTCTGGAAGCCCCTTTTTGTATCCCCAGCAAAAAACCGTGGGGCTGAATGCTGCCGGGTATGTGTATGGGCTCACTTTCGCAATTTGTCAGATTGACAATGTCGCGGTTCACAATGTCCTTGATATTCATTCCTGCTGACCAGTTACGACCGGCCGGTTTGCCCGAGCCAGTTGTCAATGATGGTAAAAGTTTTTCTTGCGCTGTCGATCACACCGTCCCGCTCCTCATATTCGTCAACAAATTGAGTAAGGGAGGAGATGAAACTTTTCCACAAGTTTCCTGTTTGTGCACCATATCCCCAGAAATAGGAAGCGCCATTTTCCCCGACGAGGCCGAGCACTTCGTGGATATGCCGGTACAAGATTTTTCCGCCCAGTGTAGAGCCTTCCAATACGTACATAATGCCCAGCGCCTCGGCAACAGTCGAAAATTCGAAACGGTATACCGGCAACGCATCGACTTCGGCTTCCGAAAGGCCGGTGGCCAGGAGGTCGTCGATGATCAGCCGCGATTTATAACGGTAGGGCAAATCTGTGATAACGTGGGAAATAGCAGGGAACACCTGATCCTCGCAGGCTATGGTCAACCCAAAAAGGGCAGCCAGGTACGTCTGATAGTCCTTTACGGAAACGGAGGGGGAGAGTATCGCTTTAGAAAGCGGATTATCTTCCAGTTTCTGGTGGCTTTCTGCCGTTTCTTGTCTTAGTCGTTTGAAAAATAATTCTTGCTCTGTGTCTAAAGCAGTTGCTTCACTCATACTGAATGCAAATTGAAACCTGTAAGATTAATTGGTTATCAAAAATTGTTCCACCCCCTCTGGTATCGTCACCCTCGCTCTGTCGAGCAGGCATTTTTTTAGGATTTCTATCAGGCTATTAAAGCTGTTCGGTTTCTGAACATAGAGGTTGGCCCCGTTGCGGTAGGCCGATTCCCACAGATGCTGCGAGACCGAAGTCGAAAGGATCACGATGGGTACCTGCCCGTACCTGGCAGTACCCCGGATTTCTTCCAGACATTCGAGCCCGTTTTTGACAGGCATGTTCATATCCAGAAATATAATGTCGGGCCTGCTGTCCGCGTCTTTCAATATTTGGAGAAGTTCCACCCCATTTTCAGCGATAGAAAGGTCTGTTTCCAGGGGGATTTGTTTCAACGCTTCCTGAAAAAGAAAGGTATCGTCATGGTCGTCGTCGGCCAGCATGATCCGCAAAGGGGCAAAAGGGCTCATTAAATAGGGATAGAGGTAGGTTTGGGAAAAGACAGAACAACCCGAAGGACGCTGTTTTTGTCGACGGATAACTACAAAAATATCCGTTTTTCGGTCGCGATGGCATAGTTTTTTAAATTTTAGGGCTCAAATCAACAAAAAATGGAAACCTATTATGAAAAAGATCGCATGGAGTATCCTTATGGCAGCGACTGTGGTGGCGTTTACGAATTGTAACAACACCAAGACAGAGGATAGCAAAGAAGTTGCAGAAGAGCAGAATGAAGCGAAACTGGATACTACGGCATTGGAAGATGACTCCGAGTTTGCCGTGGCTGCCGCCGATGGCGGATTAATGGAAGTTCAACTCGGAGAACTGGCACAAAAAAATGCCGCCAGTGCCGATGTTAAAAAGTTCGGGGAGATGATGATGAAAGACCATTCGAAAGCAGGCGAAGAACTGAAAACGCTCGCCGCCCAGAAAAACTTCACACTCCCGACGATGCTGAGCGACGATAAACAGAAAAAGTACGACGACCTCGCGCAGAAGAAGGGGAAAGACTTTGATAAAGCCTATATCTCTTTCATGGTGGACGATCACAAAGAAGATATCAGCGAGTTTGAGGAAGCCGCGAAAGATGCCAAAGATCCAGATGTCAAGGCATGGGCCGAAGGCAAACTTCCGACTTTGAAACACCATCTGGAAATGGCCGAAGCTATCGATAAAAAAACCAAATAACCTGAACCGAGTCATCGGAAAGCCCGTAGCGAAGTATTTGCTCCGGGCTTTTTTGCTTTTAAAAACGCAGGATAGTGAAAACAAATCATCAATTTGTAATTTTAAACCCGGCGGAAAACCGGCTTTGCAAAGTAATTCCGGGCAAACGCTTGCGAATTGATTTTGCATAAGTTTATTTTGTCTACCTATTATATAGAGTAATTCATGTTTGCTATTCTAAACCACCCTGCGAAGTTGACTTTAAAGGCCTTTTTCGGCCTGATTGCGCTGGTTTTGTCAATTTCGACAAGCCACGCCCAGACAGCCAGGCGCCCGAACATCATTTTCATTTTCTCAGATGACCATGCCTATCAGGGAATTGGTGCATATGGGAACAAGATTGTTAAAACCCCCAATATCGACCGCATTGCCCGTGAAGGTGCATTGCTGACCAACAACCTGGTGACTAACTCCATATGCGGCCCGAGCCGTGCGACATTGCTCACAGGTAAGTACAGCCACCTGAATGGTTACAAACGCAATGACCGGACGAAGTTCGATACCAGCCAGACGTTGCTGTCGGAAACGCTCCGTAACAATGGCTACCAAACGGCATGGATCGGTAAAATGCACTTGAACAGCCTGCCGGCGGGATTCGATTACTGGAATGTGCTACCTGACCAGGGGCATTACTATAACCCGGAGTTCATCGGCCAGCCTAACGACACCACCAAATACACCGGCTATGTTTCCGACCTCATTACCCAGTTTGCAACCGGCTGGCTTGAAAAACGCGATGATAGCAAGCCATTCTTCCTGATTGTAGGCCATAAAGCTACGCACCGCGAGTGGATGCCCGATTTGCAGGATCTGGGTGCATATGATAATGTGACTTTCCCCTTGCCATCGACATTTTATGACGATTACAAGGGCAGAAAGGCTGCCGCAGACCAGGATATGACCATCGACAAAACGATGCGCATGAAGTTCGATTTGAAAGTGGGGGTGGATTACGAAAAGGATTTCCTCTACAACCGACTTAATGCCGAGCAGAAAAAGGTTTTCAAGGCCTATTATGACAAAGTATCCAAAGAGGTAACGGATAAAAACCTGACCGGAAAAGCATTGGTGGAGTGGAAGTTCCAGCGTTATCTTCGCGATTACTTCTCGACAGCCAATTCCCTGGACCGCAACATCGGCAAGCTGCTCGACTACCTGGACAAAAGCGGTTTGTCCAAAAACACCGTCGTGATTTATGCTTCCGACCAGGGCTTTTACCTCGGCGAGCACGGCTGGTTCGACAAACGCTTTATTTATGAAGAATCATTGAAAACACCATTTGTGATCCGTTATCCGGGCGTGATCAAGCCGGGGACCAAGGTGAATGACCTCGTGGTGAATGTCGACTGGGCTCCGACCGTATTGAATATCGCGGGTGTAAAGACGCCGGCTGATATGCAGGGTAAATCGTTCCTGCCATTGCTGAAAGGCGCGCAAACGGCACAGGTACCCTGGAGAAAAGAGGCTTACTACCACTATTACGAGTTCCCGCAGCCGCACCACGTATATCCGCATTTCGGATTGAGGACCAACCGCTATAAGCTGGTCTATTTTTATCAGGGGGCCGACTCGTGGGAATTGTATGATTTGCAGAAAGATCCGAAAGAGGTTTCCAACATTTACGGAACAAAGGGAACAGAAAAGCTAACAGCCGACCTTAAAATCAAGCTGAAAGCATTGATGAACGAATACAAGGACGACGAGGCGTTGAAAATCCTCGCGACAGCGAAACCCTGATCAGCGTGGCAGATACCCGAAATCCTGAATATGATGCAATCGTGGTCGGTTCCGGTCCGAACGGGCTCGCGGCTGCTATTACCTTACAGGAATCGGGGCTTTCGGTATTGCTCATTGAAGGGAAAGAGACGATCGGGGGCGGTATGCGCACAGCGGAACTGACGCTGCCGGGTTACCGCCACGACATTTGTTCGGCTGTGCATCCGATGGCACTCATGTCGCCGTTCTTTGAAAGATTGCCGCTGGCGGATTTCGGGTTGAAGTTCGTTCAGCCCACGCACGACGCGGCGCACCCGCTGGATGGCGGTCGTGTGGCGGTCCTCGACCGGTCGGTAGAAGCGACGGCCCGGCAACTGGGTGCTGATGGAAATACCTACCGCCAATGGATGGGGGGCCTGCTGGAATCCCTCCCGAAGTTGCTGCCCGATTTGCTCGGGCCGCTGCGATGGCCCGGAGAACCTTTCCGGCTGGCGGGTTTCGGGTTGCAGGCATTACCGCCCGCGACCTGGACGGCTGGTAAATTCAAAACAGCGGAGGGACGTGCATTATGGGCCGGAATGGCTGCGCATTCGATCCAGCCGCTGAGCAATATCGCCACGTCGGCATTCGGCATTATGCTTATGGCGGCGGCGCATATTAAAGGATGGGTGATTCCCGTGGGCGGTAGTCAGAGCATTGCGGATGCATTGGCGGCTTACTACCAATCGCTCGGAGGGAAGATCCAGACAGGCTGGATGGTCGGTTCGGTGAATGAACTCCCTTTGGCCAAAGCGATTTTAATGGATGTAACCCCCAAGCAGCTGGTGCGCATCGCCGGCGAAAGATTGAGTTCTTCGTATAAAAGGCGCCTCGAAGCCTACCGCCACGGCCCGGGGATTTTCAAAGTCGATTGGGCCTTGGACGAGCCGATACCGTTCCAGCGTGAGGAATGCCGGGGAGCAGGTACAGTGCATTTGGGCAATACATGGGAAGAAATAGTGCGGTACGAACGCAATGTGGGAAATGGGAAGCGGGGAGAGAAGCCATTTGCATTGGTGGCGCAGCAAAGCCTTTTCGATAAAACCCGGGCACCCGAAGGCAAGCATACGGCATGGGCCTATTGCCACGTACCGAACGGCGACGATCGCGACATGACCGACGCCCTGGAAAGCCAGATCGAGCGGTATGCGCCCGGTTTCAGGGATGTGATCAAGGCCAGGCACGTGACCAATGCCAGCGCATTTGAACAATATAATCCGAATTACATCGGAGGGGATATCAATGGTGGTATCCAGGATGTGTGGCAGCTGTATTCGCGGCCGGTGCTGAGTATTTCACCTTACCGGACCTCAGCAAAGGGCATTTACATCTGTTCGTCGTCCACACCTCCGGGTGGGGGCGTACATGGGATGTGCGGGTACCACGCGGCGCGCCAGGCGTTGAAGGATGTTTTTAAAGTTGAAGTCAGAAAAGTGTAACAGAGTTTCAGGAATATGGAGTTTTCAATAAAAGGAGTTTGTGGGCTGATAGGCGTAGTGGCTGTTACGTTATGGAGCTGCGGGAGCAAACAAACGGCCGAGGAGAAACGTAAAGCCGACAGCCTCGCAGCCTGCATTGCCGACGGAATGCCTTCGCGCGCATCGGCGATCCGCAATGCGAGCCTGATAACGGAGGGAGCCGGCGACAGCACCGGAATGGTGTGGATACCCGGCGGCAAGTTTCTCATGGGCGCCGACGAGTTCCCCGACTCCCGCCCGATGCACGAAGTGACTGTGAATGGCTATTATATCGATGCGCATGAAGTGACGAATGCCGAATTCGCCGCATTTGTAAAAGCAACCAATTACAAAACCGTTGCCGAACGTCCGCTGAACCAGGCCGATTATCCCGGCGTGCCTGCGGACAAGCTGGTGCCAGGCTCGGCGGTATTTACGCCTACGCCTACACGCGTAAGCCTCGATAACCCTCTCCAGTGGTGGAATTATGTGCCCGGCGCCAACTGGGCGCATCCCGAGGGGCCTTCCAGCTCAACCAAGGGCCGTGAAAACTATCCGGTAGTGCATGTATCGTACGAAGATGCAGCGGCATATGCTAAATGGGCGGGGAAAAGGCTTCCTACCGAGGCGGAATGGGAGTTTGCGGCGCAAGGCGGCAAAGGGAACCATACCTATTACTGGGGCGATCAGCTGAAACCGGGAGGCAAGTGGGTGGCTAACATTTACCAGGGCAGTTTCCCCGACAAGAACACCAAAGAGGATGGCTACCTCACCGCAGCGCCCATCAAGTCCTTCCCTGCCAATCCTTATGGCTTGTATGATATGGATGGAAATGTGTGGGAATGGTGCGAGGACCTTTACCGCCCTGATTACTATCAGAAAAGTCCGGCTGCGAACCCGAAAGGACCGTCGGATAGCTACGACCCCGACGAGCCGGGTGCCGTGAAACGCGTGCAGAGAGGCGGATCGTTCCTTTGCAGCGACGACTATTGCATTCGTTATAAGGCAGGCAGCCGCGGCAAAGGCGAAGTGACCAGCGGAAGCAACAACCTCGGTTTCCGTTGTGTAATGGACAAGAAATGATTTGAGTACCAAACCCATCATATCATGAGTACGCGCTTTCTGACCGTACCCGGGCTCGCGAGCTCAGGCCCGCAGCATTGGCAGACTATCTGGGAAGAGCAATATCCCGACCGTTTCGACCGCGTACAGCAGGCGAACTGGGACTGGCCTGTAAGGCAGGATTGGGTGGCGCAGCTGCAAAGGCAGATCAGCGAACTCACCGAACCTACCATTCTCATCGCCCATAGCCTGGGCTGCATTACCGTCGCGCATTGGGCGCAGGAGTTCAGTTCGGAGCTCATTAAAGGCGCATTACTGGTAGCTCCGGCGGATGCGGAGCTTTCCAAACGGTTGAATTTCGTGGTGGGTTTCACACCCATACCTGTGCGTACGATCCCTTTCAAAACGATCGTGGTGGCAAGTACCAATGATATTTATGCTACCATAGGCCGTTCGAAAGTATTTGCTGCGAATTGGGGAAGCGATTTTGTGAATGTCGGTAAAAAGGGGCACATCAATGCCGTTTCAGGGCTCGAAGACTGGACTGATGGCAAAAAACTTTTAGAACGATTCGAAGGCGTGAAATTGCTGGAAGGCGAAGCAACGCACTCCTGAGAAACGGCGTATGCGTTTGTTAAAGCCTGTTAATGATTTGTTAAGTGCTTTTTATTCTTTATATCTTTCAAAACAGTTCTACACTTTAAACGATTGAAATTATTATGAAAAGAATGTTTGTACTCGCAGCAGCTGGTTTGCTTTTCAATGTTGCGGCTATTGCCAACGGTCCTGGAAAGAGTGCTGCCGACAAAACTTTGAAGGTGGATCCCAAAGCGAGCACCATCAACTGGGGCGCTAAAAAAGTAACAGGAACACACGCGGGAACTGTGCCCCTGGAAAGCGGTACGCTCGTGATTGATAACGATAAGCTCAAAGGAGGAAGTTTTGTAGCCGACATCAAATCCCTGGTTGTTACCGACGTAACGGATAAGGAAATGAACGGCAAACTGACCAATCACCTCAAAAGCGACGACTTTTTCTCGGTAGAAAAACATCCGCAGGCGAAACTGGTGATCTCTTCTGTAACACCGAAGGGCGGCAATGCTTACGATGTAACCGGTAAACTGACAATCAAAGGCATTACTCAGGATGTGAAATTCCCTGCCACGGTAACAGCCGATGCTAAAAAGGTGACAGCTAATGCGAAAGTAGCTATCGACCGTACCAAATACGACATCAAATTCCGTTCAACCAACTTCTTCGAAAACCTCGGCGACAAGGCGATCGACAACGATTTTACACTGGATGTAAGCCTGGTGGCGAACAAATAATCAGCGAATATTTAGCAGATATAAAATCCGGTTTGAGCGATCAGACCGGATTTTTTTTGCTCTATATTTGGCAAATGTGATTTGATAACTGATAGAAAATCTATGAAAAATTTCATCGCGGGCCTCGCTATATGCACATCGGTGTTTACCGGTCAGGCATTTGCCCAAACTGAAAACAAATTGCCCGAATGGGCATTCGGCGGCTTTAAACGGCCTGCCGGCGTGAACCCGGTTATTTCGCCCGACAGTACTACCCGGTTTTTCTGTCCGATGAACAAACGTCGCGTCGATTGGGAATCGAACGATACCTTTAACCCCGCCGCGACGATGAAAAATGGGAAGATCGTGGTGCTGTACCGTGCCGAGGACAAAGCCGGCAAGGCGATCGGCATGCGGACGTCGCGGTTGGGTTATGCTGAGAGTGAGGACGGCATCCATTTCAAAAGAAGAAAGGAACCTGTGCTGTTCCCTGCGGAAGACAGCCAGAAAGCTAACGAATGGCCCGGCGGCTGCGAAGATCCGCGTGTGGCTGTTACCGAAGACGGCCTTTATGTGGTGGTTTACACACAATGGAATAAAGACAAGGCTCGCCTGGGGGTAGCCACATCCCGCGATCTGCTCCGATGGGAAAAATACGGCCCGGTGTTCAGAGAGGCATACCATGGCAAATTCAATAATATCTGGACTAAATCGGGTTCTATCGTGACCAAATTGGTGGGTGATAAACAGGTAATCGCTAAAATCAATGGAAAATACTGGCTCTACTTCGGTGAAGCCAACGTCAATATTGCTACCTCCACAGACCTGATCAATTGGGAACCGGTCGTCGATAGTAAAGGCGAGCTGGTTAACCTTATTTCTCCAAGAAAAGGCTATTTCGACAGTAACCTTACCGAATGCGGCCCGCCGGCCATTCTCACCGACCATGGCATTGTGTTGCTTTACAATGGCAAGAATGATAAAGGCGAAGACGGGGATAAGCGCTTCACGCCTAACAGCTATTGTGCCGGTCAGGTGTTGTTTGATAAAAATGACCCTACCAAAGTCCTGGCCCGCCTGGATACCCCCTTCTTCCGCCCGATGGAGTCATTTGAAAAGAGTGGGCAATACGTAGCAGGGACCGTCTTCATCGAAGGAATGGTGTATCATAAGAAGAAATGGCTGCTATACTACGGCTGCGCCGATTCGCGCGTAGGAGTAGCTGTGTATGATCCCGCCGCGAAAACTCCCGGTGATCCGTTGCCGTAACAGCTGGTACGAAGCTCCGGCTTCGTACTTACTATTCGCAGGCCTCCGGCCGGTGGGAACGGCGATCATCGTGCATGGCAGAGCAGGAGCTCTGCAATATAGCTGGCACGAAGGCAAGACCTTCGCGCCAGTAGCAGGTTAGTACAGGATAGTGCATCAGATATTTTTAGGAATTTTTGGATATTAATTTCTGCTTTTTTAAGAGGAATTGATACCCAAATGGCCCTTGCAGTAAGGGAAATCAGTTGTTCAGGAGTCACTAAACCTATAAATGCGATCAAAATGAGTTTCAGATTTATCAAGGCCGGAATGCTTGTGGCCGCCATGATGACCCTCACCGGCCAGGTCGACACATTTGCTCAAAAAAGTGAAAAAGGCTTCAAATCCATTTTCGACGGAAAAACACTCAAAGGCTGGGATGGCGATCCGAAATACTGGCGTGTGGAAAACGGCTCGCTCGTTGGCGAAATCACTCCTGAAACACTCCTGAAAACCAATTCATTTATTATCTGGCGTGGCGGCGAACCGGGCGATTTTGAGCTGAAAGGCTCTTTCAAGATCGCATCAGCGGGTAACTCGGGTATCAACTACCGCAGCGAGCAACTCACCGACGTCCCTTTTGCATTGAAAGGCTACCAGGCCGATATCGACGGTAAAAACAATTACACCGGCCAGAACTACGAGGAACGCAAACGCACGACACTGGCGTACCGCGGCCAGAAAACGGTTATCAAAGAATACACGGGCGAAAAAACACCCGAAGGCGTTCGCAAGAATGTATCCAAGAATGCCTGGACCGGCTTCGAAGTGGTAGGCTCGCTCGGTTCTTCCGATTCTTTGAAGACTTTGATCAAAAGCGAAGACTGGAATACTTTCCACCTCATTGTGAAGGGAAATCACCTGCAACATTACATCAATGGCGTCCTGATGAGCGATGTTACCGACAACGACACGGTAAATGGAGCTAAAAAAGGCCTTTTAGGGGTACAGGTACACGTAGGCCCACCCATGAAAGTGGAATACAAAGACCTGCGCATCAAACAATATTAATTAAAACATCGGCTGTCGGCCGCCGGCCGTCGGCTGATGCAAAACCATTAATGCAAAGCTTATAGCCTAAGGCTTAAAGCATAAAGCCTTGTTATGAATAAAATCGGATTTAATGTGCTGGCCTGGACGGCGGCAGTTTCGGATGACTTGTTTCCGATCATCGAAAGACTGAAAACGATTGGCTACGACGGCGTCGAGTTCTATTTAGGTCCCCAGGAAGCAGCTGCTTACCAGCGAATGGGCAGTTTCGTGAAAGATCTGGGCCTCGAAACCACGACGGTAATGACGCTTGGCGCCGGCGACAACCCCGTAAGCGAATCAGCGGAAGTCCGCGGAAGAGCGCTGGACAAAATCAAATGGGCCGTGGACCGCGCGCATGACCTTAATTCGAAGGTTATCTGCGGGCCGTTCCACTCGGCGCACACGGTCTTCGTGAACCGCCCGGCAGAAGACCGCGAATACGCGTTGGCCGGAGAGGTACTGAATGCAGCTGCCGATTATGCAGCCCAGGCGAATATCACATTTGCCCTGGAAGCGCTCAACCGGTTCGAATGCTATTTGTGCAATACCATGGAGCAATTGCTCAAACTCGTGAAAGCGGCGGATCACCCGAACGTGCGTGCGATGTTTGATACGCACCATTCCAATATCGAGGAGAAAAGTTACCTGGGCGGGTTACAAACCATCGCACCCGTACTCGCACACGTACACATCAGCGAGAACGACCGCGGTACTCCGGGGACGGGCCAGGTGAAATGGGACGATGCATTCGCGGCATTGGCGGCCATCCAATACGACGGCTGGCTGACCATCGAAGCATTCTCACGTAACGATCCCGGTTTCGCCAATGCGATCGGTGTTTGGCGGGAGTTCAACGAGCCATGGGACATTGCCGAGAACGGCTACAAATTTATCCGCGAAATGGGCCTGAAACACGGGCTCTGATCAAACTACCTTTTTCAGTCCGGGTTTATGAAAAATCTTTTGAAATCAATGCTGGCGCTCGGCATTGCCCTGATCACTTTCGTCTCCAAAGCACAGGACGATCCTGCGAAACATCGCGTCGTGTACAAAGGCGACAAGGGACCAGGTGTAGGAAAAAACATCGTTTTTATTGCTACCGACCACGAGTACCGGGGCGAGGAATCGCTTCCCGCGCTTGCACGCATTATGGCTAAGCGCTACGGGTTTACGTGTACGGTCGTATACGCGCTCGATGAGAATGGCTACATTCTTCCCGGAAGCTCGAATGTAAAAGGCCTTGACGTGCTCGACAAAGCCGACCTGATGGTGCTTTTCATGCGTTTCGCCCATTTCGAAGACAAGGAAATGCAGCATTTCGAGAAGTACATCAAACGCGGCGGGCCTATCGTAGCGTTCCGCACTTCGACCCACGCTTTCGAAATCAAAAACGATCCAAAATGGGAACATTATACCTGGAACTACAAAGGGCCCAAAACGGCGTGGAAAGATGGTTTCGGTGAATACATTCTCGGTGAAACCTGGGTATCACACTATGGCACCAACCACAAGCAATCGTCCAAAATTATCATCGACGAGGCGCAAAAAAATCATCCGATCATGCGTGGCGTGAAGGATATGTGGGTGCAATCGGGTGGTTATACGGCTGCACCGAAAGGTACTGTGCTGGCAAAAGGCCAGGTGCTGAATGGCATGACTGCCGATTCGCCTGCCGATCCGACCAAGGAGCTGCTGCCCGTTGCCTGGATACGCGATTATCAGATGGAAGGCGGTAAAAAAGGCCGCGCATTCACGACTACGCACGGCGCTTCCGAGGATTTGTTGAATGAAGGATTCAGAAGAATGGTCGTGAATGCGATGTTCTGGGGTTTGGGGCTTGAAAGCGCAATCAAAACTACGAACGACATCGCATTTGTGGGCCCGTATAAGCCTACCACATTTAATTTCAGCGGGTATAAGGCTAATGTGAAACCTTCGGACCTGGCGGGCTGGGATTCGCTGATCATGCCGGGCGAGGTAGTGAAGAAGAAGTCGAAGTGATTTTTATATAATTGAAAATAAACTTTTTAATGTCTCAACAACTTCCATTCCGCTTTGGATCAGAGGTTTATACCTGGTTCATGAGCAACAGCGGCCAAACACATCAAGGCCGGTTAGGGCATATGATCGAAGTCATAGCGAAAGCGGGCTTTACGGGAATCCAGCCTATTTTTACGTGGATGGGCGATCTTCAAGACCCCGATTTGCTCGAAGCCAAACTCAAAGAGCAGGGCATCGAACTTGCTGCATTGGCCCTCGCATTGGACTGGAACGAAGCCGAAGAGACAGAACGCGAACGCGAAGTGGCCGACCATGCGATCCGCGTGGCACAGCGTTTCCCGGGGGCAGTCATTAATACTGTACAAATCCCGACAGGCAGACATAACATCGAAGAGCGCCAGAAACGCCTCGTGAATATCGTCAACACGGTATCGCGCCGGGCAGCCGAGAAGGGCGTTCCTTGCAGCTACCACCCGAATTCCCCGCACAGCTCCATTATCCGCACGGAGGAAGATTACAAAATCGTGCTCGAGGGACTGGATGCTTCAGTAACCGGCTGGACGCCCGATGTAGGCCACATTATCAATGGTGGTATGGACCCATTGGCGAAAATGAAGGAGTATCAGTCGCTGATCAACCACGTGCATTACAAAGATTGGGACGGCAACCCGGAATTTACCCTAATGGGCAAAGGCAAAGTTGACCTGCTCGGCGTAACCCAGTGGCTCAAAGACATTAACTACAAAGGATGGATCATCTGCGAAGACGAAGGCGAAGAAGCGTTGGAAGATCCTGATTTTGTGACATTGCATGACGGGAAGTGGATTCAGGAGGAGTTGGTGCCGGCACTGAAGTGAACTTCGGCTGTCGGCTCTCGGCAGTCAGCTAATAACTTCGGCTGTCGGCTCTCAGCAGTCAGACTTTTGTTTTTAATTAAAACCAACATCACAAAAAGCCGACGGCCGATAGCCGAAAGCCGACAGCCATTAAAATATGCCTACCATCAAAACCAACGGTATCAACTTTTATTACGAAGAACGCGGTTCCGGCGAGCCTTTGCTCCTCATTATGGGCATTACCGCGCCGGGGGCCGTGTGGAATGTGCACGTGGCCGATTGGAAGCACCATTTCCGGTGCATTATCGGAGATAACCGCGGTGTGGGACTTACCGACAAACCCGCCGGTCCCTATTCGACCGAGCAAATGGCGGATGATTATGCAGGTTTACTGGATTCGCTGGGTTTGGAGAACGTGAATGTGATCGGCTGCTCGATGGGTAGCACCATTGCGCAGCAGCTCGCGATACGGCATCCGAAAAAGGTGAAATCGCTCGTGCTGATGTGCCCATGGGCCCGTTGCGACAATTACGCGAAAGGCCTTTTTCAGCATATTATGAATGCCAAGGCGCGTTTCCGGCCAGAGGAGTTCAGCTTGTATATTCAGTTGCTGATCTTTTCAAAATCGTCGTGGGATGATACAAAACAGCATGAGGATTTGGAGAATGGCCGGCGGATCGATGCATTTAACCCGTTTCCACAGCCGCTGCACGGGTTGGAAGGACAAGCCGCAGCGTGCATCAACCACAATGCATTGCCGGATCTGGGCAAAATCAATGCGCCTACATTGGTGATAGGAGGCCGGGAGGATATTTTCACGCCGGTATGGATGGCCGAAGAGGTCGCCAACGGCATTCCGGGTGCCGAACTGTTCTTGTACGACAAGCTTGGGCACGCATTCCATTTTGAAAATACAGAGGATTTCAATGCCCGCGTGAGAAACTGGCTGGCGGCCGTGCCCATAGCCTGATCCCGCATTTTTGAAGTTAAAAGCATTAAAACGAGGCATTTTGCGCCTTTTTCAGGTTTAGATAATTACGAGTTTAATTAAGATATAATGGAGATCGGGGATTCGAAAGGGACGCACAAGCAAGCGGACGATTGGAAAGTAAAAGTGTCGAACCACATCCAGGTGGGCGGCATCGAAACTTCGGTGCTCGACAATGGCGCCGGCCGCGGTACCCGCATCGCGTGGATCAATACCGGTGGTGGGCTGCGCTTCAAAGTCGTAATCGACCGGGCGATGGACATTGCCGAGGCATTCTACAACCAGCACAGCCTGGCGTGGATCAGCCACGGCGGCGTTACTGCCCCGCAACCGTTTTCCGACAAAGGCATTGACTGGCTCCGCACATTCGGCGGCGGCTTGCTCACTACCTGCGGGCTCTCGCATGCAGGCGGGCCGGAGTCGGACAGCTTCGGTGACCGCGGTTTGCACGGGTTGATCGGTAACCAGCCCGCGGAGATCATTTCGATCGTCCAGCCCGATTTACGGGCCGGAAAATACGACATGAGCATTACCGGCATTATTCGCGAAACCCGGCCATTCGGCCCGAGTTTAGAGTTGAAACGGACTATTTCGGCCAGATTGGGAGAAGCGAAACTGCGCATTCATGATGAGGTAATAAATAAAGCCAATACCGCGGCACCGCATATGCTGCTGTACCATTTCAATTTCGGCTGGCCGATTGTGGACGAAGGCACGGACATTCTCTGGAATGGTCAGTGGCGCCCGCGATTTGAAGAGAATGCGAAGATTTTCAAAGAAGGTAATGCATTCAAAAAGGCGCCCGCCCCGCTCGAAAGTCACCTGGGAAGCGGAGAAGAAGTTGCGTTGATCGACGTGGACGCGGATATTTTCGGCGACAGCATTTGCGGGTTGCATAATGAGAAACTCGGGCTGGCGGTCGCATTGAAATTCAAAAAAGAACAACTCCCATGGCTGGCCAACTGGCAGCATTGGGGTAAGGGTGAATATGTGACAGGCATCGAGCCGAGTACGCACCCGCTTTCGGGCCAGGCGAAGGCGCGGGAAGAGGGAACTTTGATTTTCTTGCAACCGGAAGAAACCAGAGAATATGATCTGGAACTGAGCGTGTTGACGGCAAAGGAGGAGATTGAAGAATTTGAATTGAAAGTAAATGTGTCGTAACCGGTGCACTGCACCGAAATATTAATTCAACCAAAACCAATTCTTTAATACAAAAACAATGGGACTTTCAAGTATAGCTGAGAAGGCGTTGGAGCAGGGGAAGGGAATTTTGCGCCTGGCGCCTACATGGGTGCCACGTTCGTTTTGCGTTCCCGGCCGCAGGATCAAATTGCACCCCGACGATTATTACGTGCTGGGTGGAGAGCGTGGTGGTATCGATGAGCGTTGGTTGTCGTCCACAACTCCTGCGGAGAATGGGCCGCTTACAGGCGAAAATGAAGGTTTGAGCCAAATCGTTTTGGAAGATGAATCGGGGGTTCAGAAAGTGACGTTGCGGGATGCAGTAGCTGAGCTGAAAGGTCAGATTATAGGCGACAGGCTTTGGGATCAATACAAGAGCTGGCCTATGTACTCCAAGTTTTTTGACAATATGGGGCCGCTTCCGCATCATATTCACCACAGGGATGAGCACGCTGCGATGGTGGGCCAGAATGGAAAGCCGGAAGCCTACTATTTTCCGCCTCAACTGAACAACCACGGTGGAGATTTTCCATACACATTCATTGGTATCGCTCCCGGTACCACCAAAGAGCAGATCAAGGAGTGTTTGATGAACTTCACCAAAGGCGACAATAAGATTACCAATTACTCCCAGGCGTTTCGTCTGGAGCCGGGAACGGGCTGGGATGTGCCTCCTGGCATGTTGCATGCGCCGGGCAGCTTGTGTACCTACGAGCCTCAAAAAGCTTCGGATATTTTTGCAATGTATCAATCGCTTGTCAATGAAGCGGTTATTCCGGAAGAGCTGCTTTGGAAAGGAACGCCGAAAGACAGAATTGGCGACTACGACCTGTTGATGGAAGTGATCGACTGGGATCTGAACGTGAATCCTAATTTGATGGAAAAGCATTTCATGCGCCCGAAACCGGTAAAAGATGTCGAAGAAATGGCGGCGGAAGGATATAGCGAGAACTGGATTTGCTATAAGAACGAGGCTTACAGTGCCAAGGAATTGACCGTTTTCCCAGGACAGACTGTAACCATCAAAGACGCTGCTGCATATGGAATGATCGTAATGCAAGGCCACGGCAAATTCGGCGTGTGGGATATCGAAACCCCGGCATTGATCCGCTACGGACAGCTCACCAACGACGAATATTTCGTAAGCGAAGCGGCTGCGATCGAAGGTGTTACAATTACTAACCCTTCAAGCAACGACCCGATCGTGATTTTGAAGCACTTCGGTCCGGGTAATCCTGATTTGGTATTGTAAATAAACTTCGGCTTTCGGCCGTCGGCTGTCAGCTTTTGGTCTTTCGCTTTGAAAGCCGATAGCCGACAGCTGACTGCCGAAGTCTCCCACCATAAATTCCTCAAACCATGCCTGAAAATAATTTCCCCAAGCTTCACAATGCCACATGGCCTGGCATCGTAGGCAAAGGTTCTGATTCAGAGCCGATTATTCCTTTTGATACATTGCTTGAAAAAACCGCTGCTGCTGAGGTTGACGGTGTGAAATTCGATGGTGTCGATATTGGTCTGTTTGACGAGCATATTGGCGAATACCTGAACGCAGCCGACGGCGGCAAACGTCTGGCCGACAAGCTGGCGGGTTACAACCTGGAAGCAGGTAGCCTCGTGGCGAACGTTTGGGCTGGTTCGGCAATGGGCAGTAAAGATGCCCGCGATACGTTTGTGGAGCAGGTGCGTAAGGCATGTGAGTTCGGCAAGCAATTGCGTGACGCCGGCATCCGTCATGGGGGTGTGATACGCATCGACTCGGCAGCCTCGCCGGAGGCATGGTCGGCTGATCCGAAAGGCAATACCAAGCAAATTGCTGAAACTTTCCGCCGCGCTGCCGACGTAGCCGCCGATTTTGGCGAGAGACTGGCTGCCGAAGGGGAGATTTGCTGGGGCGGCATGCACAGCTGGAAAGCGATGATCGATACGCTCGAAGCGACCGATCGCCCGAACGTGGGTTTTCAGGCCGATATGTCGCATACATTCCTGTATTTGCTTGGCTATAATGCGCCGGAAGACCGCATTCTGCCCGCCGATTTCCAATGGGATGACCGCGCAACGCTGGATGAGGCATTCAAGAAAATGACTGCCGCGCTGCGTCCGTGGACCATCGATTTTCACGTAGCACAAAACGACGGAACCGTTCACGGGACCGGTTCGCACGATAAAACCGGCCGCCACTGCCTCGCTACCGATCCGAATGGCAAGCTCGACATCGTTCATCACGCCGGTTTCTGGCTGCGCGACGAAAAAGGAGAACTCACCAAAGCATTCCGTCACATCTGCTGGGACGGCTGTATGTTCCCTAACGAGGTAATGTACAAGCAGCAAACCTGGAACGATATCCTCGCAGCTCTCGTGAAAGTCCGTAACGCGCATGGGTGGCAGGCGTAATGGCTTTAAGCTATAAGCTGTAAGCTTTTTTTACTTTCGCTCGATGAAGTTCACAGCTTATAGCCTAATGCTTAGAGCTTTACGCTTTTACATATTCCAAAAACCTAAGGCTTAAAGCTTATAGCTTACAGCCCAAAGCATTCAACAAAATGTCAGAAAAAAAACAAATTCGCGTCGCCCTGATCGGTTCCGGTTTGATGGGCCGCACGCATACCAATGGTTATAAAAGAATCGGGGATTTTTTTCCTGAGCTCGAATACCGCCCGGTGCTGGCGGCTGTTTGTTCCCGCAACGAGGAGAAAGTGAAGGCCTTTGCCGAGCAATGGGGCTACGAATCGTACGAAACCGACTGGCGCAAAATCATCGAGCGTGACGATATCGACGCGGTGGACATTTGTACGCCTAACGATACGCACGCCGAGATCGCATTGGCAGCGGCGGCAAAGGGCAAAATGATCCTTTGCGAAAAGCCGTTGGCACGTACATTGGCAGAAGCTAAAACAATGGTGGATGCTATTGAGGCCGCTGGTGTGAAGAATACGGTGTGGTACAACTACCGCCGCGTTCCTGCTGTGACTTTGGCGAAGCAAATCGTGGATTCAGGCAAGCTGGGACGCATTTTCCATTACCGCGCCAACTTCCTGCAAGACTGGACGATCAGCCCGGATGTACCGCAAGGCGGAACCGCGACGTGGCGCCTCGATGTAGACGCAGCGGGTTCCGGCGTGACCGGCGATTTGCTCGCGCACTGTATCGACACCGCGATGTGGATCAATGGTGGTATCAAGGACGTGTCGGCGGTGGCTGAGACGTTCATCAAGGAGCGCAAGCACGCAGGTACCGGCGAAGTACAAAAAGTAGGTATCGACGATGCTTGTATCTTCCATTGCCATTTTGATAATGGCTCGCTGGGCTTGTTCGAATCTACGCGTTATGCGCGCGGCCACAAGGCGCTTTATACTTTTGAAATCAATGGCGAGCATGCTTCCATTCGCTGGGACCTGCACGATATGAACCGTTTGGAGTACTTCGATCACGATGACCAGTCGATTGTGCGCGGATGGCGTTCGATCCTGGTGACCGACGGCGACCAGCCTTATATGAAGCGCTGGTGGATCCCCGGTACCAGCATTGGCTACGAGCATTCATTCGTACACCAGGCAGCCGATTTCTTCGAAAGCCTGCAAACCGGCCAACCTTGCTCACCGACTTTCCGCGATGCCTACGAAACACAGAAAGTGTGCGAAGCGGTGCTGGAATCGGCGGCTTCCAAAAGCTGGAAAGATACCGGCGTACATTGGGAGGGTTAATCCAATAATGCATTCATAATCTGAGGCTTTAACCGAATCCCGCACTGAGGGTGAGGTTAAAGCCTCAGTTTCGATACTGCTATGTCCGATTACATTCTGAGGGTAAAGGAAATTTCGAAGTCATTCTCCGGCGTCAAAGCGCTGGACAATATCCATTTTGACCTGAAAAAAGGTGAGGTGCATGCCTTAATGGGTGAAAATGGGGCTGGAAAATCGACTTTCATGAAAATCCTGATCGGGCTTGTTGTGCCGGATTCCGGGGAGGTTTTGCTCGAAAGCGAAAACCTGGTCGGCAGCAATGTGAATGAAACCTTGAAAAAAGGGATTTCGATGATTCACCAGGAAATCCTGGTCATTCCCGAGCTGACTGTGGCTCAGAATATATTTCTGGGAAGAGAAAGGGAGGTTTCGGGGAAAAACACATTACTATCCGGTTGGCTGAACGATAGCGAAATCAACCGGCAGGCGGCTGCATTGCTGGACAAAATGGGGGTTAATATTGCTCCAAAGGCAAAAATGAAACACCTCAGCGTGGCGCAGATGCAAATGGTCGAGATTGCGAAGGCTATTTCGAACAATGCGAAGGTGATCATCATGGACGAGCCGACTTCGGCCATTTCGGACAAAGAGGTGGGCACATTGTTCCAGATCATCCGTGACATGAAAGCACAGGGCGTGAGCATTATCTACATTTCCCACAAGATGGATGAGATATTCCAGATTTCGGACACCATTAGCGTGCTCCGCGACGGGAAATACATCGGTACGAAAAGTGCCGCCGAGCTGGACCAAAGCGCATTGATTGCCATGATGGTCGGACGGGAAATCGATCAGATGTTCCCGGAAGCGACGCAAGCTCCTGGGCAGGAATTGCTTTCGGTGAAAAACCTGGGCAGGGCAGGCAAGTTTTCCAATATCAGTTTTAATGTAAAATCCGGCGAGATACTGGGATTAGCGGGGCTGATGGGCGCCGGAAGAACGGAAATCGCCAGAGCCATATTCGGGCTGGACCCGTGGGACGAGGGGGAGATTAATATCAAACAATCACCGCTTCGTGCGCGTACGCCACGCGAGGCGATTGACCGGGGAATCGGGTATGTGAGCGAGGACAGGAAAGGGCTTGGATTTATTCCGAGAATGTCGGTCAAAGACAATATCACGCTTTCGAGCATGAACAATCACCGCAAAGGCGGTTTTATCGACACACACAGCGAGCAATCGGTTACCGAAAAAATGATCGCCGATCTGAAGATCAAAACGGCGGGTACCGGTCAGCATGTGACATATTTAAGCGGAGGAAACCAGCAAAAGGTCGTCATCGGCAAAGTACTGCTCGCTTCACCCGAAATCATCATTCTCGACGAACCGACGCGGGGCGTGGACGTCGGGGCGAAATTTGAAATTTATAAACTGATTCGCAGCCTGGCAGACCAGGGTTTGGCGATCATCATGATATCATCGGAACTACCGGAAATCCTGGGTCTCAGCGACCGGATAATGGTGTTGTCCAAAGGCAAACAAACCGCGCTACTTTCGAAATCCGAAGCGACGCAGGAATTGATTATGCGGTATGCGGTAGCGTAGCGGCTGTCGGCTGTCGGCTGTCGGCTGTCGGCGGTCGGCGGTCGGCGGTCGGCGGTCGGCGGTCGGCGGTCGGCGGTCGGCGGTCGATTTAAATTGTAGCCAAGTAATTTACAACATAAACGCAAGCTCGACAGCCGAAAGCCGACAGCCGAAGTACAATATGAACAGATTCTCCAAACTAGGCCAGTACGGCATCTTTCTCGCATTTGCATTGATATGTCTCGTGCTGGCGCTGAGTACGCCGAAGTTCTTTACGATCTCCAACCTGATGATTATTGGTAATCAGGTGTCGATCAATGCATTGTTGGCATTTGGCGTCACTTTTGTGATCATTACCGGTGGCATCGACCTTTCATTGGGCTCGATGGTGGCTGTAACGGGCGTGGTGGCTGCGAGTTTTGCGCATCCTGATACCTATCCGTTGGTAGTGCCATTGTTGGTAGGTTTGGCAGCGGGTTCGGCCATGGGCGCATTCAATGGTTTGGTGATCACCAAAAGCAAAGTACCGCCGTTCATTGTCACATTGGGAACGATGACTATCGGTCGCGGATTGGCATTGATCCTCAGTAAAGGACGGCCAGTCTCCAATCTTTCGGACGAGTTCAACTTCATCGGTGGAGGAAATATTGCCGGTGTTCCTTTTCCTATTATCATTTTGCTGATTGCGTTCGCGGTTTGCTCGGTGGTTTTGAATAAAACTATTCTTGGGCGCTACATGTACGCGGTCGGGGGCAACGAGCCTGCTGCGCGCGCGTCGGGTATACGTGTGAGTCGTGTCAAAATGTGGGTATATACCATTTGCGGATTACTTTCTGCATTGGGAGGTATCCTGCTTACGTCGCGCATTACCACCGGCCAGCCCAATGCCGGGGCCGGATTCGAGCTCGACGCGATCGCCGCTGCAATTATCGGCGGTACGAGTACCTCCGGAGGCACAGGAACCATGACGGGCACATTGATCGGCGCATTGCTGATTGGCGTGATCAGCAACAGCCTCGATTTACTGAATGTGACTTCTTACTATCAGCAGGTCGTGATGGGGGTGATTATCATCGGGGCGGTGGTGCTCGATGGTGTGGGGAAGAAAGATTGAACTAAATGCAAATTTGACCGCCGACGGCCGACCGCCGATGGCTTAATGATACAGCTTTATGAAACGTAATGTAATTTTTGCTACCCTTATCGCAACGGTCCTATTGGCGGGCTGTAATCAATCTTCCAATAAAGAATCAGGCGAAGGCGGCGGCGACAAGCTGGTGATCGGGGCTACGATGTTGAGTATGCAAAATGAATTTATCGTGAATGTGAGCGACGCGATGGAAGCGAAAGCCAAGGAAATGGGCGTGGAACTGATCACCGTGGACGCAGAGCGTTCCGCGTTGAAGCAGGTAGAGCAGGTGGAAAGCTTTATTGGACAAGGCGTGGACGCAATTATCATGAATCCCTGCGAGGTGGAAGCGAGTTCTCCGGCAGTCAAACTGGCCATGGACGCGAAGATTCCTATCATTAATGTCAATTCTGAAACTTCCGCAAAACCAACTGCATTTGTAGGCTCGGACGATACCGAATCGGCACGCATTGCGATGAAATACATTGCCGAAAAGCTCGGCGGCAAAGGTAATGTGCTGATGATGCACGGCTTCATGGGGCAGGCCGCGCAGATCCGGCGCGATAACGGCGCCAAGGAAATCCTGAAAGCCAATCCCGGCCTCAAACTGCTTGCCGAGCAAACCGGTGAATGGGACCGGGCAAAAGGTATGTCACTTACAGAAAACTGGATCCAATCCTACGGCGACAAAATCAACGCCATTTTTGCCCAAAATGACGAAATGGGCATGGGTGCCGTGAAGGCCCTGGAAGCTGCGGGTTTAAAGGGTAAAGTGCTCGTTGTGAGTGTAGACGCTATTCCCGATGCATTACAAGCTGTGAAGAAGGGAACACTGGATGCCACCGTTTTCCAGAATGCCAAAGAGCAAGGCGGAAAAGCCATTGAAACGGCAGTAAAGGCCGCTAAGAAAGAGGCGTTTGAGAAGGAGGTGTTGATTCCTTTTCAGCTGGTGACGAAGGAGAATATAGGGACGTTTTTGAAGTAGAGAGGTTTAGAATGAAATCACACACATTTGACGATAATGGTTATCTCGCCCCGGGAGAGGTCACAGATATTGCCTGGGATGATTTTGAAGAGACTTTTATATTCAATCATCAGAGGGCTGAATTGGCAATTCAGCTGAAAGAATTTGTTTCCTGCGTAAGCGATTGGAAGACCTACAGGCTACAAATTTGGGTTGACGGGTCTTTCTCAACACTTAAAACGCATCCGAACGATATTGACCTGGTCTGTTTTGTAGATAATGTCTTCTACGAATCCAATCAAGCGGTTTTAAAATCCGTCAAGCGAGACTTTCCAAAGTTGGATATCTATTTCGTCAAAGATTACCCAACAGAACATCCCAAGTACTTTTTGACTAACTTTGATAGGCTTGACTGGTTACACTTTCTGACCAGAGATCGCCAAAATAAGAGGAAAGGCATTGTTAATTTGCTATTGTCATGAGACCATTTGACCAACTTCAAGCAGAAATACAGGATACACTCGAAAAAATCATTCGTGTGAATGCTTCCATTGCGAGGCATGAAGCTCAGGAACAGCCTGATGAACTAGCTATTGCTCAGTTCGAAGAGATCAAGGTCCAATTTACCCAGCATTTACTGGCGCTTTTGGCGGAGATGGATATCAAATTGAAGGTGGCTGCGTAATTGCATTTCGCTGTGTTGTTTTATTAATACCTCTCGTAAAATAATCTCCCCTTAAAAGTAAAACGCCGGGCTCCCCGCCCTTTTACCGGCGTATGGCATTTGCCAGTTTTCCTAAAACCAATCAAAATCGCGAATGAACACTTTCAATATCAACCGCCGTAGTTTCCTCCACGGGGCTACGGCTGCATTGGCACTTTCCACTTTCGGAGCGCAGGGGATGGACCTGATCAACCCCGCCAAAACATGGCGTGTGGGGTTAATAGGCACCGGTTGGTATGGTAAAAGTGATCTTTTCAGATTGATTCAGGTTGCGCCTGTGGAAGTGATCGCTCTGTGTGATGTGGATAAAAATCAGTTGAACGAAGCGGGTAAACTGGTGAGTCAGCGGCAGAAATCGGGCAAGACGCCGAAGTTGTACGGCGATTACCAGAAAATGCTCGCTGAAAATGAAATGGACATCGTGCTGATCGGGTCGCCCGACCATTGGCATGCGTTGCAGATGATCGACGCCGTGAAAGCCGGCGCGCACGTGTATGTGCAGAAGCCGATCAGCGTGGATGTAATGGAAGGGGAGGCGATGGTAGCCGCTGCGCGTAAATATAAAAAAGTGGTACAGGTAGGAACGCAGCGCAAAAGCACGCCGCATTTGATCGATGCCAAAAAGAATATCGTCGACGCAGGCTTGCTGGGCAAGATTTCGCATGTGGAAATGTGCTGCTACTACCATATGCGCGCCAACGGCAACCCGCCGGTGGAGGCTGTTCCCGATTACCTCGACTACGAAAAATGGACAGGCCCCGCGCCGCTGCGCCCTTACGACGGCTCGCCACACGTGCGCTGGTGGAGGACGTTCATGGAATATGGCAATGGTATTACCGGCGATATGTGCGTGCATATGTTTGACACGGTGCGCTGGATGCTGAAACTGGGATGGCCGAAAAAAATCACGTCGACAGGTGGTATTTATGTGCAGAAAGAGGGTAAGTCTAATATATCCGACACACAATCAGCGATTTTTGAATACGACGGTTTGAACTGCGTATGGCAGCACCGCACCTGGGGCACACCGAACAACCCGGATTATCCGTGGTCGTTCACGCTTTACGGCGAAAAGGGAACGCTTTGGGCGAGCACGATGGCGTACGATTTCATTCCGCAAGGCAAAGGCGAAAAGATCCACAAGGATGTCGTTTACGAAAAAGAAAAGTATCCGGAGGACCTGAAAGAGGAGAAGATAGAGCTCAATGCAGCACCAGCCACGCGCCTGCACATGCTCGACTTCCTGGCAGCTATTGAGAACAATGGCCGACCGGTTGCCGACATCGAGGAAGGGCATATTTCGACCGCAAGTTGCATTTTGGCAAATCTTTCGATGAAAACGGGTCGTTCGATTGTTTATGACCCAATAAAACGCGAAATTGTGGGAGATAGAGAAGCGAATGCGTTACTGGCCCGCGCCTACCGGGCTCCTTACAAACATCCTGACTATAAACACGTCTAGGATAGGTCATTAAAGTTCGTGGTCCCTTATATATTCCCAGTACATCGCGTCCGGCAAAATCCGGGCGCGTTTTTGTTTTTGGTGCAACAGAAAGGAGGCGATGCAAGTAATGGTAAATGGAGGCTAAAAGAGAATGCAAACGTTTGAAATAGGCCCAATTAAGTATTTCCGCCGATCGATATATCAATTTTATTTGTTTATAAGTTTAATAGATGTTTCACAGGTATTTAAACCATTTACCCTCTGAAACTGTCAGACTAGCATAACAATAACCAAACGTTCCAAAACACGATGAAAACCATAGTGAAGTTGATAAAATCCGCTGGTATGGCGGTTGTGGCGGGTGTATTCATGATGGCATGCAGCAATGCCCTTCAAGTAAGTTACGATTACGACTCCTCAGTGAACCTGAAACAGTTCAAGACCTTCAAAGTGGAGGCCGAGCATAATATCGAGCAGGATCCGTTGCTGGGTAGTGAACTGAATAGGCGCCGGTTGGGCGATGCCGTGGTGGAGGTAATGGAAGCCAAAGGCTACAAGCTGGATCAGCAGAATCCCGAGATTATCGTACGGTTTATGACGGATGTAAAAGACCGTCAGCAAGTACGTTCCAACAATATGTATTCGCCATATATGTGGTGGTATGGTGGAGGTAACAATATTTCTACCTACAACTATCAGGAAAGCCGCTTTATTCTCAATATTTACCAGAAAGCGACCGAACGAATGGTATGGCAAGGCTGGGCTTCGGGCAAAGTGAAAGCGCCAACGAAAAAGGAAGATCAGAATACGATGATCAAAAACACGATGGCCGACATTCTGCGTTCATTCCCGCAAGCAACGCTGGATACTTACAGTCGGAAGTAATTTTAAGAGGATATAGTAAAAATGCCGGGCTTGCGTCCGGCATTTTTTGTTACGATTCAATCTTCTTTAAACCCCGCTTCCTCCATTCTAATCCTCTTATGTTCCTCGGGGCTTGGTTCATCGATAGGATAATGCTCCTCTTCGTATTGGCTGATCAGTAGCGCGAGCACTTCGGCTTCCTTGGCCTCCTGACTTCCCACTGGCGCGTCAAATAGTAGGTCGAGCCGTTCTATGGCCTCGTCGTACTCCCCCTCGGTCTCAATCAGTTTTATATCTACCATTTTCTAGATTGTCTTTGCATTAATTCGATCGTATGCTGCGTGCGTTCCGAGCCACTTGATCATGATCCGTTTGTGCTCAAAGCTAATGCGGGTCACCATGCGGTATCAGTTTCCCTTGACATTGAAAATGACCCGGCTATCGGCAATGAGATCAGCGCTTCTGAAATCAGCCTTCACTGCATTGAAGTCCTTCCATTCAGCTTTTCTGACTGTTTTAAACCAAGATGTCAGATAGGGTTTTGAATCAGGATGAATTTCGTAAAATTCTTTCAATTTTCTGAAACAGATCACATTCATGAAGTAGTGTGCATGTCTTTAAACAAAAATAGAGCGGAAAAGTTGGCCTGGCGACCACTTTCCGCTCTAATGAACGAACGGCTGAGCTTACGGTTTCGAACTACAAATCCTGCCCGTTACGATACTCCTCGGACGCCTTCTTCACAATTGCGTCGCCATCGTGCAGATCGCCGAAGACTTCTACCAGCGTATCCACTACAATGCCGCGTTTTACGGGCACCCATTCGGCCTTGTTACCTTTGTCGCGGATCACAAATACCTGTTCGCTGGAATTGACGACGGCGGTTGTCGGTACGAAAAGGGTATTGCCGGTGCGCTCTGTGCTGAGCTGCACTTGTGCATACATGCCAGCTTTCAGTTCGTTCGAACGATTGTTGACGTCGAATTCGGTCATCATGGAGCGGTTTTCCTCGGTTAATGTGCGGGAACTGCGGGCGTAAATGGCCTTGTAAACCTTTTCAGGACTTGCCGAAACCGTGAAACTTACTTCGCCCTTGTTCGGGATAGCGCTCGACATGTTTTCGGGAATTGCGAGTGTCAGACGTAGTTTAGTATTGTCTTCCAATATAAATAATGGCTTCGCGCCGCCCTCACCCGGACCTACCAATGCGCCCGGGCTGATATTCCGCTCAGTAATAATGCCGTCGAATGGCGCAGTCACAGTGAGGTAGCGCGAAAGCTCGGCCTTTGTTTCCATGAAAGATTTCGCAGCTTGTACATGGCCTTTCGCTACGGCCATGGCGGAGCTATCGGCTGCGGCACGGGCTTTGGCGAGGTCGAGCTCATTGAGGGATACAGCACCCTCGGTGCGGTTGGTTTTTTGCAGGCGGCTGTACGTTAATGCACTGGCCTGGTAGCGCGTGGTGGTTTGCTGCAATGCCGCTTCCGCAGCAATCAGTTGGGCCTTGGCCTGGCTCAGCTCCGAGATTACTTCCGGTGCTTCCAGCACTGACAATACCTGACCTTTTCTGACAAAAGTCCCACGGTCGACATTCACTGTTTTGACGAACCCTTTCACCTTCGGATGAATACTCACCTTGTTCCAGGGCTTCAATTCGCCGGGTAGTGCGATCTGTTTGGCGGGTTTCATGCTTTTGACGTAAGCGAGCTCGACGGCGGCGGGCTCTTTGGCGGCGTTTTCCGTCGGTGCGGTTTTAGCCTCGTGGCTTTCGCTCGTCTCTGCGGTGCTACTGCACGCGCTCATACCGGCCGTAACGGCGATCAATATCAGAATGGATTTCAGGGTGTTCATGGAAACGGATGTTTGGAGTTTTTTACGGAAGAAATTGCTTTCAGGATCTTCGGGATCGAGGGATACCGAGTTGACGGACGCTTTGCGCTGAACCAACGTGAACACGGCCGGCAAGATCAGCAGCGAGGCCAGTGTAGAGGCGATCAGCCCGCCGATTACCGCCTGCCCGAGCGGGGCGATCTGGTCACCGCCCTCGCCAAGGCCTGATGCCATCGGGATCATACCGGCGATCATCGCGATACTCGTCATGAGGATCGGGCGGATCCGGCTACCGGCTGCGAGCGTCACGGCTTTGTGGGCATCCTGCAATTTCAGGCGCAGGTTTTCGGCATTGGTCACCATCAAAATCGCATTCGCAACCGATACCCCTACGGACATGATCAGCCCCATATAGGATTGCAGGTTCAAGGTCGCGCCGGTGAGCAGGAGCAGGCCGATAGAGCCCACAACTACCGCAGGGATGGTTGAAAGTACCACCAATGATAGTTTGAAAGACTGGTAAGTCGCCGCCAGCAAGAGGAACATGATCACGACCGCGATCAACAGACCGGTTTGTAAGCTGCTCAGTGTTTCGGTGAGCAGTTCGGTTTGTCCTTTCAATTCCACGATTACCCCGCGCGGCGGTTCGCCCGCATTCTTGATCGCTTTCTGAACGGCGCTCGTAGCCGCACCCAGGTCTTTTTTGTGGATGTTTGCCGTAACGGTCACGAGTCGGTTCGGGCCGGCACGGTCGTATTCCCCCGGTGCTGTTTTTTCGGAGAAAGTAGCCACATCGGCGAGCAGCGGGTTGCTCACGCCGGTTTTCAATGGAATTGTACCTATGTCTTCTACGGAGGTCATCTGGTATTCCGGAATCTGCACCTGAACCTGGTAGGCAAGCCCCTTGGCATCATCGAGCCAGAGGTTTTTGTCGGTAAAACGGCTGGACGACGTTGCTGCGACCATCGAACGTGCTACCTGCGTAGAAGTAATGCCCAACTGTCCCGCCCGCTCGCGGTCGATTTTTACATCCAGGATCGGGTATTGCAAAGGCTGAGCAATCTGTACATCGCGGAGGAATGCGATCTGCTGCATTTCCTTCTGGACTTTACGAGCGAACCTTCCGGCTTCTTCCACATCTTTGGCAGCCACGCTTACCTCGATCGGCGTCGATGCACCCTGGCTCATGATTTTGTCGACGAGCTCGATAGGCTCGAATGAAATGGCCAGATTTGGAATCTCTTTGGCTATTCTGGCCCGCAGTTTTTCCTTCAATGCATCCATTTTTACAGGAAACTCTTCTTTCAAAGAAACCTGCAAAACCGCCTCGTGTGGGCCGCTGTTGAACACGAAGATATTGGAAGTACCATAACTGGAAGGGACGGTACCCACATACGCAGAGGATATTTCGACATGTTCTTTCCCGACTTCCGATTTAATCAGATTCAATACTTTCAATGTCGCTTCTTCCGTGCGCTCCACGCGTGTACCATCGGGCACCCGCATGCGCATCTGGAACTGGTGGCTGTTAGCCTTCGGCAGAATGTCGGTACCAATCAGGAAGAACCCGCCGACGATCAATGCAATGCTGCCGACGAGGTATACCGGCACAATGAGGCGTTTGCCCATAATGCCGCCGAGTACATTCAGGTATTTCAATTTAAATTTCTCGAAACCGGTAGGCGGCAGCGAAGGGTGCGCGCCTTCTTCGATCACGTCGTCTATTTCCTGGCTGTCCAGTGCCAATGTCGGCGCTTCGTGATGCGGATGGTCTTTCAAAAGCCAGTTCGAAAGCACGGGTACCAGCGTCTGCGAAAGCAAAAATGAAGCGATCATCGCAAAACCCACGGCCAGCGAGAGGGGCAAAAACATCGATCTTGGAATACCGCTCATGACGAACGACGGAGCAAAAACAGCCAGGATCGCGAGCAAAATCAGGAACTCGGGGAATGCGATTTCCTTACATGCGTCCCAGATGGCCTGTTCTTTCGGCTTGCCCATTTCCTGGTGCTGGTGGATGTTTTCAATGGTCACCGTGGCCTGGTCTACGAGTACGCCGATAGCCAATGCCAAGCCGCTCAATGTCATGATATTGATGGTTTGACCAAACAAATTCATCAATATCACCGCCGAGAGAATGGAAATAGGAATAGTCACAATTACAATAATCACACTGCGCCAGTCTCTCAGGAAGAGGAGTACCATCAAGCCTGTCAGCAATGCGCCGAGAATCCCCTCGGTGATAAGGCTTTTCAAGGAGTTGGTCACATACACCGACTGGTCGAATTCATAGGAGATCTTCACGTCTTCCGGCACGGCATTGCGCAGTTGAGGCAATGCGGCGCGGATATTGTTCACCACATCGAGCGTGGAAGCATCGGATTTTTTAACAACCGGAATGTAAACCGCCCGGCGGCCATTGATCAGCGCGTAGCTCACGGTAACGTCGGCGCCATCTTCGACGACACCTACGTCACGAATGAACACAGTTGGTCCTGCTCCGACGCGGATAGGGATATTTAAAAAGTCTTCCGGTTTCTTAATGAGTGAGTTAACGGGCGTCATCAGCGTTTTGTCGCCCATGCGGATATTACCTGCCGGTGATGGCTGGTTGTTGGCAATAATGGATTTGATAACCTCCTCAGGTGTCAAATGGTAGCTTCTGATGCGCTCCGGATCGACGCGGACGACAATCGTACGCTGGTTACCACCAAATGGGGGCGGACTGGAAACCCCCTCAATACGGCTGAACATCGGGCGAACGCGGGAAGAAGCGAAGTCCTGGATCTCGTTCAGCGAGCGTGAGGCGCTTTCGAATACCATCTGGCCGATCGGCACCGAGCTGGCATCGAAGCGGACTACCTGCGGAGGCACGGTACCCTCGGGCATGTAGGCCTTCGCGCGGGAGACGTTGTTGGCGACCTCCGCAGCTGCCTGAGCCATATCGGTACCGGGGTAAAACGAGAGTTTGATCAATGATAACCCTTGAATGGTCTTCACGTCCACATCGCGGATACCCGACACGTACAGAAAGTGGTCCTGGTAGCGGGTGGCAATAAAGCCGTCCATTTGGTCGGGGGCCATACCGCCGTAGGGCTGCACCACGTAAATGGTCGGCAAATCGAGGTTGGGGAAAATGTCGACGGGAATGCTCCGTATCGACAGAATCGAGAAGAATAGGATGCCGATCACGACCACCACAATGGAAATAGGCTGTCGGAGGGCAGTTCTGATGAGTTGATACATAATATTATTGGTTTATCTGGCTCAGGAAAATGTCGAGGTCGCCCGCGGCGGCGGCTTTCAGCAGGAGCGAGCGCCATGCATTGCCGTTGGTGACGAACTTGTCGACCTCGGCACGGTTCAATGCATTTACACTTTGCGCCAATGTGAAAAGGTCTGTGAGGCCGCTCTGATAGCGCGCTTCGGCTTGGTTGAATGCCGTCCGCGCCGCTGCGAGCTGCACGGGCGTGAGGCGTGCCTGCGCAAGCGAAAGTTGAAACTGAATTTCGGACTCGCGCGTTTGGCGGTCGAGTTGCAGCTGCTGGGTTTGGTATAACGATTTGAAACGCTCGGCCTGGAATTGCTCGGCGTGGTAGTCGTTTCTGACTTTGAAAATGTTGGTCAGGTTCCAGCGTGTGGAAACGCCTACGAGGTAGTTGTAAACCTGGTATTTCACGCCGTTGCCAAAGTCGGTACGGAAGGAATCGTCCTTGTTTGAAACACCCGAACCACGGCCCCACCCGGCACCTACGAGCGAAACGGACGGCAAATAGGAACGTTTTACGGCCAGGCTACGCGCTACCGACGCATCGATTTGCGCTTGTGAAAACCTTAATGCCGGGTTTTTGAGGAAGGAAGCGATTTCAGGGGAAGCTGTGGGCAGTTGCGCATAAAAACCCATCGTGTCCACCTGAATGCTATCGTGCAGTTCGCCGGTCAATTCCGAAAACCGGAGGCGTTGGGCCTTTTCGGACCGCTGGCTTTCCAGCAGCAGCAATTGCGCTTTGGCATATTCGGCAGCCGCCAACGAGCTATCGACACCCGGACGCATGCCCGAAGTCACGGCGGCATCGGTAACGCGCTTGAAAACCGCCGCCCGTTCCAGGTTCTGACGCTGGGCATCTACCAGTTTCTGGTTGATCAGCAGTAGCAAATAGGAGTCGATGATTTTGACCTGATGCTGAAAAAGCTCGTTCTCATAATCGGCCCGGGTGCGGGCGAGGTCAGCTTTGGCAGCATTGACGTTGGCATTTACTTTTCCAAAATTGAAAACCTTCCAATCGACCATCGCCGTGGTGAAACTGCCGAAAGTGGCCGTATAAATGTTTTCGGGGCGGATCCCACCGGACGGCGACAATGCGCTACCCTCGTTGGGCAGGAATGCACCCGCCACGCTGTTGCTGGTGGCATAGGTATATTGGTCCTGCACGATGAATGCGGGCAGATAGTCGGTTTTGACGGACTTAATGCGACTTTCGGCGCTGTGTATTTCGGCCTGTTTGGCTTTCAGGAAAGGGAAATTGCCCTTGCCCTGTTCCAATGCTTCGTGCAGTTTGATGTGCTGGGCGCTGGCCTGTACACAAGCGAAGGCGACGAAAAGGAATGCAAGCCATCTGTTTTTGATTTTGAAGATCCGGTGTTCCGGCGAATGCGTGTTTCCCGGCGGAAAAAAGCGGGAAACCGAATGATACTGGGAGTGCTTCATAATTCGGGTTAAAGATATTTTTAGCCGAAATTAGAGCTCAATTCTGGAAACATTTGGGAAACGGAACCGTGCAAGGGGCTGTTTATTACCCGATTATCCTTCCTAAATGTTTCCAACTTCAGGGCGTATTTTTGTAAAGTATCTTTTGAAAGAGGAATGAAAATTTTAGTTGTCGAGGACGAAAAAGGGCTTGCAGAAAGTATCACCGATTACCTTTCCCGCGAAGGGTTCATTTGTGAGGTAGCCAACACATTCTGGCAGGCCGATGAAAAAATCAGCCTCTACCAGTACGATTGCACGATCGTGGACCTGACCCTGCCCGACGGCAATGGTTTCGACATTATCCAGACATTGAAAAAGATCGCCGCCGCAACCGGTATTATCATTATTTCGGCACGTAATACGCTGGAAGACAAGCTGAAAGGATTGGAGATAGGCTCGGACGATTACATGACCAAGCCATTCCACCTTTCGGAGCTGAATGCCCGGGTGAAATCGCTGATCCGGCGCAGGAATTTTGGCGGGAATAATGATATGACCTGGAAGGATATCCGGGTGAACCTGCCTGCGAGGAAGGTTTTTATCAGGGATATTGAAACGACATTGTCCAAAAAGGAGTACGATCTGCTGCTCTATTTTCTCTCTAATATCGACGTCGCGCTGACCAAGGAATCCATCGCCGAACACCTCTGGGGCGATAACATGGATTCGGCCGATTCGCTGGATATGGTGTATTCCCATATCAAAAACCTTCGCCGCAAGATCGTTGAAAAGGGAGGAAAAGATTACATTCAATCGATTTACGGGATAGGATACAAATTCACCGCACCTTGAAACTGCTCGAAAAAGCCAGCCGCATTTACCTCCTCGCCTCGCTGCTGATTTATGCGGCGGTGGGGATAGCCTTTTTCTGGATCATCAAATTCATGATCTACGACGAGGTGGAGAGTCGGCTGATGGTCGAAAAACAGGATTTCGAGGCCTACGTCCGAAGCAACGACACGTGGAGCAACAATTCCTACTTCGTCGAGAATAAAATTGAAGTGGTACCGGTGTTCGGCAAGTTCGATAACAAAGTCGCATTTACGGACACGCTCATCAGTAACCGCTATGACGAAACGGCCGACCCGTTCCGTCAGCTCACATTCTACACATTAATAGGCGGCTCGCCCTACCGCGTCGCGATCAGGAAGTCGATGATCGAGTCCTATAAGCTGATCGAGGCCATTTCTGCGGCGATGATCGCTTTTTTGGGGCTGCTTTTGGTAAGTACCTTCCTTTTTCACCGCGTTTTGTCGGGGAAGCTCTGGAAGCCGTTTTATGATTCACTAGCCAAAATCAAGGACTTCGACTGGACGAAAAACAAGCCGCTGGAAACGGTCCGAAGTGAAATCACCGAGTTCAACGAGCTGGGTGATGTGATGGAGAAGATGGCGTCGAAAATGCAGCACGATTACCGGAGCCTTCGCGAGTTTACGGAAAATGCTTCCCACGAAATCCAGACGCCGCTGGCGCTCATCAATGCGCGGGTGGAGCAGTTTATCCAGTCGAAGGATTTGGGCGAAAACCATACCTACTGGATCGAGGAGATTTACCATGCCGCCCGGCGGATGTCGCGGTTGAACCAGGGACTTTTATTGTTGGCCAAAATTGAAAATCAGCAATTTACCGAGCAGGAGAACCTGGACCTTTCGGAACTTGCATTGAACAAGCTGAAAGATTTTGAAGATATTTTACAGCATAAGGAGATCGGGATGACCGTGCAATCGACGGGAAGGTTCCGGAAAGTCATGTCGCCCGCATTGGCGGACATCCTGTTGACCAACCTGATCAGCAATGCAATCCGGCACAATTACGCCGGCGGAGAGCTGCGGCTGGAATCCGGTGTCGATTATGTACAGGTGAGCAATACCGGCAACCCGTTAAAAAGCGAGCCGGAGCGGCTATTCGAGCGGTTCAAGAAGGAATCGACGGGCGCGGAATCGCTGGGGCTCGGGCTGGCGATCGTGAAGGAGATTTGTGATAATTGCGAGCTGCGGATTTCGTACCGGTACGAGGAGCCGATCCATTCGATCAAAATTACAGGGTAGTGCGAAGCTCCCGCTTCGCACACGCTATGTGGAGGCCTCCGGCCGACTTTTGTACGATATTTCCTCCGGCCGACTTTTGCACGATGTTGCATTTCTGACCGGCCGGAGGCCTGCGAATAGTGGGCACGAAGTTCAACTTCGCGCCAGCTTGTTCAGCGCAGCTTCGCCATTATTTGGCGACTTTCTGCAATTCAGCTTCCAATGTTTTGTTGTTCGGGAACTCCTGCGGAATCCAGCGGTTCACGATTTTGCCTGCACCGTCGATTACCAGGAACGGGTACCGGATATCAATACCATACTTCTCTTTTAATACCTCAATGTTTTCATCCGAAGCCCACAAATGCTTCGCGGTCGGACGCGCCTTCACATATTGCTTCCAGGTCGAAAGCGGGATGCCCGTTGCAACGGAAATGTAGGCGAACGTCACCTTGTCGGCATATTTATCTTCCAAAACCTTCAATCCGGGTTCGTGCTGGCCGATGCTGAACGAGAAAACCATCAGAACCGGCTTGCCCTGCAATGAGGAAACCGTTACAGCTGCGCTGTCGGCATTGAGTAATGTGATGTCCGGAATGGCGGCTCCCGGTTGCAGCGATTCTTTGGTTTGGATCAGCTTGGAAATGTACTCGGTGTAAGGTGATTGCGGAAATGTGGCTTTGTAGTCAGCCAGCAGTGTTTTGGCCGTTTCGATGCCCGGGATGGCCGTCGCCGCGTAGTTGAGCCAGTAAGTGGCCAGGTACTCTTTCTGTTTCGGATAACCCGTCAGTTTTTCTTTGCTGAATGCGTACACGTCTTTCAATGCATCCGGGCTGATTTCATAGCGTGTTTCCGATTCGAGCGGGTATTTGCGGGTCGATGGGATGAGCGCCCAGTAGCGGAGTTCGTCGCGATAAGCCTGGCTGAGTAAAGCGTCGTCGGGCTGGATTTTGAAGTCGGTCAATGTAAAATCTTCGAGTTCCTTGCGTTGTGCAGCGTCGAGTTTCGCCACGCGGTTGCGGCGCATGATTTTCTCCTGAATGAGCTGGCGGGTCAGCGACGGCTCCGTAGCGGTGGTAGCCAGCACGTATGCTTCAAATGCCGGTACCACGGGGTTCGCCATTTTGAATTTCTCAAATGCGTCCAGCCGTACTTTTTTCAGGCTGTCACTTTGCTGTACGACGCTTTTGTTATCGATTTGTGAAGGTTTGTAACCAAAAACCGGCAGGTACTGGTATTGGTTTTCCAGAAAGTAGTTTTTCAAAAACGTCTGATATCCGGCATTCTTGCCCGCGAAAGTCACGTCGGCCTTGTCGGCGAAGTTGATTGTCAGGTCGTCGCCGGGTTGGAGGAAAAGCATCCAGGTCCTGTTCACGCCGTTGCCGCTGTATTGCAGGCGCATCATTTTGGGCTCATTGAGCTGGATAACCGTTTTTTCGGTGGTTTTATCGGAAAAGTTCACCGAGGCCACAGCATCGAGCTTTGCGTCGGCAAGGCCCGTGCCCAGATTGGGGTGAAAATGTACATCTTCGAGTACCAGCGTAACGGTCACAGGAGCCTGCTTGGCCGCTGCGAGCGTGATATTGGCGGTGTTTTGAGCGTAAGTAGTCCAGCTGATTGTACAACTGAATAGTGTGAGGATCAGAATGTTTATGTGTTTCATCGGTTCGAAAGGGACAACTGTTTTTACCAGAATCAGGAGGTGTAAAAATTGTGCCAATATACGTAACTCATGCGGGTATCTGCTCCGCCGGCTTATTCAGCGTAGTCCGGGAGCACATTAATGCAGTTTTTAAAAGCATTAATAGGTCAACTACCGTAAATTCGCCCTTTGATTATCGATTGTTCCCATGACCCGCGTTTCACAATTTCAGTTCAATACCCTCCGCGCCCGGTTTGAGGGTGAATTGTATTTCGACAATTCTACGCTGCACACAGCACAGCGCACAGTTTACGCCACCGATGCGTCCGTTTACCAGGAAATGCCGGAGGCAGTCGCTTTGCCGAAAACCGTGGAGGATATCCGTGCACTGATCGATTTTGCCCAAACCAATAAAGTGACATTGATCCCTCGCGCCGCAGGAACGTCACTGGCCGGGCAGGTTGTAGGAAAGGGTATTGTGGTCGATATTTCAAAGCATTTCCGCAAGATTATCGAAGTGAATGCGGACGAAAAATGGGTACGCGTGCAGCCAGGTGTGATCCGCGACGATCTGAACAAGCATCTCGCACCTTACGGCCTGCTTTTCGGACCGGAAACTTCTACGGCCAGCCGGGCGATGATCGGCGGGATGATCGGTAACAATTCCTGCGGGCTGCATTCCATCACCTGGGGCGCCACGCGCGACCATTTGCTGGAAGTGAAAGTACTGCTTTCCGATGGTTCGGAAGCGGTGTTTAGCGAACAATCTATCGCTGACTTTACGCGGGAAACCCGTGAAAAGCAGATAAAAGGCCAGCGTCTGCAATCCATTCTGGCGGGCATGTTCGGGCTGATATCCAACCCTGTTGACCAGGATTTAATCAAAAAACAATTTCCCAAACCAACCGTCACCCGCCGAAACTCCGGTTATGCGCTGGATGCATTGGTCAGGAATTTTGAAAAAGGGAATATTAATCTCTGTAACCTCATTGCGGGCTCAGAAGGGACGTTATGCTTTGTGACCGAGGCGAAAATCGCACTGGTAGATGCTCCACCCGCTGCTGTGGGCGTCGTGTGCGTGCATACGAGCTCGCTCGCGGAAGCGCTGCATGCGAACCGCGTGGCCATGCAACATGATCCGAAAGCGTCGGAGCTGGTCGATAAATACATTATGGATTTTACCAAAAACCATAATGTGTATTCCCAAAACCGGTTTTTCATGCAAGGTGACCCGGCGGCGATGCTGATGGTCGAGTTCTGGGGCGTGGCCAAAGAGGAAGTAGAGCAAAAAGCGGCCGCGTTAATCGCGCAGTTACAAGCTGAAAAACTAGGGTACGCCTATCCGCTGCTGTTCGGGGATGACGCCAATAAGGCCTGGGATATTCGTAAAGCCGGTCTCGGGTTGATCCGTAACCTGCCAGGCGATACCCAGCCGGTGAACCTGATCGAAGATTGCGCGGTGGCCGTAGAAGATCTACCCGCATATATTGAAGAATTGGAGGTATTGCTGGACAAACACGGGCTGAGCGCCTCGTACTATGCACACGCGGGCGCGGGTGAGTTGCACGTGGAGCCGATGATTAACCTCAAAACGAGTGAAGGAAAACAGCAATTCCGCGATGTACTGGCAGACACCGCGGTTCTTGTCAAAAAATACAACGGCGCATTGTCCGGCGAGCATGGTGATGGCCGGTTGCGCGGCGAGTTTATCCCTTTCATGATGGGGGAAGAGGTGTACGAAATGTTCAGGCAGGTGAAACGGATCTGGGACCCGGAAGGCGTTTTTAATGCGAATAAAATTGTGGATACGCCTCCGATGAACGAGTTCCTGCGCTATGGACAAGATAAGCCGAATCCGCAGATTGATACGATATTCGACTTTTCGCGGCAGGAAGGCATTCTCCGCCTGGCCGAAAAATGCAGCGGCTCGGGCGATTGCCGCAAAACCGAGCTCACTGGCGGTACCATGTGCCCCAGCTACATGGCCACACGCAGCGAGCGCGATACCACGCGGGCCCGGGCGAATATTCTGCGGCAGTACTTCACCCCGGAAACCGCTCCGGCGACCAGCCAGGAAATGGTGAAAGAGGTGCTCGACCTTTGCTTGTCCTGCAAAGGCTGTAAATCAGAATGCCCTTCCAGTGTAGATATCGGTAAAATGAAGGCCGAATTCACCCAGCAATATTATGACACGCACGGCGTGCCGATGCGCAGCAAGCTGATCGCCGGATTTTCAAACCAGATGAAGCTGGCCTCGATTGCGCCCTGGGCATTCAACGGCATATTCGGAACACCGGCGTTGCGGAAAATCGCCAATAAAATGGTCGGCTTCCACCCGGACCGGTCGATGCCGAAGCTGGACAGCGAAACGTTGAAGAGCTGGTGGGAAAAGCATCAGCGAAATAAGCCGACGGTTGCCGCTGTGACGCATTTACGTAAGGTATACCTGTTTTGTGATGAGTTTACCAATTACAATGATGCGGAAGTAGGTAAGAAGGCTGTATTGCTGCTTGAAAAACTGGGTTATGAGGTCATTATTCCTGAGCATTTGGAATCAGGACGCTCATATTTGTCCAAAGGTTTTGTGAAAGAAGCGCAGAAACTGGCGATACGGAATGTGGCTTTGCTGAAAGACAAAATCACTTACGATGCGCCGTTGGTAGGCATCGAGCCATCCGCGATCCTATCATTTCGGGACGAGTATGTGGATTTGGTGGGTGAAGGCGAGCGCGCGAATGCCCAGAAAATCGCGGAGAATGCATTGCTTTTTGAGGAATTCATCGCCCGTGAAATGGATGCCAAACGCATTCAGAAAAGCGCATTTGTGGGGAAAAACCAGCTGATTAAGCTGCACGGGCATTGCCACCAGAAAGCGCTTTCGACTTTAACTGCTTCTAAAAAGGCATTGCAATTGCCGGAGAACTACCACGTTCAGCTGATACCGTCGGGTTGTTGTGGAATGGCGGGGTCGTTTGGCTATGAGGAGGAACATTTCGAAGTGTCGATGCAGATCGGGGAACTGGTGCTGTTCCCAACTGTCCGGCAGCAACCCGAAGAGGTGATCATCGCGGCTTCCGGGACGAGTTGTCGCCATCAGATTAAGGACGGCACAGGGCGCAAAGCGATGCACCCTGTCGAGATTTTATACGATGCACTGATCAAGTGACACCTATTGGGTACCGCGAACGTGCTCATAAACCGTATCGGAACGCAGCGGTGTACCTGCGGTATCGGAGGCAATGCTGTCGACGGCAGTCGTGCCCTGATCAGCCGGGTTGTCAGCCTGGCCCGAAAGGTTTCTATCGTGGTTAAAGAAGCCGCCAAACCAGGCGATCAGCGAAAGAACGATACCGATGCCGACAATCCACTTCCAGACGTTCTTCACGTTCTTGGTGGCCCTTGCTTCCTTATCTGTTTCTTGCCTATTCATGGGTTGAATGATTTAGTTTGAAATAACCCTTACCATTTCCATACCAGCGCGGATTCAGCATTTTTTGAGCGATTTATATAACATTGTGTTGATAAAATTTCCCCAAACTAAGTCGTGAAATCAAAATGTAATAAATCGGGGATGTTTCATGTTACCTTAGCTGGAAATTTCGTTTCACGTACTAGTTCTTCTCACAAACCAGCCATATTCATGAAAATCAGCCAACGTTTCTCTATCCTTCTTTTTGTACTTTTCCTATTTACGCAGCTAGGCGCACAAGCGCAAAACGATAACCGGTCCTTCTTTTCGGTCACTGCCGGGTATAGCTTGCCGGTAGGAGAGCTCGCAAGGGAAAAACTGAACGACCCTTTCGCAGGTCTGACAGGCTCAGGATATTATGGCCAGGTGAATTATGATTTCCGTATCGCGCGCTGGTTTGGATTGAAGTTTTCAGGAAGCATGAACAAGAACACGACGCGTCCCCAGCCGATCGTCGACATTGCGGACCTCCGCGTAGAAGAAATCAAAGGCTTTATCAACGAAACCTCCTCGCACACCTGGGACACGAAGGTATCGCGCTGGAAATTCAATGCGATCATGGCAGGGCCTGCGATTTTCCTCAATTTTGGAAGGGTGCAACTGGAAGGGCACGTGCAGGGCGGTTATGTGAAAGTTACTTCTCCTACTGTGGACATGGTGGGCACTTTCCAATCCGGTGAAAACCAGATTCTTGTGCATCTGAGTCCGGCCTCTACCAGCGGTTTGGGTGTAGGAGCCGGGGCAAGTTTGCGCCTGCCCATCGCCGGGCCATTATATTTCCACCTGTCGGGCGATTTCCTCGCGACCGAAGCCGAGTTGAAAAACGTAGCGGTGAATGTGCGCGTGGGCAACTATCCGGAAGTAGGCATTCCTATAAACGAAAAGCGTTTTGTAGGCGTGGCAAACATCGGTGCGGGACTGGGGATTTCATTTTAATAACCCTCAGGAGGGCTTGAAAAAGCGACCGTATGAAACGTAAAGGCAGCAGTTTCAATTTGCTCGACGCAACCAAGACTATTTTCAGCTTGGCGGTTGTAGGCAGTGTGCTGTACTTGTTTGTTGGGCGGTTTGCCGACAATTATATGACGGCAGTTGGTGCTGAATCGAGAGCAGTGGACATCCAGGCTGTGATCGTTGACGAAAGAAATTATATGGGGAATGGAACGAAGTCGTTTTCCTATTCCTATGAGTTTGTAGTCAACGGAGAGCGTTTCAGGGGTGATTCCCACGCGTCGCGGTATGATGTGGGGGATAGCATATGGGTGGTTTACGATTCGCTTGCGCCAAAATACAATAAGCCCAAAGACAATCAGGATTGATTGTTGCGGTTCAATGATACATAAAAGAAAACGGGTCGGATGCCGCACGCATCCGACCCGTTTTGCTTTTTCAGCACATTTGGTACTGCATTATTTTGCAAACCAAAGCTTCATTTTCATGTCATTCTTGCCTCCCTGGGCGGTGAGGGCCGCTGAAAAATTCTCGTAATTCAGCGATTCTTCCGATCCGGGATAAGACAGCCGCGTTGGAATGACGTTGCCATTGGTATTCAAAACAGGAGGGGAAAGGGCGGGGATACCCGTCCGGCGGTATTCGGTCCAGGCTTCCACGCCCTGGCCAAAGAGCGCGATCCATTTTTGCTCCATGATCTGGGTAAATGCCTCCGTACCCGTTTTTAGCGCATTGGCCGTGAGGTAGGCTTCCGGAACGGTGAGTTTGTATTGTGCAAACGAGGCGGTAATGCCGTCGGTGTAGTTTTTCGAGGCGGTACCGGCTGCGGCAATGCCTTTGTAGGCAAATTCCGCTTTCAGGAACAACATTTCGGCATAGCTCATGATCACACCCGGAGCAGTTGCCGCTACGAAGTAATCGCCTACTTTCGAGGTTTTGGACAAGCCCAATGCATTGGCGTCGGACGATGACAGCCCGTTTGGAACACCCTTATAATCACCTCCATCCGCAGGTTTGTTGGCGTAAACCGCCAGGCGGCTGTCATTGAGCGCCGCCAGTTTGCTGACCAGCGTCGCGCTCACGCGGTGGTCGTCGCGGGTTTTGCGGTTCTGGTTCACAGGATTGTTGTTGTTTGTCGCGTCGAGGTAATTCAACTGCACATTATCTGCTACGGCCTCCATCACGGGGTATTTGGCCGGATCGCTGAGAATGCGGGTAACCTCCGATTTAACATCGATGGGCGCATCCGCCTTGTCGATCATGCGTGCGAGCACGCGAAGGCTTAGCGAGTTGGCGAATTTCTTCCATTTGGTGAGGTTACCGTTGAAAAGAATATCCCCCGCAATGGCCTTGTTCTTGTCGTTGACGTCGATCAGGTCGTTGGCGGTTTTTAGCTCGGCTACAATGCCGGCGTAGACATTCTTCTGCGCGTCATATTTGGGTAAAAGCTTGTCTTCCAGGCCCTGTAATGCGTCGGTGTATGGAATATCGCCGTAAATATCGGTTAACAACAGGAATGCCCACGACCGCATGATCATCGCCACGGCTTTGTAATTGGTATTGCCCGATTCTTCGGAGATTTTCATAATGCGTTGAAAATCCGCCAGTGATTCGATATAGAGCGTCTGCCAGCCGGTCGTGTAAACGTCCGCGGAAACGGTATACTGGTCAATATCAGTGTATTGAATGCGCGCCCAATGCTGGGAGAAACCATCGCCGATATCCTGACCAATGGAGCCGCCCCAGTAAAGATCGACCGCACTCTGGATGCCATGGGGAAGGAAAAGGTCCGCAGTGCCTGTTGCAGCGCTGTTGTTGTTGGTATTGACTTCGTCGAAATCGCCCGTGCAGGCCGAAAGACAAACAATGGATGCGGCCAGCAAAGTTTTGGATTTGAATGAACGTATGATGCTTTTCATGCTTGTAATCAGTTAGGATAATGGCTTACAGGTTGAAGCTGATGTTGAAACCGACCGTTCTGGTAGTCGGGATCTGCCCGTTTTCGATGCCTTGCAGGTTACCGTCGTTGTAATAGCTTGTTTCAGGATCGATATGCGGCAGGTTGCTTTTCAGGAGCGCGAGGTTACGGCCGACCACCGAAATAGCGATGTCGCGGAACGGCAGTTTCTTGAACACCTGGCCCGAAAGCATGTAGGTGAGCTTCACCTCCCTGAGTTTTACGTAGCTGGCATCGAAAATGGTGTTTTCGTTGTTGGTCAGCAGGTAATATTTGTGGTGGTACTCTTCGGAGGTGATGCGTTTTTCATTGGGTACATATTCAGGTGCCGCCGCGGTACCTTTGTTCACCACGCCCTGGCCGATGATGCCGTCTTCACGTCCCAGGGTAGTTTCTGCCAAAACCCCCGTGTAACGACCGATGTTGATGGATTGCGAGAAGATATCGCCCCCATGTTTCACGTCGATCAATGTACTCAGCGAGAGGTTTTTGTAGCGGAATGTGTTCGAGAAGCCGCCGATCCAGTCGGGCGTGAAATTACCGAGCACACGGCTCGACGATTCGAGCATCGGGTAGCCTTGAGCGTCATAAACGATCTGCCCGTCCGGGGCACGCAGGAATCCCTTCCCGAAGAAAGTACCGTAAGGCTGACCCACACGCGCTTCCACCGACAGGCCGCGGAAGCTGTTGGTGGAGGTAGTCTGCGTCAATGCATTATAGCTGGTGTTCAGCTGATAGGTAGTCAGGTTATTAGCGAGCGAAACGACTTTGTTCTTATTTCGTGCCCAGTTCAAGCCCACCTGCCATTCAAATGCGTCGGTTTTGATCGGCGAAGCCGTCAGCTGGATTTCAATACCCTGGTTCTCGATCTTGCCGGCATTCAGCAGCTTTGACAGATAACCGGTTGCATTGGAAATGTTCACGTCGAGGATCTGGTTGGAAGAGACCTTTTTGTAATAGGTGATATCCAATCCAATGCGGTTTTGCCACAAGCGAATGTCCGTTCCGATCTCATAGGAAGAGGTAAGCTCCGGTTTCAGGTTCGCATTCAGCAATGCATTGTTTTCCGAAAGGCTCGGCGTGCTGCCCCAGGGGTTCTCGTATTTATAAGTACTTGCGAGGCGGTAAGGATCCGTATCGTTACCTACGCGCGCCCAGCCTGCACGGAGTTTAGCAAACGACAAAATGGGCGATTTTACATCGAAAATATCCGTGATAATCGCGCTCACTGCCGCAGAAGGGTAGAAATAGGAGCGGTTGTCGCTAGGCAGCGAGCTCGACCAGTCGTTGCGGGCCGTGAGATCCACGAACAGGTAGTTGCGGAAACCGAGGTTCGCCGAAGCGTAGAGGCTGTTCACGCTTTTGCGGATAAAGCTGTTCTCCGTAACCGGACGCTGGCGCGAGTTACCCATGTTGTACACACGCGGGATCGCGAGCTCGGTAGCGCCCATGTAGTTGCGCTGCGCGTAGTTGGTGCGGTGGTTACCGCCAATATTAGCCGTGATATCGAACTCCCCGAACTTGTGCGTCGCATTCAAAAGGAAATCGGAATTGGATTCGCGCACGAAGATTTGCTCTTCATTATAAGCATCATATAAGGCCGAAGCCCCGATTTTTGCCTGCCGTGCTGCGGTTTTGGTCTTGCGGCGGTCTTCGTAAAAGTCGGTACCGGTGCGGGCGGTCAGACTCAGCCAGTCGGTAAACTTATAGGTGGCCGACATGTTGCCGTACAGCCTGTCGCGTTCGTTGGCACGGGTGCTCTCGTTGAGCAGGTAATACGGGTTGGTCCAGTAGTTATCGTTCCAGTTGTATTGGTAAATGCTGCCTGGCTTGTGGTAGTCTTTCAGCTTATCCATATCCACCTGGCGGCCAAACCAGATGAAGTACAATCCGAAATTGTTGCGGTTGTCGCTGCCGTCGTTTACATAGTTGCCCGTAGCGCGAATGCTCAGCTTTTTGGTAAGATTCCAGCCGGCATTCAATGAAACTGTTCTTCTTTTATAATTGGTATTTGGCAAAATACCCGTCTGGTCGAGGTCGGTGAACGAAAGGCGGAAATCTCCTTTGTCGTTGGCGCCGGTGATGGCCACGTTGTTGGTCAATGTTCGCCCGGTTTCGAAGAACTTGTCGACATTGTCCGGATGTGCGATCCACGGTGTAGGCGTGCGTGTGCCGTCGGCAGCGATGGGCGAATCGAACTGCGGCAATAACCGTCCATCGAGCTTTGGTCCCCAGCTTTCATCCACACCGTCGTTTACACCCGCGCCCGTTCCGTCCACGTACGAGAACAGCCCTTTTGCGCCCTGGCCGTATTCATTCTGCCATTTCGGAAGGCGGAAGGGCGATTCGAATGCGGTATTGGAATTAAAAGAAACCCCGATCCCTTTCGTGCCCTTGCCGCTCTTGGTGGTGATCAAAACCACGCCATTCGCGCCCCGTGAGCCGTAGAGCGCCGCCGCGCTGGGTCCCTTCAGCACGTTGATCGACTCCACATCATCCGGGTTGATCGATGCTGCTGCATTACCGTAGTCGATACCCGTCCCCGAACCGAAGTTGCTGTTATCCACCGGCACGCCGTCCACTACAAACAGCGGCTGGTTGTTGCTGCCGATCGAGCTTGCCCCGCGAATGATCATCCTCGACGAGGAACCCGGCGCACCGTTGGAATTGGTCACCTGCACACCTGCGAGCCGACCCGAGAGCGAGTTAACCAAGTTGGTCTCCCGCGCTTGCGTGAGCGTTTTGCCGCTTACTTCCTGCACAGCGTAGCCCAACGCCTTCTTTTCACGGGCGATACCGAGTGCCGTCACGACGATCTCGTTGAACTGCGTCGCATCGTTTTCGAGCATAATGTCAAAGACAGTTTTCGAGCCGACGGGGATTTCCAATGTTTTGTAACCGATAAACGAGATAACGAGGGTTGCATTGGCCGGCGCACTGAGGGTGAAGTCCCCGTTGGTATCCGTGGTGCTGCCGCGGCTCGTGCCTTTGATAAGGATACTGGCACCGGGAAGGTACCCGTCGGCCGATTGCACTTTGCCTTTGATGCTCAGGTCTTGTGCAAAACCTGCTCCGGCGAGGAACAGCAAGACCCATAAGAAGCCTAATGTAAAGACTTTCTTCATAATTGATTAAGTAATGGAGTGAAACAGTTAGGTAACCTAGTTAAAACAGAATAATCTTCTATTTTTAATTAATTTCAAAAAATATCTGTTTGAGAAAAAATGTTTTAATGAAATATTCGTCGATAAAAGTGATTTTATTTAAAATTTAATATTTTTAAAAGAGATGTTTATATGAAGTCACACCAGGCGGCAACTGGTTGAGCGTGAGGCATACCGAAAGCGGGAGCATCGGGCTGTTGAGCGAATTCGCCGGGGCGGCCTGCATTTAGGGGTATTATTGAAAGTAAGCGGCGTTTGAATTGCTATATTTGCATTCTGTTCAAAATGAGCGGCCCTGTGCCGTTCACATTCGCATATTTCGAATATAGCTTTAAATGAAGGTTCTTAAATTTGGCGGCACCTCTGTCGGATCGGTCGACAGTATCAAAACGGTAATCAGTATCCTCGAAGAAAATCTGTCAAAAGGCGAGCGTATCACGGTCGTTTTTTCGGCCATGGGCGGGGTCACGAACAGGCTCATCGAAATCGGGAAAATGGCAGCCGCCGGCAATACGGAATATGTCGAATTTTTGAAGGGCGTTGAGGAAAGGCATTTCGCGGTCGTACGCGGACTGATCCCGGTAAAGAACCAGAGCAGCACATTTGCAGCTGTACGTGGCCTTTTCAACGAACTGGAAGACATTCTACGCGGTGTTTCCTGGATCCGCGAGCTCTCCGAGCGCACGCTTGACCTCATTATGAGCTTCGGCGAGCGGCTTTCGACGCTGGTGATCACCGAAATCCTCAAAAGCAAAGGCGTGGCCGCCGAGTTCTGCGACGCGCGCCAGGTGATCCGCACCAATGCCACCTATGGCATGGGTGATGTCAATTTTGAAATTACCAATCATTTAATATTAGAGCATTTCGCGAAAAGCCCGGCGCTGCAATGCGTCACCGGCTTCATCGCTTCCACGGCCGAGGGTGTAACGACAACGCTTGGCCGCGGCGGCTCCGATTACACGGCATCCATCCTGGGCGCCGCGCTGGAAGCCGATTCGATCGAAATCTGGACGGACGTAGACGGGATGATGACGGCCGACCCGCGCAAAGTAGCTAATGCATTCACGATTCCGTCCATTTCGTATGCGGAAGCGATGGAACTGTCGCATTTCGGTGCGAAAGTGATTTACCCGCCGAGCTTGCAGCCAGCGTTTGCCAAAAACATAACCTTGAAAGTGCTCAACACTTTCAACACCGATTTCGAAGGAACCTACGTTCAGAAATCGGCTAACGGTAAAGAATATGTGATCACCGGGATTTCGTCGATTGACGAGATCGCGCTTGTGAATATCCAGGGCAGCGGGATGATCGGCGTGGCCGGTATTTCCGGACGTTTGTTTACAGCCCTTTCCAACAATGCCATCAGTGTGATCCTGATTTCGCAGGCATCTTCGGAGCATTCGATCTGCTTCTCGATCGATCCGAAGAATGCGCAAAAGGCGATCGACGTGCTCGAAAAAGAGTTTGCGACGGAAATCGGGCTAGGCCATATCGATGGAATTTCCGTGGAGAAAAACTTGTCGATCGTCGCGATTGTAGGTGAAGGGATGAAGAAAAATACCGGTATCTCGGGTAAGCTGTTCTCTGCTTTGGGTAAAAACGGTATCAACGTAGTGGCTACCGCACAGGGATCTTCCGAGCTCAATATTTCGGTGGTTATTTCCAAAAGCGACCTTTCCAAAGCGCTGAACGCGATTCACGGCGTGTTTTTCCAATCGGAAACGCGCTCGCTGAACCTGTTTATCGTCGGGGTAGGGCTTATTGGAGGCACGTTAATCGAGCAAATAAGGAATCAAACCCAGTATCTGCGCGAAGAGAAGTTGCTCAATCTGAATATCGCCGGTTTGTCCAATACCAAAAAAATGCTCCTCGACCCGGACGGCATTAAGCCCGAAAACTGGCGCGACCGCGTGATGGACGAGGGCGTGAAGACGAGCCTGCCCGCATTCGTTCAGCGTATGATCGAGCTCAACCTGCCGAACAGCGTTTTCGTAGATTGTACTTCCGATAAGGACATTGTACAGTATTACCACATGTTGCTCGATGCCAGTATCAGCGTGGTAACGCCTAATAAAGTGGCCAATTCGGGCAGTTATTCAGAGTACATCGCATTGCAGCGCACCGCATTGCAACGCGGCGTGAAGTTTCTGTACGAAACCAACGTCGGTGCCGGTCTGCCGATTATCAACACCATCCAGGGGTTAATGGCGAGCGGCGATAAATTCCTGAAAATCGAAGCGATCCTTTCGGGAACGCTATCCTATATATTCAATAATTTCGGCGGCGATAACCGCTTCGTGGACGTGGTGAAAGAAGCCAAAGCCAAAGGCTTCACCGAGCCCGACCCGCGCGATGACCTCAGCGGTGCCGACGTAGGCCGCAAAATCCTGATCCTTTCGCGGGAAGTAGGCGTGGCTTTGGAGCCTGAGGAAGTGAAAATTTCACAAATCCTGCCGGACAATTGCCTCAATGCGTCAACAGTGGACGCATTCTTCGAAGAACTGGAAATTTCCAATGCGTTCTTCGCCGATATGCAATCCGCAGCCGAAGCCCGCGGCGAGAAACTGCGTTACATCGCAGCGCTAGAAAACGGCAAAGCCACCATCGAGCTCAAAACCGTCGACGCTTCGCATCCGTTTTATACGCTTTCAGGCAGCGACAACATCGTGTCATTCACTACCGAACGTTACAAAGACCGCCCGCTAGTAATCAAAGGTCCGGGTGCCGGTGCGGAAGTAACTGCATCGGGCGTGTTCGCGGATATCATGAGTATCAGTAGCTATTTGGGATAGAAGGAGTTAACTTGCGGTAGTCATTCTGAACCATTTGAAACGATGAGCAACAGGAAAGTACCGGAAGCGATAGCGGAGTTGTCGGAGGAGTTTGCGAAAGGTGTTCGCGAACTTTATGGAGAGAAGCTGAGCAAAGTGATCCTTTTCGGTTCTTACGCGCGGGGAGAGCAGCACGAGGATTCGGATGTTGACTTTCTGGTGGTTTTGAATGAGGAGAAAATAAATGCTTTCGCAGAAATAAGTCGAATGTCCGGCATTAGTGCCGAGCTTGGGCTGAAATATAATTTCTGGATATCAACGGTTCCTATTTCGATAAACAGGCTACTTCAAGGTGAAGTGGCTTTGGCTATTAATGTTCGTAAAGAAGGAATCGTTGTATGACAGAACTAACCGCAGGCCGGATTATGAAAAAGGCTGCGGATTGTTTGGAAGACAGTAAATGGACGTTCGACCGCAAGCTTTTCGATGTTTGCGCTTACCGAGCGTATTTTTCGATCTATCATTCAATCCAAGGTCTATTATTTGTTTCAGGAGTGCAGGCAAAGGACCACTCCCAAGCACATAGCAAGTTTAGTGAGATGTTTATCAAAACCGGATTGATGGATATTTCATTACACAAAAGATTGAAAAGAACCTTTGAAATGAGGCAAGCTAGTGACTACCAATACTATAAGGTTTCGGAACAAGAGGCGCTGAAATCAATCGAGAATGCTGCTGCTTTTTTTGAGTCGGCCATTCAATATTTAAAGGAAAACAACCATTTACAGTGAATTCAGTAAAAGCTTTTGCACCGGCGACAGTCGCTAATGTGTCGTGTGGGTTTGATATTTTCGGATTTGCCATTCAGGAGCCGGGGGATACCGTTGAGTTGACCAAGCGGGATGAGCCGGGCGTTGTCATTACGGACATTACGGGTGATGAAGGCCGGTTGCCGCGCCAGGCCGAGAAGAATTCGGTGACGGTGGTGATGTTGGCGCTGCTGAAACACCTGGGTATCAAAGACCTTGGCTGCGAAGTAGTATTGCGCAAAAATATGCCTTTGGGAAGCGGAATGGGATCCAGCGCGGCGAGTGCGGTGGCGGGTGTGGTGGCGATGAATGAATTGCTGGGTAACCCGTTGAGCCGTAAAGAATTGTTGCCGTTCGCGATGGAAGGCGAGCGCATTGCCTCAGGTTCGGCGCATGCGGATAATGTGGGACCGTCGCTTTTGGGCGGTTTTGTGGTGATCCGCAGTTATAACCCGCTGGATATCTTCACGATTCCGGTGCCCGACGATCTTTATTGCACGCTGGTGCATCCCGATATCGAGATCAATACCAAAGATGCTCGCTTCATTTTGCGCAACGAGGTTTCCCTGAAAAATACAATCGCTCAAATGGGCAATGTGGCCGGTCTGGTAGCCGGACTGATGAAGGCCGACTATGACCTCATCAGCCGTTCGATGGTGGATGTGATCATCGAGCCCGTTCGTTCGATCCTCATTCCTGAGTTTAAAGACGTAAAGCAGGCAGCTATTTCCAATGGGGCGCTGGGATGCAGTATTTCAGGTGCCGGACCGTCGATGTTTGCGCTCAGCCGTGGCATTGAAAATGCGCGGAATGCCGGAAAAGCCATGCAAGAGCGTTTTGCGAGTGCCGGTATTGAATCGGCCGTGCACGTTTCAGGCATTAATCAGGGTGGGGCGGTTGTTTTGTAAATGATTAGATGAGCCGCGGATAATGCCGTTAGGCATGTAAGATTGGTAGCAAAAATGCGACTTTGCAATGTCACATAATGCCCTTGGGCATGTAACAACAACGCACTGTCGGAGCGCACCCGGTATCTGTTGTTGCATCCCTTACGGGATTTTGATAACACGTAATTGCGTTCTGACTACCAATATTACATCGCTACGCGATTTTTGCTGGAATCACCATTGCGGTGGGCAATGATCGGGAATGAATTGCGATTTTGGCTGAAATGTGAACTTTCAGGTTCTGTAAAAACGTTAACTTGGTCAGGGATTAAAACATTAGAAAAATGGTTACGGTAAGCGATACAGCCAAAAACAAAATTGTAGAACTCCGCAAGGCTGACGGTTTTGACGACGATTATCAGATTCGTGTAGGCGTACTCGGCGGCGGTTGTTCGGGTCTCACATACAACCTCGAATTCAACTCCGAGTCGAAGCCGAACGATATGGTTTTTGAGGATAAAGGAGTGAAGATTATCGTAGACAAAAAGAGCCTGCTGTACCTGGCCGGAACGACCCTCGATTTTACCGACGGGTTGAACGGGAAGGGCTTTCAGTTCATTAATCCTAACGCCACCCGCACCTGCGGATGCGGCGAGAGCTTCGCGGTATAATTAAATTATTAAAATATTTTATTTTGAAAAAACGCGCTCCGAAACCCGGAGCGCGTTTTTTTTATCGTTTTGAATGGGTTTATTTTGAACCGTCTTTTACACACCGCATTAAAGGAACGTTTAAATCCATTTGAATGAAACCAACTCTTTTGATTTTGGCTGCCGGCATCGGTAGCAGGTACGGAGGTATCAAGCAGCTCGACCAGTTCGGTCCTAACGGAGAAACCATCATCGATTATTCTTTATACGACGCCATTCGCGCAGGTTTTGGAAAAGTAGTTTTTATCGTACGCCAGGAGATCAAAGACAGCGCCGAAGCGATTTTCGCCCCGAAACTCAAAGGCAAAATTGATTTCGACTTCGCGATTCAGGGCGTTCAATCCTACGTTCCGGAAGACCTGGGTACCGTGGAGCGCACCAAACCATGGGGGACAGGCCATGCCACCCTCTGCGCCTGGGAGCAAACCGACACCCCGTTTGCGGTGATCAACGCGGATGACTTCTATGGTCGCGATGCATTCGAAACCATGGCCAAGTTCCTGCAAACCGACACCAACGACAAGCAGCACGCCATGATCGGCTATGAGCTGAAACGTACGCTGTCCGAAAACGGCACCGTCTCGCGCGGCGTATGCGTGGAACGAGAGGACCACAACCTCGAATCCGTGGTAGAACGTACCAAAATCTTTGAAGAAAACGGTGTAATCTATTTTGAAGAAGGTGAGACCCGCACCGAGCTCGCGCCGGAAACACCGGTTTCCATGAACTTCTGGGGATTTAAACCCTCGATGTTCCCGATCACGAAAGACCTTTTCGAAAAATACGCCCGCGAAAATATCGATACCCCCAAAGCCGAATTTTACATCCCGACCGTGATGACGCACATCATCAAAAGCGGCTTGGGCGACTGCCGGGTGTTCCGCATTGCTTCGGACTGGTTCGGCGTTACTTATCCGGAAGACAAGCCATCGGTACAGGCATCGCTGAACGCATTGCATGAGGCTGGGGCTTATCCGGAGAAGTTGTGGGAATAATGCATTGCTGAAATTTTTTCAGAGCCGGATAATGGGCTCAACTAAAAGGCGTCCGCGAAACTCGCGGACGCCTTTTGCATTACATCTAAACCTTATTTGTGAAGTTCTTGGGTATTATCTACGGATCATTATTTGACGGGTGGTAAGCGACCCATCCGTTTTTGTAATGATCAGGAAGTAAGCGCCTTCGGGGAATTTGCTCACATCCAAGGATGATCGAAGCTCATTTGATTGAAATGCCACCGATCCGCTTGCTGTGAGGATCCTCAAACTTTGGAAGCGGTCTCTGTCTTTGAAATCGATATTCAACCGGCTGGAAACGGGGTTGGGGTAAATCGTAGCCAGTTCCGATGCTTTACCCTCATCCAAATGGCTTGCTTTCTTTTCGATAGTTTCTGACAAATCATTTCCTTCTTCCTCCGGCACCGGGGCGGTACTATTTCCCATCAAGTAGGCTGGTAGATACCGCCAGGGGCCATAAGACTGCCCGGTTAATGCCAAAACGGGGTCATATTTAACACGTACCCGCACCTTCGTTCCCGGTCCCTGCTTATCGATCACATTTTTCAGCTCCAATCCTGTTGTACCGAGATCAGCATAGACATTTTGCGAGCCGGTGGATTGGACGCTGTTGGTAATCCGGTTATTACTGCCCTTTGAAAAGCCTTGTGCTAGCGGCTTGGTTTCCCAGATTAGCTTGCCTTTGTTGCGTCCCGTGAACGATTTGGCGAAAAGGCCTGCGCCGAAGTTATTTTGAGCGAATTGGGTGTGGTTGATGGGGGTGGTGAGGTCGGCGGAGTTGTAGAGGCGGAGGCTGTTGCGGGTGCCTAAGCTGCTATTGCCGTAATAGACAAATGCTTTTCCTTCATTTGATTGGCCATTATCATATCGATGGGCGCTTACAATGATATCGCTGAAACCGTCTCCATTTATGTCGCCTGCGCCCGCGACATCATTCCCCAAAAATGCACTTGTCTGATTGCTTTGCAGTAGAATATTGTAACTGCTGACAAGCCCGTTAGCAGAACCAAGAAACAAGTAAAACGCTCCTTCATTGGCTTGGTCACTAGAGTAGCCACACTCTCCGACAATTAAATCACTGTATCCGTCGCCGTTCACGTCACCTGCAGACGACACTCTACCAAAATAACCCTCGGCAATATTACTTTCTACGATAGCGGGTATTACATTTGGTCCTTTATCTGTTCCATAGTAGATAAAAATAGCGCCTTCATTACTCTCTGAATTTGAATAAGTTGTAGCACCGACGACAATATCATTAAAGCCATCGCTATTGATATCGCCGGTAGCGATCTTGTTGCCCATTTGCGCCCACGCAACATTGCTTTGCAGAATTGTTGGATTTATTGGAACCACACCAGTTTGTGATCCATAATAGACATATACTGCCCCCTCGTAATATTCGCCGTCTCCGAAAACTGTGCACCCTACCAGCACATCGGTGTAACTGTCATTATTAATGTCTGTTCCAGAAACAGAATATCCAAAATACAAGTTGTCCAGTTGACCATTGAGTACTGTTCCATTTGGAATTACTCCGTTAGCCGAGCCATAATAGACCCAGACTCTGCCTTCGTCAGAATATTCCCATTCGCTAAGGTCGTAACCAGATTCTCCGACTACGATATCGCTATATCCATCTTTATTAATATCACCTGCGGAAGAAACAGATGCACCAAGCTGCCCTTCATGTTGGGTTCCCAAAAATGTTGTTTCATTGAGATTGCTAATGCCCGATTGGGACCCATAATAAATCGAAACTCTTCCTTCATTAGCAGAACCATTGTCATAGAGGGGTATCCCGACGATCACATCATCAAACCCATCCCCGTTCAGGTCTCCTGCACAGGAAATCGATGAGCCCATGTGGTCGTTTTGATGACGACCAGAAAAGATCTTGTATTGCTGTTGATTGATACCGGTTGACGATCCGAAGTATAGTCGCACTTGTCCTTCGTCTTTAAAGAGTCCATCTTCCAGATAGGCGCTAATGAGTAGATCACTATACCCATCCCCGTTCACATCGCCGGCGCTGGCAACGGCGGTGCCAAACCAGCCGTCAACCTGGTTGCTTTCCATTGTTGCGACGGGCTCACCAAATATGCCATCTTTCGAGCCAAGGTATACGTACACGGCGCCTTCATTAAACTGTCCGTTGTCATAGTACTCAGCGCCGAGGAGGATATCGGAATACCCGTCGCCGTTTACATCGCCTGCACAGGCGACCGAGGATCCCATATGGTCGTTGTATTTGCCGTAAAAAGTTCTGGCCGGCTGTGGTTGTGAGCCAATACCGGTTGAAGACCCCAGATACAATTGTACGATTCCGTTGTCCTGTACCCCTTGAACGTCATACAAACAGGCACTGATAAGCACATCGCTATACCCGTCCCCATTCACATCCCCCGCCGAGCTTACCTTGTTGCCCATGGCGGCATTTAATTGGTTACTCTCTATGATACTGGGGCTGCTTTGCAGACCATTTCCACTTCCTTTATAGATGAAAGCCGCTCCTTCTCCATCCTGGCCCTGACCATTTTTATACCAGCGAGCGCCTACGATGACATCACTGTATCCATCCGCATCGATATCACCTGCGGAAGCAACGGAATAGCCAAACATGGCGTTGGCCTGGTCAATCTGGAGGTATGTCAAATCAGAAAACATATCCCCATTGGCACTGCCATAACATACCGCCACAGTACCCTCTTTGGTTTGGCCCTTCGAATCTTCCCTGGCACCGATGAGTACATCACTGAATCCGTCGCCGTCGATATCACCTGCAGTCGCTACCGAGATTCCCATAAAGGCGCCAGCGTGACCATTACCAAAGTTATAGCTAGTAATTGTCGCTTGAGGATCAAAAAATGTGCTGGAACCGAGATAGAGTTTTGCGCTTCCGTCGTCGACTGCGTCTTGGTCATAGTACGGAATCCCCACCAAAACATCGCTAAATCCGTCCCCGTTAAAATCTCCGGCTGTTGACACCGAATATCCCATTTCAGCACCGGCCTGATTGCTTTGGAAGGTAACAGCTGTCGCAGTCAATACAAAGGCACCACCTTTGTACACAAATGCCCCTCCTTCATTGTCCTCTCCCAGGTCATAGTGCGGTGCGCCAACGACCACGTCGCTATAACCATCCCCATTCACGTCCCCTGCGCTCGAAACCGAGAAGCCCAGCCACATATAGCTCTGGTTAATCTCGAGAACCTTGTTTGCATTCTGCGGCGTGCCGTTGGTAATAATAGGGTCAATCGTAACCGGGTAGTTGGCCCCGGCTACGTCCACGCTGATCTGGATGTGATTGTCCACGTAAGCCAGGTTTGCGTTCAGAGGCTTTTTGTTGGCGTCCCAGCATTTGAGATCGCTGTAAACGAGCTCGTTTCGGGTTTGTCCGTCGGCCGCTTTGGAGTAGAAGCGCAGTTCATTGCCGGAACCTTGTTCTACTTCAAGGCCTTTCGCGGTCATTTTTACCTGCAACTGACGGGTGCCGGTCGGGGCGGTTTGAACGATGAAATTCTGGCGGACGCCGTCTTCATTGTTGATAAATTCCTCGGTGAATGCCTCGTGGCTGATCTGCACTTTGTTTTCGTGGTGCGTAGCCTTCGCATTGACCTGCGGCGTGTAGAGCAGCTTTCCGTCGGCGAATACACCGTCATTCACCAATTCTACTTTAAAGCCTTGGCCGGTGGTGTCAACGCGCGTCTGGACGGTGAGTTTACCCGGCTCGTAGTAGGCGCGGATGTTGTTCCGGCGGTTGGGGCTTTGGAGTTTTTTCTTCTGCTCGTCGTAGGAGATGTGGTACTCCTGTTTTTCCAGCGAGCTTCGGATGTCCGCCAGCGTCGCTTCTGAAACGCCAGTCGGCAATGCGTCGGCGTTTTTCGTGACTTGTTTTGAAGGAGCCGGGCTTATTCGATGGTGTTTGTGCCACAATCCTGCTCCGAGGAGAGTCGTTCCGGCCAGGGCAACAGCCATGGCCCGTTGATAAATCTTTTTCATACTCGTGTGTATTGGTAGTTTTGGATTACGGTAATATTCCCGCGCCCCAAATTTTGTGAGCGCGGGAATTAAAGAGGCTAAGCGATTATTCTCAGGTAGCAACCGCTTAGCTTGTGGTTCATTGATCTTCTGAAAGTAGCCGCCGGATAATTAATGCAACACAATAGAGTGATTGCTTTCCGTGGCATCGGCGTAACGGATGCGGAGCACGTATCGTCCCGTGCCGACTCCGCGTAAATCCAGTTTTTCAGGATTTCCTTTCCAACTTCGGACTACCGAGCTGTTGGTTGTGAGCAATGCCGATTCGGCGATTGTCAGGGTTTTCCCGGTACGAATGTATAATGCCGAGGCTGCCGGGTTGGGGTATACGTAGGTTGTTGCGGCGGGATTTTCAATGCCTCCGGTTTCCGGGATCTTTGGAACGGGAGCGCTGGTTGTTCCCGTGGATGGACCGGACAGATACCGCCATGGGCTGTAAACCTGCCCCGTCAATGCCAGCGCGGGATTGTATTTTATTCTGACTCTCAGGCTTGTTCGGGAGCCTTGTTTGTTAATTTTCGCTTTGAGCTCCGCGCCGGTGAGGCTGTAATATCCTTTTTGAGAGCCGTTATAAAAAGTGCTGTTAGGAAGAAGCCCATTGGAGCCGGTGGAGAATGCCTGCCCGCCTGCAAGCGCTTCCCACGCCAGTTTTCCTTTGCCCAATCCTAAAAATGATTTGGAAAACAGCCCGACTCCGAAATCGCTTTTGCTGTGCTGCTGGTGGTTCAGCAATGTGGAGAGATCCGAGTTATAAAGGCGGATGTTGTTCCGTAAACCCGCGCCATTATTGCCGTAGTAGACAAATGCGGCGTCCGCGTCCGTCTGGCCGGAGCTGAAATTGGGCGAGCCGACGAGCATATCAGCAAACCCGTCGGCATTTACATCGCCAGCAGCGGCCACCGACCATCCGAAGAAATCATAAGCATCGTTGGGATTGCCCGTAATGCGTTGCGGGCTGGGAGAGATTCCTGCGGGCGATCCGTAAAAAATCAGGGCGAGGCCTGTGAGTACCGAGGTGGTTTCATCCATAAACCATGGTTCGCCGACAAGCACGTCACCATAACCATCGCCATCGAGATCGCCTGCGCCTGCAACGGACTCACCCATAGCAGCGCCCATACCCGTCTCGTGCGCTAACAGATGCGTGATGTTCGCCTGCGTGATCCCGGCGGGCGAACCATAGTAAATGTAGACGGCACCGTCGCCGTTATCATAGGCGTGCGCGCCCACAATCAGGTCGGAATGCCCGTCGCCATTCAAATCGCCTGCGCCGGACACATCCCAGCCGAAATGCGCCTGATCCTGTGTGCCTTTGATACAATCCATTGTGAGTGAATCCAGTGAATTGGCTTTTCCATACCCAATAAAGACAGCGCCCGCGTCGTAATCGCCGACGCTGTATGCACCTACAACGATGTCGTCGCGGCCGTCGCCATTCACATCGCCCGCGGCTGATACCGCATTCCCAAGCCGTGCATCTTCCAGGTCGCTTTCGATGATCCGTAGTCCGGCTGGATTGGGGCCGTTGGGCGAACCGGGGAACAGGTAAAGCGCTCCTTCTTCCGACTGCCCATTGGAATAGTTCATCGCGCCGATTACGATTTCGGAAAAGCCATCGTCATTCAGGTCACCGGCGTGTGCTACGGCGCAACCAAACCAGGCGCCGGTTTTGTTGCTTTCGAGATGGATGGGGATCGAGTGGAGGCCTGCCGGTGAGCCGAGGTAAACAAATGCGGCGCCCTCTTCGTTTTGGCCACCATGATAATGCATCGCGCCCACGATAATGTCGCCAAAACCGTCGCCATTGATATCCCCCGCAGCAGAAACGGATGTGCCGAAACCGGCGTCAGCCTGATCGGCTTCGAGCATATGGGCGGGTATCTGGTTGATGCCGTCCGGCGTTCCTCTAAACAGGAATGCGACACCTTCCTCGGATTGGCCATTGTCATAATGCGGTGCACCGACGATAACGTCGTCGTAGCCATCGCCGTTGACATCGCCTGCACCCGAGACGGAGTAGCCAAGGGCCGATTCCGGCTGGCTGGCATTCAAAGCGGTGGTAGTGGCCGTATTCGGGCCGGACGCGCCGCCGTGCCAGATCATGATCGCTCCTTCATTATTTTGTGTATCGTCATAAAGGTGAGCGCCGATGATAATATCGCTGTACCCGTCGCCATCGATATCCCCCGCGCTGGCGAGCGACTGGCCGAGGTACGCATTGGCCTGGCCGCTTTTGAAAACAGATGCCGGTTTTTTACTAATACCCGCCGGAGTCCCGGAAAAGAGCATGACCACTCCTTCATTGAGCAGGTTTTTGCCCTGCATTCTGCCGGCGATCATGATATCGGCATAGCCATCGCCTTCCACATCCCCCACACAGGCCACTGCACGACCGAATTCTTCTTCCATTTGCTGGCCCGCAAGCGTGATTGGGGTGTTGGCATTGATTCCATTTGCAGAGCCGAGGTGAATTTTGACCAAACCCTGGTCGGGGTACACCTTGTCGTAATGCGGCGCACCGAGAATGATATCGGAAAAACCATCGCCATTTAAGTCCCCCGCAGATGCGAGCGAGGTGCCCAGGTGCGCGTCTGCCTGGTCGCTTTGTATAATGGTTGGGACTAAAGATATTCCTTGTGCATTGCCGAGGTAAACAAACGCAGCGCCTTCATTAGCTTCCCCCTGATCGTAAGACGGCGCACCAACCAGCACATCGCTGAAACCATCGGAGTTGACGTCCCCGGCACCAGCCACAGAGGTGCCCATTCCGGAAATAGACTGGTTCATTTCCAGAATCGCGATTTTGTTAGGATCGATGCCGACTTTTGAACCATAGTAAACAAATGCCGCCCCTTCATTCAACTGCCCTTTATCGAACTCGCTGGCACCGACGATCAGGTCGCTGTAACTATCATTATTGACGTCACCGGCCAGGGCAACGGCCTTGCCGAACTGCGCCCCGAACTGATTCCCTTCCAGCATAATGGCCGGATTGGGCTTTATACCTTTGGGAGATCCGAAATAGACAAATACCACACCCTCGTTGGGCTGCCCGTTGCCGTAAAATGGCGCTCCCAGTGCGATATCGCTGAAACCGTCGTTGTTGATATCTCCCGCGCTCGAAACCGAGTAGCCCATTTCGGCGTGCGCCTGGTTGCTTTCCAAAAGCGTTGGTGCAGGGGTGAGCCCGTTGGCAGAACCATAATAGAGAAATGCAGCCCCCTCATTGTCCTCGCCGTTATCATAATGCGGCGCACCGGCCAGTACATCACTATATCCATCGGAATTAATGTCCCCGGCCGAAGCGACCGAAAATCCCAGCAATGCATCCGCTTGTGATGATGCGAACAAGGCGTTGGCATTGGCCGGATTGCCATTTACGACAATCGGATCGATCGTCACGGGGTAGGCGGCATGGCGGACGTCGACGGTGATGCGAATTTGCTGACCATCACCGGTAAGATGCGCATTGAGCGGTCGGTTGCCGGCATCCCAGCATTTCAGATCGCGGTAAATGAGGCGGGGGTGCGTCTGGTCGTTATGTGCAAAAAACAGCAATTCGTTTTCACTTCCATTCTCCATGCGTAAGCCCCGGACGGATAGTTTTACTTCCAGTTCTTTCGTATCGGCAGGGGCGTGCTGAATGATAAAATTCTGCCGTAAGCCGCTTTCACTGTTGATGAACTCTTCCGTGAATGTTGCATGCCGGATCAGAAGCCTGTTTTCAAGTATTTCAGGTTCAGCGGCAGGGTTGGGCTGGTCACTCAGCAGGCCGTCGGCCAGGATACCTTCATTTTTTAATTCCAGTAAAAAATGCTGGTCCGGGGAATCGACGCGGTTTCGAACTGTGAGATTTCCTGGCGTGTAGCTGGCGCGGATGTTGTGCTTTCGGTTGGGGCTTTGGAGCACGTGCCGGGCGCGATCGTAGGAAATGTGGTACTCGCGGGAAGCGATGGTTTCGCCGAGCCGCGGGGGAATGCCTGTATCATGAGGTCTGCCCGGGTTTAACAGACTTTCGTCGGGTAATGATTGTTTTAAAAAGGTAGGAAAGAAGCTAACGCAGCCCGCATAAGTGAGAAGCGCGATAACGGACGCCGCAATGGATAGCGGCAGGAGGTGTTGTCTCATGGGAAAAATTTAGGATAAGGTGAAGTGTAAAACAGGGCGGCCGACCCGGTTTTCAATTTTGTACTTATCTCAAACTCTTTCCGAAAGCAATGTTCAAGTGACGCTAGTGGTTATCAAACGGCTAAATCGGCTCCAAAAAAGAAAATCCCGGAAGCTGAGCGCCCGGGATTTTCCTCATGGATGGGAATGCAGGATTTACTTCTGTACCAATGCTTCCAGCATTTTCTCTGCCAGGAACTGGTTGCCGGCTTCTGTCAAATGCACGCGGTCGGTGGTGAGAATGCCTTTTTCCTTGTTTTCTGGATTGTTTTGGGCCAGATAGTCCTGGAAATGCTTGCGCAGGTCGAGCAGTTGCAGGTTGTTGCGCGTTGCGATCTCGCGGATCAGTTTGGAATACTGGTTCAAATCACCGTCCTGCTGGTTGGAATTATCATTGCGCTCGCCGATAACGGTAGGCGTACACACGATCACTCGGATATTCTGCGCTTTCAGTTTTTTGATCAAAGCCTCGTAGAACTTCACATATTTATCAGGATCTGTACCGGTTCCCGACGAGGCTTTGTGCCAGACGTCGTTGATACCCACGTAAATGAATACGACATCCGGCTTTTTGGCGAGCACGTCGTCTTCCAATCTTAAATAGAGGTCATAAACCTTATTACCACCGATTCCGGCGCCGATCAGTTCATATTGGCCGTCCTGGCCTTTCGCTTTCAGCATTTCGCCTACTTTGGTGATATAGCCAGTTGGGCTCACGCCCGCCTGGGTAATGGAATCGCCAAAGAAAACGACGCGAAGGGGTTTGTCGGCACGCATGGCAAGTAACGGAAGCGCGATAACGGCAATTTGCAGCAGTTTGAAGAATACTTTCATGGATTAGTGTTAAGTATGGATTTTGGGAAAAAGACGAATGGAGGCGGGAATTACCCTTTTTGACCGCCGACGGTTGACCGCGGACCGCCGATTATGCGGATTTCCATTTGACCGGCCTGGTAATGCAGGGTGAATTTTGTGCCTGGGTGCATTTCGGTTTCGAACTGTGCCGGAACATTAATTTGGCGAATTTTGCCGTCGATCCAGGCATAGATGGCCGGCTTTTCGGTGTTTCGCTCGATTGTCAGCACTTCGCCGTAGACGAGCGCCGGATTCGTTTCACTATCATTCAAATACACTTCCGAAGGCGTTCCAATGCGTGCTAATCTGCCGTTTTCCATGATCGCCACCTGATCGGCGAGGCGGAAAATTTCGCCCATGTCGTGGGTGACGAGTATGACGGTAAACGGCCTCTCGCGGTGTAGTTTGAGCAGCAAATCCTGCAATTGCAGCTGCATATCCGGGTCGAGGGCGGCGAAAGGCTCGTCCATTAAGAGCAATTCCGGCTCGCGTACGAGTGCGCGGGCGAGTGCGACGCGCTGCTGCTGCCCGCCCGAGAGCTGGTGGGGTTTTCGGGCGATGAGCTGCGTAAGACCTGCCGTTTCGAGCAAATGGCCGACCAATTCCTTGTTATGGATTTTAGGCAGGGCAAATTCAAGATTTTGCATGACCGTCATGTTCGGGAACAATGCATAGTCTTGAAAAACAAACCCGATATGCCGTTGCTGGGCCGGAATGTGCATACGGCTTGCAGTATCCAGCCAAGGATTCTTGCCAAAAGTAATCCGACCGGATTCGGGCATGGCCAGCCCGGCGATTTGCCTTAATAATGTGGTTTTTCCTGCGCCGGAAGGGCCGGTGAGTGCGAGGATGCTGTTACCGGTCAGTGCGAAGTCCACTTCCATCGGTAAGATTCCCTCCGCGGTGTGCAAAGTATGCCGGATATGGACTTCAAGCAGGTTGTCGGACACGGAGCAGGCGGTTGTTAATGGAATAGACCAGAAGCAAAATAATGAAAGTGATCGCAAAAAGCACCATCGCATACGCATTCGCGGCCGGGTAATTCAGGGCTTCCACTTCGTTGTAGATGGCTACGGATGCCACTTTGGTTACGCCCGGGATGTTGCCGCCGATCATCAGCACCACGCCGAATTCGCCGACGGTATGCGCGAATGTGAGTACAAATGCCGTAAGAATGGCCGGTTTGCAATTGGGTAAGAGCACTTTCGTGAACGTCTGCCATTCGCTTTTGCCCAACGTGTAGGATGCCTCCCGTAACGAAGGCGGTAACGACTGCAGCCCCGCACGAATAGGGTAGATCATGAATGGCAGGCTGTATAAAATGGAGGCGATCACGAGGCCCGGAAACGAAAAAACCAGCCTTAATCCGAAAATATCCTCAATCCATGCCCCAAACCAATGCGACGGACTGAATGCCAACAGCAAGTAAAACCCGATCACCGAAGGCGGCAGCACGAGCGGCATGCCGATCAGCGCCTCCACCACCCCGCGGCCTTTGAATTTCCCGAAGACCAGCCAGTAGGCGATCGGCATGGCGATCACCAGCAGCAAAATGGAAGTGATGCTGGCTAGTTTGAAGGTTAGCAGGAGTGGTTGGGGGTCCAATTTTGAATGATTGAATGAGTGAATGATTGAATGGTCAGGTGTTGTCAAGTATTGTCAGGTGTGGTCAGGTGTGGTCAGGTGTTGTCAAGTGTGGTCAAGTATTGTCAAGTGTGGTCAGGGGTTGTCAGGTATTGTTGTATGTGTGTTTTATGACTAATTCAGACTATAAATGACAGCACTTGACCATACCTTACCACGAATGACTACCCCTGACCACACCTGACTAAAAATGACAACTCCTGACTAAAAATGACAATACCTGACCACACCTGACTAAAAATGACAACTCCTGACTAAAAATGACAATACCTGACCACACCTGACTATAAATGACAACTCCTGACTAAAAATGACAACACCTGACTATTATCTGTAACCATACCGTTTGAAAATCGCTTTTGCCTTTGTGGAATACAGGAAGTGGTAAAACTGTTCGCTGGATGCTTTTTTTGGAGAATCTTTGCTGTGTTTCAATAAAATGGCTGCTTGCTGAATGGGTTTGTAGAGGCTTGAATCCACTAGTACATAATGTCCCTTGTCCTTCATTTCAGGCGACAGCACAATAGATAATGCATTGAAACCCGCTTCCACGGAACCAGTTGTAATGTATTGGGCGGTTTGGGCGATGCTTTCGCCGTATACGAGCTTTTTTTCGGTTTGTTCGTAGAGTTTCAAGCTGTTTAATGCCTGCACGGCCGCTTCGCCATAAGGTGCTGTTTGGGGATTGGGGACGGCTATTTTTTTGACTTTGTCGGTCGCGAGTATTTCCGGTTTGAGGTCGGTTTCGGGGATGTCTTTCGCCCAGAGTACCAATGCGCCGGTGGCGTAAACTTCCGGTTTTTGGTCGGAACCGCCGTTTTTGAAAATTTCTTCGGGGTATTTGGTGTCGGCGGAAACAAATACATCGAACGGCGCACCCTCGCGGATCTGCGTGGTGAGCTTGCCGGAAGAGGCGACTACGATCTCGATCTTTTTGCCCGATTCTTTCTCAAATTCCCGCTGGATTTCCTTCATCACATATTGCACATTGGCGGCAGTTGCGACGACGATTTTCTCCGACGGCTTGGAGCAACTGGCCAGAAACGCAGCAAAAGTGGCGAGGATACGTAGTTTGTTCATGCCGCAATTTAGGGAAAAATGGAAGATGTATAAATGGCGTTTTTGTGTCGCAGGAGGCCCCGCTGGGGCCAAACGTCCATACACACTACGGCATTCTACAAACAGGGTGTCCCTCCGGGACCAGTTTCCGCGATATCGTAACGCGCCGGAGGCGCACCCTGTTTATAGAAAGTCAGGTACCCAACCCCGTTACGGGTCCCGGCGGGGCCTCCTTTTCCAACATTTCAAAAACGCGTCGTCAGGAATTTGTCGTAAATTGCGCCCCGTTTCGCCGGGCTGTTCCGGATGGACGTTTGAACCGCCGATAGCCCATGGCTAAAAGCACAATTTAATCCTTATAATGATCATAGAAACTGCACAGCGCACCAGGCAGACATCGGAATACTATTTTTCGGTGAAGCTGGCCGAAGTGCGCAAACTGATTGCCGAAGGGCATGACGTCATCAATCTGGGGATCGGAAACCCGGATATGATGCCCTCAGTAGAAACGCTGGAAGCATTGACAACCGCTGCCTATCAACCGCAGGCGCATGGTTATCAGCCTTATACAGGCACCCCCGCTTTCAGAAAATCAGTGGCAGATTTCTATTATCGTACCTATGGCGTAGTACTCGATCCGAATACTGAAATATTGCCCCTCATCGGTTCCAAAGAGGGCATTACCCACATATCGCTGACGTTCCTGGACCCGGGCGACGAGGTGCTGGTACCCGAGCTGGGCTACCCGGCCTATCGCGCCGTAAGCCAGATGGTCGGTGCGGTGGTGAAAGAATACCCGCTGCGCGAAGACCACGGCTGGCAGCCCGACTGGACTGCGATGGAAAGCCTGATTACGCCCAAAACGAAGCTGATGTGGCTCAATTACCCGCATATGCCCACAGGCGCGCCCGCTACGCAGGAGCTGTTCGAGGAGGCCGTTGCATTTGCGAAAAAGCACCGGATTTTGCTTTGTCATGACAATCCTTACAGCCTGATCCTGAATAAGAAAGCGCCTATCAGCCTGCTTTCGGTGGAAGGGGCCAAAGAGGTGGCGATCGAGCTGAATTCGATGAGCAAGTCGCATAATATGGCGGGCTGGCGAATGGGATGGCTTTCGGGCGCGAAGGAGTACGTCAGCGCCGTGCTGACGATCAAGAGCAATGTCGATTCGGGGATGTTCTTTGCGATGCAGGAGGCCGGTGCCAAGGCATTGGGCAACTCTGCGGAATGGCACGCGGAGCGCAATGCGGTGTACCAGGGGCGTCTGGAAGCGTCGGAAGCGCTTTTGCGCACGCTCGGCTGCACGTGGGACGACAAGCAGGAAGGCATGTTCCTCTGGGGCAAGCTGCCCGATTCTACGGAGTCGGCGGAAGCGCTCGTGAACAGCCTGCTGGTCGAAAAGCACGTGTTCATCGCACCGGGCTTCATCTTCGGTCCGAAAGGCCAGCGATATATCCGTCTGTCATTGTGCTTGCCAAAGGAAAGAATCTGGCAGGCAGTGGAGCGGATTAAAGGGTGATATTTCAGGATATTCAAAATTTAAAATAATGATAATCAGTATCATAGGGGTGGGCCTGCTCGGCGGGTCGTTTGCCCTGGGACTGCGCGAGAAATACCCGCATGTGAAATTTGTGGGGGTGGATAACTCGTCTGTCAACCAGAAAATAGCATTGGCGAAAGGGATCGTGGACGAGATCCTGACGCTCGACGAGGCATTGCAGGTATCCGAGCTAAACGTGCTCGCGACGCCGGTGGACGCCATTACCAAATTGCTGCCCTACATGCTCGATCACCTGCCCGACGGCCGTACGATTATGGACCTCGGTTCTACCAAGGAGCTGATTTGCAAATTGGCAGACAAGCATCCGAAACGGGGCCAGTTCGTAGCGGCGCACCCGATGGCCGGTACCGAAAATTCGGGCCCGGGCGCGGCATTCAGGGAGCTTTTGATCGATAAAAATGTGATCATCTGCGATAAGGAAAAAAGTAACCCGGATTCCTGGGGCCTTGTGGAAACGTTCCTGCGCGACGTAGGTATGAAGATCCATTATATGAAACCCGTGGAGCACGATCTGCATTTGGCGTACGTGTCGCATTTGAGCCACATTAGCTCTTTTGCGTTGGGTATGACCGTCCTGGACAAGGAACGCGACGAGCGCGCGATCTTCGATATGGCGAGTACCGGTTTTTCATCCACAGTGCGTCTGGCGAAAAGCTCCCCGCAAATGTGGGCGCCGATTTTCGACCAAAACAAGAAGAATGTTTCCAAGGCATTGGGCGACTATATCGAGTTGCTGAAAAAGTTCAAAGACGCGATCGACGGTCGCGATATGGATGCCAGCCTTTCTTATATGACCCGGGCAAATGATATCGGACGGGTTTTGGCGGGGATTGAAAAGAAATAGTCATGTGTGGTCAGGAATGGTCATGTGTGGTCAGGTATAGTCATGTGTGGTCAGGAATGGTCATGTGTTGTCAGGAATGGTCATGTGTGGTCAGGTATAGTCATGTGTGGTCAGGAATGGTCATGTGTGGTCAGGAATGGTCATGTGTTGTCAGGAATTGTCAATAATTGTGGCTTATAAATGGCTGACTATTAGTGTATTGCAAATGGTTCTGAAATTATTCGGAACCATTTGTGTTTTCGGGCCTGTTAAGTTGGGGTCGTTTGACGGCACCCTTCTTGATTGATTTTGAAGCATATAGTCTCAACAAAACAATAGGAAATGACAAAAGCGCATGGGGTTTGGGCAGCGGTATTGATAGCAGCGGGCATTTCGTTAGGTGTACACCGGGCCGACTCCCTTTCCAATCATTCTACTACAAAAACATTACCGGTTGCGAAAACTGACTCGGCCGTTACCCGTTCCGAATGGGCTTCACTCTACGACTCCCTGGGCCTGAAAAAGCAAGGTTTGTCGGAACGTGCATTCTACTGTGCCTGGTTCGGTTTCCAGAAAATCAAACTCGATAACCCGATCCTTGCGATCTGCGATTTTACGCAATCATCGCGCAACAAGCGGTTGTATGTGATTGATCTGCTGAAAAAGAAGGTGCTTTACAATACTTACGTGGCGCATGGCCGCAACTCAGGCAATGAGTTTGCCGAGCATTTTTCAAATGCGAATTCATCCTTCCAGTCGAGTTTGGGTTTTTACAAAACATTAGGCACCTACCAGGGCAAGCACGGATTGTCATTAAAACTGGAAGGTCTCGAAAAAGGCATTAACGACCGCGCATTGGAACGTGCCATCGTCATGCATGGTGCCGACTATGTGAGCGAATCCTTTATCAAAAATACCGGCCGCCTTGGCCGTAGCCTCGGTTGTCCGGCCGTTTCGATCGCCGATTCCAAAAAGCTGATCAACATGCTCTACAATGGCGCGGGGTTGTTTATTTATTCCGGCGACCAGCATTATATCCAAAAATCCTCGCTATTGGCCGGAATGGAAGCCATTACCGAAGTTCAGGCATTAGGGGCCTCGCGTTTGTAAACGTCCGGGAAATACATCAAATCTCCTTTCTCGTTGCAATCCGCCGGTAAATACAGCAGAAATACCGGCACGCGCACTTTCAGTTTGTGCCATTTCGGCGGGTGTGAAATGCTGTCGGGCTCGGTCATAAAATCGCTGTCGAGCAGTTTGGTGCCGGCCATGTAATTAGCCAGATCGGTCGGGTGTTGTACGCGCACGCATCCGTGGCTGCGCCAGCGCTTGTCGCTTTTGAAAAGGTAGCGCGCATTGGTATCGTGCAGGTAAATGGCGAGCGGGTTTTTGATCTCCACTTTTAATAAACCTAATGAGTTATCCTCACCCGTTTCCTGGCGGAAGCGGTAGGGGAATTTGTCGGCGGTGAGGTCGCCCCATTCCAGTTCTTCGGGGTTAATCGCCTGCCCGTCCTTGCCAATCACCTGAATGCGGTTTCTGGTCAGGTATTCGGGATCGGCGGCGGCTTTCGGGAAAATTTCTTTGATGGCAATGCTTTTGGGCACGTTCCAATACGGGTGCGTGACAATGCTCGTTGCGTAGGTGTCGATGGTGGGCGTGGGCGTGTCGCGCTTGCCCACGACGGTGCGCATGGTAAGCACATTTTTGCCTGCGGAATCCATGGCCGTCAGGTAGGCGCCCCGGATATTGACCATCACAAAACGCGGCGCGTGCTGGATCTGCCGGTGAATCCAGCGGTAGGCATTCAATGTCTGCGCCACATAGGCCGCGCTGTCCTTCTTGTTGGATTTGGTCAGCCGGTCATAATGGATTTTCAGGTTATGGTAAACCGGGAAAACCGGCTCCAGTTGCTCCATTACCCGCTCCACCGGCTCTCCCTTCGCCAGTTCTTCGGCTGCATTGCGGATCAATGCAGTGTCGGCTTTCACCTTCTTTTGGGTAAAACGAATGGTAGGCTTGTGGCCGAAAGCGATTTCTTCCAAAAGCGCGAAAACCGGCGCAATGGTATCCTTCGTTTCAAATTTTTGGGTATTGATCCCCGCTTCGCTGGCTTGCGAAAGGAGTTCCTGGTAAATATCCTTGCTGCTGATCGCCTCTTCCAATTCCTGGTCGGTCATGTCCTTCGGGTTCTTCCGGCACGACTGCATGATGGCGAGGGTAAAGAGTATCAGGAGGGGTACATAGCGGGCTTTGCCCAGACCGGACAGCATTTGCATTACGAACGATGATTTGGTGCTGAATAGGGCAGTGCAATTGTCATGCTAACCTGAAATGTGCATCCACGAACCGCCCGCAGCTCAAAAATGGGGAATTAAAGTGGCATCGCTGTACTTTAATTCCCTAAAATCGATTATTCGTTGCGGAGGCTGCGGACGGGATCGGCCGTGGCAGCGCGGATCGCCTGGAAACTAACCGTACCGATCGTCACCGCTAATGCTGCTACGCCTGTCACCACAAACACCCACCAATGGATCGAGGTCCTGTAAGGATAGTTTTCCAGCCATTTTTGCAGCGCATACCACGCGAGCGGCGACGCTATCACGATGGCGATCACTACCAGTTTGACAAAATCTTTTGAAATCAATCCCACAATACCAGCCACCGACGCGCCCAGCACCTTGCGGATGCCTACTTCCTTCGCACGTTGCTCTGCCGCCTGCACTACCAACCCGAAAATACCCAATGCGGAAAGGAACATCGTGAGCCCGCTGAAAAAGAGGAAAAGGCTGTGGAGCTTGGATTCGGCTTCGTATTGTTGCGTGATTTTGTCTTCTATGTTGTTGATCCGGAGTGATTTCTCCGGAAAAAACTGTTTCCACAGCTTGCGCACACCCGCAGCGACCTGGATTTCGGTACCAGGCTCAATGCGGATGAGCATGCCGGCATATTCGGGCGCCTTTTGCGCGAGGATGAGCGTGGGCTTCATGGGTTCATAAAGTGATTCGTTATGAAAATCCCCAACGACGCCTACCGGCACCGATTGTGTGTCTTTGGCGTGCTCATTCAGCTGTTTGATACCCAGTATTTTTGCGGCTGAGGCAGTTATCAGCGAATTCTGGTTCATTTGCGCTTTTTCAAATTTTGCGAAATCCTTTTCCCGCAGCGAGTCGGCATTGATTGCGTCGGCGAAGCGGTTGCTGAACATGCGGCCCTTCACCAATTTTAGTCCCAGCGTCGCGGGTAGGTCTACATCGCCGGCAATGTACCAGATTCGGATGTGGCGACCTGCATAGGCAGGGTCCTCGACGTTGCGCTGCATATACCCTCCGCCCTCGGTGGGCATCCACATGCTCAGACTGCTGCGGACGACACCCGGTATCCTTTGCAGCTCGTTTTTAAATGCTTCACCCTTGCCGTTCCAGGAAATCTGCTCGATACCGATCAGGTTGTTCTTGTCATAGCCAAGCTCCTTGTTTTTCATCAGTTCGGACTGTTGCCAGACTACAATGGTAGCGAGTAACACAATGATTGAGATAGAGAACTGTGCTACTACCAGTGTTTTCCGAAGACTGGTTTGGCCCATCGATGCGGTAAATATGCCGCGTAATGTGTTGGCCGGTTTAAAACCCGAAATAACCCAAGCCGGGTAAAGACCCGTGAGCAATGCGGTGAGGAAAAACATCAGTAATGCGCCTCCCGCCATCAGGATATTAGATGTGAATGTCAGCACCAGCCGGTGTCCGAGGAAGTTTTCGACAGAGTGCAATGTGAAGAAATAGGTAAACACCGCAATGCCTACGGAAATGCCGAACAGGAGTAAGGTTTCTGTCAAGAGCTGCATCACCAGCTGCGTCCGCGACCCGCTGAGCACTTTACGCACGCCTGCTTCTTTTACCCGCGCAAATGCCTTGGCCGTGCTGAGATTCACAAAATTGACACAGGCAATGAATAGCAGCAACATCGCGACGCCGGTAAAAATGTAAATAGTACGAATGCTTGCTCTTACACTTTGTCCGCTAGCAAAATCAGAATGGAGATATACGTCTTTCAAGGGCTGGAATTCGAACTGTTCCCGACCATTGTTTTTCATCAATTGTGTATACCATGAATTGACTTTGCGGGTAAATTCTCCGATGTCCGTGCCGGGTTTCAGTAATATGTAGTTCCGCCCGAAAGTCATAAAACCAGTATTTGAAAGGACTTCTGGCTTTGTTACCTTAAATCTGATTGCCTCTGCCCGTAGGTGGCTATTATAAGGCAAATCTTCGATCAGGCCGGTAATCTCATACGGTGTCGGCTCGGAGCTAAAGGTAGGAACGTCATGAATAACCTTTCCCACCGGATCCTGGCCCGGGAAAGTTTTTGCAGCATACGAACGCGTTACCAGTACGCTCCACTGATTTTGTGTACTATGCCTGAAACTCCCTGCCAGCAACTTTAGGCCCAAAATTTTGTGGATGGACGTGTCGGCAGTGAGCAGAGTTGTATTTACGCCTTCACCATCTCCCGGACGTATTTTGAAATGACGTTCGTGTACGTCAAGCGAAGACCATGACTCTACTTCCGCGTAGTTTTTCTGTAACTCTGGCGCCAGGCCAATGGGAGACGATGAGTTGCGCTCGGAAATATCCGTTCCCAGTCTGTTCTTGGTCACAATCCTGTAAATATCATCCTTCCTGCTCCACTGCCGGTCGTACGAAAGGCTGTCGATCACCACCGTAGCTACCATCATACAAGCCCACAAACCAATGGATAACCCCGTCAAATGGATCAGCGAATAGCCGCTGTTTTTAACCAAAACCCGCGAGCCGATTTTGAAATAATTACGCAGCATATCGCGGCTGAATGCCGATGGCGAGCCGTACGGTGACGGTTTTCGTTGCATAATGGAAGGGCGGAGCAACGCGGTTACTTCGCGGAGGAAGAAAAAATTGGCCTTGCGTGCGCCTGCGCGACGGTGGCGCAGGGCGTAGCGCTCGTGGAGGTCGCCGAGGAGTTCCTCACGCAGGTGGGGCGCACAAATGCGTGTGGCCAGCTTATCGAGCCAGCGGGGAGGGAGTGGTTGCATGGTTCAGCTGTTTGAAAAGTCGAGACCCATTTTGGATAATTCGGCAGGCGTAATGCGGTTCCAGAGGCTGTTCCGCACGGTGCGGGCTTCGTGGAGGATCTTGCCGCCATAAGCAGTCACGGTAAACAGGCGCTTGCGCCGCCCCCCGCGTTCCTGCGTAGCCTCGCCGAGGTGGGAACTGAGGTAGCCTTTCTGTTCGAGCCGCTGCAGTGCGGCATGTACCGCGCCGGTACTTACGGTCTGCCCGGTCTCGCTTTCGAGCTCTTCGGCAATACTTACCGAGTACGCGCCCGGCGCCAGCGCCGCCACGGCCAGTAATACAATTTCTTCAAATTCCCCTAAATCGCTTCGTCTCATAAGAATGTGTCCGGATTGATTATATCTATTTCCGTATGTAAAATATCTTGCCAAACTTGGAAAACTGCATTTGCATTCAATTTGAGGGGATTTTACGGAGTAGCCCTGTTCAAACGCGGACAAGTTTTGTCCGCGTTTGTACAGGGCTGTTAATGATATTAATACCCAAGGGAAATGCCCGTAACCTGCTATTTCTTCCCAAAAAACCTTTCCTTAGGACTTTTCTTCTCCACATACTCTTTCACCGCGTCCGCGGCTTCAATGGGCAAATCCGATTCCAGAATGGATGCCCCGTCTTTCGCAATGGCCAGGTAGGCGGCTTTGCGCTCTTCGGCGGTTTTCAGTTTGTCGTACGAAGATGCGGCGGAGATCATACACATAGTGCCTTTTTTGTTCAGCAACGCATATAATTCCTTGTTTTCGGGCTTCACGTGCGGGCCTATGTAGGCGATCATCTGGGTGAAAGGCACATTGGCCTTTTCATAATCCTCGTACTCTTTCATGCTCCGGATGAATGCCGAGAATGTGTGATTTTTGTTTTGGGACAAATAATAGGTCATTTCGGCGGCACTGTGCACGGTGAGCATCACGAATGCGTAGGCTTTGTGCTTTTTGATCAATGCGGCGGTCATGGCGAGGGGGACGTCCTTGTGGTCGAGGTTGAGGACGGTTTTGCCGCGCGCCCATTCGATCACTTCCGAAAGCGTTGGGATAGGGAAGTTGGTGACGTTGCCTTCCGCGTCTTTGAGACGGAATTTTTTGAGCTCCTCATAAGTGTAATCCGACAGCTTGCCTTTGCCCGTCGTCGTGCGGTCGAGCGTGGCGTCGTGCATGAGCACCATCACGCTGTCCTTGGTCAGTCGAGGATCGATTTCGAAGAATGCGGGGGTGTGTTTCAATGTATTTTCAAAAGTAGCGATGGAGTTTTCGGGGAAGCCCTTTACCATTCCGCCACGGTGCCCGGCGATCAGTATCGGGTCGTTGCCGGTGTATTGAAAATAGGCATGTAGATCTTTCGCAGTCTTGATTTTCAGGACATTGAGTTTGCTCTGTGCATGGCTGGTAAAATGGCTGCCCAAAGCGAGTAATGCAGTTAGTATGAAAGGATTAAGGAATTTCTTTTTCATGATTATATTAAAAATTAAGCGCGGCAGTTGAGTTTTAAAAGACTGAATTCGCCCTGCGGGTCCAGGCTGAATAATGTCACCGAAGAGTTCTCCTGAACGATCTGCCGGTAGTTTTTGAGCGGCATCCCCAGCTTCCAGGCCATGTAAAACCGGTTTACCGCATTGTGCGCCACCACGAGCACGGTCCCGTTGGGATGTTTTTGGAGAATGTCATTGAAAAAATCATCGACGCGCGTCACGATCTCGACGGCCGTCTCGCCTGTCCCGCCCGCACGTGCGTAATCGGGCTCGTGCGCCCATGCGTCCCAGAGCGCGGGATTTTCGGCGATGAACTCGGCCCGCGTTTTTCCTTCCCATTCACCAAACGAGGCTTCGATCAGCCGTTGATCCACGACGATGCCCGGGTAATTGCCTGAGGCAATGGTAGCGGTGTGGTGTGCGCGTTGGAGCGGCGAGGTATAAACCGCATCGAATGCAATGTCTTTGAGCAATGTGGCTGCCAAATGTGCCTGTTCGAGGCCTTTTTCGGTCAGTCCGATGTCCGTCGCGCCGCAGTAGCGGTTGCCGTCGGCATTCCAGAATGTTTCTCCGTGGCGGAGTAGATACACATGAAGCATGGTCAATGAGTTACGGGCACAGGCCCTGCTATGAAACCTTTTTCGGTTAAAGTTTGGACAAAATTCCGGTATTGTTGTGTGTAGGCGGCTACCAATGCAGGTTGGGGGTGGATAGTCTTTTCAATGCGGGTCATCGCTTGCGCAGCCTGCGTGAGCGTTCCGTAATAGGAGCCCGCGGCGGCTACGATGGCGGCACCCGCTGCGCCGGTCACATTACCGCATTTGTGTACGGGCCGGTTGAGGACATTTGCGCGGATGGTAAGCCAAACGTCGCTGTTGCTGCCGCCGCCGGCAGTGTATACCGCGTGCACTTCCTCGCCGGAAAGGCCTTCGATCATTTCATAGGCATAACGTTCCACGAATGCGACACCTTCCATATTGGCAGCGAATGTGGCTTCCCTACTGGCGTTTTCGGGCGCAAAACCACGCGCCTGCGGCGCTGTGAACGGGAAGCGTTCACCTTGTTGCAGCAAAGGATAGGCGATGAGGCCGGTAGGGATGAGGTTTGCGGCAGCGTGGGTGAGTGTGGGAAGGTCGTCGGCAAAGCCTGCCGAAACCCAGTCGGCACCGATGTTACCCGCTCCTCCCGGCATCCAGTAGCCCTCTGGATGGCGGTGGCTGTACAGCCGGCCTTCCGGGTCGCGTACCTCCCGGGTAGTGACGCCCTTCACGACGAGCGTGGTGCCGATGGTGGTGTTCCAATCCCCGGGTTGCACGGCACCGGAAGCCACCTGCGATGCGCAGCCGTCGGTCATGCCGGCTACAACCTGGATCCGGTCCAAACCGAGTTGTTGGCTCAGCTCCGGTAGCAACCGGCCGATTTGTGCGCCCGGTGGGACAACTTCTTGCAGCCATTCTTTCCGTAGCGGCAGGTGTTCCGTCAGGTAAGCCGGCCATTCGCCCGCGCCAACATCAAAGCCCGATTTCAATGCATTGGTATAATCAGTCACCGAAAAATCGCCGCAGAGTTTGCCGATGATAAAATCCGTCGCGTGGATCCAGGTGTGGATTTGCGCTGCTTTTGCGGTGAACTGGTTGGAATACCACACCATTTTCGACAGCCCGCTGGATGCATTGAAACCGGTGTAGCCTTCCGGGTGAAGACGTTCTGCGATTTCCCGGCAATACCTTCCTTCCGCGGCGGGGCGGGTGTCGGAGTACATCAATGCATCGTGCAGTGGCTCGTTATGCGCGTCCAATGGAATGACTGTGCCGGATGTGGACGTAACCGAAACTGCCCTGATATCTTTCAAATCAATGACTTCGCGGGCGGAGGCCAGCAGATTTTGCAAGCAGGCCCATACCGACTCCCACCACAGCGCCGGCGATTGCTCCTCGCGCGAATGCGGCGTGAGCGGAAAAACTTTTTCGCTGCTGCCCGTGGTGAGGCCTGTTTCATCGAGCAATATCACACGCACGCCCTGCGTCCCCACATCGATTCCTAAAAAGTATGAATGCATCGTTAATTCAATGTTTTAAATGCCTCGCGGCTGCGTTTCCACTCGGCATACCATACGGCGTAAACCGGATCGCTGTCCGGCTCGGTAACCTCCAATGTTTCCGCGGAATGGTTCGGGATGCCCAGTGCATTGTTGCATATGGCCACCCCACCCGAGACCGAAGCCTGGCGGTAATTGGTCCGAATAAGTACTTTTTTACCTAACAAATTGGCGATAAACTCCCGTAGTAGCTTGCTTTGTACTCCTCCGCCGCACATCAATACATAATCCTGCTCATGGCGTGCTACTTTGCGGAGCACGTGATAGTTTTCGGAAATGCTGCAAGCAATGTCCCAAAGCGTAGCCCATACGAAATGCGCCCGGCTGAGCTGGTGCGACACCGGTGTATTAAATATGAACCCGCCGCGGATCAGCGGCGATTTCTCGCCCGCGAGCAACGAGCCCAGCGCGCCCACGCAATGTGTGTCTCGAATGGCAGCTACCTCGGTTTCGATCAATTCGTAGGGTTCATTGGGATAGAAAATTTCTTTCAGGCGCTGGTAATTCAGGCCGGTTACGCCTGCATTGGCTTCGAGCAGGAAGTTCGCGTGGTCGGTGTGCCGGTTGGTCCAGGTGCGTTCGTGGGCGTCGGTAATGTAATGGTCGGCTATTTTTATAATGGGGGTAGTAGTGCCCGAAACGATCACAATGTCTTCCACGGAAGGTTCGAGGCTCATGATCGCCAGCTGGGTGTCCGAGCCGCCGACTACCACCTCGGCGGACTCCGAAATGCCGAGTTCGGCTGCAATGTCCGGTCGTATTTTACCTAAAACAGTCCCTGAATGCACCAGCGGCGGCAAGAGTGAGGCATCGAGCCGGTATTTTTCACAGAGCTGCCGTGACCATTGTCCTTCCGCGACATCGTATAGTAACGTTTCGGACGCCTGCGAGTGCTCGTATCCCTGCACGCCGCTGAACATATATTGCGCCCAATCACTGATACTAAGGAATGTCGACACCCGCTGCCAAAGCGCCGGGCGGCGTTCCCGGACACCGACGAGTTTCAATGCGGAAAAAAGCGAAGTAGGGTAACGACCGGTGAGCATGTAGACCTCGTGTTTATCGGGCGTAATGCCTTCCCATTCGCGGCCGCGGTGGTCGATATTGGGCATGCCGATAAGCGAGTTACCGGTTCTGTCGAGCGCTACAATGCCTTCGCGCTGGCTGGTGGCCGTGATGGCCGTGATACTGACCGCTCCTGCTTGTGCCAATGCGGTTTTAGCAAGATTCTTTATCTGCTTCCACAGTGCGTCCGGGTTGAAAAAGATGGATTCCGGGTAATGCTCGTCCTTCTGGTAGTGCATATCGCCGCTCGCCACGCCGAGGATCGTACCGGCGGGGTCGGCGATGGCTACACGTACATTGCCTGTGCCGATATCGGTCACGAGGTACGCCTGTTTCAAAGTCATTGTTTTAAGATTAATGGGTTTTGGCAGACAATACATCCCGGTTCACCAACTGGCGGATGTTCCGGTTGCCTTCCGCATAAAAGTCGCGGAGGGCCTTGTTCATAATGTCGGCATGGTGATCTTCCACTTCAAAGGTAGCCCCGGCAATGTGCGGTGTGGCGAGGACATTTTTGTGGTGTATTAATCTATAATCCAGTGCATCAGGCGGTTCGTGGTCGAAAACGTCGAGGATGGCGCCGCGGATCGCATTGTTTTCTATCGCCGAAAGTAACGCCTCGCGCTGTACCACCACCGCCCGTGCTGTGTTCACGAAAATGGCATCTTTTTTCATTAATCCGATCAGCTCTTCTCCAATCATACCTTCGGTTTCCCTGGTTACAGGCAAATGGATCGATACCACGTCGGAGAGACGGAAGACGTCTTCCAGGCTCACCTTTTTGTAATCGGGGTCATCCGAAGTATAGAACGGATCATAATACAGGATTTCAGCCGGGAAATGCCTCACCAGGTTCGCGATTGTCTGTCCCACAGCTCCGAAACCGACCATCCCGATCGTTTTTCCGGCAATCTCATTCCCTTTGAACTGCAAATAGGAAGTATGTGCGCCCGCTTCCCAATGCTCGCCTTCGAGCCAGGCAACGCCTTCGAACGTGTTGCGCATAAGATTGATAAGGTTGGCAATAAACATTTCGGCCACCGCCTGCGCATTACGCGCGGGAGTGTTGAAAACCGGGATGCCCTTGGCGGTAGCGGTCGCCACCGCCACATTGGAAGGCGTCCCGCGGCACACGCCGATAAAGTGTAAATCCGGGAACGCCCCGATCACCGCAGCCGTAACGTGATCGTGCTCGGTAATGAGGGCGTCGGCCCCGGTTTCAGTCAGTAATGCAATGAGTTCGTCCTCATTGTAAGCGCGCTCCTGCAATTTCCATGGCTTATAAATGATCTCTCCGAATTGTTCTTTTAGCGCCTGCTGCGCCTTGTCGTGGTAGGGGGCGGTTATGAGGATTTTCATGTCTGGTGTCGATACGGTTCTTGAATGGTTATCGGTAATTAATTTATGTTGTCATTTGTGGTCAGGTGTTGTCATTTGTGGTCAGGTGTTGTCATTGTGGTCAGGTGTTGTCATTTGTGGTCAGGTGTTGTCATTTGTGGTCAGGTGTTGTCATTTGTAGTCAGGTATTGCCATTTGTGGTCAGGTGTTGTCATTTGTAGTCAGAAATGGTCATTTGTTGTTATTAGTGGTCAGATGTAGCGAAAGAATTTGGGGAGAATTAAGATGTCTTGGCGGTAATAACCATTTCTGACAATACTTGAAAACAAATGACCTCTGACCACACTTGACCACACCTGACTACCCATGACTATCCCTGACCATTTCTGCCGCGACGCTGCTAGCCTGCGGCAGCGTAATAAACCTCGTGAGCACGGCGCTGATGAAGTACAGGATCGCCAGCGTCCAGGCTACTCCTTCGCTGCCGATGGAACCGATGAATAGGCCTACAATGGCCGGGCCGATGAATACCGGGAGGCCTGCGCCGAGGTTCAGAATGGCCATAGCAGCCCCTTTTTCTTCTTTTACCAATGAAGGCACCAACGCGGAGAGCGGCACGTAACCCGCCAGCAATCCGCCCCAGAGAATGCCGGGAATGAGGATCAGCCAGAAGTTGCCGTCGAAGAGGGCTGGTGAATAGTAGAAGAGCAAAGTGCTCACCCCGCAGCCAAAGCCGCCGAACCACATAATGGTGTTCTGCCAACCCAGACGGTCGCCCACGAAGCCGAAAATGAGGTTGAAAATGATGTTGCTGGTAAAAATGGTGCCCCATATCCACAGCCATTCCTGCGTCGACAGCCCGTGCTCGGCCATGTAGGTGGGCAGGAATACCGGGAATGCGAACTGTGCCGTGGTGTTGATGATGCGTACAATGCCGCCGATCAGCACCTTGGGTTCTTCTTTGATAATGGTAAAGCCTTTCAGAAGCTCTTTGGCTTTGCCGGCAGCTTCGCCGGTGGAGTGGAATTGATCTTTATTTAAAATCAATGCAAAAAATGCCCCGACGGAGACCCAGAAAATAGAGCTCCAAAGCGTATTCTGGTAGCCGATCCGCTCGATGGCCCAGCTGGAATAATAGGCACCGAATACATTAAGGCCGCCTGTAAACACAAACCAGAACCAGCCCACCGCGCGCCCGAGCGCGTTCTCCGGCGTGCGGTAGGTGATCCATACCAGAAAAGAATAGGCAAACAACGGGTACCCGAACCCTCTGATCGCATAGGTGAGCAGCATGACGGGGAAATTGAGCGATTCCATGCCCAATCCCACAAAACCCACCGTACCGATGACGTACAGCAAAATGCCCATCAGCATGGCCTTGCGCGGGCCATACCCTTCGGCGAGTACGCCCGAAAACCACGACGAAATGGCAATGGTAATGCCGTATACCGTGAAAAGCGATGCGGATTGCTGGATCGTCATGCCGCGGTCGAGGAGGTAGGGACTGAGCCAGCCTTGCTCCACGCCATCGCCCATCATGAAGATCAGGATGCCCAGATACCCCCAGGCAAGGTGCCGGGGTAATCCGATGCGGTCAAAGGGTGTCGTTGGTGCCATTGTTGGATTGGTTTAGGGAAATAAAAAGGTCAGTTGAACGAATATCTCACACCCAGCTGAATGCGCCACGGCGTTCCGCCGATCGGCCGGGTGGCAATGTTCTGTACCGAATAGTTGTACTGCTGCTTAGCCTGGTCAAACCCGGTAATGTTGAGCAGATTGGTGTTGCCGCGATTGTAGTTGCGGCCCCATTCCTTGTTCAGGATGTTCAGGAAATTGAATGCATCGGCCGAAAATTCGAGGTTATGGCCTTTGGCAATGCTGAATGCCTTGGTCAAACGCAGGTCAACCGTCGTGTAGAATGGGTTGGAGCCGCCGTTCCGCTTCGCTACCTGTCCGATGTTGGAATTGATGTAATCCTTCACGCTCTGGTCGGTTTCGGGGTTGCTCAGCAGGTCGCTGATACCCTTGCGAATGTTTTCAGGCGTATTCGGATTGTTCGGATCAAACACGTAGGCGAGGTCATTGGTTAATACAAAATCACCATTCAAACTCGTATTGCCCCCCACCAGGAAGCTATACCGGCTGCCGCCGATGCCGATGAGCGTTGCGCCGAGCTGGAAACCTTTCCATGACGGTGCCGCGCCGTTGATGACGAGCTTGTTACGGAACTGCTGGTCGGAATAGCCGTAGTTCAGGTTGCGCGGGTCGTCTTTCACGGGCAGGAATGTGGAGGTATTGGCCACGCAGCAGTTGTAGGAAGAGTTATCCTTCGCCGAGTTGATGGTATAGCTCGCATTCACATACCCGTCATTCCCAATGCGAATGCTCGCGTCGGCCACAAATGTGAGCTGGTTGGACTCGCCGGTGGAAATCAGTTCGAGTACGCGGCCCACGTCGGCAGTCTTGCGCGATTGCAGCCAGTCGGTAACGCCCTTGGCCGAAATGCTTGCCGCAGGCACGAATACGCCGCGGTTATCCTCATTGGCGAGCCTGAATGCCGGGTTGTCGGCCAGGTTGCGGTCTACATACACATAGTTATGCACCGTGCGACCCACGATCGCATTCAGGCCCACGCGGATGCGGTCGCCGAAGAAGTGGTTGTAGTTGATATTGGCCTTGTAAGTGGTCGGTACCTGAAAGTCCTTATTCACTGCGTTGATCGTCGAAATGTAATTCACGCCGTCGGGAATGCCGGGGATCGTGGACGGGTCGTTGCGGTAAGCATTGAAATCGGGTTTCGGAACGGCGGCGCCGGTGACGTCAATCGCGCCCACCATGGTGCCGCTGTTCTGGATGTTGTTCACCTGCGCGTAGTAATGCGGCTGCGAAGAGAACATCCCGCCGCCGATTTTAAGAATATCCTTCTTTCGGCCGCCCATGTCCCACGTCACCTGGAAACGCGGCTGGATGTTGTTCCAATCCTGCGGTTTGATGTCCGTGCGCACGCCCAATGTCTTGTCGACGGTCGCATTGTACTCGCCATTGGTGAGGAACGCGGTGGCGTCGTAACGAATGCCGAGGACGAGGTTCAGGTCTCGGGTCGGGTTGTACTCGGCTTGTGCAAATGCGGAAATATCGAGCACGGTCTGTTCCACGATCGGGGCGCCTTTCAATGGCACCTCGCGTGCATAACGGTAGGGGCGCAATGCCGCCAGGTCGCTGAGGCTGTTGAAGAAGAACCGGCCGTTCTGCTCGCTGGAAAGGTAAGTTTCCATGTAAGTGAGCATGTTGTCGGTACCGAATGTGAAATTGACCTTGTCGGTGTTCCAATAGGCCGTATTGCTCAAATGCACCTGCTTCATGCGGTTGGACTCGGGGCTGAAACGCTGCCCGCCGAACTGCACCGACTTGGTCTGCGTCGCATTCGGGTTAGCCTCGGTCGGGAAAGGCGACGTCACGTTCACGATCGCCCGCGGGATGTTCGAAAACGGCAGGTAGCTCTGGGGCGTCTTCGGTTTGTAGGAGTACATATATTGTACTTTGAACTCGTTGGTCAGGCGCGGGTTCAGTGACGAGCGCAATGCGGCCATGGCGGTGGTCGAAACATCCTTGAAGTTGTTGTACGATTCCAGCAGGTTGATATTCGAGTTATCACCTTCATTGAACGGCGACACATAGCGCGTGGTATTGCTTCGGAGCGTCAGCTTGTGTTTTGGGTTGATTTGCCAGTCGAGACGCACGAATGCGGTGTTGGTCGTGGTTTTGCGCGGAAACTGGCCGTATTGCTGACCTTTTAAGCCGTACAATTCGGAGGCAATGCGGATGAGCTTATCGAGCGTGTCCTTCCGGATTCCGTAGCGCTGCTCATCGTCGGCGCTTTTAATATCCGCGATCACGAGCGGCTGGCTGGCGTCCTGGCGGTCGTAGGCGACGAAGAAATGCAGTTTATCCTTGATTAATGGCCCGCCGAGGCTGAAACCCGATTGGTAGTTGCTGAAATCCTGCTCACGCTTCACACCACGGATATCGTAGCCGCTGGATAATGTGTTATTTCTGAAATAAAGGAATGCCGAGCCTTCCAGCTTATTGGTACCGCTTTTGGTCACCGCGCTGATCGCCCCGCCCGATTGCCTACCCTGGGTAACGTCGTAATCATTGGTAATCACCTTGTATTCGCGGATCGCTTCGAGGGAAATGGCGTAAGGCCCTTCCGCCACGGTGCCGTTAGTCCACTGGTTCTTGGCATTCATCCCGTCGATCGTCACGTTTGCGCCGGTAGCACGCTGACCGCCGAAGCTGAAATTATCGCCGCCCTGCAACGGGGAAAGGTTGTTGAGCCGTGTGAAGTTGCGGCCTTCGTTGGGTAAGCTTTTGATCTGAGCGGCGGTAATGGAGGTGGATGCGCCCGCCTGCTGCACTTCTTTGGTAAAACCTTTTTCAGAAATAACCACTTCTTTTAGTGCGGTTTCCGAAGCGGAAAGAGTAATGTCGACGCTCAATTTGTCGCCGTAGTTGAGAGAGTAACCGGTTTGTTTCACCGTTTGAAGTCCCACAAACGACGCGCTGATCGAGTAGGGCTTACCCAACGGCAGTTGGTGCAAGGCGTATTCCCCTTTGGCATTGGTAATGGTATGGGTTTCAAAGCCGGTAGCGTCGTTACGGATGGTAATGGTGGCACCGGGTAGCAGTTCATTGTTCGTGGCGTCTTTTACCGTGCCCGTGATGGAGGCATCGGTGGCCTGTGCAAACCCGCTGTGCGCTCCCGAAAGCAGCGCCAGCAGCAGCGTGAAGGCTGCGAGATAAATGTTAAGGGATTTCATGGAGTTTGAGTAGATCTAAATTTTACATTTTCATAATGATGTGTTAAAATTTATTTCACTTTTCGATCAGCTTCCGGCGCCTTGGAGTCATTTCGAATATCTTTTTGGTATAATTGGCATAAAAATCATGAAATATTATAGCCAAAGAGCGGTGCAAACAAAGTGAAATTAAATTATTTAAACAAAATTAAAGTTTATTAAAGTAAACGAAACAGTCTAGTTGCGATGTTAACAATATGATAATACCGGCCCAGGGTAGTAATCCGGGCGATTTTCAGTCTTTGTCTTGTATTATTTTTATTTAGAAAATAAATCTGGCGGTATGTTGCGCGGCGGTTATGCGGGAGGGTTTCCGTGTTCGGGAAACTATGGTTATACTTGCTTTCAAAGTGTATCGAAATGACTATTACGGAAAGACATCAATTCATTTTGCAGGAGCTGAAAAGAGCTGGTACGGTGAGTATCGTGCAGCTTTCGGAGCAAATGCAGGTTTCCGGCGTGACGATCCGGAAGGATCTGAAACTCCTCGAAGACAAAAATCTGCTGTTCAGGACGCACGGCGGAGGTTCGCTC
>Ga0209676_1000349_pt1 | contig 87517 bp, 82 predicted proteins | sample AraplaCvi_mLB_r2_FD_184282 | JGI IMG/M metagenome (GOLD analysis project Ga0209676, IMG submission 184282) | Arabidopsis root microbial communities from North Carolina, USA - plate scrape MF_Cvi_mLB_r2 (SPAdes) (version 2) | ecosystem: Host-associated > Plants > Roots > Endosphere | place: USA...
ACTGATTTTTCAACTGTATAATCTACGTTTTTCCCAAGGAGTATAAAATGGACGTTCAAGCTGCTTCGCTCATCGGCGCCGGTCTGGCCGCCATCGGTGCCGGTATGGCTGCCATCGGTGTGGGCAATGTCTTCGGTAGCTTCCTCGAAAGCGCGCTGCGCAACCCCGCGGCCGCCGACGGCCAGCAGGGCCGCCTGTTCATCGGCTTCGCGGCTGCCGAACTTCTCGGCCTGCTGTCGTTCCTTATCGCGATCCTGCTGTACCTGAAGGCAGCCTGATCCCGTTCGCGGGGCCGGCCGTTCGGGTTCGGCCCCGCGACTGAATTTTTCCTTGTCGGTCGAGAGTATCCATGCCTCAAATCAGCCAATTCGCTGAAAACTGGTATGCCGCATCGCAGATTTTCTGGGTGCTGCTGACCTTTGGCTTCGTCTTTTTCGTCATCGGCCGCGGCATGCTGCCGAAGATCGAGGCGACGGTGGACGCGCGCGACCGCAAGGTGGCCGACGATCTGGCCGCGGCCAAGGCGGCGCACGCCGCTGCGGATGCGCTGGAAGAAAGCTATCGCCAGCAGAGCGACGCGAGCCGCGCCGCCGCGCAGAAAGCGGTGACGGACGCCAAGGACAAGGCCGCGAAGGACGCCGAAAAGCGTCTGGCCAAGGTCGACGCCGAACTCGCCGACAAGCTGTCGGCAGCCGAAGCCGATGTCAGCGCAGCGCGCAGCTCGGCGATGGCCGAAATCGAATCGGTCGCGGCCGAAGCAGCGGGCGACCTCGTCGCCAGGCTGTCGGGCGTGAAGGTCGCTGCGGCTGATGCCAAGGCGGCGGTGAAGGCGGTGCTCAATGGCTGATTATCTGATGATCCTGTCCGAAGCGACGGGCGAAGTGCATGTCGAGCCGGCATCGTTCGGTATCATCGACGCGACCGTCTGGGTTTCGATCGCGATGGCGATCTTTATCGCGATCCTTCTGTGGAAGAAGGTCCCGGCACTGGTCGCGGGCATGCTCGACAACAAGATTGCCGAGATTTCGAAGCAGCTGGGCGAAGCCGAGCAACTGCGTCTCGACGCCGAATCGCTGAAGGCCGAATATGAGGCGAAGCTGGCCGACGCGGCGAAGGAAGCCGACGAGATGCGTGCCCGCGCCGATGCCGAGGCCGAAGCGCTCGTCGCCAAGGCGAAGGCCGATGCCACCGCGCTGATCGCGCGCCGCAAGCAGATGGCCGAGGATCGCATCGCCGCGGCCGAAGCCGGCGCGCTCGCCGAAGTCCGCACCGCGGCCGCGAAGGCGGCGACCGACGCGGCGGCGAAGCTGATCGCCGACAAGCATGATGCAGCCGCCGACAAGGCGCTTGTCGATCAGGCGATTGCGGGCGTCGCCAAGGGCTGATCGGTCCGGCAGTGCTGAAAACAGAGCGCCCGCGGATTTCCGCGGGCGTTTTGTTTGATATGATGGCAGCTTTCGACCGGTAGTTGCCGTTGCGCCTTAAAGTGTCCGTTCGCATCGAGCGAAGTCGAGATGCCCCTCGGGCCAGGCGTTTCCTCGATGGGTGTCTCGACTTCGCTCGACACGAACGGAAAGAGGGGAACGGTTGAAATCAGCCGTTTGCGGACGCTATGGAACGTCGCCCCCGCGAAGGCGGGGGCCGCTGGAGGCGTAGTGTATGGTTGACAGCGGCCCCCGCCTTCGCGGGGGCGACGTGCTCCTTGAACGTCCGCTCCCCACCCCAAAGCAGACGTCCCGTATCGTAGATGATCGGTCGCTTCTGCCTGGCAATGGTTATCTGGTTCCGGCCAGCCCCGCGACCCATGCCTTGGTGCCCGGGCAATTGTCCATTGCCCGTCGGTAGCTGTCGCGAGCGCTGGTCCGCGCAATATAGTCCAGTTCGGCCGCGCCGAAGGCGAAGCCGATCGTCCGCTGCGCGAACTGGAGGGCGTAGGTCACCGAGATATCGGCGGCGGTGAAGCGATCGCCCGCGATATAGGGCGTGCACGAGAGCTGCCGGCTCACAAGGCCGAGCCGGCTTTTGAAGATGTCGAGTGCCCATTCCGTCGTCCTGTTCTCGCGCTCGTTTTCGGGCGCGAGAATGTGCGTCGCGACGATCGCGTTGACCGGTCCGGCGAGGCCTGCCTCGCCCATGTGGAGAAACTGCAGATAGACCGGGAATGTCGGGTCGTCGACCGTCGGGGCGAGCGGCCCCGGGCCGTGGCGCGCGAGCAGATATTCCATGATCGCGATCGATTCGACCATGATCGTGTCGCCGTCGACGATCGCGGGGATGAAGCCCGCTGGGTTTACGGCCAGAAACTCGGTGTCCTTCTCAAGACCATCGAGCAGGTCGACCTGCCGCAGCCGGTAGGGCAGCCCCAGCTCTTCGAGCAGCCAGGCGACGCGGAAACCGCGGCCTTCGCCATAGATGGTAATCATGCCTGCCTCCTCAAAACCGGATCATGATGCGCCGCGCGAGCGCGGGCGAAATACTGTGGACGAGTTGCAATATCTTCACCATGCCGGCGTTGACCTCGCTTTTTCCTGTGCGGATGCCGCGGACAATTTCGGCGGCACAGTCGTGTGCGCTCATCTTCCTGCCCGCGCGGGCCGCGGTCATGTTCGTCTCGACCACGGGGGGCAGAGCTTCGATCACGTGGACGCTCGTGTCCTTCAGCAACGCACGGATCGACTGGGTATAGCTGCGCAGCGCCGCCTTGGTCGCACAATAGACCGCACCGGTGCTCGGCGCGATCGCGAGCCCCGAGGAGACATTGACGATCGCGGCTTCGGGCTGCGCGCGAAGCACCGGCAGCAGCCGTGTGCACAGCGCGATCGGCGCATCGAGGTTGGTGCGGATGCAATGCGCGGCGCTCTCCAGCGTCCCGACCTTGTCGAGGTCGTAGGCACTGCCGACCCCGGCGTTGTTGACGAGCAGGGCGAGCGGCTTGTCCGCGACGCCGGTTACCACGGCGTCGATCCCCGCCGGCGTCGACAGATCGCCCGCGATCGTACCGAAGCCGAGCGCCGCCATCGCCTGCAGTTTTTCCGCCGAGCGGCCCGTGACGATCACTTCGGCGTCCGCGGCCTGCAATTGCAGCGCGATCTCGCGCCCGATGCCGTCGCTGCCGCCTGTAACCAGCGCGAGCTTTCCGCGTAAATCCATGCGACCCCTCCATGACTTTTACCTCGCGCACTATGGCGGGTCGCATCGCCATCGCCTACATGCAAAATCATGGCCCGCCCGAATGCTCCCGACCGATTCAACGAAGAAAAAGCGACCTATGTGATCCGCGGCGGCGACGAGGAGGGCGACCGGCCCGACCTCGAACGCGGTGCCGAGGCGATCCGCAGCGTCGTGCGCAAATTGCCGACGCGGCCTGGCGTGTACCGGATGCTCGATGCGCGCGGTGACGTGCTTTATGTCGGCAAGGCGCGCGCGCTCAAGAACCGCGTGACCAATTATACACAGGTCGCGCGCCTGCCGCAGCGGCTGCAGCGCATGGTGTCGCAGACGCGCGCGATGGAGATCGTCACGACGACGAGCGAGGCCGAGGCGCTGCTGCTCGAGGCGCAGCTGATCAAGCGCTATCGTCCGCCCTACAATGTCCTGCTGCGCGACGACAAAAGCTTTCCCTTCATCCTGCTGCGCACCGACCATGATTTCCCGCGCGTGCAGAAGCATCGCGGCGCGCGGCGCGCCAAGGGGCGCTATTACGGCCCGTTCGCAAGCGCGGGGTCGGTGGGCCAGACACTCAATGCCTTGCAAAAGACCTTTCTGCTGCGAAGCTGCACCGACAGCTTTTTCGCCAATCGCTCGCGGCCGTGTCTGCTCTACCAGATCAAGCGGTGCAGCGCGCCGTGCGTCGACCGCATCTCGAAGGAAGATTATGCCGGGTTGGTGAGCGACGCGCAGGACTTCCTCGAAGGCCGATCGACCGCGGTCCAGAAGAGGTTGGGCGCGGCGATGACGCAGGCCGCCGAGGCGATGGATTATGAGCAGGCCGCAGTGATCCGCGACCGGCTGAAGTCGCTGACCTTCATCCAGGGCAGCCAATCGGTGCACGCCGACGGGCTCGGCGATGCCGACGTCTTCGCACTCGCGGCGAAGGGCGGGCAGCTCTGCATCGCGGGCTTCTTCATCCGTGGCGGGCAGAATTGGGGGCACCGCAGCTTCTTCCCCGCGCATGTCGCCGGCGTGCCCGAGAGCGAGGTGATGGCGAGCTTCCTGATGCAATTCTACGAGGGCGTGCCGCCGCCGAAGCTGATCCTCGTCGACCGCGAGCCCGACGAATGCGAACTGCTCGCCGAGGCATTGGGCGAGAGCGGTGCGCGAAAGGTCGAGATCAGCGTGCCGCAGCGCGGCAACCGCCGCCGCCTGCTCGAACAGGCGGTGCGTAACGCGGGCGAGGAACTCGACCGGCGGCTCGCCGAAAGCAGCAGCCAGGCGAAACTCGGGCGCGAGCTTGCCGATTTGTTCGACCTCGAAAATCCGCCGCAGCGCATCGAGATTTACGACAACAGCCATATCCAGGGCACCAATGCGCTGGGGGCCATGGTCGTCGCGGGCCCCGAGGGCTGGATCAAGGGCGCCTATCGCAAGTTCAACATCAAGCGCGCCGAAACCCAGCCCGGCGACGATTTCGCGATGATGCGTGAGGTGTTCCAGCGCCGCTTCGCACGCGCGATCGAAGAGGATCCCGAGCGGACGAAGGGCGAATGGCCCGACCTCGTGCTGATCGACGGCGGCAAGGGGCAGGTGTCGGCGGCGGGCGCGGTGCTCGCCGAGCTAGGCATCGACGATCTCACCTATGTGGGTGTCGCGAAGGGTCCCGACCGCAACGCGGGGCGCGAGACTTTCTATCACCCCGACGGGCGCGAATTCACGCTGCCGCCGAACAATGCGGTGCTCTTTTATATCCAGCGGCTGCGCGACGAGGCGCACCGCTTCGCGATCGGCGCGCACCGGCAGAAGCGCGCGAAGGCGATGGGCAGCTCACCGCTCGACGAGGTCCCGGGCATCGGCCCCGCGCGCAAGAAGGCGCTGCTGATGCATTTCGGTACCGCGCGCGCCGTGCGCGGCGCGAGCCTCGAGGACCTGCAAAAGGCGCCGGGCGTCAGCGCGGCAGTCGCGCAGGCGGTGCATGATTTCTATCATTCGGGACGGTAATGGACTTTATTCGTCACCCCGGCGAAAGCCGGGGTTCCGCCGGCGCATCACGATGCATGGTTGAGATCCCGGCCTTCGCCGGGATGACGAAACAAGAGAGGATGATATATGGATTTCGCGGCATCGATGCCACTGGCGGGGACGCTCGGCGTGACGATTCACGAAGGCAGCAAGGAGCGCGTTGCGGGCAAGCTACCCGTGCGGCCCGAAATCTGTACCGCGGGCAATATCGTCCATGGCGGGGCGATCATGGCCTTTGCTGATTGCCTCGGCGCGGTGGGCGCTTTCCTGACCTTGCCCGAGGGGGCGAGCGGGACGACGACGATCGAGAGCAAGAGCAACTTCCTCGGCGGCGGCCCCGTCGGGTCGGTGCTGGTCGGTGAGGCGATGCCGGTCAAGATCGGCAAGCGCCTGTCGGTCTGGCAGACGCGCATCCGCACCGAAGAGGGTGCCGAGGTCGCGCTGGTGACGCAGACGCAGATGGTGCTTTGGCCAGCCTGACCGCCGATGCCATCGTCTGCGCGGTGCGCGCGCATGGCGAGCATGGCGCGATATTGCACGCGCTGACGCAGGAAGCAGGGCTGGTTGTGGGCTATGTCCGCGGCGGACGTTCGCGGCGGGTGCGGCCGATCCTGATGCCGGGCAATCTGGTGACGCTCGAATTGCGGGCGCGGACGGAAGAGCAGCTTGGCGGCGCGACGGTCGAATTGCTGGAAAGCCGCGCGCCGCTGCTCGCCGAGCCGCTGGCGGCGGCGGCGATCGACTGGGCGACGAGCCTCACCGCGGCGACCTTGCCCGAAAACCAGCCCTATCCGGCGCTCTATTCGGCGCTGGGCGCGGTGCTCGAGGCGATCGGCGTCGCCCCGTCGGCGCGGTTGTGGGCGGCAGCGCTCGCGCGATACGAGTTGCTGTTGCTCGCCGAACTGGGCTTCGGCCTGAACCTTGAGGAATGCGTCGTGACGGGGGCTGCGTCCGATCTTGTCTTTGTCAGCCCGAAATCGGGTGGCGCGGTCAGCGTGGCCGCGGCCGCCGGATATGAGGAGCGCCTGTTCCGCCTGCCGCCCTTTCTGCGCGGACAGGATGCGGGCCCCGCGATGAGTGCAGTGCTAGACGGCCTTGCCATCACCGGCCACTTCCTCGACCGCGACATCCTCGACGGGCGCAACCGCGACTTGCTGACCGTAAGGGAAAGATTGGTCGGTCGGCTGGGCAGGGCGGTTGCGTGACGCGCCGCCGCTGTCTAAGCGGCTGGCGAGACACGAAAGGGCGACGCATTGAAAATCCTGCTGCTGGCTGGCGACGGTATCGGTCCGGAAATCATGGCGGAGGCCGAAAAGGTCCTTGCTGCGCTCGCGCTGCCGGTGACACTCGATCGCGCGCTCGTTGGCGGGGCAGCCTATGAGGCAACCGGCCATCCGTTGCCGCCCGAGACGCTTGCGAAGGCGAAAGCCGCCGATGCGTTGCTGTTCGGCGCGGTCGGCGACCCGCGCTTCGACAATGTCGAGCGCCATCTGCGCCCCGAACAGGCGATCCTCGGGCTGCGCTCGGAACTCGGCCTGTTCGCGAACCTGCGTCCGGCGAAGCTGTTCGCGGGGCTGGAGGACAGTTCGGCGCTGCGTCCCGAGATCGCATCGGCGATCGACCTGCTGATCGTCCGCGAGCTCAACGGCGACGTCTATTTCGGCGAGAAGGGCACGCGCACAACCGCCGATGGGCAACGCGAAGGCTATGACATCATGTCGTACAGCGAGAGCGAGGTTCGGCGTATCGCGCATGTCGCCTTCCGCGCGGCGCAGGGGCGGCAGAAAAGGCTGTGCTCGGTCGACAAGGCGAATGTGCTCGAAACCTCGCAGCTGTGGCGCGATGTGGTGATCGAGGTCGCGGCCGATTATCCCGATGTGGCGCTGAGCCACATGTATGTCGACAATGCAGCGATGCAGCTCGTGCGCAACCCGGGCCAGTTCGACGTCGTCGTTACCGGCAACCTGTTCGGCGACATATTGTCCGATCAGGCGTCGATGTGCGTCGGGTCGATCGGGTTGCTCGCATCGGCATCGCTGAGCGAAGGCAAGCTGGGGCTCTATGAACCGATCCACGGCAGCGCGCCCGATATCGCGGGCAAGGGTATCGCCAATCCGCTCGCGATGATCCTGTCGCTTGCGATGCTGCTGCGCCATTCGGGCGGCGACGAGGCGAGTGCGGCGCGGATCGAGGCTGCGGTCGCCAGCGTGTTGGCCGACGGTTGCCGCGGCGCGGATCTGGGGGGCAATATGGGAACGGCGGCATTGGGCGATGCGGTCGTTGCAGCTTTGAACGGATAAGAGAATGAAAAAGACCACGGGCCTCGACCGGAACAAGACACGCAACTGGCGTCCCGCTACGCAGGCGGTGCGCGGCGGGACGTGGCGCAGCGAGCATGGCGAGACGTCGGAAGCGCTCTTCCTCTCGTCGGGCTATACCTATGACAGCGCCGAGGAAGTCGCGGCGCGCTTCGCCGGTGAAGAGCAGGGTATGACCTATTCGCGCCTGCAGAACCCGACCGTCGCGATGCTCGAGGAACGGATCGCGCTGATGGAAGGCGCCGAGGCATGTCGCGCCCAGGCGACAGGCATGGCGGCGATGACGACGGCCTTGCTTTGCCAGCTGTCGGCGGGCGACCATATCGTCGCGGCGAAGGCCGCGTTCGGGTCATGCCGCTGGCTCGTCGATCATCTCTGCCCGCGCTTCGGGATCGAAACGACCGTTGTCGACGGCCGCGACAATGATGCGTGGGAAAAGGCGATCCGGCCGAACACCAAGGTCTTTTTCTTCGAGACCCCGGCCAACCCGACGATGGACATCGTCGACATGAAGCATGTCTGCGCGCTGGCGAAGGCGCACGGCATCACGACCGTGGTCGACAATGCCTTTGCGACGAGCGTGCTCCAGCGGCCGATGGATTTCGGCGCCGATGTCGTCGCCTATTCGGCGACGAAGCTGATGGACGGGCAGGGGCGCGTGCTCGCGGGGGCCGTTTGCGGGACCGAAAAGTTCATCAACGATGTGTTGCTGCCATTCCAGCGCAACACCGGGCCGAATCTGTCGCCGTTCAACGCGTGGGTGGTGCTTAAGGGGCTCGAGACGCTCGACCTGCGCGCGCGCCGCCAGTCGGAAAACGCGCTTGCGGTCGGCAAGGCGATCGAAAGCCGCGTCGCGCGAATGCTCCACCCGGGGCTCGCGAGCCACCCGCAGCACAATCTGGCGATGAGCCAGATGGAGGCATGCGGGCCGATCTTTTCCTTCGTGCTCGACGGCGGCCGCGAACAGGCGATGGCGTTGCTCAACGCGCTCGAACTCGTCGATATTTCGAACAATATCGGAGACTCGCGCAGCCTCTGCTGCCACCCCGCGTCGACCACTCACTATGGCGTCAGCGCCGAGGCGCGCGCCGACATGGGCGTCGTCGAGGGCATGCTGCGCATCAATATCGGCCTCGAAGATCCGCGCGATCTGATCGCCGATTTGGACCAGGCATTGACCAAAGTCGGGCTTTGAGCGACGCTGGTGCCATGACCACGATGATCGACTCCTTCTTCCCCTTTGCGGCGACCACCGGGTCGATCACCGTGCGCGTCGCGGTCAGCTATCTGCCCGAACAGTCGCATCCGGCGCTCGGTCGCTGGTTCTGGGCCTATCATGTCCGCGTCGAAAATCATGGCGAGGACGCGGTGCAGTTGATCAGCCGCCACTGGAGGATCAGCGACGGCCGCGGCCAGATCAGCGAAGTCGAGGGCGAGGGCGTCGTCGGCGAGCAGCCGCTGATCATCCCCGGCGGTGCCTATGACTATGTGTCGGGCTGTCCGCTTCCGACCCCCGAAGGATCGATGGTCGGAAGCTATGCGATGGAACTCGGCGACGGGTCGCAAATGCTCGTCGCGATCCCGCAATTCCCGCTTCAGGCGCCCGCGACCGCGTCATGAAGCGTACGCACCTGCCCCTGAACGCCTTGCGCGTCTTCGATGCCGCTGCCCGGCATCTGAGCTTTACGCGTGCCGCCGACGAACTGGCGGTGACCCCCGCCGCGGTCGGCCAGCAGATTCGCGCGCTCGAAGACATGCTGGGCGTCGTGCTGTTCCGCCGCACACCCAAGGGGCTCGAACTGACCGGCGAGGCCGATGCCGGGCTCGACGCGTTGCGGCAGGGTTTCCTGCAGTTCGAGGAGTCGGTACGAGCGATGCAGGCGGGGCAATCGTCGCAGTCGCTGACAATCGCCGCACCGCGCGACCTGACCGCCAAATGGCTCGCGCCGCGGCTTGCGCGCTACAGCCAGCAAGCGCCTGATGTGCGTTTCACGCTGGTGTCGACCGACGGCGGAATCGACTTCACCGAGGCGAATCTCGACCTTGCGATCTTCTGGACCGACGGGGCCGGGGATCATGAGGGCGTACCGCTTGCCGAGGCGTTGATGGTGACCGTGGCCGGGCCGGGAAGCAACAGCGACACGCGGATCGCGTGGCCGGGCTGCCCGGCAAGCGATGGCGAGCCGGCACTTCGTCTCGGCGATGCCGGGCTGGCGATCGACGCGGCGGCGAACGGTCTGGGGCAGGCGAATGTTCCGGCGATGCTCGCCGAGGCAGACATTGCGGCGGGCCGCGTGCGACAGCTTGGCGACAGCGTCGCTGTGAAGCGCGGTTACTGGCTCGTCGCGCCTACGCCGCAGTGGCGGCAGGCGAAGGTCAAGGCGCTGGTGGCGGCACTCACCGCCTGATCATTTCGCGGCGAGCGCTAGCAGCCGCGTGACGAGGGCGATCAGCGGGCCGGAATCGACATTGGCTGCGGGATTGTTCCAGCTCGCGGTGACGACGAACCATTTGCCGTCGGATTTGCGCTGCCCGAGCAGGCTCATCGACAGCACGCCATTCTCCGATCCGCCCTTGTAGCCCAAATAGGTCCAGTCGGCCGCGGCGACGGGGCCTACGCCGTTGTTGATCGCCATCGCTTCGAGCAGCGTCGTGGACTGGCGCGCGCGCAGGTCGACCATCAGCCGCGCGATGTCATTCGGGCTCGCGAACCATTCGAGGCTGTCGATGAAGCGTGGGCCGGCAGTGAAGCTGACCCCGTCGACATTGGCGAGCGTGAGCCGGCCCCGGTTCTCCTCGATCAGCTTGCGTTGGGCTACATCGTCCGCCTTGACAAAAACAGGGCGCAGGTCGTTGAAATTATTGCCTTTTAGTGCAAAGGTCTCGACGGTTGTCAGCAGGGGGATATTGCGTGACGGATCGCTGTGCCCGGCGCTCCTGATCCGCGTCTCGATCGCCTCGCGACCGAGCAGGTGGATGAGCGTGTCCGCCGCGCCATTGTCGCTGACCGAGATCATCCAGTTGGCGAGTGTCTGCAGCGTCACCGGCGTGCTCGCGGGCCAGTTGGCGGTCGCCGCCGACGAAAAGCTGAAATGCGACAAGGGGACGACGTCGGACCAGCGGCGCTTGCCCGCCGCAACCTGCGCCGCGAGTTCGTCGAGAATATAGAGCTTGAAGGTCGAACCCGTCGCGAATTGCCGGTCGGCATTGGCGGAGGCGAGGGGATGGATGGCGCTGCCGTCGAGTTCGGCGACGAGGAAGCCCGTCTGTCCGGGTAGTTTGGCGATCTCTGCCGCCACCTTGTCGAAACTGTCGTCGGCGACCGTCACACCCGTCACACGCAACCCCGTCACGCGCTCGTCGGCTGCGACGCCAACATCGAGCAGGACGGTCGCGACGCCCCTCTCGAAGCGCAACAGGATGGTTCCCGAACGGTCGCTGGCGGGCGTCACTTTCCCGACCGCGACCGGCGCGCCATATTGCGCGACGAGGCCCTTTTTGAACGCATCGAATTGCGCTTCGGGGACCGCCGACTGGAAGTGCGGATCGAAAAAGGCCGAATAGGTGATTTTGCCGTCGAACAGGTCGACGAGCTGCGCCGCGCGGCGGTCGAGGGCGGTTTGCGGGGCTGGTGCAAGTGTGTCGGGCGCCTGCGCGATGGCAAACTGCGGCGCGAGCGTCGCGAGCATCGCTGCTGCTATCGCTCCCGGCCGGAATTTTCCCACGCAAGCCTCCTCAGGCGTCGATCGCCGCCTCGTCGAGGCTCGCGGCATTGGCCTGGATGAACTGGAAGCGGTGTTCGGGATGCTTGCCCATCAACCGGTCGACCAGATCCTTGACCTGATGCCTTTCCTCATATTCCTGCGGCAGCGTGACGCGGAGCATCGAGCGTGTCGCCGGGTCCATTGTCGTTTCTTTCAACTGGTTGGGATTCATTTCTCCCAAGCCTTTGAAACGACCGACCTCGACCTTCTTGCCCTTGAACAGCGTCGCCTCGAGTTCGACGCGATGTTCGTCGTCGCGGGCATAGGCCGACGTACTGCCTGCGGTCAGGCGATAGAGTGGCGGCTGTGCCAGATAGACATGCCCCTCGCGCACAATGTCGGGCATTTCCTGAAAGAAGAAGGTCATCAGCAATGTCGCGATATGCGCGCCGTCGACGTCGGCGTCGGTCATGATCACGATCTTGTCGTATCGAAGGCGATCGGCGTCGCAATCCTTGCGCATCCCGCAGCCCAGCGCGAGCGCGAGGTCGGCGATTTCCTGATTGGCGCGGATCTTGTCCGCGCTCGCGCTCGCGACGTTCAATATCTTGCCGCGGATCGGGAGGATCGCCTGCGTCTTGCGGTCGCGTGCCTGCTTGGCACTGCCGCCGGCGCTGTCGCCTTCAACGATAAATAATTCGGTGCCTTCGGGGCCGTCGTTCGCACAGTCCGTAAGCTTGCCGGGCAGGCGCAGCTTGCGCCCGCTCGTTGCGGTCTTGCGTTTGACCTCGCGCTCGGCCTTGCGCTTCAGCCGCTCATCCATCCGGTCGAGGACGAGCCCGAGCAAGGCGCGGCCGCGGTCCATATTGTCCGACAGGAAATGGTCGAAATGGTCGCGCACGGCGTTTTCGGTGAAGCGCGCCGCCTCGGGGCTCGAAAGCCGATCCTTGGTCTGGCTCTGGAACTGCGGATCGCGGATGAAGACCGAGAGCATCATCTCGCCCCCGTTGAACACGTCTTCGGCTGTGATCTGCGCTGCCTTTTTCTGCCCGATCAGTTCGCCGAACGCGCGCAAACCCTTGGTGAGCGCGGCGCGCAGCCCCGCTTCGTGGGTCCCGCCCGCGGGCGTGGGAATGGTGTTACAGTACCAGCTGTACGAACCATCGGACCACAGCGGCCAGGCGATCGCCCATTCGGCGCGGCCCTGATCGCCCGGAAACTCCTGCCGCCCGACGAACGGTTCGGCGGTTGCGCATTCGCGCGTACCGATCTGTTCCTTCAAATGGTCGGCGAGGCCGCCGGGGAACTGGAACACCGCCTCGGCGGGGGTGTCGTCGCCGATCAGTTCGGGCGCGCATTTCCAGCGGATTTCGACGCCCGCGAACAGGTAGGCCTTCGAGCGCGCCATGCGGTAGAGGCGCTGCGGCTTGAAGCGGCCGTGCTCGCCGAAGATTTCAGGGTCGGGAATGAAGGATACGCTTGTCCCGCGCCGGTTCGGCGTCGGGCCGAGTTCCTCGAGCGGGCCAAGCGGCGCGCCGCGCGAGAAACGCTGGCGATAGAGCTGCTTGCCCCGCGCGACCTCGATCTCGGTCTCGGTCGACAGCGCATTGACGACGCTGACGCCGACGCCGTGAAGGCCGCCCGAGGTTGCATAGGCCTTGCCCTCGAACTTGCCGCCCGAGTGGAGCATGGTCATGATGACCTCGAGCGCCGACTTGCCCGGAAACTTGGGATGCGGATCGACCGGCATGCCGCGACCGTTGTCGACGACGGTGAGGCGGTTGCCGACGTCGAGTTCTATCTCGATGCGCGTCGCATGGCCCGCAACCGCCTCGTCCATGCTGTTGTCGATCACCTCGGCGGCGAGGTGATGCAGCGCGCGTTCGTCGGTGCCGCCGATATACATGCCGGGGCGGCGGCGAACGGGTTCGAGGCCCTCGAGCACCTCGATCTGCGAGGCGTTATAGCTGTCGGTCGCGGGCTGGCTGCTATCGAACAAATCGTGACTCATGCAATGGCTATACGGGCCCGGGAAGGGCGCTGGCAAGCGCGGTTTTTGGCGCTACCGATGCGCCCCGACGCCGGCTCGGCTCGTCGCATTTCGGCAATATGAAGGAACTTTGGCGGGCGGCCCCGGGTTGGGGTGGCGACCGCAAGGTCACCAAAAAGTGGAGTAATAACAATGAAATTCGCAGCTCTCCTCGCCGTTTCGGCAGCACCTTTGCTCGCCGTTCCGGCCTTTGCCCAAGACCGCGATCCGTCGCAGGACTTCAACGGTCCCTATATCTCGATCGGCGGCGGCGCTTCGCTTCAGGGAAGCGATCGCGGCGAGACCCTGACCTTCGATACCAATCGCGACGGCACTTATGGCGACCCGGTCAACACCGTCGGCGGAACCGATGCCTTCGCGCCCGGCTTCTGCAACGGCGCGGCGACCGGAACCGCCAATAGCGGCTGCCGCAACGACAAGGACGGCGCCGAATTCTTCGGTCGCCTCGGCTATGATCGCCGGATGGGCAATTTTGTGCTCGGCGCGGTCGTCGAGGGCGGCCACAGCGTCGCGCGCGACAGCGTCAGCGGCTTTTCGACCACGCCTGCGAGCTACACGATGAGCCGCGAGGCCGACTATCAGGCGAACGCCCGGCTTCGCGCGGGTTATACGCCCGGCGGCGGCGCGCTTTTCTATGTGACGGGCGGCGGTGCCTATGCGCGGCTCGACAACAAGTTCGCGACATCGAACACGGCGAACAGCTTCGCCGACAATGGCAAGACCAACGCGTGGGGTTACGCCGTCGGCGGCGGTGCCGAGGTGATGGTCACGAACAATATCGGGCTCGGTCTCGAATATCTGTACACCGACGTGAAGGACAAGGATTATGTCGTGAACGTCGGTGCGGGGACTGCGGATCCGGCGACCAATCCGTTCCTGCTCAACGGCGGCGGGACCGACATCCGCCGCAACGATCCGAATTTTCGGACGCACAGCGTGCGCGGGACGCTCAGTTACCGCTTCTGACCTCTTGGGAGCGGAAAGGGGAGGCGCCGGGTCCTGTGATCCGGCGCCTTTTCCCTATCCTGCTGTCGGCGCGGGAAAAATCGCGAAATTGCCGTTGGCGCTGGCGACGAGCCGGTCATCCTGGAACAGCCGCGCGTCGATATTGGCGACGCGCTTGCCCTGATGGAGGACGGTCGCGTCGCAGGTCAGCCGGCCTTCGCGCACGCCGACATGATAGTTGAACTTGATCTCCAGCGTCGCGCACCAGAAATCGTCATCGAGCAGGCTGGTGATCGCGCCGCCCATCGCAGTGTCGGCGAGCGAATAGGCAACCCCGCCGTGTGCGACGCCCTGCGGGTTGAAATGCCGCTCGCGCTCGATGTCGATCGCCATCCGGCAACGGCCGTCGCCGCGCTCGACCATTTGCAGCCCGAGCGTGCGCGCGAAATGGAAATCCTGCCCGAAAGGCCTCACCGGACGCGTCTTAACGAACCCGGGGACCACCGAAGGGCGGGGGCGGGGGCGGGCGGCGCGTGCCGCGCGGCAGCTGTGCCTGATAGGCGCGGCCGCAATGCTCGACGCAATAGGGGAAGCCCGGGTTCACGGCTTCGCCGCAGAAATGGAAGTCGGGCTCGCCCGGATGCCCCATCGGCCAGCGGCAGATGCGGTCGTTGAGGTCGAGCAGGCTCGTCTTGTCGGCGATTTCGGGGCTCGGCTTCGCGGGCACGAGGCGGCGCGGCGGTGCGGGCGGGATCGGTGCCTGCTGGTCGCCGGGACCCTGACGGATGAAGCCACCGGGGCCGATCGAGACGATGCGCGGCGCGTCGGGTTTCGGCGCGGCATTGACGCCGTCGTCGTCGAGAGACTCTGCGGGCGGCTTGGGTTCGGGCCTCGGTGCCACGGCGATCGGGCGCGGAGCGACGGGCGCTGCCGGGCGCGGCGCGGCGGCGGGCGCCGCCGGCTTGGCAGCGGCAGGCGCTGCTGCCTTCGCCGGCTTTGCCACCCGTTCGGTTGCTTTCACGGGCGACGGGCGAGACTTCAGGCCCAGGCGATGCGCCTTGCCGATCACCGCATTGCGGCTGACCCCGCCGAGTTCGTCGGCGATCTGGCTGGCGGTCAGCCCCTTTTCCCACATGGTGCGCAGGCTTTCGATGCGCTCATCGGTCCATGACATGCTCAATATTCCTTATCATTCCACGCCGCGGGCCATATCGTCCGCATTGCGACCCTTTCGGATCGGTGTTTCGACGGCCCAGCTTGCGGTAAGATCGGGGAGGCGATAGGCGAGAACGCCATGAACGACCAGCCCCAAATTTCGAACCCCGACTCAGCAAATATCCGCGCGGTTCCGACTTTCGCCGAACCCGGCGTCCCGCACATCCACACGCTGAACGTGCCGGGCATGCAGGCGCTATATGTCAAGGAGGTCCGGCGGTTTTTCAAGGTCCAGCTCCAAACAATCTGGGCTCCGGCGATCACCACGCTCCTTTTTCTCGTCATTTTCACCGTCGCGCTCGGCGGCGCGGGGCGAACGGTGATCGGCGTGCCCTTCGCCGATTTCATCGCGCCGGGGCTGATCATGATGGCGATGCTGCAGAACAGCTTCGCCAATTCGAGCTTTTCGCTGCTCGTCGGCAAGATCCAGGGGACGATCGTCGACTATCTGATGCCGCCGCTTGCCGTCGGCGAACTGATCATCGCGCTGATCGGCGCGGCGGTCACCCGTGCGATCCTCGTCGGATTCGCGCTCTGGCTCGCGATGCTACTCTGGCCCGGCGTCCATGTCGGCACCGACCATTTGTGGGCGGTGGCCGTTTTCGGCATTCTCGGTGCGATGATGCTCGGCTTCCTCGGTCTGATCACTTCGGTCTGGGCCGAAAAATTCGATCATGCCGCAGCAGTGACCAACTTCGTCGTCACCCCGCTCGCCCTGCTGTCGGGCACTTTCTACTCGGTCGACAAGCTCGCGCCATGGTTCCAGACGATCGCGCACGGTAATCCGGTCTATTACGCGATCATGGGTTTTCGCTACGGTTTCATCGGCACGGTCGATTCGACGATCGCCAATCCCATACTCGCCGCAGTGCTGATGCTCGTCGCCGTCAATATCGTGCTGGGTGTCATCACCTATCGCCTGCTCGCGTCAGGCTGGAAGCTGAAGGCCTGACGCCTGCTCAGTGGCGATGGATCGCGCGGACGCGATAGCGTCCGTGGTCGAGCCCGTCGAACATCGCCTCGATCTGTGGATGATCGATCGGCCCGCCGTCAGCGTCGGCGACGAGATTCTGCTGGCTGACATAGGCAATATACGATGAATCGCCATTCTCGGCGAGCAGATGATAATAGGGCTGCTCCTTCGAGGGACGGATTTCCTCGGGGATCGCTTCATACCATTCTTCGCTATTCGCAAAGACCGGATCGATGTCGAACACGACGCCGCGAAAGTCGAACATGCGGTGGCGCACGATATCGCCCGGCGCGAAGCGCGCGCGACCGATCAGCGGCGCAGTAACGGTCGCGGGAAGTTCGGAGGAGGACTCGGGTGTCATATGATCAATCTATGGCTGTTTACGCACGTTTCAAGTCCGTTACAGTCCCATCGGCCGCGGTTTGCCGAATCGGCTGTGATCAGCGTTACAGATGCATTGGCCATATGGGCTAGATGGCTCCTCTGGCTTTTGCATTTCCCGTTCGGGTTGCGGGCCGCACCTTCAGGGGAGAAGCATTATGGCTGACGTACCACCCAATATCTCCGGTCCGGCTTCGGGCATCATCCAGCGCGCAAAGGATATCCTGCTCAAACCCAAGGAAACCTGGCCGGTCATCGCGGCCGAACCGGCGACGACGCAATCGATCTATATTCCCTATGTGCTGGTCCTCGCCGCCATCGGCCCGCTCGCAGGTTTCATCGGCGGCCAGGTCTTCGGCATCACAATATTGGGAGTAACCTATCATCCGCCGCTGATAACCGCGCTGGTCTCGGCGATCGTATCCTACTGCCTGTCGCTTGCGACCGTCTTCGTCCTTGCCCTGGTGATCGACGGCTTGGCCCCCAATTTCGGGGGACAGAAGGATCAGGTGCAGGCGCTGAAGGTTGCGGCCTATTCGGCAACCGCGGGCTGGGTCGGCGGCATTTTCGGCATCCTGCCGGCGCTTTCGATCATCGGCCTCCTGTTCGCGCTCTACGGCCTCTATCTGCTTTACCTCGGGCTGCCGGTGCTGATGAAGGCGCCGCAGGACAAGGCGCTCGGCTATACGGTCGTCGTGGTCATCGTTTATATCGTGCTTTTCCTGATCGTCGGCGCCGTCGTCGGCGCCCTTGCCGCTCCATCACTCGTCACGATCAGGTGACGGCTCCTGTTCGCTGCTCCGGTTTCGTGCCGGGGCAGCCGGCTATGGTCGAACAGGTGGAAGGAGGCGGATCCGGGTTCCGGTGTCATCAAGAAGTATCGGGCGCGATCACGGTTTCGTGACGCTATTCGGCTGCGGATCAATCACCGGTCGCGATCAGGGTAAAAGGCGCCCAGGCGGCGGGGTGCGCCCAGTCGCTGGTCCAGCCTTCGACCGCCGATCCGTCATCGCGCTTGCCGGTGCGAACCGCGTGCATCGCGGACTGGAGCGAGGCCGCCTTGCCCGCCGCGGGATTTCGCCTCGCGTTGATCAGCGTCTCGACCGTGAGCGCCGCGGTGACCTTGTCGCCGACGCGCCAGCGGCTCGCGAGCAGCGCGTCGGCGCCGGCATAAAGGAAGGAGCGGGCGAGTGCCGACAATGCCCCACCGCCGCCGGGGCCTTGGGTCGTGCCGGTGTTGCACGCCGACAGGATGATCCACTCGGCCGACAGGTCGAGTCCGGCAGCTTCGGCGGCCGTGAGGATGCCGTCGTCGGCGATAGTCGCGCGGCCCGGCGGTGTGAAGATCAACCCCGGCTCGGCAAAGCCTTCGATCTCGCCGGGCAGGATGCCATGCGTGGCAAAGGCGACGATGCGCGCGTTGCGCAAGCGGCCGTCCGTCCGAACCGCGGTCTCGGTCGCGTCGCGGCCGAGGTGTATGGACGCGGCACCGGCGCCCAGCGCTCGCGCCATGGCGCTCAATTCTACCTCGGTTCCCGGGAGTGAACGGAGTGTGCGCAGTCGCGCGGGATCGGCGAGCGCGGAGCCGGCCACACCGGCCTGCGGCAAGAGGTCTGCGGTCGCGGCGCGTTTGCCGCCCGCTTCGGCGAGTACGGGAGCACCGTAGCCGACAAAGGGGAGCCCGCGGCGCTTCGTCGGTCGCGCCCCGCCGATCCGTAAGGATTCGACCGACGGCAGGTTGACGATCGCGAACCGGTCGCTGAGCCAAGGGGTCGTCGCGAGCGCGGTCTCGGTGTTTTCGCCTTGCGGTTCGGCGGTGATGAAGGCGGCGAAGGGAAGATCCGCGAGCGGCCCCGACGTCGTCACATAGAGGGTCTTCACATCCTTAAGCAACGCGTCGTGCGGCTCGATCAGGAAACGATAGAGATCCCAGGCATAACGGCGCTCGAACAACGGCGACGCCGTCCAGATGCCCGAGCAGGTCTGCGGATCGACCTCGCAGCGGAATGCCTCGATCGTTCCGCGCAGATAGGATTGCAGCCGCGGCACGGCATTCCATCCCGACCTTTTGGGGGTGACGACAAAGGTGAAATCATAGAGTTCGCCCTCGACGACGAGGAGCAGTGCTTCACCCGGGCGCAGGCGGCGTCGCACCTCTTCCTCGCTCAACGACTGCGGAACTGCAAGCCGCGCATAGTCCGGATAGGCACGCCGAAGCCGCATCTCGACGGCGGCGAGTTCGCGACCGAGGGCGCCGATCCGGTCCCTGGCACCGGGCGCGGCGTCGGGGGCGCCGATCATTGCAGTGCCGAGACTATGGTTGAGATCGCGGATTTCCGAAGCCAGGTCCTGCTGGCGTCGCACCAGCCGGGCGAGCGGGGTGTCGCCGAGCGCTTCGCGTGCGACGATTCCGGCGAGTGCGCGGGTGGTCGCACTCGACGCCAGATCCTGCGCGATGCGAAAGGATTCGGCGCGCAGCGCGTCTTCCTCGCTGCGGACAGCGGTCGCGTGGTTCGCGTTGAGGGTGAGCGCCAGCGCAAAGACGCCCGCGCCCGAACTATCGGACCAATCATCGTCACTCAGCGCTGCCGCGATTGCGCGTTCGCCTGCATCTGCGCCCGATACGTCGGCCGCCGACAGCACGCGCGTCCGCTCGTCGCGTGCCCGAGCGGACGCGCCACGCATCAGTTCCACATATTCGTTCGACGCAGGGTCCCGCCGCGCGATCGACCGGGCCAGTTCCATCGACGCGATCGCGACATGCGGATGGCCGGGATCGAGCGTGTCGGTCGCGAGCGCGAGAGCGCGGCGCTGGTAGGTGACTGCGTCATCTTGCTTTCCCTGCTTGGCGAGGATCGCGCCCATTCGCCCCAGGTCGCCAATGCTTTCCTCGCGATTGCGCTCGGGCAGCGCCGTTCGCAGCGCGATGACGCGCGTTTGCAGCGCTCCTGCCTCGTCATATTGGCCGCCCTTGGTCAGCAAGCCGACGAGATTGCCGAGCGAGCGGAGAGTGTCGGGGTTGCCCGGCCCGAGGTAGCGCTCGCGGATCGCGATCGCCTGGCGCAACCGCACCTCGGCTTCGAGTGCCTTGTCCTGCCGGTCGAGGTTGCTCGACAGAAGCGCGAGCGTGCGCGCGGTTTCGAGGCTGCCGCGCCCCTTGGTACGGACGAGCAGGTCGAGGTTACGGCGATAGATCGCCTCGGCGCCCGCGATATCGCCCATCTCCTCGCGGTTCAGCGCGAAGCTGTTGTATTCCTCGATCACGAACGGAGCCTCGTGGCCGAACGCCGCTTCCGCATGGTCGATCGCCTTCTGCATCGCCGCCGACGCTTCGGGGCGGCGGCGCTGCCCCGCGAGGACTTCGCCGAGCGTGCCCCATGCCGCCGACAGTGAGCGAGCTTCGCTGTCCAGCGGCTCCACCAGTTCGATCGCGCGGCGGGCATGGGTTTCGGCGTCGGGATATCGCCCGCGCACCGACTGCACGAGCGCGAGACGTCGCAGTGCTGCCGAATGGGCCTTCGCGTCGCCAAGCCGCTCGCGGATCCCGACGGCTTCGCGCATCAGCGTTTCGGCGGTGTCGGCGCGGCCCGTGAGGTAAAGGATGTTGGCAAGCAGTTCCTTGTCGGTCGCCGTCGCGGCCTGGCGAACGCCTGTCGTGTGGCGGACCATGCGCGACCGGATCGCGGTCTCGGCCCGGACGAACATACCGCGGTCGACAAGCTGGCGGATATCCTCGTCGCTCTCGGCGGGTAACGAGGCGCTGGCTTGCGCGGGCGGGCCGGCGTCGGCGGCCGGGTGCATTTCGGCGTCGCGGCGGAGCATCGTTGCGAGCTGGTAGAGCGATGCTCGCGTATCGGCATGGTCGCGTCCGAGCGTCCGCGCCTGTATCGCATAGGCCTCTTCGGCGGTGGTCTTCGCTTCGTCGATTTCACCCTGCCGCGCCAGATAAAGCGAGAGGAGATAGAGTTCGCGGGCGGTTTCCGTGCTGGCGGGCGCCGTCGTTTCGGCGACCGTCGCGACCTTGCGGCGCTGCACCGCCGTGCGTTCGCGGTAAGTCGACATGAGCGCTTCGGCGTCGGCGCGTAGCGATTGCAGCGCCGCAACGGCGGCATCGCCTTCGCCCGGCATCGCGCGACCGGCGGCGAGCCCCCGGTCATAGGCGTTGATCGCCTCGGGCAACCGGTCGCGCGCTTCGAAGCTGCGCCCAAGATTACCCCAAGCGGCGATCAGCCGGTCGTCGGGCGGGCCCGGCGCGGCGAGCAGGTCAATGGCGCGGCGCGCCACCGCTCCGGCTTCGGCATGCCGCCGACGCTCGAGCAGGACAGACGCCAGGCGATTGAGGCTCCGGCCGGTCAGCCTGTCGTCCCCGAGCCGCTCACGCGTACGCACCGCCGACCGGATCAGGGGTTCGGCTTCCTCGGCACGCTTGGTCATGGCCAGCAGGAAGGCCAGCAATTCAGCATCGCTTGCGGCCGTGGCCGAGTCCCTCGTGCCTGCCGCTTCATGCGCCTTCAGGCGATCGCGCAGCGCTGTTTCGGCTCCGAGATATTTGCCGGCGTCGATGAGCGACCGGATCTCGCTCTCTCCCGTTTGCGTTGCGGTCCCGGATTGTGCCTGAACCACGCCGCTTTGGGCCAATAAGAGTAAGAGAAGGCAGGCCAGCCAGCCAAGGCGATGGACGACGCGAAGCAAGCAATTCCCCAATATGATGGCTGGTCAAACCAAGATCGTCTCCGGACTTGAACAGCCGGATGCCGCATTGGTTCCCGCTGGCGCCCGCCGGTGAAGGCCGATCTGCGATTCCTGATCGATATGGAATCGGGGGGCGACTGTCGTCTGCTTCGCTCCGGGCATCATTTCGACCTGACGTCGGTTACCCGGGTCCGTTCCGTCAGGGGCCCATTCCATCGGAGAATCAACCGGGGCGGATCGCCGACCTTACGGCACTGACCGATAGTCTTGTCATGCTATTTTTCTCACATTCCTCACCACGCCGGCAATTGTTCCGGTCCGGACAGCAGAGGCATTCGAGAACCCGAATCGCCCCGGAGAGCCCAAGCTTTCCTAGGCTCTCAGCAGATGGTCGATCGTGTATGGAAATAAGAAAATGGAGGAGAGTGAGGGATTCGAACCCTCGGTACCGTTGCCGGCACTTCGCATTTCGAGTGCGACGCTTTCGACCACTCAGCCAACTCTCCTCGCTGAGAGGAGACGCCCCTAGCGGCGGTCCGCGAGACTTGCAACCCTCTCGTCACAATTTCGGGAGCCGCCTGCCGGGAAGGCGCACCAATCAGGGCTTGTCGGCCTCCCACCAATAGGGCTGGCGCTTGCGCGTTCCCGTCTCGGCCTCGTTCATCGTCAGCGGATCGTAGAGCCGCCCGCCAAGCATCACGCGATGAATTTTTTCGGTATTGCGGATGTCCTGTGTCGGATCGGCGTCGAGAATCAGGATGTCGGCGAGCTTGCCCGCCTCAAGCGAACCGACATCCTTGCCGTAGCCCAATGACGTCGCGGGCATGATCGTCGCGGCGCGGAGGGCATCGATATTGCTCCAGCCGCCGCGCACGAACGACCAGATTTCCCAATGCGCGCCGAGCCCCGACTGCTGGCCGTGCGCGCCGATCGACACCATGCGGCCCGTCGCGGCGATCTTGCCCGCCTCGCGTGCCGAATCATCGTCGACATAGTCGCTTTCGGGCGCAAGCACCCGGCGCTTGTTGTTCGCGGCGAGTTCGGTCGGCGGCGCGTGCCGCGACAGGATCGGATGTTCCCAGACATTCGTGTGCGCGCGCCAATAGGGATCGCCCGCGGGGCCGCCGTAGGTCACGACGAGCGTCGGGGTGTAGTCGACCTGCGTCTGGCCCCAGAACTGTACCAGATCCTTGTAGAAGGTGTGCAGCGGGATGTTGTGCTCGACGGTCGAATTGCCGTCCTGGATCAGCGTGACGTCCTGCGTGAACAGCGATCCGCCCTCAGGCACGACGGTCATCCCCTCGACCTGCGCCGCCTTTACAACCATCTGGCGCTGATCGCGGCGCGGCTGGTTGTAATTCTTGACGCTGTGCGCGCCTTGCGCCTTGAGGCGGCGGACATGCGCGAGCGCGTCGTCATATCCGTTGATCTCGGCGTAGACGCCTGCCGCTTTCGCCCCATAAATGACCTCACCGGTCGAGAAGATGCGCGGCGCGAGAATCAGCCCGGCGCGCTGCATTTCGGATGACACGAAAATCTCCGACGCACGCGACGAGGGGTTGTGGCTCGTCGTCGTGCCCATCGCGAGATTGACGATCTCCGACCAGTTCTGCTGCGGGACCAGCTCGTCGTCGCCGTGCGATCCGTGCGCGTGCGCGTCGACGAAGCCGGGGACGATCGTCTTGCCCGTGGCATCGACCGTCACGGCGCCTGCGGGGACGGTGATCGCGCCCGCCGGGCCGACCGCGGTGATGCGGTCGCCGTCGATCACGATCGCGCCATTTTCGATCACGCCGCCGTCCTTGTCCGCCATCGTCACTATCTTCGCGCCGGTAACGACGACCACGCCCTTGTGCTTCGCCGCCGCCTGCATCATCGAAAGCGACACGCCTTCGGTTGGCGGAGTGAATTTCGGCGCCTTCTCGTCAGCCGGGGCGTTGGTGAAGAGGCTCGCGAGATCGGCGCTGAACAAGGTCGCGCCGCGGCTCCAGTGGAGGCGGCGGCCGCCGTCCGACCAGTTCATATATTCGGCGCCGTTGCCCGACACGCGCGTCACCGGGAGCGCACCGCTCTTGGTGCCGAGCGAAACATCCTGCCCGCCGGGCATCAGCGGCGTAACATAGGCGTCGTAATTCTGCCGGAAGGCGAGGGTGCGCCCGTCGGGCGAGATTTCATAGTCGCTGACGAGTTCGCCATTGGCATGAACGCGCTTGTCCTGTCCGTGAAGATCGGTGCTGACGAGCTGGCTTTTGCCGTCTCCAGCGGTAACCATGAAGACGCGGTCGCTGGTCGACGCGAACTGTGGTTTGGCGCCGTCGCTGCTGATCCGTTCCGCTGTTCCGCCGGTGGCCGCGATGCGATAGACGCCGGGGTCCTCGCTCCAGCGCGCCGAGGTCAGCCCGCCGCTGCCGCGCCGTTCAAACACGATTATTTTGCCGTCGGGCGAGAAGCGCGGTTCGGCATAATGGCCGGGCGTCGCGGTCAGCTTGCGCGAGTTCCCGCCGCCCGCGCTGACGACGTGGATTTCGCCTATGCCAGCGTCGGTCCAGCGGACGAAGACGAGCGATTTTCCGTCGCGCGACCAGCTTGGCCACAGCTCCATCGCGTCGTCTTTCGCACCGGTCAGCCGCCGCGCGCTGCCGCCGGTCGCCGGTTTGACCCACAGTTTTCCGAGCGTTTCGAACGCAACGCTGCGTCCGTCGGGTGACACTTCGGCCCAGCGCGGCATCTTTGTCGCGAAGCTGTCGGGTGCGACTTCAACCGTCGGGTGCGTCGCATCGACGATCGTGCGGTCGTCGGCGACGCTGAAGGGAATGACACGCGCCTCACCGCCGGCGCCGCTTACGCGCCGCAGCTTGCCGCCCGCCCAGAAGACGATGTCGCGGCTGTCGGGGGTCCACGCCATGTTCGGATAGACGCCGGTCACTGCCCAGGTTTCCTGCACATCCTGATCGAGCGTATCGTAGACCTTCTTTTCGGCGCCCGAGGCGAGATCCTTTACATAGAGCTTCGACTGCGTTCCCTCGCGGCGCACGAAGGCGAGGCGCTTGCCGTTAGGCGAGGGGGTGGGGCGGACCGCGCCGCCGGGGCCCGACGCCGCGGTGCTGATCTCGCCATCATCGAGGCTGTAACGCTCGATGTGGAAGAGGTCGGTATTGCTGTCCTGCGCATATTCGAAGATCGGCCCCGGGGTCACGTTGCGCGTGTAGAAGACGCTCTTGCCGTCGGCGGCGAAGATCGGTTCGCCGAGTTCTTTCTGGTGGCGCTCGTTCGGTTTCTTGACCAGCGGCACGCCGGCACCGCCCGAGACATGGTACATCCACACCTCACCGGTGCCGAGCGAACGGCCCGTGGTGAAATGCTTCTTGGCGACGATGAACTGGCCGTCAGGCGACCAACTCGGCTGGTTGAGCAGGCGGAAGTCTTCCTTCGAGATCTGTTTTTTGTCGCTGCCGTCGCGGTTCATCAGCCAGATATTGTCGCCGCCCGCGCGGTCGGAGACGAAGGCGATGCGCTTGCCGTCGGGCGAGAAACGCGGCTGATGCTCATAGGCGAGGCCCTCGGCGATGCGCGTCGGAGTGCCGCCTTCGATCGGCATGGTGTAGATGTCGCCCAGAAGGTCGAAAGCGATGGTGCGACCGTCGGGGGCGACATCGACGTTCATCCAGCTACCCTCGTCGACCGAAAGCTGGACCTTGCGCGTCGCGAGCCCCGGGGGCGCATTCACGTCCCACTTGTCCTCTTTTCCGTCAGCGGCCGGGGCAGGAGACGCGGTGGGCGCGGCCTGCGCCCACACCGAGGTTGAACAAGCCAGTGTCGCCGCGAGGGCGAGAGCGAAGCGCGCCATGAAATTATCCCCGTTTGAAATGATGTGACGACCATATGTCGCGACCGCGAACATGCAAGTGACAGCTTTCGACGAAGAACTGGCAGCATCGACGAGCGGCTGCTAGCCCGGGTCGAAAGACAATGACCGGAGAGGACAAGGCGTGCCGTTAAATGGGATCAGGGTACTGGATTTCGGCCGCTATATTGCCGGACCTTATTGTGCCGCGCTGCTCGCCGACTATGGCGCCGACGTGATCCGCATCGAGGCGCCCGGCGGCAATGACGACCGTTATTCCGTTCCGGTCGCTGACGACGGGTCGGGTGCGATGTTCATGCAGATGAATCGTGCCAAGCGCTGCCTGACGCTCAAACCCGGAAGCCCGGAGGGGCGCGAGATCGTCCGCCGGCTCGTCGCGACCGCCGATGTCGTGATCGCCAACCTGCCGCACGACACGCTGGTCAAGCTGGGGCTCGATTACGACAGTCTCGCGGCGATCAACCCGCGCATCATCCTTGCGACCGCCTCGGCGTTCGGCAGCGAAGGGCCGCTCGCGAGCCGCGTCGGCTTCGACGCGGTGGGGCAAGCGATGTCGGGAGCGGTCCACCTGACCGGCACGCCCGACCAGCCTTATCGTGCGCAGGCCAATTATGTCGATTTCGGCACCGCGCTTCACTCGGCTTTCGGCGTGATGCTGGCACTTCGCGAGCGGGAGGCGACGGGGAAGGGGCAATGCGTATCGGGGTCGCTGCTCGGCACCGCGCTGACCCTGTCGAACGCGCTGACGATCGATCATGCGCTGAATGGCATCGAACGGCAGCCGATCGGCAATCGCGCGTTCAGCTCGGGGCCGACCGACCTCTTCCGCACCCGCGACGGATGGATCATCACGCAGGTCGTCGGCAATGCGATCTTCGCGCGCTGGGCCGAGCTCGTCGGGCGGCCCGAACTGGCGGATAGTGAACGCTATGCCAGCGACATCTTGCGCGGCGACAATGGCGCGGAACTGAGCGCGATCATGCAGCGCTGGTGCATCGAACGAACGAGCGCCGAGGCGATCGCCGAGCTTGCGGCGGGGCGCGTTCCCGCAGCGCCCGTGCTGCGCCCGAGCGAGGCGCTGGCCGAACCGCAGGTTGCCGCCATGGAGCTGGTCGAGCCGGTTGCTTATCCGGGGGCGTCGAAGGACATTCCGGTCATACGCGCGCCGATCCGTCTGTCGGATAGCCAGAAGGCTGTGCCGGCCCGCGCACCGCTGGTTGGCGAGCATAGCGACGCGATCCTCGGCGAACTCGGTTATGATGTCGAAGCGATTTCGGCTTTGCGCGCGGGAAGGATTATTTGAGGCGGGGAGGGTGGACAAACGGCAATTGCCGCTTAAGTTACCGGTCAGTATAAAAATCAGCCCAGGAGCTTTCCGATGACCGATAACAGCGAATATGTGCCGCCGAGGATCTGGACCTGGGACAAGGAAAGCGGCGGGCGCTTCGCCAATATCAACCGCCCGATTGCAGGGGCGACGCACGACAAGGACCTGCCGATCGGCAAGCATCCGCTCCAGCTCTATTCGCTCGGCACGCCCAATGGCGTAAAGGTCACGGTGATGCTCGAGGAGCTGCTCGCCGCGGGGCACAGCGGCGCCGAATATGATGCATGGCTGATCAAGATCGGCGATGGCGACCAGTTTTCGAGCGGCTTCGTCGACGCCAATCCGAACAGCAAGATTCCCGCGCTCGTCGACCGGAGCGGCGCCGATCCGATCCGTGTGTTCGAATCGGGCGCGATCCTGATTTACCTCGCCGAAAAATTCGGCGAATTTCTGCCGAGCGATCCTGCGAAACGCGCCGAAACCCTGTCGTGGCTGATGTGGCAGATGGGCAGCGCGCCGTTCCTTGGCGGCGGTTTCGGCCACTTCTATGCCTATGCGCCGACGAAGCAGGAGTATCCGATCAACCGCTATGCGATGGAGGTGAAGCGCCAGCTCGATGTCCTCGACCGCCGCCTCGCGGAGAGCGAATATATCGCGGGCGCCGATTATACGATCGCCGACATGGCGATCTGGCCCTGGTATGGCGCGCTTGCGAAGGGGCTCGTCTATGACGCCGGCGAATTCCTGCAGGTTGAGGAGTACAGGAATGTCCAGCGCTGGACCGACCGGATCGCGGCGCGTCCGGCGGTGAAACGGGGACGGATGGTCAACCGCGTGATGGGCGATCCTGCGAGCCAGCTTCACGAACGGCACGACGCGTCGGACTTCGACCTGCGCACGCAGGACAAGCTGCAGGACGCCGAATGATAGGCGATTTCCGTAGCGCATTGACGGGACGACTTTAACCGCTCGTCAATAGCGCGCGGAATGCGGGCGATCCGGGCTGGTCCGCCACGCCGGAAATCCGGTAAAATGCGCAAAAGCGGCGTCGGGATTCCTCGACGCTGTTTTCATTCGCTTGGCGCACCCTGTCCGTATGACAGGTTTCATCCAAAATCAGGGGCGTGTACGCAAGCCACTCCTTACCCTGGCGCGCGAGGAGCGCGGTGCTGCCATCGTCGAAATGGCGCTGGTGCTGCCGCTGCTCCTCGCGTTGCTGATGGGCGTACTCGTCTACGGTCAATATTTCATGCTCGCGCACAATGTGCAGCAGGCGGCGAACGATGGCGCGCGCGCGTCTATCGTCGGCCTCGACGCAGACGATAGACGCGCAGTCGCGGGGCGCGCCGTCGGCCGCAGCCTGCAGAATGTGAACGGTACGCACAGCGTCTCGGTCTCCGAAACGGGCGAAGCGATCACCGTCGCCGTGACCTTCACGGCGCCACAGGGGAGCCTTCTGCGATCCGGCTTCGTGCCGTCGCCGGACGAGACCATCCGCGCCAGCGCGACTTTTGAACTGCCGGTAGACTGATCGTGGCTGCCGCATCCTTTCTTCGTCGCCTCGCCCGCGGCCGGCGGGCCAGCATCAGCATCACGACCGCCTTCGGGATGACGATGCTGATCGGATCAGCCGCCTTTGCCGTCGATCTCGGCTCGCTTTATCTCGATCGCCGCAAATTGCAGGGCATCGCCGACGCCGCGGCGATGGCTGCGGCAGGACGACCCGGTGAAGAGCGGGCGGCGGCCGAGCGCATCATCGCGGCCAACTGCGATTGCGGTATCGACATCGCCGTGCTGACGCCCGGTACCTATACCGCTGACCCTTCGATCGAGGCCGAGCGACGCTTTGCGGATGGCGGCACCTCGCCCAACGCGGTGCGCATCACCCTGACCCGCGATCGCCCGCTGTTCTTCGGCAGCTTCCTGACCGGCAGGCAGGACAGCATCATTCGCGCGACCGCGACCGGGGCGCGGCGGGGCTATGCGGCCTTTTCGCTCGGATCGCGCGTTGCGGCGCTGAACGGGGGGGTGCCGAACGCGCTTCTGTCGGGGCTGACCGGCAGCGAGATCAATCTTTCGGTGATGGATTATAATGCGCTCGCGAGCACCGATATCGATCTGCTCGCCTTTTCGGACGCGCTCAGGACCGAACTCGATGCCGAGGTGCTGACTTTCGGTCAGACGCTCGACACGCAGGTGACGCTGCCGCAGGTCGTATCGGCGTTGGCGGCCGCGTCGGACGGACGGGTGGCGAGCGCGCTCGAACATGTTGCCGATCGTGCGCTGCCGCGGACGCTGCTGCCGTCGCGAGCGATCGATCTCGGCCCGCGCTCGTCGAGCATTCGCGTCGATGCCGCCAATCCGGTCAAGGTCAATGCGCTCAGCCTGCTGCGCACGATGCTCTTGCTCGGCAATGCGAACCGCCAGGTTGACCTGGCGCTTGCGGGGAACCTGCCCGGCGGATCGGGAATAAATATTGCGTTGATGATCGGCGAGCCACCGGTCGATTCTCCGCTGATCGCGGTGACCGACACAAACGATGTCATCGTTCGCACGGCGCAGGTGCGCCTTAAAATCGACACGCGCGTCGCGACCCCGCTCGCCAGTGTCCATATTCCGCTGCTCGCCGAACTCGGGTCGGCTTCGGCGCGGATCACCGACATCGACTGCCGGCCGAACAGCAGTGCGGCGGTCTCGCTCGGCGTCGTGACATCGCCGGCCATGGTGGCGATCGGGACGGTCCCCGACGGCGATTTCCAGGACATGACGCGCCCGCTCGATCCGGCGCCCGCGCGCGTCGTGAAACTGCCGCTCGTCAGCGTCGATGCGGAGGCCGAATTGGTCCTTTCGGATTTGGGCGAAAAGCAGGTTGTCTTTTCGCGCGGCGAGATCGACGACGGGGCGGTGAAAACCGTGACGAGTACGGGACTGGTCGCGGGCGCCGCGAAATCGCTTTCGGACCGGATGGAACTCGACGTCAACGTGCTGGGTCTCGTCCTGAACCTCAGGGCGCTGACCGCCGTGATCGGCGAAACAGTGGCGCTTGCTGCGCCGGTACTTGACGGCGTTCTGGCGGACCTGACCGGATTGCTCGGTCTCCATGTCGGGCAGGCCGATACGCGGATCAATGCGCTACGCTGCGGAAAGGCGCGGCTGGTCTGATCCCGCGCACAATGGTGTCGTTCCGGACCCAATCGCGCGCCAATTCATCCCTTCCGGACCGGATGCCGGTCGATCCGGGGCAATAATGCCGAGGTATCTGACGGATCGGGGGTGAGTGTGGGAAGGGTGCAGGAACCGCAGCGCGTATCGGCAGCGGATTTTATCCGTGGCTTTGCCAATTGGCGGCTTCAGTCGGCGCGCAAGCCCGTGGTCGTGACGCATCACGGCAAGGATGCACATGTGTTGATTTCGCTCGACGATTATCGCCGGCTCGACGGTGACGTAGCGGGCGATGTCGCAGCGGCGGCTGACTTGTTGCAAGCCTCGCTTGCCGGACTCGTTGAATCGGTTCGCGACGGAGTGATACTGATCGACCGGCAGCGATGTATCGCCGCGCTCAACCCTACGGCCTCCGATATGCTGGAGATTCCCGCCGCCAGCCTGATCGGCAAGGAGGCGACCACCGCGCTGCCCGGATTGAGGGACAGCCTCGTCTTCCATCATATCGTCCGGCTGCTCGATCATCGGGAGCGTTTTTCAGGCGATGTTCCCGGCTTGCTCCGTCCGCGCCAGTGGCTGCACGTCGATCTGGTTCCGCTGCCGATCGGCGGCGCGATGATACTGCGCGATGTCAGCGACGCGATGGAGGGTTTCGCCACGAGCGATATGCGGCAGGCAATGCTCGACGCGATCGAGGTCGACGGCGGTATCGGTCATGCCCGCATATCGGTGCGCGAAGCCGTGGAATCGGCAAATATGATGCTTATCGACCTGCTCGGGGTCGATGCGGCCGCCGTCCGCCGTGTGCGCTTTTCGGCGCTGCTGGCGGTGGGCCGCCGTGCGGCTTTCGTCGAAGCGCTCGAAGCGGTCTTCCATTCAGGCACGCCCGCCCGTCTCGCATCGCAGATGGTTACGCGCGACGGCGGCATCGTCGATGTCGTGCTGACCATCGTCGAGGTTCGCGGTCCCTACGCGAGCGATGGTGCGGTCGTACTTGTTACGCACCGAACGGACCAGAATCCGCCTTCATCCTGAATCCGCACTGCTGGACAAGCTGCGCCATTGCGCGCAATCATCGCGCCGGAAACGTTGCAAGTCGCAACTTGCCGTTTACGTAAAGGTGAGCGGCCAGTATAAGGGCGCCAGTGCCCAATGGGAGATTCGTGATGGACATGGAATTCAGCCCCGAGGATCTCGCCTTCCAACAGGAAGTGCGCGACTTCATCGCCGAAAATTACCCCGCCGACCTGCGCGACAAGCAGGACGAAGGCGAAGAGATGTCCAAGGAGGATTTCCTCGCCTGGCACAAGATCCTGTACAAGAAGGGCTGGATCGCGCCCGCATGGCCCGTCGAATATGGCGGCACCGGCTGGACCCCGACGCAGCGTTTCATCTGGTCCGAAGAGACGGCGCGCGCCGACTGCATCCGCCTGATGCCCTTCGGTCTCGCGATGGTCGGTCCGGTGATCTACACCTTCGGCACGCCGGAACAGAAGGCGCATTTCCTGCCGCGTATCCTGTCGGGCGAGGATTGGTGGTGCCAAGGCTACTCGGAGCCGGGTTCGGGTTCGGACCTTGCCTCGTTGCGCACGACGGCGGTCCGCGATGGCGACGATTACATCGTCAACGGGCAGAAGACTTGGACGACGCTGGCGCAGCATGCCGACTGGGGCTTCTTCCTGGTCCGTACCGACAAGGATGCGAAGCAGCAGGAAGGGATCAGCTTCCTCCTCATCGACATGAAGTCGCCCGGCATCACCGTGCGCCCGATCATCACGCTCGGCGGCGAGCATGAGGTCAACGAAGTGTGGTTGGAGGATGTCCGCGTGCCCGTTTCGCAGCGCGTCTATGAAGAGAACAAGGGCTGGACCTGCGCCAAATTCCTGCTCGCGCACGAACGCACCGGCATCGCGGGCGTCGCTGCGTCGAAGCGCGGGATCGAGAAGGTGAAGGCGATCGCCCGCACCGAACTCGACGGCGACAAGCCGCTGATCGCCAACGCCTTCTTCAAGCGCAAGCTTGCCGACCTCGAGATTGATCTCACCGCGCTCGAATTCACCGAGCTGCGCAGCCTTGCCGGTCCGAACGCCGGGCGCGGCCCGGGGCCGGAATCGAGCCTGCTCAAGATCAAGGGCAGCGAAATCCAGCAGCGGCTGACCGAGCTGACGCTCGAGGCGGTCGGTCATTATGGCGCACCCTATTTCCGCGGGTTCGGAGAGGGCGACAACGAGCATCCGATCGGGCCCGATTATGCCCATCGCGCCGCGCCGACCTATTTCAACACGCGCAAGACCACGATCTATGGCGGGTCGAACGAGATCCAGCGCAACATCATCGCGAAGATGGTGCTCGGCCTCTGACATTGGACGTCATTCCGGCGGAGGCCGGAATCTCAACGCATCGACCTTGAGACCCCGGCCTTCGCCGGGGTGACGGTGAAATTAGGGAATAGAAGAATGGATTTCACCTACACCGAAACGCAGGACATGATCCGCGACACGCTCGCCCGTTTCCTGGGCGACACCTATGATTTCGAGACGCGCCAGAAGTTCATCAACAGCGAGACGGGGCGCGACCCCGCGATCTGGACCGCGCTCGCGCAGGAACTCGGCATGCTTGGCGCCGCCTTTTCCGAAGAGCATGGCGGGCTGGGCGGCGGCGCGCTCGAAAATGCGATCGTGATGGAGGAACTCGGCAAGGTCATCGGGATCGAACCCTATCTTCCGACCGTCGTTATCGCGGGCGGCGCGCTCAAGGCCGTTGGCGGCGCGCAAGCCGATGCGATGATCCCGGAGATCATTGCGGGCAATGCGATTATCGCCTTCGCCTATGCCGAACCGCAGGGGCGTTACGACCTCGCCAATCTGCGCACTACCGCGAAGAAGGACGGCGCAGGCTATGTGCTGAGCGGGCACAAGGGGGTCGTCTATGCCGCGCCGTGGGCGACGCATCTGCTCGTCACCGCGCGCACCGGGGGCAACCAGCGCGATCGTGACGGCGTGTCGTTGTTCCTGATCGACGCCAATCTGCCGGGTATTGTCCGCCGTGACTATCCGACGGTCGACGGCAGCCGCGCTTCGGAAATCTACTTCGAGAATGTCGCCATCCCCGGTGACGCCCTGCTTGGTGGCGAGGGCGCCGGCCTGCCGCTGATCGAGCAGATCGTTGACGAAGCGGCCGTGGCGGTTTGCGCCGAGGCAACGGGCGTGATGCAGAAGCTGCATGAAGGCACGCTCGAATATACACAGCAGCGCAAGCAGTTCGGCGTGCCGATAGCGAAATTTCAGGTGCTCCAGCACCGTATGGTCGACATGTTCATGGAGGTCGAACAGGCGCGTTCGATGACGATCATGGGCACGCTGAAGCTGGGTCTTCCCGCGAACGAGCGCATGGCAGCGGTCTCGGCCGCAAAGGCGAAGGTCGGGCGCGGTGCCAATTTCGTCGGGCAGAATGCGATCCAGACGCACGGGGGTATCGGCATCACGCAGGAACTGGCGATCGGCCATTATTTCAAGCGCGCGACGATGATCGAGGGCCAGTTCGGCAGCGTCGACCATCATATGGACCGTTACGAGCGGATCACGCTGGCCGATTGATCCCGGGAAGTTGTCGACGTCGCCTCAATAGGCGACGTCGATGGCGATCCGGAGTGTGCGCGGGCGTAGCGGGGTGAGGAACCCCTCATTGCCTTCGACGAAGGGCGTCCCGAGCGAAAAGCGGTTACCGCGTGAGTCGAACAGATTGGTGAGCGTCAGCGACAGGCCGCGGCGCTCGTTGCCGACGCGCAGCGCGAGGCCCGTGTCGACATAATCGCCTTGGCTTTCGCCGAGCACCGGCCCGATGCCGAGCCGCGAGGGACCGATATAATTGGCCCAGCCGTTCACGCGGAAATCCTCGTCGCCGATCACGGTGGCATAGTTGATCGATCCGCGCACGGCATGACTTGCAACATTGGGAATGCGGCCGAGGCGGGCGGGCGCGGCGTCGAACACCGGCAGGATCTGCGGCGACAGATCGTCGACACGGCTGTGGTTGTAGACCGCGCCGAGTTCGAAGGTCAGCGCATCGGTCGGCCGCATTGCAACCGCGCCCGACAGGCTGGTGATCCGGCCGTCGCCGATATTGGCAGTGGTCGGGAACCCCGTGCTGTCGATGAAATCGGCCTGGATATTGCGCCAGCGGCTGTGCGAGATCGAGACGCTCGCGTCGAGCAGGTTCTGCCCCTTGTCGCCGAAGCGAATACCCGCTTCCCAGGTGCGGACCTGGTCGTTGAGGAAGCGGCGGACGAAATTGCCGTCGACGGCGAGCCCGCCGGGCCGAAAACCTTCCTGATAGCGCGCGTAGAGCCGGACATTGTGCAGCGGCGTCGCGAGGAGCGAGAAAGACGGCAGAAGGTCGGTTTCGTTGCGCGAGGCGGTCGTCGCGCGGTTCGCTTGCGCGAGGGCGAAGGCGACATCCTCGGCTTCGCCGCCGAGCCGCGCATGCGAGAGGCGGAGCCCACCCGACGCGATGAGGTCGGGCAGTACTTCGACCGTCGCTTCGACATAGCCGGTGAACTCGGTGACGCGATTGGTCACGCCGGGCAGAAGCGCGCGGAGCGGCCCATAGGCATATTCGCGGTTCTGTCGCGCCCGATTGTCGATAAAGCTGGCGCCGATCACCCAGCCGAGCCCAGCCTGATAGGGGCGCGACAGGCGGTTTTCGCTGACGAACATCCGCGTCGCATTATGCTGGTCGAGCACGCGTGGGACGTCGTTCATGGGAACGACCTCGACCGGTGCGAACAGGCGCTCGACATCGACCGCTCCAATCGAAGGCGGCGCAGAAATGCCGTCGTTCGGTATGCCTGTCGCTTGCCGCGCTTCGGGCAGGCTGGCGTCGAAACGTTCGAATAACCGGTGGTTGATATAGGCGTTCGACGACTGGAAATAGAGGTCGCCCCAGTCCTTCATCACGACGATCGTGCCCATGCCATAGCGTGCAGTCGCATTCTGCTCGACCATCGAGGCGCGAGTCAGCGGCGGGCCGTCCTTGTCGGCATATTGCGCATCGTCGGACGTGATCGCCTGATAGATGCCGCCGAAATCGACCGTCCAGTCGTTGCCGGCCTCTAGCCGGAAGGTGCCGCGACCGCCGCGGACATGGACGCGGTTGACGTCATTCTGTCCGCGGAGCGGGTTGTCGATATAGCCGCCATCGGTCAGCATATAGCCGACGAGGCGCAGTGCATGGCCATCGTCGCCGACGGGGAGGTTCGCGATCGCCGCGATGTCGCCGCCGGGATCGCCATGCTGGGTCACCGAGAGGCCGGCGATCGCCTGCACCGTCATTTCGCGCGGATCGGGTGCCTTTGGCACGACGCGGATGATGCCGCCGAGCGACCCGGCGCCGTAGAGCGTGCCCTGCGGCCCTTCGAGAATTTCGACATTGTCGATGTCGTAGAGGCGCAGATCGGGATCGGGGGCGTTGTAGCTGAGGCGGATGTCACCGAAATATTGGCCGACGGTCGACTGGGTCGGGCCGGTGAAACTCGAATCGGCGATACCGCGAATGAACAGCTTGTTGCGCCCCGAACCCAGATGGGTCGAGGAGACGGTGGCGGTGCGCGACAGGATCGAATCCATGCCGCGCTCGCCGCCAAACGCCAAATCGCCGCCATCCAGTTTGGTGACGACGCCTGCGAAGTGCGAATGGGGGAGGTCGGTCTTCGACGCGGTGACGATGATCTCGTCGGTCGCCGCCGCGATCATATCGTGCGACGGCTCGCGGGCTCGTGGCTGCGGCGTGTGCCGCGGTGCAGGCGCCGCGCGCGCGACACGCGCCGGGGCGGGGCGACGCTCGATCCGCCAGCTCGTCGCACTGACCCGGACGGCGTGCGCGTCCGAGCCGTCGAGCAGGCGCTGGATCGCTTTTTCGACGGTCATCCGTCCGCGCACCGGTTTGACGCGAGCCTGCCACAGTTTCGCGTCGACGACGCTGATGCTGACGCCTGCCTGCCGGCTGATGAGCGGCAATGCAGTCGACAGGCTGCCCTTGGGAACGTTGAACGCGCGCTCCTCCGCCGCCAACGCCTGCGCGGGCAGACACAGCATGACAGCTGCTGCGGCAAGGGAAAGGCGCGGATGCATCGTCAGCGGGTCAATATCCAGCCATCACCCTGCCGCCGGGCCTTCGTCCCCGACAGGGCCGCGAGATCGGCAATGGTGCGATTCCGGTTCTTGTCGATGATCAGCGCACCGCGGAAGGACAGCTCGCTCGCTTCGGGGGCGATGCTTACCTGCATCCCGGCCGTGCGCTTCAGGTCCTCGGCAACGATGGGGAGCGGGGTTCCATTGTATACGAGCAATCCGCTCCGCCAGCCCCCGACATTGGCAACCTCGACGTCATGGACGACGGGTGCGCTATGGTCGCCGTCACGCGTCTCGATGCCCTTGCCCGCGACGAGACGGACATTGTCGCGGTCGGGGTTGTAGAGCACGATGCCTTCGGACACCGCGACCGAGGTCTGGCGATCGCGGCGTACGACGTTGAAGGCGGTGCCGAGGTCGACGATCTTCGCCCCCCCGGTTTCGACGACGAAGGGAGCGTTTTCGCGATGGACGACGTGGAACATCGCCTCGCCCGATTCCAGCCGGGCAAAGCGTGGGCGATCCTTGTCGATCTCGATCACCGACGCGCCGTTGATCTCGATCCTCGAACCATCGGCAAGTTCAACCGTGCGATGTTCGCCGGCGGCGGTCTGGATCCGGTTGTCGTTCCCGAAGAAATTCAGGCCCGACAGGCCGATCGCGCCGACCAGCGCCGCCGCTGCCGCGCCGCCGAACCATGCGCGTCGTGACGGGCGTCGCGGGGCGTCGGGCAGGATGACGACCGATGAGCCCCGGGACAGGGGCAGGTCGCCGAGATCATGGTCGAGGCTCGCAACCGCATCGTAGATGGCCGCATGGTCCGGATCCTCGGCGAGCCAGTCGGCAAAGCCGTCCCAGTCGATGAAATCGGGATCGCGCTGGCGGATAAGCCAGTCGATTGCGCGCGCTTCGGCGTTGGTCCGATCAGCTTGCATCGAACTGCCTCCTCAGCGCGGCAAGCGCCGCATAGACTTTGCGCAGATCGGCTTCGACCGTGCTCAGGCTGACTCCCAGTTCGCCAGCGATTTCGCGTTGATGGATGCCGTCGACGCGGAACCGCCGGAAGATGCGGGCGGGGCGCTCGCCCGTCGCCGCGATGGCGGCCTCGACCAGCGCGAGTTGTTCGCGCGAAATCAGCGAATGCTCGGTGGAGGGGCTCTGCGTCGCTGCCGCTTCGCCCCACGCCTTGTCGCGCAGCTCGCTCTGGCGCGTCGAACGATAACGATCGAGCATCAGATTGTTCGCGGCGCGCATGATATAGGGAAGCGGGTCGGCAATCGGGCCGGTCCGCCGGTCGGTCAGCCGCATCCACAAATCCTGGAACAGGTCTTCGGCGCCGTCTCCTGCGCCGCGCACCTCCAGGAAACGCACGATACGGTCGCGGTTGGCGAGCAATACGCCTTCGATGCCCTGGACGGCGTCGGATCGGTCACGCGACTCTGTCATGGATTGCTTGCTTTGGAACGCCATCTTCCGTCGGTAAGCGCCGCTTCGCCCTGCGCCATACGTCCCCCTGATGACGCCGTCATATAGCGCCGCCGTGCCGCCGCGCAACCGCGGGGTCGGATAGGAGAGGGTGAGCGTTGCAAGCATCTGTTTCTTCATTCATTTCTGCCTAGGCAAGGGGGAAGCGTGGGTAGGGGTAACGCTTCCCCCTTGCGGGCGGGGCCGGCCGGGGGGCTAGAGGCCGACCCGCAGACTCGCACGGAAAGCCCAGCCGATATGGCTTTGCTGTTCCTCCGCGGACACTTCGCCGGCGACCTGGAAGGCCGAATTGCCGGCGATGCCACGGAAGCGGCCGACCCAGCCGTTCGTGCGGTCATCTGGCGTGAGGGTGAACGGTGTGCCGTCCTTGAACGATGCGGTGGTCGCGCCCAGCGTGCCGCTGACGATCTGGCGGCGTCCGCCCTCGAGTTCGAAGCGCGTCCAGCCGTCATATTCGTCAGCGCCCCCGAACTCGAGGCCGAGCGTCATCGTCCCGGTCACGGCGAGTTCGTCGCTGTCGCGGCTGAGTACGGTCAGGTCGAGCGCGTCGCCACCGCCGGTTTCCTGATAGCCGTCTTCCTTGAGCTTGAAGTAATCGACCGCAACCGTCGGGCGCACCGTCAGGCCGCCGACGCGCGTGTCATAGGCCACCGAGCCCGAGGCCGACCACAGCGTGGCGTCCCACTTGCCCTTCATCGTCTTTTCGATGTCCTCGGCGCCGGCTTCGGCGCGGAAGATGCGCGTGCCCTTCAGGCTGATCGGAGCGCCCGAAACGCGCGCGTTCGCGAGGAAACCGTCCGAGCGCAGGCGCCAATGCAGAGCGCCCTCGAACTGGCTGCTGCTGACTTCGTTGGCATTGCTACCATTGCCGTCCTTGCCGCTGAGATAGCCGATCGAACCGCCGAAGTTGCCGATATCGCTTTCGATCTCGGCGCCGAGCGAAATGCCCCAGCCGCTCACGTCATAACTTGCGGTGTTGCCGACGCCCTTCGACGTGCCCCACACGGCCTGGTTGACCCAATAGCCCCATTTGCCCTCGTCCTGATAGGGAGCGCCGGGGTCCTGAAGATAGCGCGACAACGCGCGCGAGCCCGATGTGACGGTCTCGAAGACGCCGCCCTCATGCTCGGGCAGCATCTGCTGGAGCTGGCCGCGGAAATGGTCGCCGTCGGTGATGCCGAGGAAGACGTCCTCGATCTTCTGGTCGGCGACAACCGCATCGAGCACTGCGTCGAACGCGCCCGATTCCGAGCGATTGAGCCCGAGCTCGGTCGTGCTCTTGCGCGAGACGTCGACGATCAGCTGCGTGGCGTTCGAGGTCAGCGTGCCCTTGTAGAGGAAGGGGAGCAGCGTCTGCGAGGCAGTGAGATTGCTGGCGCCGATGAGTGTTCCGGCGGTCAGCACGACATGCTGACCCTCGGCCTGTTCGATGCTCGACAGTTTGAGCGCCAGTTTCGATTCTGCGCCGAAGCTGGCGTTGCCCGTGACCTGAAGATTGGTTCCCGTGGTGCCGGTATCGAGCATCACGGCGAGCGTGCCCTTGTCGGTGACCGCCAGCGATGAAATCGTCGCCGCGCCGCCGACATCGAAGGTACCGCCCGCGACCGAAACCGCTAGCCCCTGCGAGTTGGCGAGCGTGCCCGAGAAGATCGACGTGCCGCCGATTGTCAGCGTATCGGTGCCGCCACCGAAGTCGGCGAGACCGGTGAATTTCGACGTACCGGTCAGCGCCATCGTGTCGTTGCCGGCGCCGAAGCGGGTGTTGCCGGCGTAGGTCGCGTCGCCCGACAGCGCGAGCCTGTTGTCGCCGGCGCCGAAGAAGCTGTTCCCTTTCACCGAACCGTCGGCGATATCGAAGACGTCGTTGCCGCCGCCGAAGCGCACGTCGCCGACGATGCTCGGCGCGGCGATGCCTGCGGCGACCGCGGTCTGCTTGACCGTTGCACCATTGTTGTTCGCCGACAGGTCGATCGCGATATTGCGGTCCGACGAGGCCAGCGCACCGGTAGCGCTGATCGTGCCGCTGTTCTCGACCGTCCCGACCTTGCCTGACAGATCGACGATAGCACGTGCCGTGCCATTGTCGCCGCCCGTCTTGGCGGTGATCGAACCGCTGTTGCGGATCAGCGGGACGTCGCCGCCCGCTTCGATCACGACGGCCGTCGCGACGGCGCCGGCGGCATTGCCGCCTGTCGTTGCTTCGATCTTGCCCGCGTTGCGGATTTCGGGCGTCGTCGCGCCGCTGCCGATGCGGATCGCGGTTGCCGCCGTTTCCTTCGAAAGCGCCGTTACACTGCCGGTTCCGCCGATGCCGATACCGCCGGCAATCGTGACCGCGCCGCCGAACCCGCCGATCTGGATCGCGTTGCCGTCCTTGCCGGCATAGAGGCCGTTGCCGAGCACCGCGCCGTCGATGATGAAGCCGAGGCCGGTGCCCGTGCCGGGCACCGCGCCGATCGTGACCGCACGGTCCGCCGAGCCGATGCGGATCGCGGCCGCCGAACCGAAGGAGCGCACGACGGCGTTCCCTTCCTTGTCGTCATCGATGCCGTCCTTGTCTTCATCCTTGTCGTCGGCCTTCGTATCCTTGGGCGCGACGGCGAGGATGATGCCGCCGGTGACATTGCCCTCGACCGACAGCGCGCTGCCGCCGATGAGCAGGTCGTCGGCGTCGAGCTTCGACGGGTCGGCGGGCGGAGTGGTAAAGCGGTAGCCGGTCGAGGTGAGGTTGCCCTGGACGACGAGCGCGCCGGTGATGTCGCCGGCGAGTCGCGCGCCGATCGCATCGACACCCTGCGCCGAAATCGTGCCCGCGAGGCGGACGTTGCCCGTCACATTCTGCAGGCCGATACCAAGCGCGCGATCGCCGATGACGGTGACCGTGCCGTCGTTGGTGAAATTTCCGGTGAGCGGACCGCCGAGCCGGATGCCTGCGGAATCATTTCCTTCGATGGAGATCGCGCCTGAATTAACGATGTTGCCGGTGAAGGCGCCCGCCGTCGCGATGCCGACGCGGTTGCTGCCGATGGCGAATGCGCCGTCGAGGTCGCCGTCATTGTCGATGTCGGTCGGGGCATAGGTTTCACCGATGGTGATCTTGCCGGTGGCGCTGTTCGTGATCCCGCCCGAAGTGCCGGCGTTTGCGAGAATGCCCGTCGCGCCGTCGATGTTGCTGAACTCGATCGTGCCTTCGTTCACGACCTTGTGATTGCTGTCGATGGTGACTGCCGGACCCGTCGCAGTCGGTTTGATCGATCCGGCGGCGACGATCTTGATATCATCGGCTGCGCCCGACTTGATCGTCGATGTCCGCACCGGCGTCGTGGTGGCCGTGCTGATCGTGGTTTCGGCATGGGCTGCGGTCGAGAGAAGGGTGGCCAGACAGGTGGAGGCCAGCAGGGTTTTGCGCATCGGGTTCCTCTTGAGATCGGGGCCGGGATGTCTCCCCGGCGACAATCACAAGACGGAGCTGTGTCGGCGCAGCCTTGGAAAAAAATGCGCCGATGACGCAGTTCAGTTTTGCGCGGTGACGATCCACGCTGCGCCATCGATCAGAATCGACCGATCGCCGGGCCGCTTTGCGAATGCGGCGCGGACGGCGATAGCGGCTTGCGCACGCAGTTCCTCGGGCTGGTCGGCAAGCGCGCGCGACAGGGGACCGACTTGGAACGCCATGTCGAGCGCATCGTCGACGGCCTCCTCGCGTGTCGCGCCGCGACCGTAAGAAATGGTCGTGTTGAACGGCGCGATATCGATCGCGGTGAAGCCTGCTGCGGCGATGATGTCGGACAGCCTCTGTCGGTCGCCGAAGGCGAAGGGCCCGGGCGCATCCGGATCGACAGGCACGGGCGCCACGATGTCGCGGATCGCCGCCATCGGCAGACGCACCCAGTCATTTTCCTGCGCACCGCGCCAGCACACAAAGGCGAGCCTTCCGCCGGGCTTCAGCGCGCGTCGCATATGCGTGAAAGCCGCAACGGGGTCGTCGAAGAACATCACGCCGAAGCGCGAAAAGAGGAGATCGAAACCGCCTGCCGGCAACGGCGCCGTGGCGGCGTCGGCGCAGCAAAATTCGACCGGCGCATTCGCAGGAGCTGCTGCGCGAGCGATTTCGACGAGTTGCCCGGAGATGTCGAGCCCAAGGATATGGCCGTCTGGCGCCACCTGCCTTGCCAGCGCGAAGCTAGACGTGCCCGAGCCGCAGCCGGCGTCGAGGACCAGCTCGCCGGGCTGCGCGTTGGCTGCCGCGATCGCGGCATTGCCGAAATCTTCCAGCATCAGGTCGAGGCGCGCGAGATTGGCGGCCCATCGGATTCCGCTGTCGCCATTCCAGTCGTGCGTGGGATCGTTTTGGCTATCGGACATGGGATGTTCCTTGTTGCGAATAATTCGCAAATAGGACGGATGAGGCTGCTAGGCAAGCGCCCGCGCATAGCTATGCCCTGTTGCATCGCCCGGGCCCGTGCGACATTCCACGATCGTACCGGCCATGCGGGACCGGCAAGGGAGAGTCATGAGCGAACAGATCGTCACGGTGGACATCGGCGGCACGCACGCGCGCTTTGCTATCGCCGAGATCGAAGGCGGCCGTGTCCTGTCGCTCGGCGAGGCGACGACGCTCCACACAAAGGATCATGCGAGCTTCCAGACCGCGTGGCAGGATTTCGGACGCCAGCAGGGGGGCGCGCTGCCGCGTGCGGTCGCCATCGCGATCGCCGGGCCGACACGCGGCGACATCATCCGGTTTACCAACAACCCGTGGATCATCCGCCCGGCGCTGGTGAACGAGAAGCTGGATGTCGACCGCTATATACTCGTCAATGATTTCGAGGCGGTGGGCCATGCGGTCGCACAGGCTGACGCGCGCTATTTCGAGCGGCTGACGGGCCCCGATGAGCCGTTGCCGACGACCGGTACCATCAGCGTCATCGGCCCCGGGACAGGTCTTGGCGTCGCGCATATCTGGCGCGACGGCGCCGACTATCGGGTGCAAGCGACCGAGGGCGGGCATATCGACTTCGCTCCGCTCGACAGCATCGAGGACGCGATCCTCGCGCGGTTACGCAAGCGGCACCGGCGGGTGTCGATCGAGCGTATCGTCTCCGGGCCGGGAATCGTCGATATCTATGAAACGCTCGCCGCGCTTGAAGGTCGCGCGATACCGCGGCTCGACGACAAGGCGATCTGGACCAATGCGCTGAGCGGCGAGGACAGCCTCGCGGCGGCGGCCGTCGATCGTTTCTGCCTTTCGCTCGGCAGCGTGTCGGGCGACCTCGCGCTGGCGCAGGGCGCAAGCGGCGTCGTGATCGCGGGCGGGCTGGGGCTGCGTATCCGCGACAGTCTCGTGCGCTCCGGCTTTCCCGAACGTTTTATCGAGAAGGGGCGTTTCGAGGGTTTCATGTCGGCGCTCCCGGTCAAGCTGATCACCCATCCGCAGCCGGGGCTGTTCGGCGCGGCGGCGGCGTTTGCGCGCCAGCACAGCTGACGCAAATATCGCTGGCATCGGATCGAGAAAATCGGCAGCAAGGAATCCTCGCTTCCTGAAGGATCCAGCGCCAAGTGTCCGCCCGTCCCGTCCTCGGCATCATCGCCTGCAATCGGCAGGTCGGCGCCGAATATGCGCAGGCGGTGATGAACCGCTATGCGATGGCGGCGATGCGCCATGCCGATTGCGCGGCGCTGCTCATTCCGTCGCTTCCCGACTATATGCGCGCCGACGAGGTGGTGGGGCGGCTCGACGGGGTACTGCTCACCGGATCGCCGTCGAATATCGAACCCATGCGCTATGGCGAGGACGACGCGGGCGAGGGGCCGTTCGACCCCGATCGCGACCGCATGATGCGCGACCTCGTCGAAGCGGTGATCGCGGCGGAACGCCCGCTGTTCGGCATCTGTCGCGGATTTCAGGACATCAATGTCGCGCTCGGCGGCACGCTGCGGCGCGATACGGCGACCAATGGTGAGCTGTTGCGCCATCACACGCCCGACGGGACGCTGTTCGACGCGATGTTCGATCATCGGCACCATGTCGATCTTGTCGCGGGCGGCATTCTGGCATCGGCCTATGGCGCTGCGTCGCTCGACGTGAATTCGGTGCACTATCAGGGCGTGGGGCGGCTGGCGGACGGCCTGTCGGTCGAGGCGCGGGCGCCCGACGGGCTGGTCGAGGCATTCAGCGCGCGGCCGAACGGCGCGCCCTTGCTCGCGGTGCAATGGCATCCCGAATGGGCCGTCGACGGCAATGCCGAAAGTCAGACCTATTTTCGCCTGCTCGGGCAGGCGCTGCGAGGGATGCTGTGAACCGGCGCGTCACCCGCTATGACCGCTATCTCGCGCGGATCAGTTTCTCGCCCTGATTGTCCGGAATCCGGTTTCTTTCGGTTTCCAGACAGATCAGGAGTCCCAATATGCCCCGCAATCACGATATCGCCGAACTGCGCCGCCTCGACGTCGCGCATCATCTTCCCGCACAGGCCGACTGGGCCGAAATCGAAAAGCTCGGCGGCAGCCGCATCATCACCCACGCCGAGGGCTGTACCATCATCGACGGCGACGGCCACCGCATCCTCGACGGCATGGCGGGGCTGTGGTGCGTCAACGTCGGCTATGGCCGCGAGGAACTGGTCGACGCTGCAGCGGCGCAGATGCGCGAGCTGCCGTTCTACAACACCTTCTTCAAGACCGCGACGCCGCCGACCGTGACGCTTGCGGCGAAAATCGCCAGTCTGACGCAAAACCGGCTGCCGCATGTCTTCTTCAACGCCTCGGGCAGCGAGGCGAACGACACGGTGTTCCGCATGGTCCGCCATTACTGGAAGCTGAAGGGCGAGCCCAAGCGTACCGTCTTCATCAGCCGCTGGAACGCCTATCATGGATCGACCGTCGCGGGGGTGTCGCTTGGCGGCATGAAGGCGATGCACGCGCAGGGCGACCTGCCGATCCCCGGCGTCGAGCATGTCCGCCAGCCCTATGCCTATAATGAAGGGCAGGGGATGAGCGAGGAGGAATTCTGCGACGCGTGCGTCCAGGCGATCGAGGACAGGATCCTCGAGGTCGGGCCCGAGAATTGCGCGGCCTTCATCGGCGAGCCCGTGCAAGGGGCGGGAGGCGTGATTATCCCGCCCAAGGGCTATTGGCCGAAGGTCGAGGCGGTGGTGCGCAAATATGGTCTGCTGCTGGTATCGGACGAGGTGATCTGTGGTTTCGGGCGCACCGGCAGGATGTGGGGGCATGAGACGATGGGGTTCACCCCCGACCTGATGCCGATGGCGAAGGGGCTGTCGTCGGGCTATTTGCCGATCTCGGCGACCGCGGTTGCGGCGCATGTCGTCGAAGTGCTGAAAACCGGCGGCGATTTCGTCCATGGCTTCACTTACTCGGGGCATCCGGTCGCAGCGGCGGTCGCGCTGAAGAATATCGAGATCATCGAACGCGAGGGCCTTGTCGAGCGGACCGGCAGCGTGACCGGGCCGCATCTGGCGAAGGCGCTCGCGACGCTGAACGATCATCCGCTCGTCGGCGAAACGCGCTCGGTCGGGCTGCTCGGCGCGGTCGAAATCGTCGCCGACAAGGAAACGCGGGCACGCTTTGGCGGTGCCGAGGGGACGGCGGGGCCAATGGCGCGCGACGCGTGCATCGCGAACGGGCTGATGGTGCGCGGCATCCGCGACAGCCTGGTCATGTGCCCGCCGCTGATCATCACCACCGAACAGATCGACGAGATGGTTGCCATCATCCGCAAATCTCTCGATGAGGTGATGCCGAAACTCCGCGCGCTTTAAACAGGAAAGACCAAGCCCTTATGCCCTCCGGCCTTTTTGCCCTGCTCGACGATATCGCGACGATCGCCAAGGTCGCCGCGGCGAGCATCGACGACATCGGCGCCGCGGCGTCGAAGGCCGGGGTCAAGGCGGCGGGGGTGGTGGTCGACGATACGGCGGTGACGCCGCGCTATGTCACCGGCTTCACTCCCGACCGCGAGTTGCCGATCATCTGGCGGATCACCAAGGGATCGATCTTCAACAAGCTGGTGCTGATCCTGCCGGCGTTGCTGTTGCTGTCGACGTTCGTGCCGTGGGCGATCACGCCGTTGCTGATGCTTGGCGGCGCCTATCTCTGCTTCGAGGGTGCCGAAAAGGTTCTGCATTCGCTGCAAGAGGACAAGACGAGCCTTGCCGAGGACGCCGCGATCGTCGCCGACCAGGATCATGAGGAGGCGATGGTGAAGGGCGCCGTGCGCACCGACTTCATCCTGTCGGCCGAGATCATGGTCATCGCGCTGAACGAAGTGCTCGACGAACATTTCGCGATGCGCGCGGCGACGCTGGCGGTGGTGGCCGTCGCGATCACCGTTGCGGTTTACGGCGTCGTCGGGCTGATCGTGAAGATGGACGATATAGGGCTCCATATGGCGAAGGCGGGGAATAGCGCGCGCCGCGCGATCGGCCGCGGGCTGGTATCCTTTATGCCGAAGCTGCTGGCTGCGCTGGCGCTGATCGGCACCGCGGCGATGCTGTGGGTTGGTGGCCAGATTTTCCTCCACGGCCTCCACGAATATCATATCGGGGGCATCGCTGAAGGACTTGATGCTTTTGCCAAGTCGGTCGGGGGTGCGTTGCCGGGCGCCGGCGTCTGGGAATGGCTGATCAATGCGGGCGGCGCGGGAGTATTCGGGCTGCTGCTCGGCGGTGTGATCGTCGGGGTTCTGCACCTGATGCCGGGCAAGAAGGCGGCGCATTAATCGCGTCATCCATTTCGGTGCACCCCGGCTTTTGCCGGGGAACACGAAGGCTCGGGTGCTGCGCGGAGCCTTAAAGCCACAAAAGCCCCGCATGAGCGCATCGAGATTGTGTCTTTTGTGGCTTTAAGCCGACAAGCGAGGCACGCCAAAAACAAAGATAGACGGGTAGAAAGAGCCAATCAGAATGGCTCGCACATCGGAATAATGTAGGAAAGCGATTATTACGGTGCCGTGATCAGCCCAGCAGAACGACCGGGCTGTCCGCGCGCCAGTGCATGCTGACCTTGTCGTCCCAGGTGAAGTCTTCCTGATCGTGGCGCGACAGGTTGGGCCGCGAGACGCGGATGCGCGCGCCGGTTTCCAGCTCGATCTCGAAAAGGGTTATGTCGCCGAGATAGGACATGCCCTTGATCTTGCCGCGCGCGAAATTGTGCCCGTCGGGCGCATCCTGCGCTGCGGCCGTTACCGCCTTGCCGGCGCCGGGGACGTGGAGATAGATTTTCTCGGGGCGCAGCGCGACCCAGACGTCGGCGCCGTGCGGGCCGGTGACGCCGTGGTTGAGATACACCTTGCCGAGGCCGGGGCAGTCGACCGCGGCCTTGTCGGGCTCGTCGAGCGTCAGCTTGCCCTCGAAAATATTCACCGACCCGACGAAGTCGGCGACGAAGCGGTTGGCGGGATATTCGTAGAGGTCGGACGGCGTTGCGAGCTGCGCCACCTCCCCCTTGTTGATGACGGCAATGCGGCATGCCATCGACAGCGCCTCGTCCTGGTCGTGGGTGACGGTGACGAAGGTAATGCCGACCTTTTCCTGCAACTCCGAAAGCTCGAACTGCATCTGCGCGCGCAGCTTCGCATCGAGCGCCGAGAGCGGCTCGTCGAGCAGCAGCACCTTGGGGCGCATGACGAGGCTGCGTGCGAGCGCGACGCGCTGACGCTGGCCGCCCGACATCTGGTCGGGCATGCGTGTTTCGAACCCGCCGAGTTTGACCAACTCGAGTGCCTCGGCGACGCGATCCCTGACTTCGCCGCCCTTCACCCCGGCGATCTTGAGGCCGTAGGCGACATTGTCGGCGACGCTCATATGCGGAAAGACGGCGTAGCTCTGGAACACCATGTTCACCGGGCGTTTGTTCGGCGGGATGCCCGCCATATCCTGCCCGTCGATCAGTATCTTGCCCTCGGTCGGCAATTCGAAGCCCGCGATCATGCGCAGCAACGTCGTCTTGCCGCAGCCCGACGGGCCGAGCAGCACGAAAAATTCGCCCGCCAGAATGTCGAGGCTGACATTGTCGACCGCAGTCACCTTGCCAAAGCGCTTCGAGACATTCCGGATCTGGATGATCGGTTTTGCGGGATCGGTCATATTGCGGTCCTGACTGTCACGTCGCCCCCGCCTGCGCGGGGGCGACGGTTAGGGGAATAAGCGGTGCAGGGAAGTCGCATCAATGTGTTTCCGCGATGGCTTTCACGCCCTGAAGCTTGAGCGCGACGAAGGTCAGGATGACGGTCAGGATGATGAGCAGGGTCGACGCGGCGTTGACCTCGGGCGTCACCGAGAAGCGGACCATCGAATAGACCTTCACCGGAAAGGTGATCGTGTCGGGGCCGCTGGTGAAATAGGTGATGACGAAATCGTCGAGGCTCAATGTGAAGGACAGGAGCGCACCTGCGACGAGCGCGGGCCTGATGTGGGGGATCAGCACATCGTGGAACACCTGCCATTCGCTCGCGCCAAGATCCTTTGCGGCCTCCTCCTGCTCGCGGTTGAAGCTCGCGAGGCGCGAGCGCACAACCATCGCGACGAAGGGGAAGCAGAAGGTGATGTGCGCGATGGTGATCGCGCCGAGATTGAATGGCCAGATCAGGTCGGTCGGCCAGTCCACGGCGGCAAAGAACATCAGGAACGCGACGCCGAGGCAGATTTCGGGAACGATGATCGGCAGCGAGATCGTCCCGTCTACCGCCGCCTTCAATGGAAAGCGGAAACGCCAGAGCATCACCGCCGCGACCGCGCCGAGCGCGAGGCTGACGATGGTCGCGAGCGCCGCAATCGTGAGCGAATTCAGGAGAGCTTCGACCAGCTGGTCGTTGCCGAGCGCTTTTTCGTAATATTTGGTGGTGAAGCCACGCCAGACGACGTTGCGCTTGCTGTCGTTGAAGCTGAAGATCATCAGCACGATCAGCGGCGCATAGAGGAAGATCATCACCGCGCCGACCCAGAGGCGCATCCACAGCGTCCGGCCGTATTCCAGCGGCGCGATCGGCGTCCGGGCGAAAAGCGACATCAGCCGACCTCCGGCACTTTCCTGCGCATCGATTGCAGCGCGATCAGGATGAACATCGCGTAGATGAGCAGGAAGGAAAGGGCGGCGCCGAAGGGCCAGTCATTCGCTTTCTTGAACTGGCGCTCGATCACATTGGCGATCATCTGGCTGTCGGTTCCGCCCATCAGGTCGGGGGTGAGGTAGGCGCCGAGCGCCGGGATCAGCGTGATCATCACCCCGGCGACGATGCCGGGCGCTGCGAGCGGGACGACGATCCGCATGATCGTGCGGAAATGCCCGGCGCCAAGGTCGAGGCTCGCCTCGATCAGGCTGCGGTCGAGCCGGTCGAGCGCGGCATAGAGCGGCAGCACCATGAAGGGCAGGTGGACATAGACGAGCCCGAAGACCACCGCGAAATTGTTGAAGAGAAGCTGCACCGGCTCCCACGTCGGCAGCGGTTGCAGGCCGACGAGCGTCCTGAGCCAGCTCGCCCCGTCCCAGAGCGCGCCGAGCCCCTTGTTGGCGAAGCCCTGCGTCCCGAGCAGCATCATCAGCGCATAGGTGCGGATGAGGAGGTTGGTCCAGAAGGGCAACATGATGCCGAGCAGCAGCCAGGGGCGCCATTTCTCGCTGGCAAAGGTAATCGCCATCGCGACCGGAAAGCCGACGATCAGGCATATGAGGGTGACGAGCGCCGCGACGGCGAAACTCTTGCCGAAAATGGTGAGGTAGAGCCATTCGGTCGCCCGCTTGTAATTGTCGAGCGTGCCCGAAATCGCAATGTCGGTGAGGCCCCTGTTCTCGCCGAAGCTGTAAAGCCACACGATCGCCATCGGGACGAGGAAGAACAGGATGACCCAGAACAAGGTCGGCAGCGATACCGCGGCGAAGACCCGCCGGTTCGTTTTCCAGTCCTGCTCGGCCACCCCCCGATGCCCCCTTCAGGCCGTCAGGCTGCCCGGACCCTCGTGAACGCTTCCTCGTAGAGCGGCTGAAGTTCGGGGTTGAAGCGCGCATATTCGCATTTCGCCAAGGCTTCGGCGGGCGGGAAGATCACCGGGTTGTTCTTGTAGCTGTCGGGCATCAGCGCCTTCGCCGCGGCGTTGGGCGTCGGATAGAGGATCGTCTCGGTGATTTCCTTGTCGACATTGGCGTCGAGAACATAGTTGATGAAGGCATGCGCATTCTTCGGATGCGGGGCGCCCTTCGGGATGCACAGATTATCCGAATTGAGCTGGCTGCCTTCCTTCGGCACAACGAAGTCGAGATCCTTGTCCTCGACCATCGCCTGCGCGATGTCGCCATTATATTCGAGCACGACGTCGCAATCGCCCTTGAGCAGCAGATCCTGCCCGTCGTCCTCGTGGAATTTCTTCACATTGGGCTTTTGCTTGATCATCATCTTCTCGATCGTCGCAATGTCCGCGGGGGTCAGCGCGTTGACCGACTTGCCGAGATATTTGCCATAGAGGCGGAACATGTCGCCGGCCTCCGACAACCAGGCGATGCGGCCGGCATATTCGGGGCTGTCGAACAGGACCTTCCAGCTGTCGGGCGGCGACGACACCTTCGACTTGCGATAGCCGATGCCGAGCGCAAGCCAAGTGTAGGGCATCGAAAATTTGCGCTGCAGGTCATATTCGACGTTGATATAGGCGGGGTCGATATTTTTCTTGTTCGGGATCAGCGCGTGGTCGAGCGGCAGTAGCATATCGGCCTTGCTCATCCGTTCGACAAAGTCGTTCGACGGCACGATGACGTCATAGCCGGGATTGCCGGCCTTGAACTTGGCGAACAGCACATCGTTGCTGTCGAACAGGTCCATCGTGACGTCGACGCCCGTCGCTTCCTTGAAATTGTCGAGCGTATTCTCGCCGATATAGGTGTCCCAGTTGTAGAAGTTGAGTTTGGCTTCCTCGCCGTTCGAGAGCTTCTTGCCGCCCTCCTTGCTGCAGGCGGCGAGGCCGCCGAAGCTTATCCCGACTGCCGCCACACCGAGTGCCTGGAGAAGCGAGCGGCGCCCGCGGGTTTGCTTGATCAGTTCGAACGGATCCATGGCGCAGCCTCCCTGTATGTGACGTCAAGCTGACTCAATATGCGTGGCTTGAAAAGAGCTTTTTTGCGCTGCACCACGATTTCTTGAAACTTTCATGCGTTGCGCAGATACCAGTCGTAATCGAGCGTCGGGACGACGCTGAAATAATTGTCCTGCTCGACCCGCTTCACAATGCTGAACATGTCGACGAAGCGGTCGCCGAGATAGTCGCGCATCAATTTCGAGGCATGGAAACGATCCACGGCGGCGAACCAGTTCGACGGCGGCTTGTCGTCGCCGCTGTTGTCGCGGTCATAGCCATTGCCGACCACCGCGGTGCCCGGATCGCTTTTGTTCGTCATCCCATGATGCATTCCGGCAAGGACGGCCGCGACCGCCAGATAGGGATTGGCGTCGGCGCCGCAGGCGCGATGCTCGACATGGCGGCTCGGCGGCGGGCCTGCGGGAATACGGAACGAGACCGTGCGGTTGTTGACGCCCCAGGTCGGCGCGACGGGGGCATAGCTGTTCGCCTTGAAGCGGCGGTAGCTGTTCGCGTGCGGGGCAAAGAGCGCGAAGCCGTCGCCGACGGTTCCGATCATCCCGCCGATCGCGTGGCGCAACGCGGGTGTGCCCTCAGGATCGTCGCTCGCGAAAATATTGTTGCCCGCCCCGTCGTTGACCGAGACATGAATGTGCATGCCGCTGCCCGCCTGTTCGGCGAAGGGCTTGGCCATGAAGGTTGCCTCGAGCCCCTGTTGCTGCGCGATCGCCTTGACGAGCCTTTTGTACATGATCGCATCGTCGCAGGCGCGCAGCGCGTCGGGCTTGTGGCGCAGCGTCAGCTCGAACTGGCCGGGTGCGAATTCGGAGATCGCGCTTTCGAGCGGCAGGCCCTGGATGTCGGTCGCCGCATAAAGCGCGTCGAAGAAGGGGCGGAAGTCGTCGAGTTCGCGGAGGCCATAGACCTCGACGTTGCGCGGCGTGTCGCGGCTGTACGCCGGACGGGCGGGGCGCACGCGGCCGTCGCGCGCACGGCGCGGGTCGACGAGATAGAATTCGAGTTCGACCGCGAGCACCGGGGTCAGCCCGTCGGCGGTGAACCGATCGATCACGCCGCCGAGCACATGGCGCGGATCGAGGTCGTGCGGCGTGCCGTCGAGTTCGTAGAAATCGACGAGGAATTGCGCCGCATGGTCGCCGCCCCACGGCGTACGGACGAGCGTGCCGGGAATGGGTTTCATCGAACGGTCGGCGTCGCCATCCTCCCAGACGAGACCGGTTTCGACCGTGTCCTGCCCGGTGATGTCGACGACAGTGATCGAACCCGGGAACATGCGGCCGCTTTCGTAAACGGCCAGCACCTCATGCTGGCGCAGCCGCTTGCCGCGCGGCACGCCGCCGAAATCGGTGTAGATCATCTCGATCGAATCGACGTCGGGGTTCGCCTTGAAAAAGGCTTCGGCCTCCGAACGCGGCGCGATCACGCCCGATGATTTCGACATCGCCCCTCTACTCCTTCAAAGCGTGCGCGCAGTCGGCGAAAGCGCCGACGAGCCGGTCGATCTGATCGTCCGTGGTAACCGGGCTCACCAACATCATATTGTGGAACGGCGCCAGCAAAAACCCGCGATTGGCGAGGAAGAGGTGGATCGCCGCCTCCAACTCGGGGTGCATTGCCGCCTTTGCCGCGCTGCCGTTCCGCGGCGGGAACGGGCAGGTCAGGAACTCGACGCGTGCGCCGACCTGTGTGACGTGCCAGTCCAGATCGGCAGCCGCGATCTCTCCCTCCAGTCCCGCGACAAGGCGTGCGGCGCCGCGCAGCATATGATCGTAGGCAGTGGGCGTGATGACTTCACCGAGCATCGTATCCATCGCGGTGATCGCGAGCGCATTTGCCGATAATGTCGTGCCGATACCGCTGTGACCGGCGGGACGCGACGCGTTGAGCGCCGCCATTCGTTCGGCGACCGCAGCCGAAAAGCCATAGACCGCGCACGGCACGCCGCCGCCGATCGACTTGCCGACGACCATCAGGTCGGGCGCGGGGCCGTGCGTGACGCCATGGCCGCCATAGCCCGACGAGATGGTGTGCGTTTCGTCGAAGACGAGCAAGGTGCCGGTCTCGTCGCACAGCTTGCGCAGCGTGTGCAGGAAGCCCGGTGCGTCGCGGACCATGCCGACGTTGGTCATCACCGGTTCTGCGAGGACGCACGCGATCTCGCCGCCGCGCAGCGCCGCCGCGAGCGCTTCCACGTCGTTGAACTCGACGACGGTCGTCGTGTCGCGGAGGTCGTGGACCTGCCCGACGAGGCTCGCGCGCATCAGCGGCGCGCCGTCCGTCAGGTCGACGAAGGCATCGTCGACCGCGCCGTGATAGGCGCCGTTGAAGGTCAGGATCCTGCGCCTTCCGCTGACCGCGCGGCACCAGCGGATTACCGCGCGATTGGCCTCGCTCGCGGTCGTGGTCACCTGCCATTGCGGCAGACCGAACATTGCCCTGAGTTTGGCCGACAGTGCGGCGCCGCGTTCGGTAGGCAGCATATAGCTCAGCCCTTCGCCGGCCTGTTTCGCGAGCGCGGCGGTGAGGGCGGGCGGCGAATGGCCGAAGAGGCTCGCCGTGTCGCCCAGGCAGAAATCGTCGTACGTCCGGTCGTCGATGCTCGCCAGCGTCGCGCCGCTTGCCGACGCCGTAACGATCGGCACCGGGCTCGGCCAATCCTTCATCCAGTGAAAGGGCACCGACTGGAACCAGCCCGTCGCCGCGGCGTGATGCGCGAAGGCGCGCGGATTGGCCGCGCGGAAGCGTTCGGCCTCACGCTCCGCGACCCGCGCGATGACGGCTGCCGAAATCACCCGAGCTTGTCCTTCATAGCATAGTAGAGCAGGCCCAGGGTGGCGAGGGGACGGCGCAGCCATTTGCCGCCGGGGAAGGGTTTCGACGGCAGGTTCGCAAGCACGTCGAAGCGCTCGGCCGTACCCGCCATCGCTTCGGCGATCAGTTCGCCGGCGAGCGTCGTCACCAGCGCCCCATGCCCGGAGAAGCCATGCGCGAAGAAGATGTTCCCGCGTCGCCCGATATGCGGCAGGCGGTTCATCGTCACCGCGACCGCACCGCCCCAGCCATAGTCGATCTTCGCATCGGCAATCTGCGGGAACACTTCGGCCATGAAGGGGCGCACGAACGCGGCGATGTCGCGCGGCGGTGTCTGCGAATAGCGCTCGCCGCCGCCGAAGATCAGGCGCTTGTCGGCCGAGAGGCGGAAATAGTTGAGCACGAAGCGGCTGTCGGCGACCGCGGCATCTCTCGGCAGCAGCGCATCGGCGTTCGCGAGCGGCGCGGTTGCGATATTATAGTTCATGATCGGCACGGTGTAGCGCCCGAGATCGGGTTCGACCTCGCCGATCCAGCTGTCAGTGGCGTCGATGACATAGCGGGCATCGATTTCCGACCCGTCGGTTGCGACGCGCAGGCCTTCGGTCGTCCGCTCGATCTGACAGGCCCGATGATTTTCCCGGATATCGACGCCTGCCGCTTCGGCAGCGCGGGCAAGGCCGATGGCATAGTTCAGCGGATGAAAATGTCCGCCCTGGGGGTCGTAGATGCTGCCGTGATACAGCGGGCTCGCGATATGCGCCGTCATGTCGGCCTTTTCGACCGTTTCGCTGTCATAACCGAACCGTCTCGCCAGATAGTCCGCCTCGCGCCGCATCGCGTCGAAATCCTTCGGCGTCCATGCCGCCTCCAGATGTCCTGCCTTCAGGTCGCAGGCGATGCCATGCTTTTCGATCCGCGCTTTCACGCGATTGTCACGCCAGCAAAGGTCGAACAGCGCGTCGGCGCGCTCGCGGCCGAACTCCTCTTCCAGTTCCGATGCGGTCCAGCGGAGGCCGGGAATGAGCTGCCCGCCGTTTCGTCCCGACGCGCCAAAGCCGATATTCGCTGCTTCCACGAGGATCACCGAAAAGCCGCGCTCGGCGCATGCGAGGGCCGCACTGAACCCCGTGAAGCCGCCGCCGATCACCGCGACGTCGCAGCGATCGTCCCCCATATCGGCCCGCGGCCGCCACCCGCGCGCGGTCGCTGCATAATAGCTGTTGGCGAGCGGGTCGGTCATGGCCGGGTCCTGCGTCAGACCCGCATCAGCAGATGTTCGCGCTCCCAGCTCGACACCACCGACTGATAGTTGAACAGCTCATGATCCTTCACGGCGAAGAAGATTTCGAAGAAATCGTCGCCGAGCAGGTTGCGGACCTTCTTGCACGACGCGAAGCGGTCGAGCGCCGCCTCGAGCGTCCGGGGAAGGGTGCGTGCGCGGTTGTACGCGCTCCCCGTGATCGGCTTGGCGGGCACCATGCGGTCGACCATGCCGATATAGCCGCAGATCAGCGATGCGGCGATCGCGAGATAGGGGTTGCTGTCAGCGCCGGGCAGACGGTTCTCGACGCGGCGGTTGTTCTTGTCCGAGATCGGTACGCGGAACCCGCAAGAACGGTTGTCCTCACCCCACTGGACGTTGATCGGTGCCGCGCTGTCGGGGCGCATGCGGCGGAAGCTGTTCACATTGGGCGCCCACAGGGGCGAGATTTGCGGCATGTAGCGGACAAGCCCCGCGATATAGCTGCGGAACATCGCGCTATCGCGGCCGTTGGCGGTCGAAAACAGGTTCTTTCCGCTCGCGGCATCGACCACCGACTGGTGGATATGCATCGCGCTGCCCGGCTGGCCCGCCATCGGGTTCGCCATGAAGGTCGCATAGACATCATGCTGTTTCGCGACGTTCCGCACGACGCGCTTGAACAGGAACACCTCGTCGGCGAGACGGAGCGGATTGCCGTGCTCGAAATTCACCTCGAGCTGCGCGGCGCCCATTTCATGGATCATCGTGTCGATATCGAGCCCCATCAGCTCGCAATCGTCGTAGATATGATCGATGATATCCTCATATTCGTTCATCGCCTCGAGCCCATAGGGCTGGCTCGCGCTTTCGCTGCGTCCGGACTGACCGACCGGCGGGGTCAGCGGGAAATCGGGGTCGGCATTCGGCGAGACGAGGTAGAATTCCACCTCGGGCGCAATGATCGGCTTCCAGCCCTTCTCCTCGTAAAGGCCGAGCACCTTTTTGAGGATCGTGCGCGGCGCAATATCGACTTCGGTGCCGTCGCCGTTGAACGCATCGGCGATCACGAAGGCGGTGGGCGAGGTAAAGCCCGGCGCAACGCAGATCGTGTCGGGATCGGCGATCAGATATTTGTCGGGATCCTTGTCCCAGATATCGTCGATATCCTCGGGATAATGGCCGTCGATCGTGCAGATGAAGACGCTGCCCGGGATGCGCAGCGACTTGTCCTTGACCGAGGAAAGGAACTTCTTGGCCGGCAGCACCTTGCCGCGCTGGACCCCGTTGATGTCGGGGACGATGCATTCGACTTCGTCGATGTTATGTTCGCTGATCCATTGTTCGAGATTGACTGACATGCGCCCCCGATTGGGCCGACGAGCCGGCCCGTTTGTGGAAGGCCAGCGTATCGCAAGCCAGGGCGAAGCGCCAGAGGGGCAGCTATCCGGCCATTTCCGGCATGATTATATGCCGGATTCCTTGCCTGCACGAATGCCCGTTGTCATTGCGGGCGAAGCAAAGCAATCTCCGGCCTTCCGCATCGCCGGGCTCCGATGGCCGGAAGTTGCTGACAGGTTTGAAGGAGATGGCGATGAGGGGTGACAACGACCAGCTGGCGTCCTTCTGGATGCCCTTTACAGCCAACCGGTCCTACAAGGCGCATCCGCGTCAGCTGGTGTCAGCGAGCGGGATGCACTATCAGTCGAGCGACGGCCGGGCGATCCTCGACGGCACGTCGGGCCTCTGGTGCAGCAACGCAGGCCATTGCCGACCCGAGATCACCGAAGCGATCGCTAACGCCGCGGCGACGCTCGATTTCGCGCCGACCTTCCAGCTTGGCCATCCGCTGCCGTTCGAGCTGGCGCAGCGGCTTGCGGCCTTGATGCCCGACGGGCTTGACCGCATCTTCTTCACCAACAGCGGCTCCGAATCGGTTGATACAGCGTTGAAAATTGCGCTCAATATCCAGCGTGCGAAGGGGCAGGGCACGCGCACGCGGCTGATCGGGCGCGAGCGCGGCTATCACGGCACGGGTTTCGGCGGGATCAGCGTCGGCGGCCTCGTCAACAACCGCCGCGCCTTCGGCGGCGGGCTGCCCGGTGTCGACCATCTTCGCCACACGCACGATATCGAGCGCAACGCCTTCACGCGCGGTTTCCCGCGGCATGGCGCCGAACTCGCCGACGATCTCCAGCGGCTCGTCGACCTGCACGGGGCGGAGACGATCGCGGCGGTCATCGTCGAGCCTATGGCGGGATCGACCGGCGTGCTCGTTCCGCCCGTGGGCTATCTCCGGCGGCTGCGCGAGATTTGCGACCGGCACGGCATCATCCTGATTTTCGACGAGGTCATCACAGCCTTTGGCCGTGTCGGTGGCGCGACCGCGGCGGGCCAATGGGGCGTCACTCCCGACATCATCACGATGGCGAAGGGGCTGACCAATGCCGCGGTCCCGATGGGCGCGGTGGCGGTCAGGCGCGATCTGCACGATGCGGTGATCGACAGCGTGCCGGGCGGGATCGAACTGTTCCACGGCTACACCTATTCGGGCCATCCGCTGGCAAGTGCCGCAGGCTTGGCGACACTCGACCTCTATGCGCGCGACGGGCTGTTCGACCGGGCGGTCGAGCTCGGAAGCTATTGGGAGGAGGTCGCGCACAGTCTGAAGGGCGCGCGCCACGTCATCGATATCCGCACGGTCGGGCTCGTGGCCGGGATCGAACTGGAACCGCGATCGGGTGCGCCGACGGCGCGCGCGATGGAGCTTTTTCACGCCTGCTTCGACAACGGGCTGCTTGTTCGCGCGACGGGCGATATCATCGCGCTCTCGCCACCGCTGATCGTCGAGAGAGCGCAGATCGACGAGATGTTCGGCAAGATTGGCGATCTGCTCGACCATATCGATTGAGGGCGGCCGAGGCACGATCTCGACGGTTTGAAGCGGGTCCGAAAGCCCGATCGCTCAGCCTTCGGCAAGAAGCGGAAAGGTCACCGCGACACGCGTGCCCTTTCCAACCTCGCTTTCAATGTCGAGCTGCCCCTGATGGCGCTCGGCGATATGCTTGACGATCGCGAGCCCGAGACCCGTGCCGCCGACCGACCGGCTGCGCGCTTCATCGACGCGGTAAAAGCGCTCGGTCAGGCGCGGCAGGTGATCGGGCGCGATGCCGTCCCCTTCGTCACTGACCGACAGGCGAATGCGATGCCCCTCGCGTGCCATCTCGATGGTCACCGGTGTACCCGGGCGGCCATATTTCATCGCGTTCGAAATGATGTTGTGCGCGAGCTGGCCGAGCTGGGCGGCGTCGCCGAGCACCGGCTGTGTCTCGGCGCCGAAGGTCGCGACGATATCGGTCGGCCGCGCTGCTTCGCTGTCCTTCAGTTGCGCTATGGTCCCGCGCACGATCGTCGCGAGATCGACGGGGGTGGTCGGACGGCGGAAACGGTCGGCCTCGACCCGCGAGATCGAGAGAAGGTCGATCACGAGTTGCTGCATCCGTCCGGCTTCACGTTCGATGATGGACAGAAAGCGGCTGCGGGTCGGGGCGTCGGTATCGCCGTTCATGTCCTGCAGCGTTTCGACATAGCCCAGGATCGCGGCAAGCGGCGTGCGCAGTTCGTGGCTGGCGTTGGCGACAAAGTCCGAACGCATGCGGTCGGCGGCGTCGATTGCCGAATGATCGGAGAGAACGATGATCCGCTGCCCGCCCGACAGGACGGCGATGCGCATGGTCCAGCGTTGGCCTGGTCGGGGGAAATCGACGAGATTGACCGTTTCGAGCGGGCCGTCGTCGTTGATGCGCGAAAGCCATTCGGCGGCGGCGGGATGGCGGATGGCAGTCCGGATATCGGCGCCGACGATATGGCGCCCGAGCAGGCGGATCGCCGCGTCGTTCGCGATTGTGACAATATTGTCGGCAACCCCGAGGAGCGGGTCCTTCTCCTGATCGACGAACCGCGCGAAGTCGGGGTGGCGAAGCAGCGATACCGGTGCCGTCTCCGCTGTCGGCGCTGCGGAGCCCTGCCCGTCGGGCAAGGGAACCGGGAGCGCGCTGTAGACTGTGCCGGCGGCGATGAAGCCCGCTATCACCAGCATGGCGATCGACAGCGGGTCGCCACCCGCCAACGTGGCAAAGATCGCCGCGATGGCGACCAGCGTCAGGGCGATGACGAGGCTGGACAGACGATCGAACATGCGCCGTCCGCGTCGCACGAAGGAGGGGATTCGCGCAAGCGGCTTTGCGCCGGTAAACGTTTCGGGCCGGCGTGTCCCAAAGCGGGAAGGCGGAGTGCGGCAACCGGTCTTTTGCTTTTCCTCGATGCATCATTGCGTTATGCGCCAGCCATGGAAAACAGCGACATTCCCGCCGGGCGATCCAACGATGAAAGCGAGGAGGCCGTTCCGTCGCGCCGCAAGATGCTGGCGCTCGGCGCCGTCGGCGTTTCGGCCGCGCTCACGATCCGCCCGGCCTTTGCGCAGACCGCAGTGTCGGTCATGAATTGCCAGATTCCCGTGCCGGGCCCGACGGGCGCCGGAAAATATATCGACGCTGCCGGCAAGCTGGTGCCGCCGGGAACGAAGGGCGCATTTCCGGGATCGGCCCGCCCGTTCACGGGCGAGGAGGTGAAGCGCGCCTTTCGCGGCCAGTCGCTTCCCGGCACGACCTATAACCAGTCGCAGGCCTATCTTCAGTATATCCGGCGCTTGCAGGCCGGGCAGAGCGGCTTTACCTGTTTCGCATCGATCACGACGCCGCGCTGATTATCGCTCCTGCTGGCGATGACGGTTTCAGCCGCGTCGCCAGACAAGGGAGTTTTCGTGAAACTAGCTTCGCTGAAGAGCGGCCGTGATGGCCGCCTGGTTGTCGTTTCGGACGACCTCGCATGGTATGCCGACGCGGGACAGATCGCCGCGACGATGCAGGTGGCGCTCGATAATTGGGCCTATGCCGCGCCGCGGCTGGCCGCGCTTGCCGAAGACCTCAATCATGATGCGATCCCGAAAGACCGTTTTCATGAACGCGACGCCGCTTCGCCGCTGCCGCGGGCCTATCAATGGGCCGACGGCAGCGCCTATGTGAACCATGTCGCGCTTGTCCGGCAGGCGCGCGGCGCCGAAATGCCCGACAGCTTCTGGCACGATCCATTAATGTACCAGGGGGGCAGCGACGCGTTTCTGGGTCCCCGCGATCCGATCCCGCTGGGCGATCCGGCGTGGGGCTGCGACATGGAGGCCGAAGTGGTTGTCGTAACCGGGGATGTGCCAGCCGGGATCGATCCGGTCGCGGCGCGCGGCAGCATCCTGCTCGTCGGCCTGACCAACGATGTTTCGTTGCGGGGCCTGATTCCGGCGGAACTCGCCAAGGGTTTCGGCTTTTTCCAGTCAAAGCCGTCGAGCGCCATGTCTCCGGTATTCGTTACCCCCGACGCGCTTGGCGGTCGCTGGAAAGACGGCAAGCTGCACGGCACGCTGTCGGTCGATCTGAACGGAGAGCCGCTTGGCCGCGCCGACGCGGGGGTCGACATGACCTTCGATTTCGGTGCGCTGATCGCTCATGCGGCAAAGACGCGCGACCTTGGTGCCGGCACAATCATCGGCTCGGGCACGGTGTCGAACCGCGATGCCGGCGGGGGCCCGGGCAAGCCGATCAGCGCCGGCGGACTGGGCTATAGCTGTCTCGCCGAAGTGCGGACGGTCGAGACGATCCAGCAGGGGGAACCGAAGACGCCATTCATGCAAAAGGGCGACACGGTCCGCATCTGGATGGATGACGACCGGCATCACAGTATATTCGGCGCGATCGAACAGAGCGTCGGCTGATGGCAAAAGAGGGCGGAATTGCTTCCGCCCTCTTTCCGGTTGGGGGTCGCTTGGTCGGCGTCAGCCCTTGCTGCCGAAGCTGCCGCCCGACATGGCGTCGCTGAGCGAGCAGGCCGCCGGCCCCAGGATGACGATGAACAGCACGGGCAGGATGAACAGGATCAGCGGCACGGTCATGATCGCCGGGAGACGCGCTGCCTTTTCCTCGGCGCGCATCATGCGCTCGTTGCGGAATTCGGCCGAAAGCACGCGCAACGCGCTGGCAAGCGGCGTACCGTATTTTTCGGTCTGGATCATGGTCGTAACCACGCCCTTCACCGATTCGAGATTTACGCGATAGGCGAAGTTTTCGAAGGCTTGGCGGCGCTCGGTCAGAAAGCCGAGTTCGATCGACGTCAACGCGAATTCTTCGCCGAGCTCGGGATAGGCGCGACCGAGCTCCTTCGACACGCGGGCGAAGGCCGAGTCGACGGTCAGGCCGGCTTCAGCACAGATGACGAGCAGATCGAGCGCGTCCGGCAGGCCCTTGCGGATCGCGTCGGTGCGCTTCTGCCGCATATTGTCGACGAACAGGTCGGGCGCCTTGTAGCCGAGTATCAGTGCGCCCATCGTATATGCCGAGCGCTTGAACGAGGTCAGATCGGGCCACATGTCGACCCAATAGATCAGGAAGAGCGCGATGCCGCCGAAGAGGATCGGCAGGACCATGCGGCCGAAAATGACCGCGACGGCCAGATCTTTCGACCGGATACCCGCCTGCGCCAGTTTTTGCTGCACCTCCTTGATCTGGCCTTCCTGCAGGACCTGCAGCCGGCCAAGGAAGGTGCGCATCCTGTCGGCGGTCTGGTTCTTGCGCACCAGCCGCGCGCGCCGCTTAGCGGTCGAGGCGGTAATGCCCGCCTTGAGCTGTTCGCGGCGGTCGTTCAGCGCCTTGACGCGCTTGGTCATCGGATTGCGAACCGTAAGCGCGCCATAAATTGCGAACAGGACCGCGAAGACGCCAACCGCCGCGAGCATGGTTCCCGCCCACACGACGTCGATGCCGAGCAGGGTCGGACCGCTTTGAGCGCCGGAAAAAGCCGAAGAAAGGAGGAGGCTGCTGTTCACTTGCTATGCGCCTTCAGATTTCGAAGTTGACCATTTTTGCCATGATGCCGGCACCGATGCTCATCCAGATGAGACCGCCGATCCCTGCGATCATCAGTCGCTCTTCGTAGAAAAACCCTTCGAGATAGCCCTGATTTACCGACCAGACGACGCCGAACACGAAGAAGGGAAGCGCGCCGACGATATAGGCGGAGGCCTTGGCTTCGGACGACATCGCACGAATCTTGAGTTTCATCTGGGCGCGCTTGCGCAAGACGTCGGACAGGTTGGCCAGCGTTTCGGCCAGATTGCCGCCCGTTTCGCGCTGGATCTGGATGGTGATGCAAAAAAACTGGAACTCCGGGGTGCCGAGCATGTCGGCGGTTTCCTGCAGCGCGGCTTCCATCGTGTTGCCGATGCGGATGCGTTCGACGACACCCTTGAACTCCTCACCGACGGGTCCCGGCAGCTCCTGGCTCACGACCTGGAAGGTTTCCGTCACCGGCAGGCCGGATTTCAGGCCGCGGACGAGCAGGTCGATCGCGTCGGGAAAGCGGCTGTTGAACTGCGTCACGCGTTTCTTGATCGCGACGCCGACGACGAGATAGGGCACGCCGAGCGCGATGAGCAGCCCGATCAGCCCGGCCATCAGGATCGGCGCCCGGACGATCAGCATGCCGCCGGTTGCGACGACGAACAGGATCATCGACGCAAACATATATTGCGTCAGCGTCCAGCCCTTGCCGGTCCGGCGGATGCGCTTTTCCAGCTCCTCCCGACGGGGCATGAGCCTGGTGAGCGTCGAACTGCCTCCGCCGCTCGCCTGGATCGTCTTGCGCATCTGCGCCGCCACCACGGCCTCGGTCGAGGCCGCATGGCGATCCTTGACCGTCGCCAGCCGCCGCGATTTCGCCTTGCCGGACGAAGGTCCGCCAAGGAGGATGACGAGGAGGGTGAAGGCCAGGAAGGCTCCGGCGATAATGAGGATAACTGGCAAATTCATGGTCGCACGTGTCCGCTTCTATCGCTGAAAGCCACGCCGGAATGTCGGGCGCGTCATCATGCCGCCTGTTTCGCGCCTTTCTTGGCCAGACCGAGCTTGCCGAGCAGCGAACCGCCCGATTTGCTCTTGGCAGGCGCAACCTGGGCTTCTTCGGCTTCGACGTCGGCACCGTCGAGAATGAGGCGCATCAGATTGCCCCACACCTGTGCTGCCTTGGTTCCCTTGCAGGTTTCGGCATAGGATTTGCCCAGCTTGGCCGACTGTGCGACCAGCTTGGGGTCGAACGGAATGACGATATCGATCGGTCGCTCGATCGACGATTCGAATTCCTTGCGCGACAGCTCGCCGATCGAGTTCTGGAACTTGTTCGCGACCAGAACGACACGCGCGCCGGGGATGTTCTGCTTGAACCACGACAAGAGGCGGATCGTGTCGCGTGCGGCCGCGAGTGTAACATCGCTGACGAGCAGGATCGTGCCCGCCTCCTGCACAAGGTGCGGAAACGGGATCAGCACCTGCCGCGGAATATCGACGATCGTCATCTCGAAGGCGGTGCGAAGCTCCTCCTCCAGTTGGAAAAAGGCCGATCCGTCGGTCATCACCGGCTGATGGATCGGCGCTTCGGCCGACAGCAGGCTGAGTTTGTCCGACGCGCGCACCATGGCGCGCTCGATGAACAACCCGTCGATGCGGCTCGGGTTGTCGATTGCGTCGATCAGGCCGCGACCCGGTTCGAGGTCGAGCGTCAGCGCGCCCGTGCCGAAGTGAACGTCGAGATCGAGGAGGGCGGTCTGGCGCCCCGCCTGCTCGCTGATGGCCCAGGCAAGCGACGTGGCTACCAGCGACGCTCCCACGCCGCCGCGTACGCCGACGACACCCATCATGTGATGCGGCTTGTCGTCGTGCATGTCGGCATGTTTGGGCGCCGACAGCATCGCCTGCGCCATGGTGAGCGATTCGCGTACCTGGTCGAGCGACAGCGGCTTCAGCAGATAGTCCTGGATCCCGCTGGACAAAAGATCGCGGTACAGGCGGACGTCGTTGACCTGGCCCGCGGCGATCACGACCGTTCCCGGTTCGCAGACTTCGGCGAGCGCGTTGATGTCGTTGATCGGATCGCCCGATTCGGACATGTCGACGAACAGGATGTTCGGGCTGGCGGAAACCGAGAGCGACTGCACGGCGTTGCGCAGGCCGCCCTTGTTACATTTTTCAACCGACCAGCCCATGTCGTTGGCGGCGGCGCGGATCAGCTCCAGCGTATCGTCGTCGCAGACGAAGGCATTGAAGGGATCGCGCATTCCTGCTGTTTTGAAAGGAGCGTTCACTGGCTGCCTCCGCTGGTAGGTGTCTTGGTGAGTTCGCCGGCACCGGTCTGGGGTTTGGTACGATAGGTCTGGATCGCGCGCGTCGCCGCCGTCGGGTCGCTGCCCGTGTTGCTGGCGCCCTTGATCAGGTCGTTCGGATCGGCGACCATCGCGGCAAGATTGCTGTTCGTCGCGCAACCATAGTTCGACGAGGTCGCATTGGCCGGATTGATCGAAGATTTGCTGTCCCAATTGGGGCAACCCGGCACCGAAGCCGAAGCGCGGGTCACGACGATCCGCAAATGTCCCTCGGGTACCGCGCCGGTGGTCACCGGTACGTCAGAGCTGAGAAGCAGCCCGCGGCGCTCGACCATCGAACGGACGGTCGCCTGCGCGGCGCTGGCGCCATAGAGCGACGAGTCCTCGATCGCAACGCGGTCACCATAGCGGATGCCCATGGCATCGAACCAGCCCTGGAGGCGGCCCTGTTCACTGGGAGCCAGTTCACCGTTCGAGGCCGCGACGTCGAACTGATAGATGCTGTTGTTCACGACGGGCTGGTGGACCGATTCGAGGCTGCGGTTGCTATATGCGGCGCCGGAACAGCCGGCGAGCGAGGTCGCCAGGGCCAGGATCGTCCAAGTTGCAATCTTCTTCATCATTTTGCTCCTGATCCAGCGCGTTACTTGATGCTGAAGCCGGGCGACGCATCGCCGCTGCTGCGCGGGCGGGCGGCATCGCCGACATTCGGGTCGAGCCGCGGTTTGGGGCGATCGCCGCCGGTCACGCCATCGCTCGTCTGGTTGAGCAGCAGGCGCTGGAGATCGTTCGGGTCGCGATAAGCATCGGTCGGCAGCTTGATGTCGTTCGCCGACACCGGCTGGACCAGATAGGGCGTCACGACGATGACCAGCTCTGTTTCGCCGCGGCGGAAGCTGTCCGACTTGAACAACGTGCCCAGTACCGGGATGTCACCGAGTCCGGGGATCTTGTCGATCGCACCGATCGAACGATTGTTCAGCAAGCCCGCAATCATGAAGCTTTCGCCGGAGCCGAGCTCGACCGTCGTTTCGGCGCGACGGATCGTCAGCGCGGGAACCTGAAAACCCTGCATCTCGATCGCACCTTCGGTCGACAGCTCCGACACCTCGGGGCGCACACGCAGGCTGATGCGGCCGTTCGACAGCACGGTCGGCGTATAGGCGAGGCTGACACCATATTTGCGATACTCGATCGTCGTGCCGGCGAAATTGCCGGGGATCGGGACCGGGAACTCGCCGCCCGCGAGGAAATCGGCCGTTTCGCCGGAGATGGCAGTGAGATTGGGCTGCGCCAGCGTGGCGACCATGCCGGACCGCTCGCCGATATCGAGCGACGCGATCAGGTCGAGGCCGAACAGGCGACCGGCGCCTACCAGGCTGTTCACGCCCGCCGGGGTCTCGACGACATAGCTTGTGCTGCCATCGGGGTTCCGGGTGATCGTTCCGGCCTTGCGGCCGCGGAAAACGCCGCCGAGAAAGCCGCCCGTACGATCCTGCGTCAACACGTTGCCGCTGATTTCCTTGACCAGCGAGCGGTTCACTTCGGCGATGCGGACCTGCAGATTGACCTGCAGCGGTGTCGCCGTGCGCAGCCGCGACAGAACCTTGGTTTCTTCGCCGACAAAGGCCTGCACCAGTCGTTCGGCTTCGGCGGCGTCGTCGGGCGACTGGACGGTACCGGTCAGCAGGACAAAGCCGTTCATCGGGTTTGCCGAGATGCTGGCATCGGGCATGGCGAGCGACAGCATCTGGTCGATCGTCTCGATATTGTTGCCGACGCGGGCGACCGTCGAAAAGACGACGCGGCCACTGGCATCCGTCGCATAGATGCTGGTTTCACCGGGCTTCTTGCCGAAGATATAGAGCTGGCGACCCGAGCGCACCTGGACGTCGGCGACCTCGTCGTTGGCGACGAAAACGTCGGACATCGAGGCGGGGAGGCTGACCAGGCGACCGCGGCCCACCGACAGTTCGATGCTGCTGTTCGCGTTCTGGACGGCCTGTGCCGCGACGGGCTGCGACGGCGCCGCGATCAGCGTGGCTGCGACAAGGCCGATGGCCAGGGTGCGCGCCAAGGCCGCCGCCTTGAAATTGGCTTTGCTGTTCATCTTACTTACCCCCAACCGGAACTTCGGTCATCTTGTCGCCGCGCGTCACGCGCACGACCGGACCGGTCGGCACGGACGATGCCGCAGCACGTCCCCCACCGGACTGCTGATAGCCGCCCCGGTTTTCGGGCTGCGGGCGCGGCGAGGTGACACGGCCACGCACCGGGATCCAGAAGCGCGACACGTCGCCGCCGGTCGTCGCCGACGAACGGCTCGCAACCGGGCGCGCCGCGGCTTCGGCCAGCATCTTCTTTTCCGCAGCAGCACCGCCGCCGGCCGGAACGTCGACGGCGCCCGATGCGATCGCGGCGTCGAGTTCCCCGGCGCTTTCGGCCAGCGGGCGCAGTGCGAGCGACAATTTGCCCATGTCCTGCGCAACGGCGATCTTCTCGGCGATTTCCGGCGTCGCTTCGAGCGTCACCGAACCGAAGGTGCGAACCGGGGTCTTGCCCGTCTCATCCTCGGCATTGAACCGCTGGTCGGTGGCAAGGACGCGGACGTTGCGCACGATGGTCTCGGCTGTGAAGAGCTCCTTGTCCGGATAGGTCGAGGTGTCGGAATCGATCGAGATACGCTGTGCCAGCATCACGTCGACACGGTCGCCCGGAAAGACGAAACCTGCGACGCCCTGTTCCTGCGACACCTTGACCGTGACAGCGCGCATGCCCGGCCCGAGCGCCGCGGCGAGGAAGCCGCGATCATCGGGATGGACGAGTGCACCCTGCGTCAGCGGCTGGCCCGCCGTGATAGGATGGCGCACGACCGTGCCGACCAGCGTGTTCACGTCGGTCTTTTCCTTGAGGAAATAGGCTTGGTCGACGAGTTCTTTCGGCCACGGCTGAAACCGGAAGCTGTCCGGACCGACAATCGTCCCGACGGGCAACGGCCGCGTCGCGACAAGGATCGACGGGCCGGTAATCTCCGGCGCGGCGGCCGCGCGGGCCGGCGGCGCGGCTGCACCGCGCATCATCTGATTGACCCCGAACGCTGCGCCGATGGCAATCACCAGCGCGCCGACGATCAGCATAATCTTTCGCGTATCCATGACGATTTTTCGCCTCCTGCACCAGCCAGAACCGGCGGTGCTTGCCCTCAGGTTGAACCGATAGCCTGAAACTGGTTAAGATAGTGTTGGTGAAGCGCCCAAAGGCCCGCCGCGGCGATGGCGACCCCGTAGGGTACCTCGACCGGCTTGTCCGAAGGGCGCAATTTCATATGGATAAGCATCACCGCGGACAGGATGCCGCCACCAACCGCCATGATCGTGAGCGCAGGCAGGATCAGCGGAAGGGGGATCCAGAGCATCACCGCGCCGATCATCTTCACATCGCCGCCGCCCATCGCGCCGATGGCAAACAGCCCAGCGAATACGAGGAAGACGGCGAAGGCTGCGCCGAACTGAAGCGGTACGTCGGGCCACAGCGCGAGGCCGCCGGCAATCCAGAAGGGGATCGCCAGAACTGCCATCGCGGCGTTGAGCCCGTTTGAAATCGTCCGCGACCTGATGTCGCTGATCGCCGCGGCGATCATCATCAGGCCGAGGATCGTCATCAGGCCAAGCGTGATTGTGGTGCGTTCCATCGCGCTCCGTCTACGCAACATGGCTTACCAAAGAGTAACCATGTTTCCCCTTACGCGCGGCTTGCTTTCCGCGGTCCAATGGATATGCGGCAGGGCATGATCGACGCGCCGCCTTCCGCCACCGACGTGCTGATTGTCGGCGCGGGCATTGCGGGTGCAAGCTTGGCGGCGGCGCTCGCGCCCTGGCGCCAGGTCATGCTGGTCGAGGCGGAAGAGTTGCCCGGCTATCATGCGACAGGACGGTCGGCAGCCTTCTGGCACGAAAGCTATGGCGGGGCGGGGGTTCAGCCGCTGACGATCGCGTCGCTGGCGACGTTGACCGATCCGCCGCCCGATCTTTCCGATCGCGGCTTCCTGTCACTCCGAACTGCATTCACGATCGGACTGCGGTCGGAAGCGGCGGCGGTCGACGCCTTCACGGCAGAATTTGCCGCGAAGGGCGTCGATGTCGAGCGGCTGTCTGGCGATGTCCTCGCCGCGAAAATACCCGACTTGCGGCCCGAATGGAGCGAAGCCGCCTATGAAGCCGCGTGCCGCGACATCGATGTCGGCAGGCTGCACGCGGCCTATCTTCGCGCAGCAAAGCGCTCCGGAGCGACGCTGGTTACGCGTCGGCCGCTGCGCAATGCGCACCGTGTCGGCGGCGGCTGGGAAGTGCAGCTGGGCGACGACAGGATTCATGCCAAGCTCATCGTCAATGCTGCGGGGGCATGGGCCGATCGGGTCGCGGCCGCCTGCGGCATTGCTCCGGTCGGCATCCAGCCCTATCGCCGCACCGTGATCCAGCTCCGCCTCGGCGTACCCGTTCCCGCCGACCTGCCGCTCGTCGTCCATGTCGGCGGCGATTTCTATTTCAAGGGTGAGAGCGAGGGGCGAATCTGGCTCAGTCCGCACGACGAAACGCCGATGGAGCCGCATGACGCGGCGCCGGAGGAGCTGGATGTCGCCACCGCGATCGAACGGCTGCAATCGGTGGTCGACTGGCCGGTTGCCGCGGTCGATCGAAAATGGGCCGGGCTGCGCAGTTTTGCGCCCGATCGCTTGCCGGTTTTCGGTGCCGATCGGCATGAGGGCAGTTTCATCTGGTGTGCGGGGCAAGGCGGTTTCGGCATCCAGACGGCCCCGGCAATTGCCGGGCTGCTCGCCGCCCAGCTCGGCGCGCCGATGCCGGACAGCGCGATCGGGAATGTCGATCCCGGGCCATATTCTCCGGCGCGGTTCGGCTGATCTGGGCGCTTGCGCGATGAAATAGCTGGATTAACATATGTTTGACCACGCCACCCCCGGCGTGGCCGACCAGTGGAGGACCGCATGGCCCATTATTTCGAGATCAAGAAGAACAAGGCCGGCGAATTTGTCGCCTATTTCAAATATAATAGCGAAACGATCTTCTGGACCGAGGGCTATAGCAGCAAGGCCTCGGCGAAAAATGCGATCGATTCCATCCTGAAGAACGGGCCCGGCGCGGAAGTTCGCGAAGCCGAGTAGGCCCCGCGCGCGGGCGTTCAGCGCGCCCGCGCGACCTTCAGCGCGGCGTCGCTGGCCAACTGGTCGGCGAGTTCGTTGTCGCCATGGCCCGCGTGGCCCTTGACCCAGATCCATTCGACCTTGTGTCGCGCATTTTCCCTGACGAGGCGTTGCCACAGGTCGGCGTTGGCGACCGGCTTTTTCGCCGCGGTCTTCCAACCGTTCTTCTGCCAGCCGAAGACCCATTTGGTGATGCCGTCGCGGACATAGACGCTGTCGGTCGACAATTCGACATTACAGCTGCGTTTGAGCGCGGCGAGCGCTTCGATCGCGGCCATGAGTTCCATGCGGTTGTTCGTCGTGTCGGGTTCGCCGCCAGAAAGCGTCTTTACCACATCGCCCCAACGCAGCACGGCGCCCCAGCCGCCGGGGCCGGGGTTGCCCTTGCACGCGCCGTCGGTGGCGACGACCACGGTCTTGCCTGTGTTTTCGCTCATGGAATGGCGAACAAGCTGGCCGCGTCGGGCGCGCTGTAGCGCTGCAGGCGGGCAAGAAAGGGCGAGGGGTCCTTGCGTGTGACGAGGGCGTCGGGCGGCGTGTGGATCCAGTCGTGTGCGCGCGTGAGGAGGAAACGCAGCGAAGCGCCGCGCGCAAGCAGCGGCAGCGCGGCGATTTCGGCGTCCGACAGCGTGATCTCGCGCGCATAGCCGCGCATCAGCGCCGCGGCGCGCGCTGGATCGCAGTATTTTCCGTCCACGGAAAAAGCCCAGGATGCGTGGGTGATGACGAGATCATAGGCGCGAAAGTCGCTCGCGGCGAAATAGAAGTCGATAAGGCCCGTCACGCGGTCGCCGAGCATCAATACATTGTCGGGAAACAGGTCGGCGTGGATGACGTGCGCCGGCAGGCCGGTCGGCCAGCGTGCATCGAGATAGGCGAGTTCGTCGTCGACGATCGTCTGCAGCCCGGGCAGCACGGCATCGAGATGTCCTGCCGCTTCGGCAATGCTGCGCCAGTGACGATGTCCCATGCTGTTCTCGCGGCCACCATCGTAACCCTCGAGGACCCGATGCATCGCGCCGAGCGCGGCACCGGCGGCCTCGCATTGGCCCGGCGCAGGCTGTGTGAGCGAAATGCCCTGCAGGAACTGGATCACACAGGCGGCGCGGCCCGAAATCTGCTGGATCGCGACGCCGTTCCGGTCGCGGATCATCGCCGGGACGGGGCAGTTCCGGCTGGCCAGATGGTTCAGCAGATCGACGAAGAAGGGCAGATCGCCCTCACTGACCCGCTTTTCGTAAAGCGTCAGAATGAAGCGGCCGCCGGTCGTTTCGAGCAGGAAATTGCTGTTCTCGACGCCTTCGGCGATGCCCTTGCACGACACGACCGTCCCGATGTCATATCGGGCGACCAGCGCGGCAAGATCGTCGGGTTCGACGTGGGTATAGACCGCCATCAGGCCGCTTCGAGCCCGCGCGGCAGCTTGAAAACCATATTTTCCTCGGCGGTGACAACGACATCCTCGACGATCGGGCGAACCGAAGCGACGGCGTCGATGACTTCGCGGACGAGGGTTTCGGGCGCGCTCGCACCGGCGGTGATACCCAGCGCCTCGATGTCGTACAGCCACGCCGGATCGATGTCCGTCCCACGCTGGACGAGATGCGCGGGAGTGCCGAGCCGCTCGGCCACTTCGACAAGGCGCAGGCTGTTCGAACTGTTCGGTGCGCCGATAACGATCATCCGGTCGCATCGGCCGGCGATCGCCTTCACCGCTTCCTGGCGGTTCGATGTGGCGTAGCAGATATCCTCGCCGCGCGGGCCGGCGATCGCAGGAAAACGGTGCTGGAGCGCTGTGATGATGTCGCGCGTGTCGTCGACCGACAAGGTCGTCTGCGTCAGGAAAGCCAGCATGTCGGGATCCCCGGGCGACAGGGACGCGACGTCGTCGACCGATTCGACCAATGTCATCGCGCCTTCCGGGAGTTGACCCAGCGTCCCGATCACTTCGGGGTGGCCGGCATGGCCAACAAAGACGATATGCCGCCCGGCTTCATGTATCCGCTCGGCCTGGCGGTGCACTTTCGACACCAGCGGGCAGGTCGCGTCGATATAGTCGAGTCCGCGCATTTCGGCTTTCGCAGGCACCGCCTTGGGCACGCCATGCGCGCTGAACACAACGGGCACGCCATCGGGTACCTGGTCCAGCGATTCGACGAAAATCGCGCCCTTGGCCTTGAGCGAGTCCACGACGTAGCGATTGTGGACGATCTCGTGGCGGACAAAGACCGGCGCGCCATATTTCTGCAGCGCGAGTTCGACAATGCGGATCGCACGGTCGACCCCGGCGCAGAACCCGCGCGGCGCGGCGATCAAAACCGTGAGTTTTGCTGCTTCGCCGCCTTGCGTGTGCGTCATCGGATGGGGAGCATTCATGATGCGGGCGCTCTAGCGCAGCAAGCCATCCGCGGTAAAGCCGCTTCGTCCCCGTCGCTTTGTCGTTCTCTTTGTTGCGCCGCGTTCATCGCACCGATAAGAAGCGGCGCGCATGACGCGGGATCATTCGTTCCGCATTCGTCTGTGCGCCAGTTTGGAAAGTTCGATTATCATGATGTCCATTTCGTCCCCGTCCCGCAAATTCCTGACCGTGCTGTGCGGCACGGCAGCCATGGCGACGGTGGCGGGCTGCGCGAAGGACAATGAAATCGAACTCGCCGGCGGCGTCGGCATTACTGCAACGCGCAGCACTTGCCCTGCGGTCGCCGTTCCGCTGCACACCGGCGATATCACGCTGTTCGATCCCGCGACGAGCCGCGACGCGCGCGCCGTCGATGTCGTCGCCGCGATCACCAACGTGACGCCGCAGTGCAACGATACGGGCGAGAAGGTCTATCAGCTCGCAAGCTTCGACGTCGTGGCGACGCGCCGCGACGCCGGGCCGGCGCGCACCGTGACCTTGCCCTATTATGCCACCGTCCTGCAGGGCGGCACCGCCGTCGTTGCGAAGCGTCTGGGCAATGTCGCCGTGACCTTTGCCGAGGGGCAGGTGCGTGGCACGGGCCGCGGTCAGGCCTCGGCTTATGTCGACCGCGCGGCCGCAACGCTTCCCGCCGACATCCAGGAGCGCATCACGCGCAAGCGCAAGGCGGGCGACCAGGACGCTGCGATCGATCCGCTCAGCCAGCCCGAAGTGCGCGCCGCCGTACAGCGGTCGAGCTTCGAGCTGCTCGTCGGCTTCCAGCTGACGCAGGAACAGCTCGAATACAACGTCCGACGATAAGCATGGCGACGGCGCTGCGGCGCCGTTCGCGTCGTCACGCCCTGCGCGCCGTCCGGTGACGCAGGGCTTTTCGCGTTGTCCATCCTGCGATAGGGCGCGCGCAACAGTTTTCCGATCGAAGATAGGCCAAGCCCCGTGACCCTGTTCAGCCGCTTTACCGACCATATCGGCACCGCGCTCGATGCGCTCGTTGCCCGCGATGCCGTACCCGCCGGTCTCGACCGCAGCGCGATCAGCGTCGAGCCGCCCCGCGATCCGGCGCATGGCGATGTTGCGACCAATGCCGCGATGGTGCTTGCAAAGCCCGCGGGCATGAACCCGCGCGCACTCGCCGATCTGCTCGTCGCCGAACTCGGCGCCTTGGACGAAGTGACCGAGGCCAGCGTCGCCGGTCCCGGCTTCATCAACCTGCGCCTCGCCGACGACAGCTGGCGCGACGAACTCGCGCTGATCTTCAGCGAGGGCGCCGACTATGGTCGCTCGACGATGGGGCAGGGACGGCGCGTCAACGTCGAATATGTCTCGGCAAACCCGACGGGGCCGATGCATGTCGGCCATTGCCGCGGCGCGGTCGTCGGCGACGCGCTCGCCGCGCTGCTCGAATATGCCGGGCACGAGGTAATCCGCGAATATTATGTCAACGACGCGGGCGCGCAGGTCGATGTGCTCGCGCGTTCGGTACATATGCGCTACCGCGAAGCGCTCGGTGAGGATATCGGCGTGATCCCCGAGGGGCTCTATCCCGGGGACTATCTGGTTGCGGTGGGGGAAAAGCTCGCGGCCGAATATGGCGATCGCTTCGTCGGCGCGCCCGAGAGCGCATGGCTCGGCCTGTTCCGCGCCGAGGCGGTCAGCGCGATGATGGACATGATCCGCGCCGACCTCGCCAAACTCGGCATCCACCACGACCTTTTCTCGTCGGAGGCCGAGCTGCAGGCCGAGGGCAAGCCCGCCGCCGCGGAGAAATGGCTGCGCGATCATGACCTCGTCTACGACGGCCAGCTCGAAGCGCCGAAAGGCGAGACTCCCGAGGACTGGGAGCCGGTCGAACTGCCGCTGTTTCGTTCGACGCAATTCGGCGACGATCAGGACCGCCCGATCAGGAAGTCCGACGGCAGCTGGACCTATTTCGGCGCCGACCTCGCCTATCATTTTCAGAAGAGCCAGAATGCCGACGAACTGATCGACATCTGGGGCGCCGACCATGCTGGGACCGTCAAGCGGATCAAGGCCGCGGTTGCGGCGCTGACCGGCGGCAAGACGCGTTTCGACGTCAAGCTGGTGCAGATGGTCCGCCTGCTCAAGAATGGCGAGCCGTTCAAGATGTCGAAGCGGGCCGGGAATTTCGTGACGCTCGCCGATGTCGTCGACGAGGTCGGCAAGGATGCGGTGCGCTTCACGATGCTGACGCGCAAGGCCGACGCGCAGATGGACTTCGACTTCGCCAAGGTGGTCGAGGCATCGCGCGACAATCCGGTCTGGTATCTGCAATATGCCAATGCACGTATCTCGCGGCTTCGGAAGAAGGCGGCCGATGCCGGGATCGACTTGCCCGCGCCCGTTCCCGCGCGACTGACCGATTACGAACTGGGGCTGATCAAGCTGCTCGCGCAATTCCCGCGGATCGTTGAAGCGGCGGCGACCGCTCGCGAGCCGCACCGGATCGCCTTCTATCTGGCCGACGTCGCCGCAGCTTTCCATGCCTGGTACAACCTCGGCAACGACGATCCGTCGGCGCGTATCGTGCTCGACAATGACCCCGAACTGACCGCAACGCGGCTTTATTTGGCCGACGGAATCGGGCAGGTTATCCGTAACGGGCTGTCCCTGATGGGGGTAGAGGCGCTCGAGGAGATGAATTGATGGTCGAGGGGAAGGGCGCGGGGCAGGGCGATACGGGGCTCGGTCTCGAAGAAGAGGATCGGCTGCCCTGGCTCGAAGCCGCGGACGGGTTCGAGGAAGATGGCGAGGTTTCGCCGGCGCGCCTGCTCGTCATGGTTCTCGGCGGGCTATTGCTGATCGGTGCAGTCCTCGGCGGCCTTTGGTGGATCCAGAATGGCGGGGCGCGCGGCAAGGGAGAGCTGATCGCCGCGCAGCAAGGCGATTACAAGATCGCGCCCAAAAGCGATGGTGCGAAGACATTCGAGGGTGAAGGCGACGCAAGCTTTTCGGCAAGCGAAGGTGCCGAGCCTGCGGGCAGGGTGGACCCCACCCGTATGCCCGAGGAACCTGCTGTGACGCCCGAAGAGCGCGAAGCCGCAGCGAAGAAGGCCGCTGCCGACAGGGCGGCGGCTGCAAAAGCGAGCGCCGCCGCGAAGGCCTTGCCCGCGGACAAGGCGAAAGCCGCCACTTCGGCCAAGACGCCCGATACGGATACCGGGGCCAGGGACAAGCCTGCCGCCCCCGCCGGAGCGATGATCCAGCTCGGCGCGTTCAGCAGCGATGCCGCGGCGGCCAAGGCTTGGACGAACCTGTCGAAGCGCTTTGCCTATCTTGCCGAACTCAACAAATCTGTTTCGCCCGCCAAGGTCGGCGACAGCACCGTCTATCGCCTGCGAGTGTCGGCGGGAACGGCAGCCAATGCGGCAAATCTGTGCGGTAAATTGCGCGTTGCGGGTGAAAATTGCGTCGTCGTCCGCTGATTCGGCCCGTTTGGCCGCAGACTCCGTTGGTACGATCGAACTGCTATGGCATGTCTGGAGCTTGGCGGCCGTCAGAGGGGACAGTGGCCGATGGAGTTTGATGGACGATGATACCTGCTATTTTCGGCCTGTCGGGCCTGACCCTCACCGAAGACGAGCGCGCCTTCTTTCGCGACAGCGATCCGGCGGGCTATATATTGTTCGGGCGCAATATCGAAAATCGCGAGCAGTTGCGGCGCCTTACGGATGAGCTTCGGTCCCTCGACGGCCGTGCCAACCTGCCGATCCTGATCGATCAGGAGGGTGGACGCGTGGCGCGCATGAAATCGCCCGAATGGCCACTTTTCCCGAGCGGCGCCGCATTTGATGCACTTTACGACCGCGCGCCGGCCAGCGCTATCGAGGCCGCGCGGCTCAACGCGATGGCGCTTGCGGCGATGCTCGCCGAAGTCGGCATCACGGTCGACTGTCTGCCGCTGCTCGATGTTCGTCAGCCTGGCGCGAGCGATGTGATCGGCGACCGCGCGCTTGGGAGCGAGCCGATGCGTGTCGCCGCGCTCGGGCGGGCGATCCTCGGCGGGTTGCAGGACGGGGGTGTCGTCGGGATCATCAAGCATATCCCGGGGCACGGCCGGGCGCTGCTCGATACGCATGAAGCGCTTCCGACGGTCGTCGCCCCGGATCGCGACCTGCAGACCGATCTCGCTCCTTTTGCGGCGCTGCGCGACGCGGCGATGGCAATGACCTGTCACGTCATTTTCGAAGCCTGGGATCCCGAGCGCCCCGCGACGCTGTCACCCGTCATCATCGACAGCGTCATTCGTCAACGTATCGGATTCCACGGGCTGTTGATGACCGACGATCTCGATATGAAGGCGCTCTCGGGAGACGTGCCCTCACGCGCCGCCGATGCGATTGCCGCCGGGTGCGACATCGCACTCAATTGCTGGGCAAAGATGGACGACATGATCGGCATCGCCAAGGCGCTTGATCCGATCAGCACCGTCTCGCGTGCGCGGCTGGAGGGCGCAATGGACCGGATTTCGGGCGGAAGCGACGGACGCGAGTTCGCGACGCTCGTCGATCAGCGCGACGCGCTGCTGGCGATGGCCTGATCGTCGATGGAGGAACTGCCGCTCGATTTCGAGATCGTGCCGGCAGCGCCCGAGCGCGAGGATGCGCTGCAGTTATCGCTCGAAAGCTGGGAAGGACCGCTCGATCTGCTGCTCGCGCTCGCGCGCAGCCAGAAAGTCGACCTCAAGCAGATTTCGATCCTCGCGCTCGTCGAGCAATATCTGACCTTCATCGCCGAGGCACGCGAACTGAAACTGGAGGTCGCGGCCGATTATCTGGTGATGGCGGCGTGGCTTGCCTATCTCAAGTCGGCGCTGCTCCTTCCCAAGGATCCGCTGGAGGATCCGTCGCCCGACGAACTGGCGTTGCGGCTGCAATTGCGGCTGCAGCGGCTCGCCGCGATGCGCGATGCCGCCGCCCGCTTGCTTGCGCGAGACCGCATCGGCCGCGATGTCTTCCTGCGGGCCAAGCCCGAGGGGCTGCGCGACGTCAGGGTACGACGCTGGGACGCCAGCCTCTACGACCTCCTCTCGGCTTATGGGCAGGTGAAGCTGCGGTCCGAGCCCGTCGTGCATATGGTATCGCGGCGTCCGGTGATCACGCTCGATGCCGCGCTCCATCATCTCCAGCGCATGCTCGGCGTCAAGCTCGACTGGGCGGAGCTCTCGGATTTCCTTCCCGTCGACTATGACGGGCCGCTCCGCCGTTCGGCCATCGCGTCGAGTTTCGTCGCTGCACTCGAACTGGCACGCCAGGGCCGCGTCGACCTCAGACAGGATGGCGCATTCGAACCGCTCTATCTGAAAGCCGCATCCTCATGAATCCAATCGACGATCTTGAACGCGCGATTGAGGCGATGCTCTTCGCCAGCGACGAACCGCTCGATGCGCGGCAGATTGCGGGCCGACTCGGCGATGAGATGACGCCGGGCGAGGTCCGGACGATCATCCAGACGGTTGCCGCGCGCCATGCGGGTAACGGGATCGAGCTCGTCGAGCGCGGCGGTCATTGGCATTTCCAGACCCCCGCCGACCTCGCGCACCTGCTCCGCCGCGAGCGCGACGATCCGCGCAAACTGTCGCGCGCCGCGGCCGAGGTACTGGCGATTATCGCCTATCACGAGCCCGTCAGCCGCGCCGAAATCGAGGCGATCCGTGGCGTTCAGACATCGAAGGGCACGCTCGATGTGTTGATGGAGGCCGAATGGGTCGCACCGGCCGGTCGACGCGAAGTGCCGGGACGGCCGCTGATTTACAGGACGACCGACGCGTTCCTGCAACATTTCGGCCTCACGAGCCGCAAGGACTTGCCCGGGATCGAAGATTTGCGCGCGGCAGGACTGCTCGACCCGGTCGATCTCGCTTTTGAGGAAGCGATGGGCGAACTGGACCTAGTAAAAGACGGTGAAGAGGCCTAGATGAGCCCTTCAAGGAGAATTTGAGATGGGTAGCTTCAGCATCTGGCACTGGCTCGTGGTCGGGATTCTCGTCCTGCTGCTGTTCGGCAAGGGCCGGTTTTCCGACATGATGGGCGATGTTGCCAAGGGCATCAAAAGCTTCAAGAAGGGCATGGCCGACGACGATGCGCCGACCCCGGCGCCGAAGCAGATCGAGGGCCAGCGCGCGCCCGACGCCACCCCCATTTCGACCCCGACGGCCGAGCACGACAAGCTCTGATTACAGTCCGCTTGCGGGGGAAGTTCTAGGTCATGTTCGACGTCGCGCCCACCGAGTTGCTGCTCGTCGTGGTGGTGGCCTTGGTGGTCATCGGCCCCAAGGACCTCCCCAAGGCCATGCGCTTCGTCGGCAAATGGATGGGGAAGGCGCGCGGCATGGCGCGTCATTTCCGTTCCGGACTCGACACGATGATGCGCGAGGCCGAGCTTGAAGAGCTGGAAAAGCAGTGGCGCGAGCAGAATGAGGCGATCATGCGCGAATTTCCGCGCATCGACGATGTAAATGCGGCGCCGCCGTCGTCTTCGACGCCGGCGCCCGCGGTTGCCGAGCCGGCTGCGCCCCGGTCCGCAACCGAAGAAGACGAGGCCGCGGCGACAACGCCGCCCGAAACGCACGCGATACCGCCGAAGGATGGGCCGCTGCCGTGACCGGGGAAAGTGTGACCGAAGACGAGGATGGTGCCGGCGGCAAGATGCCGTTGCTCGATCATCTGATCGAACTGCGCTCGCGCCTGCTGAAGTCGCTGCTCGCGGTCGGCGTCGCCTTTGGCGTTTGCCTTTATTATGCGAAGCCGATTTTCGGGATTCTTGTCCAGCCGCTCGTCCGCGCGGGGCAGGGCAAGCTGATCTACACCCAGCTGTTCGAGGCGTTCTTCGTCGAGATCAAGGTGGCGCTGTTCGCGGCGATGATGATCGCCTTTCCGGTGATCGCCAACCAGCTTTGGAAATTCGTCGCGCCGGGCCTCTTCAGGCAGGAAAAGCGCGCGCTGCTGCCGTTCCTGATCGCGACACCAGTGCTGTTCGCGATCGGCGCGAGCTTCGCCTATTTCATCACCATTCCGATCGCGCTCAAATTCCTGCTCGGATATCAGGGCAATGTCGGAGGTATTACGCAGGAAGCGCTGCCCTCGGTCGGCAATTATCTGAGCTTCACGATGCAGTTCATCATGGCGTTCGGCATCGCCTTCCTGCTGCCGATCCTGCTGATGCTGATCGAGCGGGCGGGACTGGTGACGCGCGAGCAGCTGGTTTCGGCGCGCCGCTATATGATCGTCGCGGCTTTCGCGATCGCGGCGGTCTTCACGCCGCCCGATATCCTCAGCCAGCTGCTGCTCGCCGTGCCTTTGGTGTTCCTGTATGAAATGTCGCTGCTGGCGATCTGGTTCACCCAGCGCCGACGCAAAACAGGCGCCGAAACGGCGCCTGTCGAGCCTCTCGAAGAGGCTTAGGGTAAGTTACTTCAAGATCAGTGAATGGCGTCGCTGCCTGCCTGACCGACCGACTCGATGTCGCGGCCAGCGCCCTTCACCGTATTGCAGCCAGTGACCAGAACGCTGGCGAGCAGGGCGAGGAGGATTGCACGGAAACTCGTCATTTTTCTAACCTCTCAGGATTGGATGCAAAATGGCCCGGCACGCTTCGAGGGGGGGGGAGGGAATGCGGGCCGGGCCAATGTTGCTGAGCAGCGCTGCGGGGGGGCGATGACCGCTGCTCGAATGGAGAACGTCCGACGCAGCCGATAGGTTCCCGAAAAAAATCGTATTGATGAATTTTTTTTCGATAACTTCTGAATCGCTTTGATTCCAGTCGCTTGCATCAGAGCGTGGTCAGCCCGCTGAGTACTGCGAGGCCGAGGAAGGCCAGGAAACCCATCGAATCGGTGGTCATGGTGACGAAAATCGAACTCGCGACCGCCGGATCCTGATCGAGCCGATCGAGGAGCAGCGGGATCGCGACGCCGGCGACGCCAGCAACGAAGATGTTCACGATCATTGCTGCGGCGATGACCCCCCCGAGTTGCGGATTGCCGAACCACAGCGCGGTCGCGGTGCCCGCGATGAGTGCGATCGTCCCGCCGTTGAGTAGCGCGATCTTCATCTCGCGCCAGATCGCACGCCAGCTGTTGGAGTCGGTGAGCTGGTTCATTGCCAGCGCGCGAACGGTGACGGCCAGCGTTTGCGTCCCCGCATTGCCGCCGACGCCCGCGACGATCGGCATCAGCGCCGCGAGCGCGACCATATGTTCGATCGCGCCGCCGAATATCCCTACGATGGTCGAGGCGACGAGCGCGGTTCCAAGATTGGCGATCAGCCAACGGACACGCGCGCTGTATGTTTCACGGATCGGTTCGTTGATGTCGCCGTCGCCGGCGCCCGACAGGCGCAGAATATCCTCGCCGGCCTCTTCCTGGATGATGTGGACGATATCGTCGACCGTGATCATGCCGACGAGCCGTCCGCCCTTGTCGACGACCGCTGCCGAGATCAGCGCATATTTCTGGAAGCGGAGCGCGACCTCTTCCTGGTCCATATCGACCGGGATCAGCGTCTGTTCGCGTTTCATCACGTCGCTGATCGCGATGTCGCGCGGGGTGCGGAGGATCCAGCTCAGCTGGCAGGTTCCCACCGGCCTGTGCATCGGGTCGACGACGAAGATTTCCCAGAAGTCGCTGGCAAGTTCGGTATCTTCACGCAGGCGATCGATGACGTCGCCGACGGTCACATGTTCGGGTACCGCGACGAGGTCGCGCTGCATCAGGCGGCCGGCGGATTCCTCGGGGAAGGAAAGGGCATCCTCGATCGCCGCGCGATCTTCGGGCTCCATCGCCTGGAGGACGGCCTGCTGATCGTCCTCCTCCATATCCTCGATAATCGCGACGGCGTCGTCGGTATCGAGTTCGGACGCGAGTTCGGCCACTTGCTCCGGCGCGAGCAGGTCGATCAGTTCCTCGCGGACATAATCGTTCATCTCTGCCAGCACATCGGCCGACAGCATGTCTCCGAGTACGGCTGCGAGCATCGGCCGTTCGTCGGTACGCGCGAGTTCGAACAGGTCGGCGATGTCGGCGGGATGGAGCCGGCCGACCCGTTCGCGCGCGGCTTCGCCTTCGCCGGCCTCTGCCAGATCGATCACGTCCCGCACGAATTCGGGCTTCAGCCGATCATCCTCGTCGAGTTCGTTGTCGGCTTCGCGCACCGACTGCTCGCGGTCGCGCTCGTCTGCAACGACGACATCTTCGCCCGGCAGGGATTCTTCGCGTTTGTCCATCGCGCGGTCCTCCCTGGTCTCTTGCGGCGTCCGAGCTTTCCCCTAGTGCCGCCACCCGCCGATGGCAACGCCGCGCGCGCCTTTTCGACAATTAGTGCGTGGCCTTGGGCGCCGCGTCGGGCTATGGGACCGCCAACCCCAGACCACAGGAGTTTCAATATGTCCGACACCCTTACGCTTTCGCTGTCGACCGGCGATGTCGTCATCCGCCTTCGCCCCGACCTCGCGCCGCAGCATGTCGAGCGTATCACCAGCCTTGCGAAGGAAGGCTTTTATGACGGCGTGGTGTTCCATCGCGTGATCCCGGGCTTCATGGCGCAGGGCGGCGATCCGACGGGCACGGGCATGGGCGGCAGCAAGCTTCCCGACCTGCCGCAGGAATTCAGCAGCGAACCGCATGTCCGTGGCGTCTGCTCGATGGCGCGTGCGCAGAACCCGAACAGCGCGAACAGCCAGTTCTTCATCTGCTTCGAGGATGCACGCTTCCTCGACAACCAGTACACCGTCTGGGGCGAAGTCACCGAAGGCATGGAAAATGTCGATGCGCTGCCCAAGGGCGAGCCTCCGCGCGAACCCGGCAAGATCGTCAAGGCGACCGTCAGCTGATTAGACAAGTCCCCGCTCCGGCGGGGACTTTTTTGTCTAGTCGCCGATAAAGCCGTTCAGGCGTTCGCACGCGGCAATCCAGTCTTCCTTGAACTCCTGGACGACCTGTCCGGCGCCCATCGCCTCGTTCATCAGTCCGACGCCCTGGCCGACCCAATAGGTCGCGAGTGCCCTGGCGCCTTCGTGGCCGCCTTCGGACAATTTGTCGACCTTGCGCAGCGCGGGTTCGCTGACCAGCGACTGGAGCGGCATCGGCAGCGGTTTCGGCGCGCCTTCGGCTTCCCATGCGTCGGTCCACGGCGAACGCAGCTGGCGGGAAGGTTTGCCGGTGCGGCTCTTCGATCGCACGGTGTCGCGCGCCGATGCGGCGAGCATCTTTTCCTTCACGACCGGGTTGGTTTCGGCTTCGGCGGTGGTCAGCCAGACCGATCCGCACCAGGCGCCATGCGCGCCCATCGCCATCGCTGCCGCCATCTGGCGTCCGGTAACGATGCCGCCCGCGGCGAGGATCGGCGTGTTCGCACCGATTGCCTCGACCGCCGCGGCGACTTCGGGGACGAGTACCATGGTCGCGACCTCGCCGCAGTGGCCGCCGGCTTCGCCGCCCGCGACAACGAGAATATCGACGCCGGCGCGGACCTGCGCCAGCGCATGGTCGCGCGTGCCGACCAGCGCCGCGACGGGGACATTGTGGCGCTTGCCGAGTTCGAGCATCAGCGGCGGCGGGACGCCGAGCGCGTTGGCGATCAGCCTGATCGGATGGTGGAAGGCGACCTCCAGCAGCTTTACCGCGCCGTCCTCGTGCATATTGTCGCCGAAGCTCTGGCGCGTTTCCATCGCGGCTTCCAGCCCGACAGCGTCGACGTCAAACTTGCCGAGCAGGTCGGCGGCGAATTTCAGGTGGGTTTCGGGCACTTTCGCGGCGCCGGATGATGGCACGTCGCCCTTGCCCTCGAAGCTGTTCGGGACGATCAGGTCGACACCGTAAGGGCACCCGCCGATATGTTCGTCGATCCACGCCAGCTCTTCCTCCAGCCGTTCGGGCGGCAGCGCGGCGGCGCCGAAGACGCCCATGCCGCCCGCTTTCGACACGGCGACGACGACGTCGCGGCAGTGCGAGAAGGCGAGCAGGGGGAATTCGATGCCGAGCATCGTGCAGATGGGGGATTGCATGGGCCTCTCCGATTTTGTCGATCTTCGCTTATATCGCCCATGTCAGCGCCAGTTGACGTAAACGTCAAGTTGATTTGCTGCGCCAGCCGATTATCGCGGGGGGCATGACCCAATTCTCCCTGCCCGATTTCGACCTCGATGCCTTTGTCCGCGCCACTCTGGCCGAGGATCTGGGGGCGGGGGGCGACATCACATCGATGGCGACGATTCCCGCCGATGCGCGCTTCGGCGGGGTGATGGACAGCCGCGACGCGATCATCGTCGCGGGACTGCCGATCGCCGAGCGATTCTTTCGGGCGCTCGAACCGGGAATGGAGATCGAAATCCTCGTGGAGGAAGGCGCCGGAGTGGTCGCCGGCAGCGACCTGATGCGCCTGTCGGGCAATGCGCGCGCGATGCTGACCGCCGAGCGGTCGGCGCTCAACACGGTGCAGCATCTGTCGGGGATCGCAACGATGACGCGCCAATATGTCGACGCGCTCGCCGGAACCGGCGCGACCTTGCTCGATACGCGCAAGACGATCCCCGGCCTGCGCGTGCTCGAGAAATATGCGACGCGGATGGGCGGCGCGAAGAATCACCGCATGGGCCTGTGGGACGCCGCGATGATCAAGGACAATCATGTCGCGGTCGCGGGATCGGTCGAGGAAGCGGTCCGCCGCGCGGTCGACGCGGGGATCGCGGACATCATCGTCGAGGTCGACCGCGTGGCGCAGGTCGAACCCGCGCTGAAGGCGGGAGCGACGCACCTGCTGCTCGACAATATGGGACTCGACGAACTGCGCCAGTGCGTCGCGTTGGTCGGCGGCGCGGTGCCGACCGAAGCGTCGGGCGGTGTGCGGCTCGACACGATCCGCGACATCGGCGCGACCGGGGTGACCTATGTCTCGGTTGGGCGGCTGACGCAGTCGGCGCCAGCGGCGGACATCGGGCTCGACTTTGCGCTGGCCTAGCGCCGCCCTGCTGGCGCTGATACCCGTCGCGGCGCAGGCACAGGCGCCGTCCTGTACGGCGCCCGACCGGGTGCCGGTGCCCCGCCTCGAACAGCCGAAGCGCGGCGAGCCCGCCCGTAGCCCCGCGATCACCGGCTATCTGCTGAGCATGAGCTGGTCGCCACAGCATTGCGCCGACGTCCGCAACCCGAAGGATGCGCGCGACCGCTTCCAGTGTTCGGGGGAGAATGGCCGCTTCGGCTGGGTGCTGCACGGCCTGTGGCCCGAGACCGACAACCCCGGCTATCCGCAATGGTGCCGTCCGGCGAAAATCGTTCCGCAGCCGGTCCTGAAACGGCATATGTGCATGACCCCCTCGGCGCAGTTGCTCCAGCACGAATGGGCAAAGCACGGGACGTGCATGAGCCCGGACCCCGCCGCCTATTTCCGTTCGGCCGCGATCCTGTTCCGCGCGGTGCGCTTTCCCGACATGAAGGCGCTGGCGGGCGGGCCGCAGACCGCAGGCAGCGTCCGGCGCGCCTTCGCCGCGGCCAATCGGGGTGTGACTCCGTCGATGATCGCGGTGTCTGCCGACCGGCAGGGGTGGCTCGACGAAGTGCGCCTCTGTCTGGGGCCGCGCATGAGACCCGCGCGCTGCAAGCCCTTTCAATATGGCGCGAAGGACGGACGGCAGATCCGCGTCCGGGCAAAGCCCGCGCCTTAAATCCCGTACGCCAAAGCGTGCCATGACGGGACGCCGCCGCATTAACGATCTTTTAACCTTATCGACTCGTTAACATGGTCCTAGCTTCGGCTCCATGGACACGGACGATCATATCGATATTCGCGGCCTCGTTCGCGATCATGGTGCCCGGCAGCTGGTGATCGCACGGCTCAATGCCCCGGCGGACTGGCAGGGCGAGCTTCGCGCGGCGCTCGCGGCGCACCGCGAGCCGGTCACGATCTTTTCGAAGAACGACTTCCGCCTGTTTCTTCAGAGTTTCGCGATTTTCTTCACCGCGACGATGATGTTCCTCATCTGACAGCGGTTTTCGGCCGGTAGTTGCCATATCCACCATCGTCACCCCGGACTTGATCCGGGGGCGATGACTTCAACGCCGCGGTGGATCCCGGATCAGGTCCGGGATGACGGGAGAGGGAAACCGCGACCGTTTCCCCAAGGCGGCGCTAGTCGCAGGCGCGGTGCAGCCTGACCGCGAGCCAGGCCGAGACGAGGCACATGGCGGCGCTCATCAGCAGCTGATCGACGGTGCCGACGCCCGCGAAGCCGAGCCCCATCGCGAGCAGCGAGCCCGCGACCATCGCGCCCGAATTGACGATATTGTTCGCGGCGACGGTGCGTGCGGTCTGGTCCTTGGGCACCGTGGTCGTGAGAAAGGCGTAGAGCGGGACGACGAACATGCCGCCGCTGATCGCGATGCCGAGCAGGCTGAAGAGCAGCGGGATGACGCGGTCGTGCGCGAGGAAACCGCGGATGTCATAGAGCGCGCCCGCGGGTTCGGCGCCCCAGTTGCGGCAGACCCAATAGAAGGCGACAACGAAGACCGCCATGACGAGCACGCTCGCGGGGCTGTAGCGGGCCGACACCTCGCCCTTGAGCAGGCGGTTCACCGCGACCGATCCGATCGCGATCCCGATCGAGAAGACGGCGAGAAACAGGCTGGCGACGCTCTTGTCGGCGTGAAGGATATTCTTGGCGAGCGGCGGGAACTGGATGAACAGCACCGCGCCGATCGTCCAGAAGAAGCTGATCGAGAGGATCGCGAGATAGAGGCGCGGGATGTGCATCGTCCCCCGGACAAGCGCGACTGACGAGCGGATGATATGCCAGTCGATCCCGGTTTCCGCGTGCTCGGGCGGCGCCGGCGGCACCTTGCGGCCCGTCCAGTAGCCGATCGCGGCGACGAGAACGACGCCGAGTGCGGCCCATTCGACATCAATCACGCCCGCGAGGATCGTGCCCGCAAGGATCGCGATATAGGTGCCGGCCTCGACCAGCCCGGTGCCCGCGAGCACCTCGTCGCTTTCGAGATGTTGCGGCAGGATCGCATATTTGATCGGGCCGAAGAAGGTCGAATGGATGCCCATCGCGAACAGCGCGAGCATCATCAGCGGGATCGCGATCAGGTGGACGGCAAAACCCATCCAGGCGAGCACCAGCCCCGCGCCGCCGACGAGCATGATCAATATCTCGCAGAATTTGACGATGCGGATGATCCGCGCCTTGTCGCGCGTGTCGGCGAGCTGGCCTGCGAGTGCCGACAGGAGGAAGAAGGGCAGGATGAACAGGCCGGTCGCGACTGCGCTGAACAGGGTTTCCTGTTCTTCGCTGTTGAAAACGCCATAGACGACGAACAGCACCATCGCATTCTTGAACAGATTGTCGTTGAACGCACCGAGCAACTGGGTGACGAAGAGGGGCAGGAACCGGCGTTGATTCAGCAGCGCAAAGGAACCGGTCATTGAAAATCCATCTTGTAGCCCGACATGGCGGCAACACCCCCGAACGGGCAATATGGTTGTCGCCCGGGGGGCTTATCGGTTAGGGCATTCAGGGTCAAAGCCGTTTTTGGGGCCCATTTTGGAACGGACATATCGACAGGGATCATGCTGAGCCTTCCCAATATCCTGACCCTGTCGCGCATCCTTGCGGTGCCCATCCTGCTTTTCCTGCTGTGGCCGGGGGTGCTCGAAGGATCGCACCAGCCGAAGCCGATCGACTATGCGCTCGCTTTCGGCCTTTACTGCCTGATGGGCATTACCGATTATTTTGACGGCTATGTTGCACGCTCGCGCGGGATCGTGTCGCGGCTCGGCGCCTTCCTCGATCCGATCGCCGACAAGATCATGATCGCGGCGGTGATCCTGCTGCTCGTGTTCACGCGCGATATCGCGGGCTATCATGTGATCGCGGCGCTGATGATCCTGCTGCGCGAGATCATCGTGTCGGGGCTGCGCGAGTTCCTCGCGACGCTGCAGGTGTCGATGCCGGTGACGCAGCTCGCCAAGTGGAAGACGACCTTCCAGCTCGTCGCCTTCGGCGCGCTGATCCTCGCGGGCGCCTTGCCCGCGATGGCGTGGATCAAGACCGTCGGGCTCGTCTCGCTGTGGGGTGCCGCGGTGCTGACGCTGGTCACCGGCTGGGATTATCTGCGCGTCGGCCTGAAACATATGGATTGAGCCGATGGCCTTGAATATTGCCTATTTTTCGTGGGTTCGCGAGCGAATGGGGGTCGGCGACGAAACCCTCGATATCCCCAAAAACGTCGGTGATGTCGGGACGCTGGTTGCGTGGCTTGCCGCGCGCGATGAACGCGGCGCGCTGGCCTTTGCCGAGCCTCACCGCATCCGGGCGGCGATCGACGGCGTAATGATCGGGCCCGACGCCCCGCTGTCGGGTGCACGCGAGGTGGCGCTGTTCCCGCCGGTGACCGGCGGATGATTCGCGTCCTGATCCGGTCGTCGGCGATCGACGTCGCGGCCGAACTCGACCTGCACGATGCGGGCGGGCATGGCGCGAGCGCGAGTTTTGTCGGGCGTGTGCGCGGCGATGACGATCTGACCGAACTCTTTCTCGAGCATCACCCCGCGATGACCGAAGCCGGACTCGGCGATCTTGCGCATGCGGCCGCGGACCGCTGGCAACTGGCGGCGCTGACGCTGATCCACCGCGTCGGCGCGATGGTCCCCGGCGAGACCATCGTACTCGTGCTCGCGAGCAGCGCGCATCGCGCGGAGGCGCTTGCGGCGTGCGAATATCTGATCGACCGGCTGAAAACCGACGTCATGCTGTGGAAGCGCGAGACGTTCGCCGACGGGCGGGTGCAATGGGTCGAGCCGCGCGAAGGCGATCATGGCCGTTCGGAGCGGTGGGATTAGGCCGTCAGTGGACCGCCGTTTTGGGGTGGGAAGCGGTCGTTGCCTTCACCCCACTTCGTCATCCCGGGCTTGACCCGGGATCCCGCTTTTGACGCATCCGCAGGCGCCTGATTTCAAGCGGGACCCCGGATCATGTCCGGGGTGACGGGGATGGGTAGGTCAGCCTTCGGCTGATTTCAACGGTTCCCCT
>Ga0209676_1000350_pt1 | contig 87204 bp, 78 predicted proteins | sample AraplaCvi_mLB_r2_FD_184282 | JGI IMG/M metagenome (GOLD analysis project Ga0209676, IMG submission 184282) | Arabidopsis root microbial communities from North Carolina, USA - plate scrape MF_Cvi_mLB_r2 (SPAdes) (version 2) | ecosystem: Host-associated > Plants > Roots > Endosphere | place: USA...
CATCCCGAACTCAGCAGTGAAACGATGCATCGCCGATGGTAGTGTGGGGTTTCCCCATGTGAGAGTAGGTCATCGTCAAGATTAAATTCCGAAACCCCAATTGCGAAAGCAGTTGGGGTTTTGTTTTGCCTGCGAGAAAGTTTTCAGAGCTGCGGCGAACAAAATTGCACAGTTATTTTCGAATCAGAACACTAGAATAGCCCCATCTTTTTCGGAGTCAGAGCCTGTATGTCAGAATCGGTTGACGCCCCCGGGCTGTCAGATTTACCGCTGGAAGACTTGATAGCCTGTCACGAGTGCGACCTGCTGATGCGCAAGCCGACACTTGCCCATGGTGAGAAAGCTCTCTGCCCGCGCTGCGGCTACGAGTTGTATGCGCACCGCCATAATGTGGTGCAGCGCAGCCTTGCCTTGGTGATTGCCGCGTTATTACTTTACGTGCCGGCAAACTTTTTACCCATCATGCAACTCAATATCCTCGGGCAATCGTCACAGGATACGGTGTGGAGTGGCGTGGTCGGTCTGTTCAATACCGACATGCAAGGAGTGTCGATTGTCGTCTTCCTCTGCAGTATGGCGATACCGTTGCTCAAGTTGCTGTGCCAGCTGTTTGTACTACTGACGATTCGCTTCAATGTCGGCCGCGGCTATGGCTTGCTGCTCTATCGTATTTACCACCACCTCAGAGACTGGGGCATGCTCGAGGTCTACCTCATGGGCGTCCTCGTTGCGATCGTGAAGCTGGCAGACATGGCAGCGATCACCGTCGGCCTCGGGCTGGCATGTTTTATTGGCTTGTTGTTGGTGCAAGTCTGGCTGGAGGTGGTGATGTCACCGCATCAGATCTGGCAGGCATTATCAGGAGAGGATGCCCATGCGGGCGATTGATGCGGGCATTCTGGTGTGCACCGAATGCCACGAGCTGAACAGGCAGGACGCTGACGTCGATGAGCAAAACTGCAGCCGTTGCGGCGCTCAGGTTCACGCTCGCCGACCGAACAGCCTGACCCGAACCTGGGCGCTGTTGATCACGGCAGCCATCATCTATATCCCGGCGAATGTCCTGCCGATCATGACGGTCAGTTCTCTGGGCCAAGGTGATCCGAGCACCATCATGTCCGGGGTGATTCAACTGGTGCAGCACGGCATGATTCCGATCGCCGCCGTAGTGTTCATTGCCAGTATTCTGGTGCCGACCTTCAAACTGGTCGGCATCGCGTTGTTGCTGTTTTCCGTGCAGCGCCGGCAGCCATTGTCGGCCCGTCAGCGCATCTGGATGTACCGTTTCATCGAGTTCATCGGCCGTTGGTCGATGCTCGATATTTTTGTGATCGCCATTCTCGTGGCGGTCGTCAACTTCGGCCGGATAGCCAGTGTCGAAGCCAATCTGGGCGCCGTCGCCTTCGCCACTGTGGTGATTCTGACGATGCTCGCCGCAGTAACTTTCGATCCCCGACTGATTTGGGATAACACGGAGTCGGACGACGACCATGACTGATTTGCCTGTAGCGAAAACCCGACCGGCTTCGAACTGGTCGGCTATTTGGGTGCTGCCTCTGATTGCGTTGATCATCGGCGGCTGGCTCGGCTGGCGTGCCTGGTCGGAAACCGGCATCGAGATTCAGGTACGTTTTGAAAGTGGCGAAGGTATCCAGGTCAACAAGACTGAAGTGGTCTACAAAGGCATGCCGGTCGGCAAGGTCAAGACGCTCAAGCTCGACGATGAAGGCAACTCCAAAGGAGTGATCGCTACCATCGAAATGAACAAGGATGTCGAGCAGTACCTGAAAACCAGCACGCGGTTCTGGCTGGTCAAACCGAGCGTGACCCTGGCCGGTATCACCGGGCTGGAAACTTTGGTCTCGGGTAATTACGTGGCGATCAGTCCTGGAGAGGGCGAACCGGTACGCAAGTTCAAGGCGCTCGCCGAAGAGCCGCCACTGTCCGACGCCAAGCCCGGTCTGCACCTGACCATCAAGGCCGATCGCCTCGGCTCTTTGAATCGCGGCAGCCCGGTGTTCTACAAGCAGATCAAGGTCGGCCAGGTGAAAAGCTATGTGCTTTCCGAGGATCAGAGCACCGTTGAACTGAAGGTATTCATCGAGCCGACCTACGCCAAACTGGTGCGCAAACATACACGTTTCTGGAACGCCAGCGGCATCAGCATCGACGCCAACCTGTCCGGCGTGAAAGTGCGCAGCGAATCCCTGGCCAGCATCGTCGCTGGCGGTATCGCCTTCGCGACACCGGAGAATCGCAAGGACAGCCCGCCGACTGACCCGAGTCTGCCATTCCGTCTCTATGAAGACTTCGACGCCGCCGCTGCCGGGATTCGCGTGAAGGTCAAACTCAGCGACTTCGAAGGCCTGCAGGCCGGCCGCACGCCGGTGATGTACAAGGGCATTCAGGTCGGCAACCTGAAAGCGCTGAAGGTCGATCCGGACCTGAACAGCGCGACAGCGGAGCTGACTCTGGATCCGCTGGCTGAGGACTACCTGGTGGAGGGCACGCAGTTCTGGGTGGTCAAACCATCGATTTCCCTGGCCGGCATCACTGGCCTCGAAGCACTTGTGAAAGGTAACTACATCGCCGTGCGTCCGGGCGATAAGGGCGCTGCGCCGAAGCGCGAGTTCGAGGCGCGGCCAAAAGCGCCGCCGCTGGATCTGCGTTCGCCGGGGCTGCACTTGGTACTGTTCACTGATTCGCTGGGCTCGATCGACGTCGGCAGCCCGATTCTGTACAAGCAGGTCAAGGTCGGTTCTGTGCAGAGCTACCAGTTCTCCAGAACCAAAAAGCAACTGGTCATTGGCGTGCACATCGAGAAGGAATACGAAAACCTGGTCAACGCTTCGACCCGTTTCTGGAACGTCAGCGGCATCACCCTCACGGGTGGCTTGACCGGCGGGATTCAGGTGAAGAGTGAATCCCTGCAGACCCTGATGGCTGGCGGTATCGCATTCGAAACGCCGCAAGCCAATGCGCCGTTGAAGAAACGCATCCCGCGCTTCCGTCTGTACGCCGATCACGACGAGGCGAACAAGAAAGGCGCAGTAGTTACCATCAAAGTCGATCGCGCCGACGGTTTGAGCAGCGGTACGCCGGTGCGTTTCAAAGGGCTGGATGTCGGCAAGATTGAAAGCGTCGATCTTACCGATGATATGCAGTCAGTGATCCTCACCGCGCGCATCACCGAGGTGCCGGAGAAGATTGCCCGAGTCGGCAGTCAGTTCTGGGTGGTCAAGCCGGAACTGGGTCTGATCAAGACGCAGAACCTGGAAACACTGGTCACCGGTAAGTACATCGAAGTCCAGCCAGCGGCGAAGAATCTCGGCCCGCAGAAGAACTTCGTTGCCTTGGCCGAGGCGCCGGAAGTCACTAAACAGGAAGCGGGTTTGAGTCTGGTGTTGAGCGCCGCACGTCGCGGTTCGCTGAAGCCTGGCGTGCCAGTCACTTACCGTGAAATCACCGTCGGCAAGGTCACCGGTTATGAGTTGGGCCAGACGGCTGACCGGGTGTTGGTGCACGTCCTGATCGAGCCGAAGTACGCGCCACTGGTGCGCAGCGGCAGCCGCTTCTGGAACACCAGCGGCGTGGGCTTCGATTACGGGTTGTTCAAGGGCGTGACGGTGCGAACCGAGTCGCTGGAGACACTGATTCAGGGCGGCATCGCCTTCGCTACACCGGAGGGCGAGCGCATGGGCAATCCGGCGCGGGCCGAGCAGACGTTCCCGCTGTTCGACAAGTTCGAGGAAGAATGGCTGACCTGGGCGCCGAAGATTCAGCTTGGTAAATAGTGGCGTCTGTTGAGACGTCTTCGCGAGCAGGCTCGCTCCCACAGGGGAAACGCATTCCAACTGTAGGAGCGAGTCTGCTCGCGAAGGGGCCAGGCAAATCAACACAAAATCCAAGGGATAAAAAAGGGCCGCGATCCGATCAGATCGCGGCCCTTTTTATTGCCTTCAGCTAAAGCCGATCAAACCGCATCCAGCTCCGGCTCATCCGCCTGCACATTCAGCGTGGCCTTGACCACATCATGGCGGCGGATGTACTTCCAGTCCGCTTCATCAATGTAGATCCCCGCCGGACCGCTGCCGCCTTCCAGGTCGATCGCGACACTGGCGCAGACCTGCGGCTTCACGCTCGCGAGGATCGGCACGAAGCCCAGTTGCAGGCTGGTTTCCAGCAACGCTGCCTGGTTCTTCTCGTCGATGTCCGCCGCCTCGTCGAGGTAGTACGGCAGACGCACGCGGCCGGCCAGATCGCGATCCATCAAGTGCAGCAACAGATACATGTTGGTCAGCGCCTTGATGGTCATGGTCGTGCCGTTGGAGGCCGCGCCGTCGATGTCGGTGTGGATGACCGGTTGGCCATTGACCTTGGTGATCTCGAAGGCCAGTTCGAACAAATCCTTGAGACCGAGCTGGTTGTGGTTCGCCGCCACCAGCCGCGCCAGGTATTCCTTGGCCTCTTCGTTCTTGTTGTCCTGCTCGGCACTCTGGCTCAGGTCGAACACCGACAGGGTTTCGCCTTCCTCGTATTGGCCGGCGCTATGGATGATCTGGTCGATGTGCTTGAGCGCTTCCTTGTTCGGTGCGAGGACAATACGGAAGCTTTGCAGGTTGGAGACCTGACGCTTGTTGATCTCGCGGTTGAACAGCGCCAGTTGGTGCTCGAGGCTGTCGTAGTCGCTGCGGATGTTGCGCAGGGTGCGGGCGATATCGGTGACCGCCGCGCGCCGCGCCTTGCCCAACGTCAGGGCTTCGTCGGTGCGGTGCGCGTAAGCGTTGATCAGCAGTGACAGACGGCGCTCCATGTCGTCTTCGCTGTCGAACTTGGCCACACCTTTGAGGCGCACCTGCGCGTACAGCGCTTCGATCTGGCCATCGGCACGCAGTAGGCCCTGCCAGCTGTCCTGATAGTCGTTGAGCAGTGGCAGCAGGTTGTCCATCGAGTCATCGACCGGATCCATGAACGGTGTACCGAATGGCAGATCCGCTGGCAGCAACTGACGACGGCGCAAGGCATCGTCGAGCGTGCGTTGCTTGGCTTCCATATCGGCGATCTGCCGGCCGACCAATTGCAGCTTGGCCGACAGTTGCTGGACGCGCTCGGTGAAGGCATCGCTGGAGCGCTTGAGTTCGTCCTGCGCGGCTTCCATCTGCGCCAGTTGCTCGAGCTTGTCGCCTTCTTCGGCGCTCAGCGTCTGGGTGCGACGGAAATCTTCCAGCGCCTTCTGTGCGTCCAGCACCTGCTGGTACAGCGCTTCGGTCTGGGTCTTGCTCGCGGCACGGTCGGCGGCCACGGCTTGCTGGGTTTTCAGTTGCTTGAGCTCTTTTTCCAGACGCTCTTTCTGATCGCGCAACGCGGCGCGGTCGGCCAAAGCCTGCAAGGCCGGCGGCTCGATGTGCGAGATGTCGATGGAGAGGCCCGGCACTTCGAAGCGCTCGCCTTTGAAGCCATCGAGAATCAGCTCGACCGATTTGACCCACTCACCGTTCTCGTCGAGGGTGATGCCGTGTTCCCCCAGCGGCAGGCTGAACAGCGCGCTGTTGAACAGACGCATCAGGCGCTCGACGTCCTGTTGCGAGAACTCCTCGCGCAGGCGGGCGTAGCTGTTGTTGTCGGCGTGATCGAGTTGCTGCTTCACCGACTTCAGGCGTTTTTCCAGATCGCGCAAACGCTCTTCCAGATCTTCGGCACTGAACTGCCGCGACTGCGCCAAGGCACCCGCCAATTCGTCGTGGGCATCCTTGGCGGCGAGCAATTGTTGCTCAAGCACCTTGACGTCATCGACCAGGGCGAAGCGGTTCTTCAGCACCGACAGCTCGCCGAGCCAGCGCTGAATGCCGGAAATTTCACGCTCCAGACGCATCAGTTCCTGGGTGCCGCCGCGCTGATCGTTTTGCAGATCGTCCTGCTCGCGACGGTAATGCTCGGCCTGAATCGTCAGCTCTTCCTTGCGCGCAGTGGCGTAGTCCGACCAAGTGCCGAGCAAGGAGTCGAGCAGCGGCGACAGGCGATGCAGTTTGCCGCGCAGCACGTCACGCTGTTTCACGCCGTTGGCCAAGGCTTCGACCAATGGGCCGGCAGCCACCAGCGAGTTGTAATCCTGCTCCATGCGCCGCACGTCGCGGAAGGCTTCTTCGCACGCGGCGATGTAGTCGACGCTGCCCGAACGCAGGCTGTGCTCGAAGGCATCGAGGAACAGTTGCTTGAGCTTGGCCGCGGTAATCTCGCGCATGTGCAGCAGGTTGATGAACAACGCGCGGAAGGTCTTCAGGCTCTGCTCGCTGGTGGAGCGCAGCGGGATCAGCGTCAGGTCGAGCGGGATCGATGTGTGACCGCCCACCAGCAAGCGCCGCAACTCGTCGGGCTTGAGTTCGTAAGCTTTCAGGCCTTCTTTTTCGAGATTGCTGAACAGTTCTTTCTGGCGCAGACAGGTGTCGTTTTTCTGGTAGTGGGCCAGATCGAGCTTGCCGGCATAAGCGAAGAATTGGTGACCGAAACCACCGCCAGGGCCGCGACCGACCACACCGATCACGTGCGGGCCGTGGGGCAGGTTGACTTCGACGAGGATGTAACTGGTATCGGAAGCGAAGTAGAAGCGCCGCGATTGTTCCAGGCTGTACTTGCCGAAACTCATGTCCGACATACGCGCCAGAATCGGGAACTGCAAAGCGTTGATCGACGCCGACTTACCGAGGTTGTTCGCGCCGTAGACCGACAGCGGTTCTTCCAGCGGGAACAGGCCGAGGCTGTAACCGGCGGTGTTCAAAAGGGCAAAGCGGCGGATGCCGTAGCGTTCCTGGCTCATGCGTCGGACTCCTGTTCTTCGGCAATGGCGCGGGCCAGTGCATCTTCTTCGCTTTCTTCTTCAAACTCGCTGAGATCGAGTGGATCGTCGGTTTCGAGGAATTTCGCTTCGGCTTCTTCGTCGATCAGCACCGGTGCCGGCAGCGGCAATACGCTGTGCACGCTGGCGGCCAGATCGCGGTCCTGTTGCACCGACAGGCACACATCAAGGAAGCGATGCATCGGCGGCAGGAAGCGGTAGACACCGTTTTCTTCGCCGGCGAAACCGAGCTGGGTCATGCGGCGCATGATTTTTTCTTCGAGTTCTTCGACGGTCTGCACTTCGGCCTGAATGAACAGGTCGCGGTATTTATCCAGCAACGACGGCAACTCTTCGCGGCCGAGGCTGCCGCCATCGAGCACGGCGATCGGGTCGCGGCCCTGATCGGCCAGGTGCTCGACGAGGATGAAGGTGAACAGCGCCAGACGCTGGGCGGTCTTGTTCACTGCCGCGGCGGCCATGTCCGGCACGAAGTAGTAGAAACCACGGGTGTCGCAGACCAGTTCAAAGCCCAGCGCCTTGAACAGCGTGCGGTACTGGTCCTGGAAATTCGACAGCTGTGCGTACAGCTCGGGATCGCGGCGGCTGACGTGGTAACCCTTGAACAACTCGCGGAAGATCGGCGCCAGTTGCGACAGTTCGGATAGATCAAGATGCATGGGGGATGCTCGCAGAATCCTCGGCGGCGTTATCGCTGGCCGAGAGCAGGGCGAAGGAGCGCAGGCTGACCTGGTGCTCGTGAGTGTGGTATTCGCGACGTTCCAGACGCTCGCGGTTGAAGCGTTTTTCCCGCGACAGGCGCGAGAACCAGTAAAGCAATTCGTCGGTGGCGCCGTCCGGTTCCTGCTCCAGCAGCCAGGTCATCAGGTCTGGCATCGGCAATGACTCTTCGCAACGATCGACCATCTCGCGCACGGTGCGTGGTGCACGTGGAGCGTCGCCAGCCTTCTGGGTTTTGTGCGCCTTGGGGAAGCGCGCCGGTTTCGGCTCGAAACGCGCCAGCGCGTAGACGTAGGCTTCGACCTGACTGGCGCTGCCGAGGAAGGTGCTTTGCGGGCGGGTGAACAGTGGCATCGCTGCCTGCGGCACGGCGTCGATGCCTTTGCGGCGAATTGCCGCCAGTGCCAATGCGGCGCCGCGGGTCACGGCGTTATGCCGACGAGCTTCTTCACGCAACGGCAGCAGCAGTTCGCGGGCATGACGCAGGGTCAACTGCGCGCTGGTCTGCATTTCGAGGATGCGTGCGTGGGTGCGCAGGAGCATGTCGTCATCGACCAGATGGCCGAGGCGCTGCTGTTCGCTGAGCATCTTCAGCAGGACGGTTTCGACCTTGCGCACGCCTTGTTCGAAGGCGCCGTCGGCGTTGACCAGATCGATCATCGGCTCGACGTATTCGTCCCACGTCGCCAGTACTTCGGCGTAACGCTGGCGCAGCGGAATCTGCCGGTCGCTGGTCTTCGCGCGTTCGGCCACGGCCACCAGCGCCTGCTCATCGTTGTCGAGTTTCTTCAGTACGTCGCGCACGCGCATGTCGAGCAAGCGCAACTGGCGGGCCAGGTCGTTGCCGTCTCGAACGTCGAACGCATCCTGGATGTAACCGGCCAGGCGCTCGAGATGCCGCAGGTAGGCTTCGATTTCCAGGCACAGGCCGAGGCGGTGTTCCCGGCGCAGGTAGGCGAGGAAGTCGTGGATCTGCGCGTTGAGCTCGAAACGGTTCGGGCTTTTCGCCACCGGAACGAGAATATCGAGGCGAATCCACACGTCGAGCAGGCTGGTGATGTCCTGCGGCGTGCTGTCGAGTTGTTGGGCGGCCAGTTGCGTGCGCAGTTCGTTGAGGCTCAGGGTGCCTTGGTCGAAGTGCTCGCACAGTGGCTCCAGAAGTGCCCAGTGTTCAGCGAGGGCGCGCAAGACGCGCTTGGGTTCGATCATCGGAATGGCCGGCTGGTTGGCGATTAAAAGCGGCGATTGTACTGCATCGCAGGCGTGGCGATTCACTCTCGGGACGGGCTGTCGCATTCTTTGGCCAACACGTAGCGGCCCGGCGCAGCGCAGGCTGTCGATCAACAGCAAGCGATCTTGTGCGAAGGGCGGTAGAATCAGCGCACTTTTCGTTATCCACAAGTGGCCGACCTTTGCTTATCGAGTCCCGCCGCCGCGCCTATCTGAACGCCATGCAGGTGGTCAACTGGTTGCCGCGCACCGAACTGCCTTTCGCCGCACCGTCGCGGCCCGAGCTGCTGGAGATGCCCGAGCCTGAGGTCGAGGTGCCGGTTGCGCCGGTGCCTCAGGCCGAAGCACCGGCGCAGCCTGCCGCGCGCCCGGCCGAGCGGCCGAAAATCGAAGTGCCGCGTCCGTCGCTGGCGAGCACCCGCAACGGCGCCAAACCGGTGGAAGAAGTCGACGAGACGCCGGTGGTGGTCAAGCCTGCGCCCGTGCCTCCGCCGCGTTTCGCCCTGCAACTGCTGCGTGCCGGACGGTGCCTGCTGCTGGTCGAGTTACCCACAGGCGAAGCGTTTCAAAGTCGCGATCCAGCCTACCTGCTGCTCAAGGACATGCTGCGCGCCGCCGGTCTGCCGGATGCGCCGCAGATCGTCGGCGAGCCGGTGCGCTGGCCGTGGCTCAATCGCGGCACGCTGGATCAGGGCCCGGAAGCGGCGCGCGACTTCGTGCAGGGTTTCCTCTCGGTCCAGATGGAAGCAGCACCCTGCGCCTGTTTATGGCTGATCGGTTTGCCGGCGGTGAAGTTTGCCGGGGAGGCGGACGCCGAAGCGTTCAATAGTGAACTGCAGATCGAAGGCCTGGGCCTGGCCTGGGCAATTCCCGGTCTGGAACTGTTAATGGAAGAGCCACAGCGCAAGGCTGCTGTGTGGCAAGCCATGCGTCGGCTGATGGCGCGCTGGAAACAATCCGATGAGTGAGGCTGTAACCTTTCGCCCGATGACCGAGGCGGACCTGGACGCTGTGCTGAAGATCGAATACGCCGCGTACAGCCATCCGTGGACCCGGGGGATCTTTCTCGATGGCCTGGGCAAATACCAGATCTGGCTGATGTTCGAAGGTCAGCAGCAAGTCGGCCATGGCGTGGTGCAGATCATTCTTGATGAGGCGCATCTGCTCAATATCACGGTCAAACCGGAAAATCAGGGGCGTGGGTTGGGGTTGACGCTGCTTGAGCACCTGATGTCGATTGCCTACAAGGCTCAGGCTCGGGAATGTTTTCTGGAAGTGCGCGACAGTAATACGGCCGCTTTCAAATTGTACGAGCGTTATGGGTTCAACGAGATTGGCCGGCGTCGCGATTATTATCCGGCGGTGGGTGGGCGTGAGGATGCGGTGGTAATGGCCTGTACCTTGGTGGATTAGGCCTGTAGGAGCTGCCGAAGGCTGCGATCTTTTGATCCTGTTTTTGTAAGATCCAAAGCAATATCAAAAGATCGCAGCCTTCGGCAGCTCCTACAGGGGGCAAATTTCAAGTCAGCGGATCAGCGCTTGCCATTCAGCGGATCCAGATCCGCCAGTTCCGCTTCATCCAGCCCGTCACCGCCGCCGATGTCGTTTTCACCGACCTCGCTCAAATCCCAATCCGCCGGATTGCCCTCGCCGAGTTCATCGGCATCGCGCGCGCCGTCCTCGCGAATCAACGTCTCAGGGCTCAGGTCATCGTCAGTCGGCTGGTGATCATCCACCGAAGCTCCGGTCATGCCCGCCTGGCGCACCCGCTCAGCCGGCATCAGCTGTTCACGTTCACGCTCGGGCAGCTCATCACCGATCTTCGCGCTGGGCTCTTCATCGTCGAAATCCAGCTCGTGCACCGAACCCATGCGGTCTTCGTTATCATCGATGGGTTCCGGTTGCACCGCATCATAAGGGCGTCGTGAATCAGTCATGGCAATTCCTCATACTGTGGGCCTTACTGAGTGGACTCACCGGGCGCGCGAGAATTCCAACGGAAACACTTTGCGCTGGCGGCGTGACTTCGACGGGTGGTCGTCTATCAAACCTGCGCATCTTTCTTGAGGCCTTATCCATGCACGATCTACAAGACCTGATTGATAACAACGAGCGTTGGGCTGACGCGATCACCAAGGAAGACCCGGATTTCTTCGCCAAACTGGCGCGTCAGCAGACTCCTGAATATCTATGGATCGGCTGTTCCGACGCACGCGTACCGGCCAACGAAATCGTCGGCATGCTCCCGGGTGATCTGTTCGTGCACCGCAACGTCGCCAACGTTGTCCTTCACACCGACCTCAACTGCCTGTCGGTGATCCAGTACGCAGTCGACGTGCTCAAGGTCAAACACATCCTCGTCACCGGCCACTATGGCTGCGGCGGCGTGCGCGCATCGATGCAGGACCGTCAGTTCGGCCTGATCGACGGCTGGCTGCGTTCGATCCGTGATCTGTACTACGAGAAACGTGAGGAACTGGCCAAGCTGGCGACCGAAGAAGAGCAGGTTGACCGGATGTGCGAACTCAACGTGATCCAGCAAGTGGCCAACGTCGCGCACACCAGCATCATCCAGAACGCCTGGCACCGCGGGCAGCCGCTGTCGATCCACGGCTGCATCTACGGCATCAAGGACGGCCGCTGGAAAAGTCTGAACACCACCATCAGTGGTTTCGAGCAACTGCCGCCGCAATACCGCTTGCGTCCGGTCGGCGCGCCGTAACCGCGGCGCTCAGCCCCGGCCTGCATGACGCCAGCGCTGTAAAAAGCGCTGGCCTTCAGGCGTGGGTGGTTCGTCGTAACCGGTGATCCAGCCACGGCAGCGCGGCGAGCCGCAATCGCAGGCGAACTGGCGCAGCAACTTGTCTTCGGTCGATGCGTAATCAATGCTCAGGCGCTCGCCGCTGTGGATATCTTTCAAGGCCCACAGCCACAACTCACTCATGTCGAGAAATACATTCGGGTCGCAGGCGTGTTCCAGCACTCCGCAGAACCGTGGGTCGTAAACGTGGATGCCGGATTGCAGCTGACGGGTCTGTCGACTGCGGTAGGGCAGTAACTGCCCGGAAACCCGGCACATTCGGCTGATGCGCAGAAACTCGCGGCGCGCGACCACCGCCGTGGCCATGCCCTGTTCGTCGCGGATGATCTGAAAGTCGTCGCAGGATGGAAAGCCCAGCCGCACGGGGAGTCCGGCGAAGGGATAGATGCCTTCGGTATCGCGGGGCGGGTGCCGGCCCATGGCTTGATTGTTCATAACGATCCTTGTTGGTGGGGAGTGCCTCCGGGTTGTGCCCATGCCTCGCCTGGCGATGCATGATTGGATCCAAGCGTCGCGCAATTGCCACATCCGGTCTACTGTCAAACCTGACAGGCGTGATCGACGTTATCCCGCGTCAGCATTGGCTGACGCGGGGTCGCTCCAGCCAGGATTACAGAGCCGGTGCGGGCACGGCGGCCGCGGGCAGGGGCGCTTTCAACTGCTGCAGTTGTGTCTTGACCGGTGGCGTGGCGCACTTGGCAGCGGCTTCTTCGGCGTTGAGATCGCGGATCGATGTGTAGAACAACTCGCAGGTTTTGACCTTCTGCGTCACCTGCCACGTTTGCGTGCAACTGCTCAGCGTGGCCTGCGCATCGCTGCCCGGTTTGCTGCCCATGCCGGCCTGCCAGCAGGCGGCGCTCAAATCCTGGCCCATGACTTTCAGGCCTGCCGCGTCAGCCTTGGCCTGGGCATCGTCGCCGGTATAGCTCTTCGAATCGGCGGCGTACCAGATGTAGCTCGGATGGTTGGAACCGAGCACCGGCACTTTCACCCCTTCGCTCGGACTGATGGTCGCCAGCCCGAGCACGCCCACCGTCGGGCCGTATTGCTCCTTGATCCAGTTACGCACCGGCGCACCAAACGCAACCATTGGCAGCGTCGTGCCGCTGGCGGTCTGGCTGAACTGCTTGACCAGCGTGGTCTGGTAATCCTTGAAGTAGTCGTAGACGTCCTCCAGATCACCGCCGGCATTGGACGGCGCGGCGATCGGGGCGATGTCGATGATGGTCTGGTAAGCCGGCGTCTGCTCGGCGGGAATGCCGTTATCGGTCAGCAAGGTTGCCCAGCGATCGGTGGTATTGGAGCGCAGGTAATCCTGCGCCTGCGTCAGCGAGTAATCCGGCGGAAAGTGCAGCAGCTCGACGCTTTTACGATTTTCCAGGGCCATGCCCAGCGGCAGGAACAGATACCAGCTATAGGCCCATTTGCCATCGGCATTCAGCTTGCTGGCGCCGGTAAAGGCCAGATCCCCGGCGTCGAGCAACGCTGACAGTGGCTTGTCGTAGCCATCGGGCACGCCGCTGATCTCGGCGTAAAGCTGATCGTTGTCGGTTTTCACCAGCACCTTGGCATCGGCGTAGCCATCGCGCTGCACGCTCTGGCTCAGGTAGTGAGCGACGGTCTGCTCCAGCGTCCAGTTACGGAAGCAGATCACGCTGCAATTGTTGGGGTAAGCGAAGAGGCGCGTGACGCGCTCGGTGCTGCCCAGTTTCACGTCGACATCGGCATGGGCGGCGGCGCTTAGCGTGAGCGCGGTGAGGGTAAGTCCTGCTAGTTTGAGCATGCTCAGATCCTTTTCAGCGTGGGTTCCCCACGATTTGGGGGCGCTTCATAGTGGATCAGTGGTGTTTGACAGAAAAGCGGTTGAGTGTGGATTTCATGATTGCCACGCCAGACCTGTGCAAGCGAGCGCTCGCTCCCACAGGCCTGGCTCGTTTGTGCTACGGCATCACCGGAGGCGTATACGCCAATGTCGTCCCCAGCGCCCACAGCAACAGCAGCACCAGCGGCGTGTGCACCAGCAGTTGCACGAACGAGAAGCCGATCAGATCCCGCGCCTTCAGCCCCAGTACGCCCAGCAGCGGCAGCATGTAGAACGGGTTGATCAGGTTCGGCAACGCTTCCGCCGCGTTGTAGATCTGCACCGCCCAGCCGAGGTGGTATTGCAGGTCGTTGGCGACTTGCATCACGTAGGGGGCTTCGATGATCCACTTGCCGCCGCCGGACGGGATGAAGAACCCGAGAATCGCCGAATACACCCCCATCAGCAGCGCATAGGTGTCGTGAGAGGCGATGCTGACGAAGAAGGTGGAAATGTGGTGCGCGAGGGTTTGCGCATCGGCGCCTTTGACCGTGGTCATCAGCGCGGCGATCGAGCCGTACAGCGGGAACTGGATCAACACGCCAGTGGTGGTCGGCACCGCACGGGCCACCGCATCGAGGAAGCTGCGCGGGCGCCAGTGCAACAGCGCGCCGAGCATGATGAACAGAAAGTTGTAAGTGTTCAGGCCGGAAATCGCGGTAATCGCCGGTTTGGTCGAGAACTCGTGGAACAGCCAACCCGCGGCCAGCAGCACCAGCACGATGATCAGCAACGGGCTGTGTTCCAGCCATTCGCCGGGGCGAGTGCGCGGTTGCAGCGGTGGCAGGTTGAAGGCCGGATCGATGCCACAGGCCTCGGCGTCGCGTGCCGAGTTCGGCCCGGGCGCGGTGGCGTAGGCGATGATGATCGAGATCACGATCAGCGCCAGCAGCATGACGCCGGACTGCCAGAGGAAAATGGTTTCGGTGAACGGGATCACGCCGGTGATCGACAGGATCGACGGCGGCAGGCTGCCGGGGTTGGCCTGCAGCTGTGCGGCCGAGGATGACAAGCCCAGCGCCCACACTGCGCCCAGACCTAGATACGCAGCGGCACCGGCGGCGCGGTAATCCATCTTCAGATCGGTGCGACGGGCGAGGGCGCGCACCAGCAATCCGCCGAACACCAGCGACAGACCCCAGTTGAGCAAGGATGCAACCATCGAGATCAATGCCACCCAAGCCACGGCGGAACGGCCGTTCTTCGGGATGCGGGCGAGTTTGTCGATCAGTCTGACCGCAGGGGGTGAGCTGGCGACGACATAGCCGCCGATCACCACGAAGGCCATCTGCATGGTGAACGGGATCAGGCTCCAGAAACCGTCACCGAAGGCCATCGCCGCAGCGGTGGGTTTGGCGCCCATGGCCAGGGTGGCCAGGGCGACGATGATCACGGCCAGCGCGGCGAATACCCAGGAATCGGGAAACCAGCGTTCGGCAAAACTGGAACAGCGCAGGGCAAAGCGCGCGGAGCGGCTATCTTCGATATCAACGGCCACGGGATGTACCTCGGATTTTTATGGTTATTTTTGGTCTTCTGGCGAAATACAGATCCCTGTGTAGGAGTGAGCCTGCTCGCGATAGCGTCGTCACATTCAACACATCGGGTGACTGAACCGGCGCTATCGCGAGCAGGCTCACTCCTACAGGGGGTCGCATTCGCCCGGCAGACAGGCCCTAACAGTAAATCAAGCGCAGCGCTTTTGTTGAGCAGGTTTTCGCAAACCGAGACTATGGTCTGACGGGTTGTCGATCCGCGCGTTTGCGTAGACCATGGGCGCCTTGGTTTTTGCCGATGCCTGAGTTCTTTGTCATGACTGCCCACTCCCCAGCCCGACCGGCGCCATTCAGCCGTTCCGACTACAAGACCCTCGGCCTTGCGGCGCTCGGCGGGGCGCTGGAAATCTACGATTTCATCATTTTCGTGTTCTTCGCGCTGACCCTGAGTCAGCTGTTCTTCCCGCCGGAAATGCCCGAGTGGCTGAGGTTGCTGCAGAGCTTCGGCATCTTCGTTACCGGTTATCTGGCGCGGCCGCTGGGCGGGATTCTGATGGCGCATTTCGCCGACCGCCTGGGCCGTAAAAAAGTCTTCAGCCTGAGCATTCTGATGATGGCGCTGCCGTGCCTGTTGATCGGAATGATGCCGACCTACGCACAGATCGGCTATTTCGCACCCTTGCTGTTGCTGGCGCTGCGCATTCTGCAAGGCGCGGCCGTGGGCGGCGAAGTGCCGAGTGCCTGGGTGTTCGTCGCCGAGCACGCGCCTATCGGGCATCGCGGTTACGCCCTCGGATTTTTGCAGGCTGGCCTGACCTTCGGTTACCTGATCGGCGCACTGACCGCGACCTTCCTCGCGCAAGTCTTTACCTCCGCTGAAATTCTCGATTACGCCTGGCGCTACCCGTTTCTGCTCGGTGGCGTGTTCGGCGTGGTGGGCGTTTATCTGCGTCGCTGGCTCAGCGAAACCCCGGTGTTCATGGCCATGGAAGCGCAACGCGAGGCGCGGGTCGAGCTGCCGCTGCGCACGGTCTTGCGTGAGCATAGGCTGGCCATGCTGCCTGCCATGTTGCTCACCTGTGTGTTGACCTCGGCAGTGGTGGTGTTCGTCGTCATCACCCCGACCATGATGCAGAAAACCTTTGGCATGACCGCCAGCCACACCTTCGGCCTCAGTGCCTTGGGCATCGTTTTTCTCAATATCGGCTGCGTGATCGCCGGGCTGCTGGTCGACCGCATTGGCGCCTGGCGTACGGTCATGCTCTACAGCTTGTTGCTGCCATTGGGCATTGGCGTGTTGTATGGCTGTCTGAACACGGGCGGGCACTGGATTGGCATTGCCTATGCGGTCGCAGGTCTGGCTTGTGGGGTAGTGGGTGCGGTGCCTTCGGTAATGGTCGGGTTGTTCCCGGCGCGTATTCGCGTGTCGGGCATTTCCTTCACCTACAACATTGCCTACGCGGCGTGGGCAAGTATCACACCGCTGTTGCTGATTGGTCTGATGCCGTGGAGCCCATGGATCTGCGTGATGTTCTGTGCAGTGATGGGCGCGGTGGGGATTTTAACGGCGGCGTATTTCGCTGCGCGCATGCCGCGCACGGGGCCATGTCAGGTTGCGGGCGCTGCCTGAGCCGCAAGCGCCGGACTATTTTCGACTGACGGGTCTTGAGCCCGCTTCAGAAAAACTCCGCCAGGCCGATGGCTAGGTTGTATCCGCTTACTACCTGCCATCGGTGCTTTCCCATGTTCAATACTCGCTTGAAGCAAGAGCTGGCCGCTCTCCGTGAAGAACTCTCCAGCCTTGTACAAGTGAAGGAAAGCCTGGAAAGCGAAATGCTCGCGCTGACCCTTGAGCCCGATGGGCGGATTCGTTCGGTCAACCAGAACTTCCTCAATGAAATGTTCTACAAGAGCCAGGATTTGATCGGCCGGGCGATCGAAGACATCGTGCCGGCCCACGTCAAAACCGACGAATTCCACCAGCGCTTTAAAAATTCGATGAGCCGCGGCGAGCATTTCGCCGGCGCCGTGCGCCTGTTGCGCGGCAATGGTGGCGAGGCGTGGCTGCGTTCGATCGTGCAACCGGTACGCGCCTCCGATGGCCGGATCAGACACATCTCCTTCTACGCCAGCGACCTTACCCGCACCATCGAAGCCTCACGCGAGCATGAAAACCTGATCGGCGCGCTGGTGCGTTCCACTGCCGTGATCGAGTTCGACCTCAGCGGCAATGTGCTCAGCGCCAATGATCGTTTTCTAAACGGCATGGGTTACAGCCTGGCGCAGATCAAAGGCAAACATCACCGCACGTTCTGCGCCCCGGAAGAGTACAACAGCGCCGAATACCAGAATTTCTGGCGGCGCCTGAACAGCGGTGAGTTCGTCGCAGGCCGCTTCAAGCGGATCGACAGCCATGGTCGTACGGTGTGGCTTGAGGCGTCCTACAACCCGGTGGTCGATGCCAACGACAAACTGTACAAAGTGGTGAAGTTCGCCACGGTGATCACCGATCAGGTCAACCGCGAGCAAGCGGTTGCCGACGCAGCGAGCATCGCTTACAGCACTTCGCAACAAACCGATAGCACCGCGCAACGCGGCACCACGGTGGTCACCGAAGCGGTGAACGTGATGCGTGACCTGTCACGCCACATGCAAGCGGCCGGCGAAGGGATCGAGGCGCTGAACGAGCAGTCGCTGGTGATCGGCACCATCGTCAAAACCATCAGCGGCATTGCCGAACAGACCAACCTGCTGGCGCTCAACGCCGCGATCGAAGCCGCCCGTGCCGGCGAACAGGGCCGCGGATTTGCCGTGGTCGCGGACGAAGTCCGGCAACTGGCCTCGCGCACCAGCCAGGCGACCGATGAAATCGTCGGCGTGGTGCGGCAGAACCAGGAAATGGCCCGCAGCGCGGTGGCATTGATGACCGACGGCAAGCTTCAGGCTGAACAAGGCCTGGCACTGGCAGCGGAGGCGGGCACGGTGATCGTTGAGATTCAGGACGGTGCGCAGAAAGTGGTGGATGCGGTGGGGCAGTTTGCCAATCAGCTCTCCCACTGATCGACACTGATTCACTGTGGGAGCGAGCCTGCTCGCGAAGGCGATTCAACATTTAACGTTAATGTTGGCTGACACACCGCTTTCGCGAGCAGGCTCGCTCCCACAGGTCTGTGTTTCTCCAATGGCAGCGCTACAATCGGCTCCTTTTCCCCCGGAGCAGATCCCATGAGCGACTCCCACCGCCGTCCGGTACCCCTGAACAAAGCCTATCGCCTGCTCAATCACGGGCCGACCGTTCTCGTCAGTGCCGCTCACGACGGGCAACGCAATATCATGGCCGCCGCTTGGGCCATGCCGCTGGATTTCGAACCGCCGAAAGTCGCCGTCGTCCTCGACAAATCCACCTGGACACGCCAGTTGCTCGAAGCCTCCGGCACCTTTGTGCTGAACGTGCCGTGCGTCAATCAGGCCGATATCGTGCAAACCGTCGGCAACACGTCCGGCCTGGAAATCAACCGAGACCAAGGACGAGATAAATTTCAGGCGTATGGCCTGCACACCTTCGCCGGCGAACACATTGAAGCGCCGTTGCTGGAAGGCTGTGTCGCCTGGCTCGAATGCCGCCTGCTGCCGGAGCCGCGCAATCACGAGCAATACGACCTGTTCCTCGCCGAAGTCATCGCCGCCCAGGCCGACGAGCGTGTGTTCAGCGACGGCCGCTGGCATTTCGAGGGGCAGGATGGATTGCGCACGCTGCACCATGTGGCGGGCGGGCATTTCCTGAAGATTGGTGACGGAGTGGACGGCAAGACGCTTGCGGTTTAACGGGTGTTGATGGAAAACCGTCAGCGGATGTAGCAAGGTAGACGTCTCATTTCACCTGACAGGCGCAACGCTCATGGACGTTTCTGTTGCCGGTTATCTGGCCCCTTTGCTGTCGCTTACGCTGTTGTGGACAGTGGCGGTGGTCACGCCCGGACCGAATTTCTTCAACATCGCGCAACTCGCGGCCAGTCACTCGCGCCGACATGGCGTGGTGGCTGCGCTGGGCGTGGCCACCGGCACGGTGTTGTGGGGCCTTGCCGGCGGCTTGGGAATCAAGACGCTGTTCAGCGCCGCGCCGACCCTCTATCTGGGCTTCAAGATTGCCGGCGGTTGCTACCTGATTTATCTGGGAGTGAAGCAATTCAAGCGCAGGCCTGCGATTGCCCCGGGTACGCCGGCTGCGCCCCGGCAGACTTATTTCGGCGTCTACGCTCGCGGTTTCCTCGGCAACATGACCAACCCGAAATCGGCACTGTTCGTCGCCACCATCTTCGCCACCGCCATGCCGGCCCACGTACCGCCGCTCCTGCTGGCGCTGGCCGTGATGACCATGGCCACGCTGTCGTTCAGTTGGTATTGCAGCGTCGCCCTGTTCTTCGCCAGCCGTCGGGTTGCCGGTGTCTACGAGCGGTCACGCCAGTGGCTGGATCGGTTGGCAGGTGGGTGCTATTTGCTGTTTGGGGTGCATTTGGTGGCGAATCGCTGATCGATAAGACAGTAGCCGTGAGGAGAAAAAACTTACCTCCCGGTAAGCCTTTTCTCCCCACTTCGTAATACTCAATCCCCCAACGCTTCTCCCTCACGCCGAGGATCGGCTCCCCCCGTCAACGTCGCTTTGCCCTGCGCATCCTTCACCCGCACGATCGCCTGGGTGCCGCTGGTCATGTCGATTTCGCTGACCGCGTGGCCCTTGTCCTTGAGTGCCTGAATCAGCGCCGGGCTGAACTGTCCCTGTTCCAGTTCGGTCGGGCCGTTGCGGCTGCCGAAGTTGGGCAGGTTGATCGCACTTTGCGCGTCGAGATTCCAGTCGAGCAGGCCGATAGTGGTTTTGGCGACGTATTCGATGATTTGCGAACCGCCGGGCGAGCCGACTGTGGCGACGAATTCGCCAGTGTTGCGATCAAAGATCAATGTCGGCGCCATCGACGAGCGTGGGCGTTTGCCCGGTTCGACGCGGTTGGCGACTTTCTGCCCGTTCTCTTCGGGGATGAACGAGAAGTCGGTCATCTGGTTGTTCAGCAGAAAACCCTGAACCATCAGGTGCGAGCCGAACGCGGCTTCGATGGTGGTGGTCATCGACACGGCGCCGCCGAGGTCATCCACCGCCACCACTTGCGAGGTGGAGATGCGTAACGGCGAGCGGTCCGGTGCGTAGGCCACCTGCACGCCCGGCGGTGTGCCCGGTCTGGCGCTGCCCATGCTGCGCTCGCCGATCAGGCTGGCGCGGCTGGCCAGGTAGGCAGGATCGAGCAGACCTTTGACCGGCACCGGGACGAAGTCGGTGTCGGCCACGTATTGCGCGCGATCGGCATAGGCCAGACGTTCAGCCTCGGCGATCAGGTGCACCGCTTGCGGCGCCGGTTCCATGCCGGCCGGCCTATTGGTGTTCACTGGTTTGAGTGGAGTCAGCGACAGGCGTGGGTCGCGAGTCTCCAGCGCCTGCAACGTGCCGAGAATCTGTGCCACGGCAATCCCGCCCGACGACGGTGGCGGCATGCCGCAGACCTGCCAACGCTTGTAGTCGGTACACAGCGGCGCGCGCTCCTTGGCCTGATAACGCTGCAAATCGTTCAGCGACAGGCTGCCGGGGTTGGCGTGCTGTTGAACCCTGGCGACGATCTCTTCGGCGATCGGACCTTTGTACAGCGCATCGGCACCTTCGCTGGCGATGCGCTTGAACACGGCGGCCAACTTCGGGTTCTGCAGGCGCGTGCCGACAGCTTTGACGCTGCCATCGTCATTGAGAAAGTACGCGGCCATGTCTGGCGACTGGCGTATTAGTGGGTCGGCGGTCAGCAGCGAATGCAGGCGCGGGGAAATCGCAAAGCCTTGCTCGGCCAGTTCGATCGCCGGCTCAAACAGCTTCGGCCACGGCAGGCGACCGTGCTTTCGATGCGCCAGCTCCAGCGCGCGCAACACCCCCGGCGTACCGACCGAGCGCCCGCCGATCTGCGCTTGCGTAAAAGCCATCGGTTTTCCATCAGCATTCAAGAACAGATTCTCGGTCGCCCCGGCCGGCGCGGTTTCGCGGCCGTCATAGGTACGCACCTGCTTGCCATCCCACAACACAATCATCGCCCCGCCACCGATCCCGGAAGACTGCGGCTCAACCAGCGTCAACACCGCCTGCATCGCAATCGCCGCATCAATCGCCGAACCACCCTGACGCAACATTTCCCGCCCGGCTTCAGCCGCCAGCGGATTGGCAGCAGCGGCCATGTGTTTATTGGCATGACGGGTTTGCAGATCAGTGCGATAGCCGGAAGCGGCTTCCGGTGCCAGCGGCAAGGAAGAAGAGGGCGGGGCATTGCATGCGGTGAGGGTCAGGGCGCTGACAAGCAGTGTCAGGGCTGGCAGGCGAAAGCGGCTCAAGGGCTGGGCTGGAAACACGCGGGCTCTCCGTCCGTGGGGGTAAAAGTCTAGGGGACTTTATCTAGCGGGCCGGCGGTGTGCAAACCGGGTGGGGATTACTGCCCCCCCGCTCAGCGGCGGCGCCAATCGATTGGCCGAAAACGATGCCCTTGTGGGAGCGAGCCTGCTCGCGAAAGCGATCCCCGCGGAGTTTTTCTGTTGGGATGCGCGCCATTGATCCGCTGAGGTAAGCGGTAGTTTACGAGTGAAGCAAAGCGCAACTTTTCTCAAGGCATAAAAAAACGGCCTACCTTTCGGTAAGCCGTTTTTAGTACTTGGTGGTACACAGGCAATTGAACTGGAAGCATAACCTACTGTATTTAATGGATATTCCTACATCGTGATATACAAGGGATACACCAAGGGATACACGGCGCCGTCTGCTGGGCTGTTTTTGGTCTGTTCGGCCTCGTCTAAAATTCATCATCGAAGCTGCTCACCTGTAGCCGACGAACGGTAATCCCGCTTCTATCCTACGCCACTGAGGCGCTACCCCGGGACGGGGGAGTGACCACGGTTACATGCCATCCCATTTAGGTAGGGCAGGTGCTGATAACTTCCCGGCGCCTCTCACAGCCGCATTTCTCTGATGACCCTCCGAGGGTCTGCGCCTTGCCTTAGTGATCGTCGCGCGTCCTTGGTCAGTTGGTCGAGCGCCTGCTCCTCGAATGTAGCCGCCATAGCGCTGGCCTTCCTGATGATCAGAAGCGCAAGCTCAGGCGGGAAGGTAATTGTCTCGGGCTTTGGTAGATAGTCGCGGTCGATAACTGACATTTCGCCACTCGATGGTATAGATTTCTAAGAGGCGGATTCTTGATCCGATAGCTGGTGATCGTTTCGGTAGTTGGCGGTAGCGGCAAGGTCTACTTCCGTAGGTCTATTTCGAGGCTATTTGCCGACCCCATATCCATAATAGGCTCGCGCTCATTTAGCCGAGATTAGGACACCGGTGACGCAGCCAGCCACGATAGCGCTGATCAAGCCTAACGTTGCAACTGCCCACCATTCTTTTCTACGCTCATACCGCTCGTGAAAATAGAGCAAGCCCTTAGCCGCTATAAACAGACTGGAATCACGCTCCGAGCCGAATACCTCAACGTCCTGATAGCTCTGATAACCAGGGCCCTGCGAATAGCACTGGAAGATCCTTGAAATAAAATATGCATCTTGGTGACCCAGTGACCCACCTGTCGTTCCTGGCGCAGGAACGGCTCCGGTAAAGCCGAGGAACCCTTCAAGCACAAGCCCGGCCAGCGGGTAAAAATCCCTGTGGTCTCCGTAAGCCCGGTCCATCTTCTCGGTGACCGCCCGAGTGAATACCTCATTTCTTTCGTATATGTATTTCAAAATTTCATGATGCTTACGTTTCATATTTGCACCAGGCGACAGAGTTGGTTTTTCAGATTAGCAGTCATCGGACGGTCCTTGACGAGCGCTCTCGGAATGTTTGACGCACTCAGCCCCCTCAGGTCCATACATTTCAACTCCAGCCCTTGTGTGGCAAGCCTTACAGCCGATGATGGTCATGTGCGAGCGGCTCAGCCCGTCAAGAGTGGTCAAATATTTACGTCAAGGGTGGTCAAGGATTGGCGGCCCAGCGCTGATAACGCCCTCCTTTCTGGACGCCTTGCTGCCAGGCCTCGATGACGGGGCAGCCCGGCCGGCATACAGAAAATTGCTGAATGATTCCGTCCAGATCCTGTCCAGAATCCGTCAGGGGTCTGTCGGGGGTGTGAGACTGTCACGTCCTCTACTTTGACGCGGCCAAGGCGGTGTAAGCCTCTGACGGCCAACCTGCGCGGATTCCGTCTCATGCCTGTCTCAAATTCCGTCAAAGTATGGTCAAAGTAGCGCGTGCCACGCTTAACCCCACTTTAATGTGTTGGCATTTTTGGAGACAACAGCGCTCCAAGGACCTGGTCGCCGTTTCTGTAGCTCGGTAGCAATTCCGTACTCAGTGAAGTGAGCAAAGTACGCGAGATCGGTGAGCAATAATTTCACCTTTGCTTCCGTTCCTATCTCATAACCCCGCTGCTGGAGCTCTGGAAGCAATGCCGGGATCAAATCAGAGACTAATTGTTCCAGGCTCTCCAAAAGATGATGCTCTTTGTCCATCTCGGTGATCGCATAAATGCTATGTCCGGAAAAAACATAGCCTCCCCCAATCGGTGCATATGTAGTGCCGTCTGTTGTTTGAACAAAAGAGTTGTATCGTTTCTTGCGAAGAACTTTCCGTTGATCCGAAGTGAGCTCGCGCGTTTGGATTCCACGAAGAATCCAATGTTCAATGGACTTGGGCCAGTTCCTGTGAATTACCTCCACGATGTCCGCATCCGCGAAGTCCTCATGCGTATAGATATCGATCGCATACAAAACTTCCTCGGTCACTCGCGCAAATAGAAGAGGCCCTGTTCTGGCCATGTACTGTCCTTCTAACACGGTGCCCAGATGTAGGTGATGTACTCCCCAATCGCTGAGCAGAAGATCAGTTTTTTTTACTTTCCCTATGAGTTTGCTCAGGTAGGGATTGAGGTCCTCACCCTCTATCACGCTTCGCCTGATCTGTTCCCAACCCTGCAAGTGTTCGGCCGGGCAGTGAAAAGTGTCGGACACCAGAACCTTTCTCGGCGTCGCGGCTATGCGGCGTTCCTGGATGCGTTGTTGGTCAACGGTCATGGCCTTGGACTTCTCAGGCGTCTTGCCGCTGCGCTCCGCACGCAGTTGCTCAACCCAGCGACGCAGAGCCGTAGGGCCCACGCCCATTGCTTCGCAGGCTTCACTCACCGAATAGTCTTTATCCAAAACCAGGCAAGCCGCATCCCGTTTGAAATCTGTCGAAAAATATCGTCTGGTCAAATCACACCTCGTCTATGGGCGTAGATTACCGCCCTTTAGGAGTGTCCAGAATCATTAAGCCAGATCATGGAAAGTCATTCTCCCCAAGCGAGATTGTCTCCCTTCAATCCCGGCTGAAGTCGATCAAGGAAGAAATAAAAACCGCTGCTAAGCACGGAACTATGTCCTGCCGAAAACAAGCACAAACCCGTTTGGAAGAAATGTACTTTGGGCCAGGGCTCCGTTCCGCGTTGGCCAATTTCAGGCTCGCCGTTAATGCGAATCCAACGAGTGATAAGTGGGTTCGCGAGCTGTACGACCCCGTTGGGGATCTCTCGTATACGCTTCACAACCTCGAGGCTCATATTCTCGAAGAGGAGCAGTCCTAAACCTGGCTCCGAACGGAGGTAGTCACCATATAGGCAGACCAGCGAGACCCCCCGGGTATGATAACCACCCAAGGTATTCACGCCGGATCTACCCAAGCCGTGGATACCGAGCTCAACCGGCTGTGTGACCTCTACAACGTGACGAGTTGTTACGCGCTTTTGAACCCTGGCAAACCCTGCGCCGCTCGCCAGTGCGTCACTGTTTGCAGAATGCCTTCAGGCGAGTCGTCCTCGCCGTTTTCTGGGTAGTAAATCCAGTCAGAGGCGGCAGCGTTACCAGTTACTTCGATGAAGTTTTCCAGCAACTCGTCCTGATAGTCTTCGGTGCCAGCGGCGCTGCAGATTTCTTTGATCAGTGCGAGAAATTCGCTCTCCGTGTATTCGGAAAGGCTGCTTTTGAGTGCGATCATTTCGGGCTCCGGTGGGTATCAATATGGTGTTTGGGTGTCATGGCGCTGAGGTTGTCGACGTCGTAAACCTCGCCACCCTCAGAAACAGGAATTCCGTGGTGAAGCTCAAAGGATCGGCGCTTGCCCACGGTATCAATCGCCCGGGCGCGAGGCGCCATACCTTCAAGCATTCGGGCTTTATTGCTGTCGTTGAATTGACTGGCGAGCTCCGAATCGCTCCCGACCGCTATCCAGAATGCCTTTCTGAAAGCATCGAAGCTGCTGAAGCTCTTTCCCCTTAGCTGATCTGCGATTCGCGTCGGCACGGGCGAACCTAGACCGACGCTGGCGCCGGCGAGCCAGATGCCTGTCACGTCTGTTCCCTGCCCAGTAACGGTGCCTGGGTTGAGACGAACATTCATCACGATGTACAACGGCTGTACACCGGAATCGGCCGGGAATACGAGAATGAAGTCTTTGTATTGGTCAGGGTAGATCGGGTTGACGATGATGCTGTCGGCCTGTTCGGTTGGCGGGTAAATCCAAATCTGCGGCGCTTGAGGTGCGCCCTCTAATGGCGGAATTCCGGAGGTGCTCGAGGGATCAACTGCCGGCGTCCAGATGAGGGTTACGCCGTCGCCGAAGTCGGCTACTTGCTGAGATTCTTGCTGGACAAATTGCACGACAGGAATCATTTCCCAGTCACTGCGCTTCTGGGTGTTGTACCCGTAGCCCTTCAGTGTTCCGTCGGCCTGCTCCTCAACATGGAGTCGTACGCGTGTGCGGGCCTTCGCCAGCGACTGAAGCTGTTCTTCGGTGTAGAGAGAGCTGTCACCAAGGTTCGACGGCCACAATAGAGCGACTATCCCCGCCAATGTACCACCGGCCACGCCGGCGGTGAGAACGCCAGTACCACCAGCAGCCCCCGTTGCAGCAGAGCCGGTTGCAACACCCGCGCCCCCAGCAACTCCAGCCGTACACAGCCCGCCGCAAGAGGCAGTCGCGGCGCCAGCGCCACCCAAAAGGAGAGTTCCCAGGGCTGCGGGTAAGGCACTCCCGCTGATTTTTTTCAGCTGGATATTTCCCGCGGCGTCGGTCCCACGACCGCCGAGGAGAGAGAACTCTCCGTATTTGGCCAGGCTCTCAACCGGGATAAATCCGGCGGGCTTTTTGTGATCGATCACACCGTCCGCGAGATCGCAGCTCCTGGCGAATACACAGCCTTTGCTGGCAGGTTTCGTCTCGTTCTTCGTCGGGACGTCTTTGTATTCAGCCCAGTGCTGAGCGTGAATATCAACAGGCTCGATGCCGCTATTGCGGTAGCCCTTCGGTGGGTTGGGGACGTATCCGCTCATTCCTTGATTCCTGGAATTTTTTCATCCTGAAAACCAGCGCGTCGCTGGCGCATGGCTTTTTCGAGCACGGAGAATAACCGCTCGGAGCGGAGTGTCGAGTGGTGGCCCATCGCCATGGTTTCGATGCGATCCGAACATCTCAGAGAGAGCTTTTAGGCTCTAAGGCTGATCGACAGGCTTTGTATCTATGACGATCACATTCGTCGATTGTTGTAGGAGCTTTTGAACCTCGGAAGGCGAACAACCTTTCGCCTGGATCGTCTGACCGGTTCCTGTATGAATGATTATTTCTCGGCTTTTTCTTGCCTCAATCCACGCAACAACAACCTTCGCTATGGCATTCCAAGGCATCGCATCTGATAGGGCAGTGATTGCCTCCACCAGTCCCGAACCTTGAGGGTTTGAGGAGAGCATATGAATGGGGCCGTGCGAAATTTTGGCTTCATCCAATGCGGCTAGGAATGACTCTTTGCTATGTTTGAAAAGTGTTAGGCGAACCGATACATGTGTCTCTGTATTCATGCTGAACTCGTTGGTAGGCGTAAAAGCAACAGCGATATCTGTCGTAACTATTAACAGATCAGGATTTTAGGACGGGTATGTGGCATATACCTTTGTGGCGACGTAGAGGAAGAACGAAATCAGCATCGTATGATTTCGCAGCACATACATCGTTTTAGTTCTGGCGGCCACCTTATCAACTGCTTTTCGCGCCATTTGACGCATTGAGAGGTCGTTTAACTCGCCCATCTCGATCATGTGCAAATAGCTTGAGTTGGCATTCATTGTTGAGATTGTCGCCTCAATCCTGAGGAAACCGAATACCGCGCTCAGCCCCATGATGAGGAGAGTTGCCAAGTACATCGTGGAGACGTTTATGCCAAGAAGGCCGAAGGGCATGGTCTGCGCAAGGTAGGCGCAGGCTGCCATTGTGGCGCCCAGGACAAATCGGTCAAAGTTCGCAGATTCAGTGCTCGCGCTCTGGTGGAGCTGAACGCTTCTCTCGTTCGTACTCATTTCCCACTTCCTTGTTTGGTTACTTTTAGTGGTTACTGGCAGTGGTTACTGCGTTACCAGCTTTCTGGGTGGGACCAGGTTATCAGCCGGTACATAAGTGATCTGTAGCGTTGCGACCTTGCTCTTCTTGCTTGCCAGAATGGCGGCTGAAAGAAGGTGCTTTTCTTCCGTATCAGACCAGCTGGCATATTCTTGGATTTCGAGCTCGGGCTTTCCTAACTGCTTTGATACAGCGCTTATCACCTGCTTCATCCTGGCGAACTCGAAATCAACCATCGAAATGTAATGGCGTCCTTGGTAATAACAGTGCGTGATTTTCGTTGGCTTGGCTCCAAAGGCTACGGTCGTCGGCTTTGAATCAATGTAGCAGCGGTCTTCACCTTCGCCGAAGCCGTTATCAACAAGCCCGGTCGCCGGATCGTAAGGCGCCGCCCAAGTTTGTCCTCCCACGCCAGCATAGAGCCCATCCTTCGACGGCGTCAGGCCCTCCCATTCCAGCCCCGACACGTCGAACTTGAACTGTGCCTTTCCGTACCGGTACACCGGCACTTCTACGATAAGGCTCTTGGCCAGCTGGGCAGTAGCAACGAACAGATTGGGATTCTGGACATGGAGGACGCTGTTGGTGTCAGCTGCGCTCATCGCCTTCACATCGAGCACCTCACCCCCGTCAAATTTCATGCTCACATCGCACAACTTGGGCACGCAAGAGAACTGCCCTTCGGAGAGCTGGAACATTAAACCCGACCCCTTTTCCGACCGGACAGCGGTAATGACCAGTTTCGCCGGTTTGCTGTACGGCGCCTGCTGGTCAATGGCGGTGGTCGACTCAATCACCGCCGAGTTCATCGTCTCGCCCCGCATCTCATCCGTGCTTGTGCGATACGACCAGTCGGCATAGGAAATGGTGGGGGGCAGAATGGTGGCAAGGGCCAGGGCCCGTACTGCTGCGCGCATGATGGCACTCCGTTGAGGTGCGCCAACTCTATCACCGGCACGAAGATCGGCGCACCAGGCCGATCATGCCTGTCCCCTGTGGCCAGCAGAGGATACCTCCGTAACGGAGATCCCTCTGAGAGATGGTAACCTGCCGGGTTGGTTACTTTTTTGGGGGGGCGGTGGAACAAAGCAAAGGCAGCAACGCGACATCGACCAATCAAAAGAAATCTGGAAGGCGCTGAAGAGGTAGCTCAATGAAAAGCGTAAGCAATCACGAGGACAGTGTTCTCGAAATGCTGCGCACGGACGAGAATTTCGCTCTCGAATATCTCGCTGCAGCATTGGAAGAAATTGATGAAGAGGGCGGTGAGTCTGTGTTTCTCACCGCTGTGCGACGTGTGTTGGAAGCGAGAGGCGGTTTTGCCGCTGTCTCCAACGCAACTGGACTCAATAGAGGCAATCTTTACCGCCAATTTTCAGCAGATGGGAACCTAGGCCTTTCCACGCTACTGAAGGTGCTGTCTGCTGTGGGGCTCGGTTTGTCGAAGGTGGTCGCTCACAGTCAGGACGACCAGGAACACACAGCAGCGTGATCCAACGCAGTAATAAGAAGCCCGGCTCGATGTCGGGTTTTCTGATGTTTTCCCTGTGGCATTTCCCTGATGGGACACGTGGAATTGATCCGCTGACATTAAGCGGTAGGTTGCGAGTGAAGCAGGGCGCAACTTTTCTCAAGGCATAAAAAAACGGCCTACCTTTCGGTAAGCCGTTTTTAGTACTTGGTGGCTACACAGGGACTTGAACCCCGGACCCCAGCATTATGAATGCTATGCTCTAACCAACTGAGCTATGTAGCCAAGTGGCGCGCATTATTCCCCTGAATTGGCAAAGCGTCAAGCGTAAATCGAAAATATTTCTTCCTGTTTTCAACCGCTTATCCTCGGGCCCCGAAAATCGGGGGCGGGGAGGGCGTCAGCGTAGCTGGAATCTGGCGGTATTGGCGCTCAGGGCATCGCTGCCCTGGCTCAAGGTATCCGCCGCGAGGTTCACCGCGCGTGCGCCTTCAAGCAAACGCACCGCCGCCTGATCGACCTGTTGGATATTGCAGCTGACTTCATCGGCGGTGGTGGCCTGTTCTTCAACCGCCGTGGCGATCTGCGCCAGGGTGTCGGTGACGCTTTGAACGGCGCTGGCGATTTCGCCCAGGCGTTCGCCGAGTCCGGTGACCGCTTCGGCATCCGACTGAGCCTGGCCGCAGGCGGCCTCCATCAGGCTCACGGCCTCGTTGACCGTGGCGCGCAGGCTGTCGACGGTGCCGGCGATTTGCGCGGTGGACGATTGCGTGCGTTGCGAGAGGCTGCGCACCTCGTCAGCGACCACGGCAAAACCGCGACCCTGTTCCCCGGCGCGGGCGGCTTCGATGGCAGCATTGAGTGCGAGCAGGTTGGTCTGCTCGGCGACGCCACGGATGGTGTCGACCACCAGTTGAATCTGTTGGCCTTGCTCGCTGACCCGGCCGAGCGCGGCGGCGGTGTCGTTCAGCCGCTGATTGAGTTGCTGAATGCTTGCCGTGGTGCGCTGGCTGTCGCGGCTGCTGTCGGCGGCGATGCGCCGGGTGTGCTGGGCGCTGCCGGAGGCCTGTTCGCAACTCTGCGCGACGCCTTGCGAGGTGGCGGCCAATTGCGTGGCGGCAGCGGCGATCTGGCTGATCTGCAACTGCTGCGCCTCGACTTCACCGAGAGCGCCGCTGGAGTGTTGGTTGAGGCTACGCACCGCGTTGCTCAACTGCGAGGTCTCGTGGTCGACGCCGAGCATGCTGCTGCGCAGTTGCACCACGGCGACGTTGAGCGCAGTGCTGATCGCCGCCAGCTCATCGCGGCCCACCACCGGCACTTGCAGGCTCAGGTTGCCGTCGCGCAAAGCTTCGGCGAGCAGGGTGATGCCGCTGGCGCTGCGGCGGATCGAGGCTTGCAGGCAGACGAACAGGTACAGCGCCGCCAACAGCAGGCATCCGAAAATTGCCGCGACAACGATGAACTGGCGGATCGCCGAGCTGTAATAGGCATCGAGCCGTTGATCCAGCGCCACCAGCGACTGCTGGCGCAGCGAGGCGAGGTCGCTGAGCAACGCGTCGAGGCTGCGTTCGAAGTCTTCCGGCTTGAGGTTGATGCTGCCGCCGAAAACGCCGTCGTCGAGGACTTTCAGTCCGCCGTCGAGATGTTTCAGGCTGTCGTGATACTGGTCAGCCCAGGCTTGCAGCTCGACTGGCAGACGCGCCTCCAGCAGGCCGGCGGTTTTCACCAGTTGCTCGCGGGCGTCGCCGATGCGGCTGCGCAGGTCGCGCAACTGCAAGCGGCTCTGCAGGGTGAACTGGCCGGAGACGACTGAGGCCTGACCGACCGCCGCGAGACGGCCGACCCGCTCGATCAGGTCCGGCGCGTGCTGCGTGGAAATCTGCGTCAGCAGGTAGGTTTCCAGCCACGGCGCGAGGGTCAGGCGATTGTCCATGACGATCTGCTCGCGCAACGCTTGCAGCGCGCCCAGGGCATTGGTGAAACGGTCGTAACCGTCCGGCCACCAACCGACGCTGCTGAGGCTTTTCGAGTCCAGGCCATTGAGCGCGGTTTGCAATGCTTGGTAGCGAGCGAGAATTTCACCCTCAGCGCCTTGCTGATTCAGCGCATTGCCCAGCTCCGTGGCGGCTTGCAGTACCGCCGGTTGCACGCCGTCGAATGCGGCCATTGCGGCGAGGGTGGCCGGTGTCGGCTGACGGTTGGTCTCGGTGGCGCGCCAGCGGGCGGCGCGGTCGCGTTGAGCGGCGAGCAGGTTGTCCAGCGCATCCAGCGCAAGCAATTGACCCACGCCGGTACGCTCGCCGGCGATCAGGTTGAGCTTCTCGCGATAGTCATGGCCGATCATCAACAGGCTGCCGGCCAACGGCAGAATGAACAGCAGAAACAACAACTGGAATTTACCAGCGAAGCCAAACCGCCCCAGCAATTTGATCCCCGGTGAAAGGAAAGCCTGCATGCCTCATGACTCCTCTGGACACCACGCACCATTGGCGTGCATCGCGAGCTTTTGCGCCGCGACCCGTGCCCTCTAAAAGGCCTCGAAAGTTCACCCTCGCCCGCTCTGTAGGCCGGCTCTGTAGCGAAACTTCCCATTGTCGAGCGCCTTTGTAAGGCGATCGTGTTCAAGGGCAGAAGCAAGGCAAGATTCAGACCATGGCGTTGCGCTATCACTTTCTCCTTGGACGGCCCCCTGTAGGAGCTGCCGAAGGCTGCGATCTTTTGCCTTTGATTGTGAAAAGCAAGATCAAAAGATCGCAGCCTTCGGCAGCTCCTACACGGTGATCATCGTCAATCACTTAGTTAGCTCGCTAAGGGGATGGCGCTGGCGCACCGAAAAATGGCACATTGACGCACCTGCCTGCGGGCACCCATCTGCTGTCCGGAATTTTCCATGGCTATCAGCAATGTTCAGAACGCCGCTGCCTCGGCGGCCGCTGCTCCTCAAAGCAGTCCACTGGTGATGCGCATCATTGGCGCGGTGGCGCTGGCGCATTTGATCAACGACCTGATCCAGTCGGTGCTGCCGTCGATCTACCCGATGCTCAAGGCCAACTATGGCCTGACGTTCACCCAGGTCGGCCTCATCACCTTGACCTTCCAGCTCACCGCATCGCTGTTGCAGCCGTGGGTCGGTTATCACACCGACCGTCATCCGAAACCGTGGCTGTTGCCGGCCGGTTCGATCTGCACGCTGATTGGTATCGTAATGATGTCGATGGTCGGCAGTTTTCCGTTGATTCTGCTGGCGGCGGCGCTGATTGGTATCGGTTCCTCGACGTTTCACCCCGAGGCCTCACGGATTGCGCGGCTGGCTTCCGGTGGACGCTTTGGTCTGGCGCAATCGACCTTCCAGGTCGGCGGTAACGCCGGTTCGGCATTCGGCCCTTTGTTGGCGGCGGCGATCATCATTCCGTTCGGCCAGGGCAATGTGGCGTGGTTCGGTCTGTTCGCGGTGTTTGCGCTGTTCGTGCTGTACCGCATCAGCCGTTGGTACGCCAACCATCTGAACCTGTTCAAGCTCAAGGCCGGTCAAGCCGCGACGCACGGTTTGTCGAAGGGCAGGGTGACGAGTGCGCTGGTGGTGCTGGGGCTGCTGGTGTTCTCCAAGTATTTCTACATGGCCAGCTTCACCAGCTACTTCACCTTCTACCTGATCGAAAAGTTCGACCTGTCGGTGGCCAGCTCGCAATTGCACCTGTTCCTCTTCTTGGGCGCAGTGGCGGCGGGGACGTTCTTCGGCGGACCGATTGGCGACAAGATCGGGCGCAAGGCAGTGATCTGGTTTTCCATCCTCGGCGTCGCGCCGTTCACCCTGATCCTGCCGCATGTCGATCTGTTCTGGACCAGTATTCTCAGCGTGGTGATCGGCTTCATTCTGGCCTCGGCATTCTCGGCGATCGTGGTGTACGCGCAGGAACTGGTGCCGGGCAATGTCGGGATGATCGCCGGGATTTTCTTCGGCCTGATGTTTGGTTTCGGCGGGATTGGCGCGGCGCTGCTCGGGCATCTGGCGGATGTGCACGGGATTGAGTATGTGTATTTCCTGTGCTCGTTCCTGCCGTTGTTTGGCGTATTGGCAATCTTCCTGCCGCGTACCAAAAAGCACTGATTCACACATTTCCCATTGTAGGAGTGAGCCTGCTCGCGATGGTGGTGTGTCAGTTACGGTTGAATTGACTGACACTCCGCTATCGCGAGCAGGCTCACTCCTACAGGGGATTGGTGGTGTGGCGGAAAATATTTCAGGCACAAAAAAGCCGCGTATCAAACGCGGCTTTTTCGTGTGCGGCTGTTGCTTAGACGTTGAAGCGGAAGTGCATGACGTCGCCGTCCTTGACGATGTAATCCTTGCCTTCCAGGCGCCATTTGCCGGCTTCTTTGGCACCGGCTTCGCCCTTGTACTGGATGAAGTCGGTGTAGGCGATCACTTCGGCGCGGATGAAGCCTTTTTCGAAGTCGGTGTGAATCACGCCAGCGGCCTGTGGTGCGGTGGCGCCGACCTTGACGGTCCACGCGCGGACTTCTTCGACACCGGCGGTGAAGTAGGTCTGCAGGTGGAGCATTTCGTAGCCGGCGCGGATCACGCGGTTCAGGCCAGGCTCTTCCAGGCCCAGAGCCTCGAGGAACATGTCCTTCTCTTCGCCGTCATCGAGCTCGGCGATTTCCGCTTCGATCTTGTTGCACACCGGAACGACCATGGCGCCTTCTTCTTCGGCGATGGCCTTGACCACGTCCAGGTGCGGGTTGTTCTCGAAACCGTCTTCAGCGACGTTGGCGATGTACATGACCGGTTTGGTGGTCAGCAGGTGGAAGCCCTTGATCACGGCTTTTTCATCCGCGCTCATGTTCTTCATCAGGCTGCGCGCCGGCTTGGCTTCGGTGAAGTGCGCGATCAATTGCTCGAGCAGAGCCTTCTGAACCACGGCGTCCTTGTCACCACCCTTGGCGTTGCGCGCGACTTTCTGCAGTTGCTTCTCGCAGCTGTCGAGGTCGGCGAAGATCAGTTCCAGGTCGATGATTTCGATGTCGCGTTTCGGGTCGACGCTGTTGGAAACGTGGATTACGTTGTCGTCTTCGAAGCAGCGCACGACGTGAGCGATCGCGTCGGTCTCGCGGATGTTGGCGAGGAACTTGTTGCCCAGGCCTTCACCTTTCGAGGCACCGGCAACGAGGCCTGCGATGTCGACGAATTCCATGGTGGTCGGCAGGATGCGCTTCGGATTGACGATGGCCGCCAGGGCTTCCAGACGTGGATCCGGCATCGGCACGATACCGCTGTTCGGCTCGATGGTGCAGAAGGGGAAGTTCTCCGCCGCGATACCGGATTTGGTCAGGGCGTTGAACAGGGTGGACTTGCCGACGTTAGGCAGGCCGACGATGCCGCAATTGAATCCCATGGTGTTTCCCCTCGGGTAAAAGTCAGGCCTTCTGGCTGTGCAGGTTTTTCATCGCGCGGTTCCATTCCCCGGCGAGGATATCCGGCAGCACGCCGAGGGCAAAGTCGATGCTGGCATCGAGTTTTTCCTGTTCGGCGCGTGGCGCACGACCCAGGACGAAATTTGAAACCATACTGGCGACGCCCGGGTGGCCAATGCCAAGCCGCAGGCGGTAGAACGTATTCTGATTGCCCAGTTGCGCAATGATGTCGCGCAACCCGTTGTGACCGCCATGGCCGCCGCCCTGCTTGAGCTTGGCAACGCCCGGAGGCAGGTCGAGTTCGTCATGCGCCACGAGGATTTCTTCAGGCTGGATGCGGAAGAAACCGGCGAGTGCCGCCACGGCCTGGCCGCTGCGGTTCATGTAAGTGGTGGGAATCAGCAGACGAACATCCTGACCCTGATGCGAATAGCGCCCGGTCAGGCCGAAATATTTGCGATCGGCCACGAGATTCACATTTTGTGCGTGGGCGATGCGCTCAACAAAAAGGGCCCCTGCGTTATGCCGGGTCTGGTCGTATTCGGCGCCTGGATTTCCCAGGCCAACGATCAGTTTGATGGCAGTCACGATAGGGGCCCTTCCTTTGAGTGGTGAGTAACATCGCCGCGATCAGGGAAAGCGGCGAAAGTGGACGAAAAATGCTCATTTACCATGGATGTAAACTCCGCGTTCTCGCCCGCTTTCTCGCTACGTTCCAGTCCGCGATGTTACTTGCTCACTCAGGCATGACAGAGTGAATTACTCTGCTGCGCCTTCTTCGGTAGCTTCTGGAGCAACACGTGGAGCGTGGACGTTGGCAACAGCCTTGTCATCGCCGTGTGCCAGAGCAACGAACTCAACACCTTTAGGAGCTTTGAGGTCCGACAGGTGAATGATGGTGCCGATTTCTGCTTTCGACAGGTCGACTTCGATGAACTCAGGCAGATCTTTTGGCAGGCAGGAAACTTCGATCTCGGCAATAACGTGCGAGACTTCGCCGCCTTTCTTGACCGGAGCTTCTTCGCCAACAAAGTGCACAGGGACGATGGCGGTCAGTTTCTGGCCGGCAACAACACGCACGAAGTCAGCGTGCATCACGTGGCCTTTGGCCGGGTGACGCTGCAGAGCCTTGATGATGACGTTCTGCTTGGTGCCACCAACGTTCAGCTCGATGATGTGGCTGTAAGCCGCTTCGTTTTCGAGCAGTTTGGCAACTTCCTTGGCCAGCATGCTGATGGATTCAGGGGCTTTGTCGCCACCGTAAACTACAGCTGGAACCAGGCTTGCGAGACGACGCAGGCGGCGGCTCGCACCTTTCCCCAGGTCGGAACGCACTTCAGCATTCAGAGTAAAATCGTTCATTTTGTATCTCCAAAATAGCCATGACCGAGTGGCGTTTGCGACCAGCGCCGAACACGGTATGGGCAAAAAAGCCCCGCCCCGACAGGAATGCCGGGGCGGGGCGCTTTTCGTCAACGAGACATTTCGTGAAGGGCAGGGCCCTTAACGGAACATCGCGCTGATCGATTCTTCATTGCTGATGCGGCGAACCGCTTCGGCAACAACCGGTGCGATATCCAGTTGACGGATACGTGCACAGGCTTGTGCTGCAGCGGACAGCGGGATGGTGTTAGTGACCACCAGCTCGTCCAGCACGGAATTTTCGATATTCTCGATGGCCCGACCCGACAGCACAGGGTGTGTGCAGTAGGCAAAGACCTTGGCTGCGCCATGCTCTTTCAGGGCCTTGGCCGCGTGGCACAGAGTGCCGGCGGTATCGACCATGTCATCGACCAGAATGCAGGTACGCCCTTCGACATCACCGATGATATGCATCACTTCAGAGTGATTGGCTTTCTCACGGCGTTTGTCGATGATCCCGAGATCCACGCCCAGGGATTTGGCAACGGCACGTGCACGCACGACGCCACCAATGTCCGGGGACACGATCATCAGGTTCTCGAAGCGCTGATCTTCGATGTCATCCACCAGAACCGGGGAGCCGTAGATGTTATCTACCGGAATATCGAAGAAACCCTGAATCTGGTCAGCATGCAGATCAACCGTGAGAACACGGTCGATGCCGACTACGGTGAGCATGTCAGCAACGACTTTCGCGCTGATGGCCACACGTGCGGAACGCGGACGGCGATCCTGACGGGCATAACCAAAATAAGGAATAACAGCAGTGATACGAGTAGCCGAGGAGCGGCGGAAGGCATCAGCCATCACTACCAGTTCCATCAGGTTATCGTTGGTCGGAGCGCAAGTCGGCTGAATAATGAAGACGTCTTTACCACGAACGTTTTCATTGATCTCGGCTGTAATTTCGCCGTCGGAAAATTTACCGACAGAGATGTCACCGAGAGGGATATGCAGCTGACGTACGACACGCCGAGCCAGATCGGGGTTAGCGTTCCCCGTAAAGACCATCATCTTGGACACGCGCAGTACCTGAAGGCTGAGGGTATACCTGGATGAGTATAGGAAAATGGCAGGGGCGGCTGGATTCGAACCAACGCATGGCAGGATCAAAACCTGCTGCCTTACCGCTTGGCGACGCCCCTGTATCTGTTGCTTGCAAGTGCCGGGCACTTGGTTCCTTTAGAGCAGACTTTGCAGCTTGCGATGCAACATCGAAACGTTGCTTCCTTTCGCTACAAACCCTGTAAGGGTCTCTGTCAGAAGGGCCGAGACTTTATCAGCTTCAGCTTTGCTTGGGAAGCCCCCAAACACACAACTTCCAGTTCCGGTGAGTTTTGCTTCGGTAAAATTACCTAACAAATTCAATGCGTTACGTACTTCTGGATAACGCCTCGAGACCACCGGCAAGCAGTCATTTCGACTGTTTCCCTCGGGAACGGGGCGCACTTTAATGGGCGGCGTGTTACGTGTCAACAATGGATCTGAAAAAATTTCTGCCGTACTAACAGAGACTTGCGGAACGAGCACGACGTACCACGGTTCGGCGGGCTCGACCGGGGTCAGTTTCTCGCCGACACCTTCGGCGAAAGCTGCATGGCCACGCACGAACACCGGCACGTCGGCGCCCAGTGTCAGCCCCAGTGCAGCCAGGCGATCTTCATCCCAACCCAGTTGCCACAAGTGATTGAGGCCGAGCAGGGTGGTGGCCGCGTTCGAGCTGCCGCCACCGATGCCGCCGCCCATCGGCAGGATCTTGTCGATCCAGATGTCGATGCCGAGCGAGCAGCCGGATTGTTCCTGCAGTTTCTTCGCCGCGCGTACGATCAGGTTGCTGTCATGGGGCACGCCGTCGAATTCGGTGTGCAGGCGAATCACGCCATCGTCACGTACGGCGAAGGTGATTTCGTCGCCGTAGTCGAGGAACTGAAAAAGCGTCTGCAACTCGTGATAACCGTCTTCACGACGACCGAGAATGTGCAGCATCAGGTTGAGCTTGGCCGGCGAGGGCAGAGTGAGGCGTGGAGCGGTCATGCGTTATTGCCCCAATTTGCGCGGTTGCCAGGTCTTGATGACCAGCGTCACGTCCAGGTCGGTGCCGTGCAGCTTGATCCGCTCGGGCAGCCAGTAACCGTTCTGTTCGGCATAGCTGAGGTATTCGACCTGCCAGCCATCCTGATCCAGATTGGCCAGACGGCTGTTGCCGTCCAGGGTCAGACGGCTTTTGCTGTCCGGTGCCGGGAGGCCGCGAACCCACCAGGCCAGATGCGAGACCGGCAGTTTCCAGCCCAGTTGTTCTTCGACCAGTGCTTCCGGAGTCGGCGCTTGATAACGGCCCTGATTCGCCACTTCCAGCGACACCGCGCCCGGACGGCCGGTCAGTCGAGCGGCGCCACGACCCAGCGGGCCGGACAGACGAATGTCGTAGTAGTCCTGACGTTGCAGCCAGAACAGCGTGCCGCTGCCCGAGTCTTTCGGGGCGCGGATGCCGATCTTGCCGTCGATCTGCCAGCCGTCGAGGCCGGTCAGGTGTTGTTTGTTCGCGGCCCACTGTGCCGGATTGCCGTGGCCTTCGACCGATTCACGAGCGCCGAAACCCGCGCAACCGGCGAGCAGGGCGATGAAGCTGAAAACTATGACGTGGCGCAAAAACATGAGTTAAAGAGTCTCGGATCCGGTCAGGCGCTTGATGGTGCTGCGCAGGATGGTGCTGTCAGGCTGGTCCTTGAGGAACTTGCCCCAGATTTGTTTCGCTTCGCGCTGCTTGCCCTTGGCCCACAGCACTTCGCCCAGGTGCGCGGCGACTTCGTGATCGGGGAAGCGCTCAAGGGCCTGACGCAGGTATTTCTCGGCGTCTTCCAGATTGCCCATGCGGAAGTTCACCCAGCCGAGGCTGTCGAGAACCGCCGGGTCTTCCGGGTTGATCTGGTGCGCCTGCTCGATCAGCGCCTTGGCTTCAGCGTAGCGGGTGGTGCGGTCGGACAGGGTGTAGCCGAGGGCGTTGAGGGCCATGGCGTTGTCCGGATCGCGCTTGATGATCAGGCGCAGGTCTTTTTCCATCTGCGCCAGGTCATTGCGTTTTTCCGCCTGCATTGCACGGGTGTAAAGCAGATTCAGATCGTCCGGGTATTGCTGCAACGCTTGTTGCAGGACTTTCCAGGCCTTGTCGCCCTGATTGTTGGCGGACAGGGTTTCGGCTTCGATCAGGTACAACTGGATCGCGTAATCCGGCTGCTCGTCACGCTCGGCGGCCAGTTTGCTCTGGGCTTCGGCGGTCTTGCCGTTGTTCATCAGAATATCGGCCTGACGCAGCTGCGCCGGCAGATAGTCGTTGCCCGGGCCGACCTGGGCGTACTCGATGAGCGCGCCTTGCGGGTCGTTGCGTTCTTCGGCAATGCGGCCCAGGTTCAGGTGCGCCGAATCGACATGGCTTTCCCGGGCGATCAGGTCTTCCAGATAGCCCTTGGCCTCGTCCCAGGCCTTGGCTTCCAGGCAGACCAGCGCCAGGGAATAACGCAGTTCGTCGTCTTCCGGGTATTGCTGAACCAGGGTGGAGAACTCGACCTTGGCGTCGTCCATCCGGTCCTGTTCCACCAGCATCCGCGCGTAGGTCAGGCGCAGTCGCTTGTCGTCCGGGTATTTCTTGATGCTTTTCTGCAACAGCGGCAAGGCTTCGTCGCCACGATTCAGCCCTTGCAGCAGGCGTGCGCGCAGCAGGATCGGGGCGATCTCGCCGTCTTCCGGCGGATTGTCTTCGAGCAGGGTCAGCGCACCCTTGGTGTCGCCATCCTGCTGCATCAGCAGGGCCTTGCCGAAAATCAGCTGATTGTTGTTCGGGTGACGCTGCAACAGGCGGTCGAAGCTTTTCATCAGGCCGTTGCGGGTTTCCTGATCGGTATCGGCGGCCGACAGCGCGAGGAAGTCGAAATGGGTGTCGCCTTTGCCCTGCAGGACTTTCTCCATATAGACCATCGAGTCGTCATAACGCCCGGCGCGAGCCAGTTGCACGGCGGCGGCGCGTTGCGCTTCGAGGTCGTCCGGGGCGTTTTTCGCCCAGATCAGCGCGGTATCGAGAGCCGGCTGATCGGCACCCAGATACTCGGCGATGCGGAACGCACGCTCGGAAACGCCCGGGTCCTGGGTGTTGATGGCCTGGGTCACGTAGTTGTCCAAGGCAATGTCGAAACGATTGCGCTGGCCAGCGAGCTCGGCGCTCAGCAGGCTGAACACCGTTTCCTGGCTGAACGAGCTGTAAACCTTGGGCTTTTCAGGGGCCGGCGTGGTGTCTTCGACCGGTGAGGCACCGTCCTGCGAAACGGGGGCCAAGGCCTGGCAGCCGCTGAGGAAGACAAAAGCGAGGAGCAACGCGGAAGATCTATTCATATAGGAAGAGGACGACTAACCTGCGGTCGGATCATCATGACACAAGCCTTCGGCCAAACATAACCGAGACTCAATTGTGGCCATTATAGGGGCCGACAATTGGGACAATAGTCAGCGGTAGTTGTTCTGGATCTTTCGAAGTAGGACAATTGCCGGCTTCACGTCACCACCAGCGACCTTGAATGGCCTTCCTTGCACTCGGTATTAACCACAAGACTGCTTCAGTAGACGTCCGCGAGCGCGTGGCCTTTACCCCTGAGCAGCTGGTTGAGGCCTTGCAGCAGCTCTGCCGACTGACCGACAGCCGCGAAGCCGCGATCCTCTCCACCTGCAATCGCAGTGAGCTTTATATAGAACAGGATCAGCTCTCGGCCGATGTCGTGCTGCGCTGGCTCGCCGACTATCACCATCTGAGCCTGGACGAGCTGCGCGCCAGTGCCTATGTGCATGAAGACGATGCGGCCGTTCGTCACATGATGCGCGTCGCCTCCGGGCTCGATTCACTGGTGCTCGGCGAACCACAGATTCTCGGTCAGATGAAATCGGCCTACGCCGTGGCCCGCGAGGCCGGCACCATCGGCCCGCTGCTGGGGCGGCTGTTTCAGGCGACCTTCAATGCCGCCAAGCAGGTGCGCACCGATACTGCGATTGGTGAGAACCCGGTGTCGGTGGCATTTGCCGCAGTCAGCCTGGCCAAACAGATTTTCAGTGATCTGCAACGCAGCCAGGCGCTGCTGATCGGCGCTGGCGAGACGATCACTCTGGTCGCGCGCCATTTGCATGAGCTGGGGGTCAAGCGCATCGTCGTTGCCAACCGTACGCTGGAGCGCGCCAGTCAGTTGGCTGAGCAGTTCGGCGCTCACGCGGTGCTGCTCTCGGACATTCCGGCGGAACTGGTGCGCAGCGACATCGTCATCAGTTCGACCGCCAGCCAGTTGCCGATTCTCGGCAAGGGCGCGGTGGAAAGTGCGCTGAAGCTGCGCAAGCACAAGCCGATCTTCATGGTCGACATTGCTGTACCGCGAGATATCGAGCCGGAAGTCGGCGAACTCGACGACGTTTACCTGTACAGCGTCGACGATCTCCACGAAGTGGTCGCCGAGAACCTCAAGAGCCGCCAGGGCGCAGCGCAAGCGGCGGAGGAAATGGTCTCGGTCGGCGCCGACGATTTCATGGTGCGCCTGCGCGAGCTGGCGGCGGTCGATGTGCTCAAGGCCTATCGTCAACAGAGCGAACGCTTGCGTGACGAAGAATTGCAAAAGGCCCTGCGTCTGCTGGCCAACGGCGGCAACGCCGAGGACGTGCTCGGCCAACTGGCCCGTGGCCTGACCAACAAACTCTTGCATGCGCCCAGCGTGCAGTTGAAAAAGCTGTCTGCCGAAGGCCGCCTCGATGCGCTGGCCATGGCCCAGGAACTCTTCGCCCTCGAGGGCTCACCGGATAGTTTTTCGGATAAAAAACCGCAATGAAAGCGTCACTGCTCAACAAGCTGGACATTCTCCAGGACCGTTTCGAGGAACTGACCGCGCTGCTCGGCGACGGCGAAGTCATTGCCGATCAGGCCAAATTTCGTGCGTACTCCAAGGAATACGCCGAACTCGAGCCTGTCGTGGCTGCGTATATAAAGCTGCTCAGCGTACAAGGCGATCTTGAAGGCGCACAGGCCCTGCTCAAGGACAGCGACCCGGACATGCGCGAAATGGCCGTGGAAGAAGTCCGCGAAGCCAAGGAACTGCTGATCACGCTGGAATCCGATCTGCAGCGCATGTTGCTGCCCAAGGACCCGAACGACGGGCGCAACGTCTTCCTCGAAATCCGCGCCGGCACCGGTGGCGACGAGGCAGCGATCTTCTCCGGCGACCTGTTCCGCATGTATTCGCGTTATGCCGAGCGGCGTGGCTGGCGTGTCGAGATCCTCTCGGAAAACGAAGGCGAACACGGTGGCTATAAAGAAGTCATCGCCCGTATCGAAGGCGATAACGTCTACGGCAAGCTGAAATTCGAATCCGGCGCGCACCGTGTCCAGCGTGTTCCTGCCACCGAATCCCAGGGCCGGATTCACACCTCCGCCTGCACCGTGGCGGTATTGCCCGAGCCGGACGAGCGCGAAGCCATCGAGATCAATCCGGCGGATTTGCGCGTCGACACGTTCCGCTCCTCCGGGGCCGGTGGTCAGCACGTCAACACCACGGACTCGGCGATCCGCATCACCCACATACCCACCGGCACTGTCGTCGAGTGTCAGGAAGAACGCTCCCAGCACAAGAACCGCGCCCGGGCGATGGCCTGGTTGTCGGCCAAGCTCAACGATCAGCAAAACGCTGCGGCGGCCAACGCGATTGCCAGTGAGCGTAAGTTGCTGGTCGGTTCCGGCGATCGCTCCGAGCGCATCCGCACGTACAACTATGCTCAAGGCCGGGTCACCGACCATCGCGTCAACCTGACCCTGTATTCGCTGGATGAAATTCTTGCCGGTGGCGTCGAAGCCGTGATCGAGCCGTTGCTGGCCGAATACCAGGCTGACCAACTCGCAGCGATAGGTGAATAAATGACCATCATCGCCAGCCTGTTGCGCGCCGCCGAACTGCCGGACTCGCCCACTGCGCGCCTGGACGCTGAACTGCTCCTCGCCGCCGCGCTGGGCAAGTCGCGCAGCTTTCTGCATACCTGGCCCGAGCGCATCGTCCCGAGCGAGGCTGCGCTGACGTTCGCCGAGTACTTGCAACGGCGGCGTAGCGGTGAGCCGGTGGCCTACATTCTCGGCCAGCAGGGTTTCTGGAAACTCGATCTGGAAGTCGCGCCGCACACGCTGATCCCGCGCCCGGACACCGAATTGCTGGTGGAAGCTGCGCTGGAATTGTTGCCAGCAACGCCGGCCAAAGTTCTCGACTTGGGCACCGGCAGTGGCGCGATTGCCTTGGCTCTGGCCAGCGAGCGCCCGGCGTGGAAAGTCACCGCCGTCGATCGCGTGCTCGAAGCCGTGGCATTGGCCGAACGCAATCGCCAGCGTCTGCACCTGAACAACGCCACCGTACTGAGCAGCCATTGGTTCAGTGCACTGGAAGGCCAGCGTTTCCAGTTGATCATCAGTAACCCGCCGTACATTGCTGCCGCCGATCCGCATCTGGTCGAGGGCGATGTGCGCTTCGAACCGGCCAGTGCTTTGGTGGCTGGTGAAGATGGCCTCGATGATCTGCGCCTGATTGTTGCGCAAGCCCCCGATCATCTGGAAAGCGCTGGTTGGCTGATGCTCGAACACGGCTATGATCAGGCCGAAGCCGTGCGTGATCTGCTGCTCACCCGTGGCTTTGAAGAAGTCCACAGCCGCACCGATCTGGGCGGCCATCAACGCATCAGTCTGGGGCGCCTGCCGTGCTGAATGATCAGGAATTGCTGCGCTACAGCCGGCAGATTCTCCTGCAACACATCGACATCGACGGGCAACTGAAGCTCAAGGCCAGCCGCGTGCTGATCGTCGGCCTCGGCGGCCTCGGCGCGCCGGTGGCCTTGTACCTGGCGGCAGCGGGCGTCGGCGAGTTGCATCTGGCGGATTTCGACACGGTCGATCTGACCAACCTGCAACGGCAGATCATTCACGACACAGACAGCGTCGGCATGTCCAAGGTCGACTCGGCACTCAAACGCCTGGGCGCGATCAATCCTGAAATCCGACTCATCGCCCATCGGCGGGCGCTGGACGAGGATTCTCTTGCCGCAGCGGTGGCGGCGGTGGATCTGGTGCTCGATTGCTCGGACAACTTCGCCACCCGTGAGGCGGTCAACGCCGCGTGTGTAGTCGCGCTCAAACCACTGGTGAGCGGCGCAGCGATTCGTCTGGAAGGGCAGTTGTCGGTGTTCGACCCACGGCGTGCCGAGAGTCCTTGCTACCACTGTCTGTACGGTCACGGCAGCGAAGCCGAACTGACCTGCAGCGAGGCCGGCGTCGTAGGGCCGCTGGTTGGCCTGGTTGGCAGTCTGCAGGCGCTGGAAGCGCTGAAGGTGCTGGTCGGCTTTGGCGAACCGCTGGTGGGGCGCCTGCTGCTGATCGACGCCTTGGGTTCGCGCTTCCGTGAACTGCGGGTCAAGCGCGATCCGGGCTGCAGCGTCTGTGGCGCGCGCCATGCGTGAAGCGCCGATCGGCGTGTTCGATTCCGGGGTCGGCGGCTTGTCGGTTCTCGCGGAAATCCAGCGTTTGCTGCCCAACGAATCGCTGCTCTACGTCGCCGATTGCGGGCATATTCCATACGGCGAAAAGACCCCGGAATTCATCCGTCAGCGTTGCAGTGTGATGGCCGGTTTTTTCCGCGAGCAGGGCGCCAAGGCTTTGGTGCTGGCGTGCAATACCGCGACTGTCGCCGGTGTTGCCGATCTGCGTCGCGACTTCCCCGACTGGCCGATTGTCGGCATGGAACCGGCGGTCAAACCGGCTGCAGCGGCGACCCGCAGTGGCGTGGTAGGCGTGCTGGCAACGACAGGTACATTGCAGAGCGCCAAGTTCGCCGCGTTGCTCGATCGCTTTGCGGCTGACGTCAAAGTCATCACCCAGCCGTGTCCGGGGTTGGTCGAACTGATTGAAAATGGCGACCTGCACAGCGCGCAATTGCGCACTTTGCTGCAGGGTTACGTCACGCCTTTACTGGCTCAGGGCTGCGATACGATCATCCTGGGATGCACTCATTATCCTTTCCTCAAGCCGCTGCTAAGGTCGATGATCGCCGACGATGTCAGCCTGATCGATACCGGCGCTGCCGTGGCCCGGCAGCTGCAACGGTTGCTCGCCGAGCGTGATCTGCTGGCGCAAGGTCCGAGCTTGCCTGTACGGTTCTGGACCAGTGCCGATGCACGATCCTTCAGAAAAATCCTACCGCTGCTGGGCCAAACTGCGTCGAATGTGCAAAACTTCGACTTGTAAAAAAAATGTGAAATAACTCGAAATACGCTGAACTTCTGACCAAGCGCAGATTTCTATAGCGACAGCAGCAACTTAAAACCAAACGATCGTTCCGGAAAAGGAAGTTTCAAAGTGAAGCGACTATTCTGCTTGGCCGCGATTGCGGCCGCACTGATGGGGCAAAGCATTTCTGCACAAGCCGCTGGCGTTGAATTCGCCGTCGGCGGTACCAGCGATTCGACAATGACGTATCGCCTGGGCATGAATTTCGACTGGGACAAGAGCTGGCTGCAGAGCGACGTGGGTCGCCTGACCGGCTACTGGAGCGGTGCCTACACGTACTGGGAAGGTGACAAGACTTCCAGCAACAACAGCCTGTCGTTCTCGCCTGTCTTCGTTTACGAGTTTGCCGGCCAGTCCGTCAAACCGTACGTTGAAGCGGGCATCGGTGCGGCGTTCTTCTCCAACACCGAATACGAAAGCAACAAGCTGGGCGGCTCCTTCCAGTTCGAAGACCGCATCGGTTTCGGCCTGCGCTTCAACGGCGGCCACGAAGTCGGCATCCGCGCCACGCACTACTCCAACGCTGGCCTGTCCAGCGACAACGATGGTGTAGAAAGCTACGCGCTGCATTACACAATGCCGCTGTAATCCGTCTCTACGCGGAACCAACGTGGGAGCGAGCCTGCTCGCGAAAGCTGAGTGTCAGTCAGTTCAAATGGTGGCTGACACACCGCCTTCGCGAGCAGGCTCGCTCCCACAGTTGTTTCTGCGCCGTCAAAGAAATCAGCGGTAGGCTGTTGCAATACCCCGGCGCTCTTCGATGCACTCCGGCGCGCCCATTTCAAACTCGCGGCAGATCAACGGTCGCCGTTCGTAGATCGTGCACATCATGCTGTCGCGATCCAGCGCCGCACACCAGCCGTCGTCCAGACGCAGCATCACTTCACCGCCCCATTCATCGGTATCGATAAAGCGATCAGGCACGCCGGTGTCGGTGATCAGCATCACTTCGAGCTGGCAGCAGCACGCGGCGCAGGTCGAGCAAGTGACCGCCGGTTCGTCGATTTGTGTATGGGGGATGGTTTTCATCGCGGCAGTGTAAGGCAGTGATCGCTGTGGGTGTGAAAGCGCTGACGGACGCTCATGGCGCCAGCCGTCGCGCCATCATGTGCAGCAGCGGAAACAGCCCGGCCCAGAGCACGCCGATCACCATCAGCGTCGGCACTTCGCCGTAGGGAAATTGCACGCCGGCCAGGCGTCCGCCGCCGTAGTACGACAACGCACCGCCCACCGCGCCAAGTGCGCTGGCCAGCCACCATGGCCGTGCGCTCCAGGCCAGACAATGACGCAATGTGGTGGCGAGCAGCGCCCAGAGCAGCATCAGCCACAACGGAATCAACGGTGCAGCATCTTCGAAGCGGAACACGTCGAGGTAACGCAAAACACTGTCTACCGCCGTGCCGACAATCACCACGGACAGCATCAGCCGACCTTCCGCCGCCCAACTGCTGATCCAGCGCAGATGAATCACCAGCGCCGCCAGTGCAAGCAACAGCCACAAACTGTTGCCGCCGATGACGCAGGCCAGCCAGCCGAGCTGGAACAGCACGGCATTGGCGAGGCGCTCAAGCATCGAAGCGACCGAGTAGCGGCGCGGTCATCGCCGCCGGTTTCGCCAGCAGCAATTGCGCGGTGCCGATGGTCCGCTCGAGGAATCCGCCCTCGCAGTAGCACAGGTAGAACTCCCACAAGCGCAGGAAATAATCGTCGTAACCCAATTCGTTCAAGCGACCATGGGCGAGGCGAAAGTTCTCGTGCCACAGGCGCAATGTCCTGGCGTAATGCAGGCCGAAATCTTCCATGTGCAGCAGGTTCATGTCGGTCTCGCGACTGACCACATCGAGCATCCTGTGCACCGAGGGCAGGGCGCCGCCGGGGAAGATGTAGCGCTGGATGAAGTCGACGCTGCGTTTCGCCTGTTCGTAGCGTTGCTCGCGAATGGTGATCGCCTGGAGCAGCATCAGGCCGTTGCTCTTGAGCAACTGCGCGCATTGCTTGAAATAGGTCGGCAGAAACCGATGGCCGACCGCTTCGATCATCTCGATCGACACCAGTTTGTCGTACTCGCCGCTGAGGTCGCGGTAGTCCTTGAGCAGGAGCGTGACGCGATCCTGCAAGCCGAGTTGTTCGATGCGTTTGGCAGTGAACGCGAACTGCTCTTTGGACAGGGTCGTGGTGGTCACGCGGCAGCCATAATGCTGCGCCGCGTACAGCGCCATGCTGCCCCAACCGGTGCCGATTTCCAGCAGGTGATCGCTGGGCTTGAGCGCGAGTTTCTGGCAGATGCGTTCGAGTTTGTTCAGTTGTGCCTGTTCCAGGGTGTCGCTTGGGGAGAGGAACTGCGCGGCGGAATACATCATGGTCGGGTCGAGAAACTGTTCGAACAGTTCATTGCCGAGGTCGTAATGCGCGGCGATGTTTTTTTGTGAGCCCTTGCGCGTGTTGCGATTGAGCCAGTGCAGGCCTTGCACGAAGGGCCGGCCGAGTCGCGCCAGGCCACCCTCCATGGCGTCGAGCACCTCGAGATTGCTGACGAACACGCGCACCACCGCGGTCAGGTCCGGCGAACTCCAATAGCCGTGGATGAATGCTTCGCCGGCGCCGATCGAGCCGTTGCTGGCAACCATGCCCCACAGCGCCGGATCGAGCACATGGACCTCGCCGAGCAAGGCGCTGCCCGGTGTGCCAAAGAGCATCTGTTCGCCATCCTCGACGACCATCAATTGTCCGTGTTTGAGTTGCGTGAGCTGTCGCAGCACGCCACGGCGCAGCAGCGAGCCGGTCAGGCCGTTGGTGCTGAAGCGACCGAGCGGCAGGCTAGAGGATTTCATGGTGCGGCTCCTTCGGAGGCATGGTGGCGGTTTGAAAGCTGCCGTCGGCAGGCTGATGGGCGAAAATCGGCGCGCGCTTGAGCAGCAGTCGCAGCGCTTGCCAGTAGATCGCCAGGGCGGTTTTGGCAGTCATCCACGGGAAGCGGCGCAGATAGCGGTGCAGGCTGCGTCGATCGAGCGGTTCGCGGCGCAGATTCAACGTGGCGTCGAACAGTTTTTCGCTGCCCTGCCAATCGGCCATGTGCACGCCGAGGCTTTGCGCGGCCGGGCTGAAGCTCATGCGGTATTCGAGGTCGCGGGGCAGGAACGGCGAGACGTGAAAGGCCTTGGCCACGGCGAAATGTTGATGAAAGTCCACCAGACTGGTCGGTGTCTGCGCCGGCAGCACGTAGTGATAACGCTCGCGCCATGGCGTATTGGTTACTTCACAAACGATGGCCGCGAGTTGCCCGTCGGCTTCGTGGCAATAGAAGAAACTCACCGGATTGAATGACAGCCCCCAACTGCGCGGCTGAGTCAAAAGGCACACCGCGCCCTGTGGCTCATGACCGATGGCCGCGCCCACCTGCTGGCGCACCGCGTCGATCAGACGGATGCCCGTGCCGGTGAAAGCTTTCAGGTAATCGGTCTCACGAAACGAGAACGCCGCAAAGCGACTACGCCCCGCTAGCGGCGACAAGGCCAGCACGGCGTCCTGTTCGCTCAGGTCGAGATAGAGCAAACCGATGCGGTAGCGGAATTCGTGACGGCGCGGCGAGAAACGTCGGTGGCCGATGACGCCGCTGTAGAGAGCACTGTTCACAGGGTTTCACCGAACGCAGCGGCCACGCGCAAGCCGCTGACCACGCCATCCTCATGGAAGCCATTGGCCCAGTAGGCGCCGCAATAGTGCGTGTGCTGCTCGCCATCAAGTTCGCCCCAGCGGTTTTGCGCCGCTGCGGCAGCCAAAGTGTATTGCGGGTGGGCGTAGGTGTAGCGGGCCAGCACTTTGTCCGGGGTGATGCCGGCGGTCTGGTTGAGGCTGACGCAGAATGTAGTGTCGCTCTCGATGCCCTGCAGGATGTTCATGTTGTAGGTGACCGCCGCGCGAGTATGACCGGCGCCGCCGAGGCGATAGTTCCAGCTGGCCCAGGCCAGTTTGCGCGCTGGCAACAGGCGCGTGTCGGTGTGCAGCACCACGTCGTTGTCGGCGTAGAGCAGGGCGCCGAGAATCGAGCGCTCGGCCTCGCTCGGATTGGCCAGCAACTTCAGGGCCTGATCGCTGTGGCAGGCAAACACCACTTTGTCGAAATGTTCGAGGCCGGCCGGGCTGTGGATAACCACGCCGTGCTGATTGCGCTCGACGCGGCTGACCGGGCAGTTCAGGCGAATCCTGTCGTGGAATGAGGCGGTCAGTGGCGCGATGTAGGTACTGGAGCCGCCTTCGATGACTTGCCATTGCGGGCGATCACTGACCGACAGCAGGCCATGATTCTTGAAGAAGCGCAGGAAGAATTGCAGCGGGAAATTGAGCATTTCCGCCATCGGCATCGACCAGATCGCCGCGCCCATCGGCACGATGTAATGCAGGATGAAGCGTTCACCGTAGCCGCCGGCCTTGAGGTAATCGTCGAGGGTAGTGTCGGCGGCGATGCGCAGTTCCATCAGGTCACGCTGGGCTTCCTTGTTGAAGCGCAGAATGTCGCGCAGCATGCCCCAGAACCCCGGCGACAACAGATTGCTGCGCTGGGCGAACAGGCTGTTGAGGTTGTTGCCGTTGTACTCGACGCCGGTGTCCGGGTCGGTCACCGAAAAGCTCATTTCGGTCGGCTTGAACGCCACGCCGAGCTGGTTGAGCAAGCGAATGAAGTTCGGGTAGGTCCAGTCGTTGAACACGATGAAGCCGGTGTCGATGGCGAATGGCTGCCCGGCCACCTTGACCGGCACGGTATGGGTATGCCCGCCAACCCAGTCACTCGCTTCGAAGACGGTGATGTCGTGGCGGCGGTTCAGCAGGTAAGCGCAGGTCAGCCCGGCGATACCGCTGCCAATCACGGCGATTTTCATATCGGATCCCGCTGCGGTGGGTTTTTGCGCACCATGCGTTTGCCGATCGCCAGTTGCGCGCGGGCCGGCAGCTTCGACAGTGGCCACAGCGCCGCCATGAACAGCCCCGGGAAAGCAATTTCCAGCGGCCGGTCCTTGAGTTTGGCGAAGATGTGCCGCGCCGCTTTATCCGCAGGCCAGCTCAGCGGCATCGGGAAATCGTTCCTCTCGGTCAGCGGCGTCTCGACAAAACCCGGGCTGATGATAGTGACGTCAATGCCTTCGTCCGCCAGATCGATGCGCAGCGATTCGAACAGGTAACGCAGCCCGGCCTTCGATGCGCCGTAGGCTTCGGCCCGTGGCAGGGGCAGGTAGGTCACCGAGCTGGCCATGCCGACCAGATGCGGCGTGGTGCCTCTGCGCAGCAGCGGCAGGGCGGCTTCGATGCAGTAGCTGCTGGCGAGCAGATTGGTGCGCACCACGTGCTCGATGATCGAGGAATCGAACTGGCGCGCGTCGACATATTCACAGGTGCCGGCGTTGAGAATCACGCTGTCCAGCGAGCCCCAGGCGTCGCCGATCCGCTCGCCGATTTCGCGCACGGTCTGACTGTTGGTCAGATCGCCGGGCACCACCAGTACCTGGCCCGGATAACGCTGCGACAAGACTTTCAGCGGCGCGACCGAGCGCGAACTGACCGCCAGGTGCGCGCCGCTTTTCAGAATGTCCTCGCACAATGCTGCACCGATGCCACTGCTGGCGCCGGTCAACCAATACCGCCGTGGAGGTGTACGACTCATCCCATTCTCCTTTTCAGCCAGGCAATCACCCGGCCCAATATTGGCAAGTGTTCATACAGCAGCGCCCCGGCATCGAAATAATCCCGATGGCGATAAACCTTGTCGCGCCAGAGCAGGTGCGAACAGCCGCCAACCCGGATTTCCCGGCCTTTGGCCAGACGCGGGTGGCGATAGCTCATGACCCAGCGCAGATAACCTTCGCCTGCGCCGATCTGGTCGAAACCGTGAAAGTCGAAGCGTAGATCGCTGACGTTGGCGTACAGCTCTTTGAAGTAATCCTGCAGTTGCGCCAGGCCCTGAACTTCGTGCAGCGGATCGGTGAAATGAATGTCGTCGCTGTACAGCTCGCCCAAGCGATGCAGATTGTCTTTGTTCAACCCGGAAAACTCGCGGGCGAAGCTGCGCAGGAATTCACTCATCGCCGCCACTCGCATGCTGGCGCGACGGCAGGTTCTTGAACGCCGTCAGCGCGCGCTCGCGTGAGGCGCTGAGGTTGACGATCGGCGCCGGATAATCCGCCACGCCGAACAGCCCTCCGGCGCCCGCCGGATTGTGCACTTCCTTTTTGTTGAGCCCGGCCAGTTCCGGCAACCAGTGCTTGATGAACACGCCCTCGGCGTCGAATTTTTCCGACTGGCTCAACGGGTTGAAAATACGGAAATACGGCGCCGAGTCGGTGCCGGTCGAAGAGCTCCACTGCCAACCGCCGTTGTTCGCCGCCAGGTCGCCATCGATCAGGTGGCGCATGAAAAAGCGTTCGCCCTCGCGCCAGTCGATCAGCAGGTTTTTGGTCAGGAACATCGCCACGACCATGCGCAGGCGATTGTGCATCCAGCCGGTTTCAAGCAACTGACGCATCGCCGCGTCGATGATCGGCAGGCCGGTGCGTGCCTCTTGCCAGGCCTTGAGCTCCTCCGGCGCATCGCGCCAGGCCAGCGCCTCGGTTTCCGGGCGAAAAGCGCGGTGCCGCGAGACGCGTGGATAGCCGACCAGAATATGTTTGTAGAATTCGCGCCAGAGCAGCTCGTTGATCCAGGTCACCGCGCCGACCTTGCCGCTTTCGAACTCGCCCTGATTGCTTTGCAGAGCGGCGTGCAGGCACTGGCGTGGCGAAATCACCCCGGCGGCGAGGTACGCCGACAATTGGCTGGTACCGGGTTTGGCCGGGAAGTCGCGTTCGCTGCGGTAATAATCGATCTGCGCATCGGTGAAAGTGTCGAGTCGGCGCTGTGCCTCTTGCTCACCGGCCGGCCACAACGTGCGCAGGGATTGGCTCGGCGTGGCGAAGCCTTTGACTGCCTCGGGAATGGCATCGCTGGCGATATCCAGCGCGGCCTGTTTGCCGGGTGCCTTGACCAGCGCCGGCATCGAGCGGTGCAGGCGTTCGTAACAGACCTTGCGGAACTGGCTGAACACCTGGAAATAGGTGCCGGTCTTGGTCAGCACCGTGCCGGGTTTGAACAGCAATTGATCCAGATAGCTGTGGAATTCAATGCCCTCGGCCTGCAACGTTTCGGCGACGGCCTCATCGCGGCGGCTTTCGTGGACGCCGTATTCCTCGTTGGCGTGCACTGCCTCGATCTTCAGATGCCGGCAGAGCTTGAGCAGTTCTGCTGGCGCCTGATCCCAGCGCGGCGCGCTGCGAATCAACAACGGAATATTCAGTGCGCCGAGGCTCTGGCTCAGTTCGCGCAGGTTGCGCAACCAGAAATCCACCTTGCACGGCGCATCGTCGTGTTCCAGCCACTGCTGGGGGCTCAGCAGATACACCGCCACCGTCGGGCCGCGCGCTGCAGCGGCCGCGAGGGCAGTGTTGTCATGTTGGCGCAGGTCGCTGCGCAGCCAGATCAGTTGCATGTGATTAGACCCATCATCAAATCAATCCGCGTTCGAGCAGCGCCTGGTGTGCCGCAAGCGGATCTTCGGCGAGGAACAGCTCGGCAGTCTGAGCGGTGCGAGCGGACAGCTCGCTGTGGTGGATGTGCACTGCGGGGCCGGCAATCAGGGTTGGGCAATCGACGTTCGCCAGCAGTTTCGGCAACTGCGCCAGTTGCATGGCTTTGCTCGAATACAGCAGCACGCCACGGGCTTGCAGGTGCTCGACGGTCAGTGCCAATTCACCGGCCGGCAGCGGCCAGTCGAAGACTTGCACCGGGCAGTCGGCACTGCTGATCAGCCATGCGCACAGCCACAGATGCGGTTCCAGCGGCAGGTCGGAATGATTGATCAACAGCAGCGGCGCCGAATGCAGCTGGCGGTTGTTATGGTAGATGCGTGCACCGAATTTGCTGCGCAGCCAGGAATAGAAAAACGTCCGCTCCATCTGCGCGCCGAACTGGCCCTGCCAGCGCTGTTCGAGTTCGGCCAGCAGCGGCATCAGCAATTGCTCGCACAAGGTCCGGGGCGGGTACAGGGCGATGGCCTGATTGACGCTGTCATCCAGCGTGCGCTCATTCAGTGCGGTGACCGCCGAAAGCAACGTCTGTCGCAGACGCTGCCAGTCGTTCTCCACGGTCTCGGTGAAGGCCTGCGGGGCGTCGAGCAGTGGCTTGACCTGACTGACCGCCACCCCACGGTTCAGCCAGGTGAGAATAGCCATGACTCGCTGCACATGTTCAGCGCTATACAGTCGATGGCCCTTGGGCGTGCGCTGTGGCACCACCAGCCCGTAGCGACGTTCCCACGCACGCAGGGTGATGGCGTTGACGCCGGTTTGCCGCGCGACTTCGCGAATCGGCAACCAGCCCTCGTCGAGGGCTTTCTTGAAGTCGGCGCCGAGGTCTTCCCGGGCGCTGCTGTCGGTTTTATCGTTCATTAGATCGCGTTTCGCAGACTGAGGTTTTCCGGATGCGGCTGCAGGTAAACCTGTTGCGCGATGTACGGGTCCGGATGGAGTCGAAAGTGGTGTTTAAGCAGTGTCAGAGGCACCACCAGCGGCACGATGCCCTGGCGGTACTGGCCGATGACCTGTTGCATTTCCTGTTTGTCTTCGGCACTCAGCGATTGTTTCAAATATCCGCTGAGGTGCAGCAGCACATTGCAATGGGTGCCGCGAGTGGCGCATTTCTTCAGCGCGGCCATCAGTTCGCTGAAGTAGCGCGGGCCGAGTTCGGCGGGATCGCTGTCGGCCATGTTGCCGAGCAGTTTGCCCAGGGTTTTGTACTGCAGCGGGTTGTGCGCCATCAGCAGGTACTTGTAGCGGGAGTGGAATTCGGTGAGCGCGCGGCGGCTGAGGCCCTGAGCGAGCACTTGTTGCCAGGCGCTGTAGGCGAGCACGCGGGTGATGAAATTTTCCCGCAGCACCGGATCGTTGAGGCGCCCGGCTTCTTCGACCGGCAAGTCTGGGTGTCGGGCACAGAACGCCTGCGCGTAGATGCCACGTCCGCCGCCGTTCACCGGGGCACCGTTGGCGTGATAGACCTTGACCCGTTCCAGTCCGCAGGACGGCGACTGCTGCATGAAGATGTAGCCGCAAAGGTCCTGCAGCTCGCCGGCCATTTTCTCGCCGTACTCGGCCAGCGGCCTGGTGACGTTGATGGTCGGGTCGACGGTGCCGACGGCTTCGGGTTGCTCAGGGTCGCCGACCAGCCGGATCGGCTCGCGGGGAATGCCCATGCCGATGGCGACTTCCGGGCACAACGGGACGAAATCGAAATATTCCGCGAGGGTACGGCTGCACAGCCGCGATTCCTTGTGCCCACCGTTGTAGCGCACTTCTTCGCCCAACAGACAGGCGCTGATCGCGATCTTCGGCTTGGACAGGGAAGCTGTAGACATGAGCACCTCGAATCTATACCTGTACAGAGAGTTATCTCTGTACAACTTTTCCTCAGCATAGATCGATGGATGTACAAGTCAAATGTTTTGTATAAGATTTTTCGTGCGGCGCTGAATCTGTGGGAGCGAGCCTGCTCGCGAAAGCGGTGGGTCAGTCAATGATTTCGTATCTGATACAGCTCTTTCGCGAGCAGGCTGGCTCCTACAAGGGAAATTTATTTCCAGCCCAGTACCCAGTTTTCATTGTCCTGAAGCGTTCGCCAATCCATTCGCTCGCTACGCTGGGTCAGCACCGCCTGCAACTCGACCTCGAGTACCGTGCCTTCCTCATCGCGGATCAGTTCGGTGACCAGAAAATGCTTTTCGCGATTCTGCGGGTGGGCTGCTGTCCATTTCGACAGCAGCAGTTTGCGTGGATTGATCCGATTCATTGCAGGTGTTCGTGCAAGCGACGTGCAGCCTCCTGACCGCTGAGCCAGGCGCCTTCGACGCGACCCGACAGACACCAGTCGCCACAGGCATACAAACCCAGATCGGCGTCGGCCAGCGTGGTCCATTCGTGGCCGGTCGCGGGGCGCGCGTAGAGCCAGCGGTGGGCGAGGCTGAAGGTTGGCGCAGGCATGGCGCTGTGCAGCAGTTCGGCGAAAGCGCCATGCAGATGCTCGATGACCGCTTCCTTGGACAGATCAATGTGCTGCCGGCTCCAAGCGCTGGTTGCATGCAGCACCCAGGTGTCGAGGGTGGTGTCGCGCCCGGGTTTGCTGCGGTTGCGCGCCAGCCAGTCGAGCGGACTGTCCTGCACGAAGCAGCCTTCGATCGGCGTATCGAGCGGGGTTTCGAAGGCGAGGGCGACGGCCCAGGTCGGCTCCATTTTCACCCCGGCAGCAACGCCGGCGAGTTTCGGCGCGGCGGCCAGCAGCGCGGTGGCTTGCGGTGCCGGCGTGGCGATCACCACATGGCTGAAGGGGCCGTGGGTACAGCCGTCGGCGTCTTGCAGATGCCAGTGTTCTTCGCCGCGATAGACCTCGGTGATGCGGCAGGCAAACTGCACATCCAGACCATCGAGCAGGCCGCGGGTGATCGCGCTCATGCGCGGCGTGCCGACCCAGCGGGTCTGCTCGTCCGGCGACATGTTCAGTTGCCCGCCCTGGAAGGTGTATAGCTGCGGCGTCCACTCGGCGGCCCAGCCCTGGCTCTGCCAGCGCTGCACCTCGGTAACGAAGCGCCGGTCACGCGCGGTGAAGTATTGAGCGCCCATGTCCAGCGAGCCAGCGTCGCTGCGCTTGCTCGACATGCGCCCGCCGCTGCCACGGCTTTTATCGAACAGTTGAACGGTATGCCCGGTCTCTGTCAGAGCCTGGGCGGCGGAGAGCCCGGCGATGCCGGTGCCAATGATTGCGATAGGTACAGTCATAGGGGCCTCGTTTACCTTTCTGTACAGACTACGCCGTCGATGAAACCTGTACAATTATGTTTTTTGGTATAACTTCTAGCGTTCTCGTTCTGACAGCTTGGCCTATTGTTAAACCATAGAGCCTGCCCGATAGAAAAGATCCCTGCCTATAAAAATAGACTAGTGATCCGGGTTAAACGCCACGCGAGGAAGATGTCATGCACATATTGCTGACCGGCGGTACTGGTTTGATCGGACGTCAGCTCTGCCGACACTGGCTGGAGCAGGGCCATCGCCTGACGGTATGGAGTCGCCGTGCGGAAAAGGTCGCGCAGATCTGCGGCCCGCAAGTGCGCGGGATTGCGCGGCTGGAGGACCTCGGCGAAGAGCCGCTGGACGCGATCGTCAATCTCGCTGGGGCGCCGATTGCCGATCGCCCCTGGACCCATCGTCGCAAGGCGTTGCTCTGGAGTAGTCGCATCACACTGACGGAAACGCTGCTCGCGTGGCTGGAAACTCGTGCGCAGAAACCGTCGCTGCTGATTTCCGGCTCGGCGATCGGCTGGTACGGCGACGGTGGCGAGCGCGAATTGACTGAAGAGTCGCCGCCCGGCATCGACGACTTCGCCAGTCAGTTGTGCATCGCCTGGGAAGAAACCGCGCTGCGCGCCGAGAACCTCGGCATCCGCGTGGTGCTGGTGCGGACCGGGCTGGTGCTGTCGGCCGAGGGCGGCTTTTTGTCGCGGCTGTTGCTGCCGTTCAAGCTCGGGCTCGGCGGGCCGTTGGGCAATGGTCGGCAGTGGATGCCATGGATTCACATCGACGATCAAATCGCCCTGATTGATTTTCTTCTGCACCGCAATCAGGCCAGCGGTCCTTATAATGCCTGCGCGCCGAAACCTGTGCGCAACCGCGAATTTGCCAAGACCCTGGGCAGCGTATTGCACCGCCCGGTGTTCATGCCGATGCCGACCCTGGCGCTGAAAGTCATGCTCGGCGAGCTGTCACTGTTATTGCTCGGCGGCCAGCGCGCGACGCCGGCACGCTTGCTGGAAGCGGGATTCAGCTTCCGCTTTACGGATTTACGTGCGGCTCTGGATGATCTCTCCAGCCGCCTCTGAAATAGGACGTTGCATGACCGATCACGCTTTGCTTCTGGTCAACCTGGGCTCTCCGGCCTCCACCTCGGTGGCCGATGTGCGCAGCTACCTCAATCAATTTCTGATGGACCCGTACGTGATCGATCTGCCGTGGCCGCTGCGGCGGCTGCTGGTGTCGCTGATCCTGATCAAGCGTCCCGAGCAATCGGCCCATGCCTATGCGTCGATCTGGTGGGAGGAAGGCTCGCCGCTGGTGGTGCTCAGCCGCCGCTTGCAGGAGCAGATGACCCGAACGTGGAAACACGGCCCGGTGGATCTGGCGATGCGTTATGGCGAGCCCTCGATCGAAACGTGTCTGCTGCGTCTGGTGAAGGCCGGGCACCGGAAAATCACGCTGGCGCCGCTGTATCCGCAGTTCGCCGACAGCACCACGACCACGGTGATCGAAGAAGCCCGACGCGTGCTGCGCGAGAAGAAACTCGACGTGCAGCTGTCGATCCTGCAACCGTTCTACGATCAGCCGGAATACATCGAAGCACTGGCCGCCAGCGCGCGCCCACACCTGCAGCAGGATTACGACCATCTGCTGCTGAGTTTTCACGGCTTGCCTGAGCGGCATCTGAGCAAACTCGACCCGACAGGCAATCACTGCCTCAAGGGCGCCGATTGCTGCCAGACCGCCTCTGCGGCGGTATTGGCGACCTGTTATCGCGCGCAGTGTTTCCGCACCGCCGCCGCCTTCGCCAAAACCATGGGCCTGGCGGATGGCAAGTGGTCGGTGTCGTTTCAGTCGCGCCTTGGCCGGGCGAAATGGATCGAGCCGTACACCGAAGCGCGGCTGGATGAACTGGCGAAAAGCGGGGTGAAAAAGATTCTGGTGATGTGCCCGGCGTTCGTCGCCGATTGCATCGAGACGCTGGAAGAGATCGGCGATCGCGGCAAGGAACAATTCCGCGAAGCGGGGGGCGAGGAACTGGTGCTGGTGCCGTGCCTGAACGACGACGCGCAATGGGCCAAGGCCTTGGCCACCCTCTGCGAAAGAGCGCCGCTGGCCCTCTAAAAGCCAAGAGCTTCGCAAGCAGGCTCGCTCCCACAGGATAAATGCATTCCAACCTGTGGGAGCGAGCCTGCTCGCGAATGCGGTGTGTCAGGCGATGAAGCTCTAAAGACTTAAATCAGCGGCTCATCCGCCTTCTTGTTCTTCCAGCCGTCATTACCCGGCAGGATCAGGTTCAGCGCAATCGCCACCACCGCGCACAGCGCGATGCCTTTGAGGCCGAAGTCGTCCGGACCGGTGCCGGTGCCGACCAGCACGCCGCCAATGCCAAACACCAGCGTCACCGAGACGATCACCAGGTTGCGCGCTTCGCCCAGGTCGATCTTGTGGCGGATCAGGGTGTTCATGCCCACCGCCGCAATCGAACCGAACAACAAGCACAGAATCCCGCCCATCACCGGCACCGGAATGCTTTGCAGCAGCGCGCCGAACTTGCCGATGAAGGCCAGGGTGATGGCGAAGATCGCCGCCCAGGTCATGATTTTCGGGTTGTAGTTCTTGGTCAGCATCACTGCGCCGGTGACTTCGGCGTAAGTGGTGTTGGGCGGGCCACCGAACAGGCCGGCGGCGGTGGTGGCGATACCGTCACCAAGCAGGGTGCGATGCAGGCCCGGCTTCTTCAGGTAATCGCGACCGGTCACGCTACCCACGGCAATCACACCGCCGATGTGCTCGATCGCCGGAGCCAGTGCCACCGGAACGATGAACAGAATCGCCTGCCAGTTGAACTCTGGCGCGGTGAAGTGCGGCAAGGCGAACCAGGGCGCGGCAGCAATTTTCGCCGTGTCGACCACGCCGAAATAGAACGACATGGCAAAACCCACCAGCACGCCGGAAATGATCGGCACCAGCCGGAAGATGCCTTTGCCGAACACCGCCACGATCAACGTGGTCAGCAGCGCCGGCATGGAAATCATCATCGCCGTCTGATAGTGGATCAGCTCGGTGCCGTCACCGGCCTTGCCCATCGCCATGTTCGCGGCAATCGGCGCCATGGCCAGGCCGATGGAAATGATCACCGGACCGATCACCACCGGTGGCAGCAACCGGTCAATGAAGCCGGTGCCTTTGATCTTCACGGCCAGGCCCAGGAAGGTGTAGACGAAACCGGCCGCCATCACTCCGCCCATGGTCGCGGCGAGGCCGAACTGGCCCTTGGCAAGGATGATCGGTGTGATGAAAGCGAAGCTCGACGCGAGGAACACCGGCACCTGACGTCCGGTGACGATCTGGAACAGGATTGTCCCCAGACCTGCGGTAAACAGTGCCACGTTCGGGTCCAGGCCCGTGATCAGTGGCATCAGCACCAAAGCGCCGAAAGCCACGAACAGCATCTGTGCGCCGGACAGCACCGTGCGCCAGAGCGGATCGTTGAACTCTTGCTGCATGGTTACGCGTCCTTCTGCTTGGTGCCGAAGATCTTGTCACCGGCGTCGCCAAGCCCAGGAATGATGTAGCCGTGCTCGTTCAAGCGCTCATCGATGGATGCGGTGTAGATGGTCACGTCCGGGTGCGCCTGTTCTACGGCGGCAATGCCTTCCGGCGCGGCGACCAGAACCATGGCGCGGATGTCACGGCAACCGGCCTTCTTCAGCAGGTCGATGGTCGCGACCATGGAGCTGCCGGTGGCGAGCATCGGGTCGATGATCATCGCCAGGCGCTCGTCGATTTCCGGTACCAGTTTTTCCAGATAGGTGTGCGCTTGCAGGGTCTCTTCGTTGCGGGCCACGCCCACAGCGGAGACCTTGGCGCCCGGGATCAGGCTGAGCACGCCTTCGAGCATGCCGATACCGGCACGCAGGATCGGCACGACGGTTATCTTCTTGCCGGCGATTTTCTCCACCGACACGGTGCCGCACCAACCGGCAATGTCGTAGGATTCGAGCGGCAGATCTTTTGTAGCTTCATAGGTCAACAGGGCGCCGACTTCCTGAGCGAGCTCGCGGAAATTCTTGGTGCTGATGTCAGCGCGGCGCATCAGGCCGAGTTTATGACGGATCAGCGGATGGCGGATCTCGAGGATGGGCATGGGAAAGGCTCCGGCGGCGGGCAAAAAAACCGGCCTAGATTAATCTATCCGAGGGTGATGTCCTATAGGACATTCTGTACGTTAGTCCATAAGAGCTTGATTCGACCTCGCGGGATGCGTACCTTTGCCCGCTTTTCCAATTCCGCCTACCCCTGGAGAGCGCCATGTCCGCTGATCTCGAGCATATCCGTCAAATCATGCGAGAGGCTGACTGCCTGTACACCGAGTCTGAAGTCGAGGCGGCCATCGCTCGCGTCGGTGCACAAATCAACGAACAACTGGCTGACAGCAATCCGGTGGTGTTCTGCGTGATGAACGGCGGCCTGATCTTCTCCGGCAAACTGCTGACGCATCTGCAATTCCCGCTGGAAGCGTCCTACCTGCACGCGACCCGTTATCGCAACGAAACCAGCGGCGGCGACCTGTTCTGGAAAGCCAAGCCGGAAGTCTCGTTCATCGACCGCGACGTGCTGATCATCGACGACATCCTCGACGAAGGTCACACCCTGGGCGCGATCATCGACTTCTGCCGTCACGCCGGCGCACGTAAAGTGCACACCGCTGTGCTGATCGACAAGGACCACGACCGCAAGGCTCGTCCTGACCTCAAAGCCGACTTCGTCGGTCTGCCGTGCATCGACCGTTACATCTTCGGCTACGGCATGGACTACAAAGGTTACTGGCGCAACGCCAACGGAATTTTTGCCGTCAAGGGAATGTAATCAATGAACACGCCGGGCTTTCTTGATCAAACGCTGTTTGCCGAGTTGGCCGAGAAAGCCGCGGCCAGTCCTCGCGGGCGTCAGCACCACAACTTCCATCAGATGGAGGAGGCCTGCCACCGCATGGCGGTAGGGCTGCAACCTTGCACCTACATTCCGCCACACCGTCATTTGGGTGACAACAAGGCGGAAACCTTGCTGGTACTCAAAGGAAAGCTCGGTTTGCTGATCTTTGACGAAACCGGTGCGGTGGTGAAAAAGCAGGTATTGCAGGCCGGTGGCGAGTGCCTTGGGGTGGATCTGCCAGTCGGGGTATTCCACGGTCTGGTCGTTCTGGAAGCCGACAGTCTGATGTTCGAGTGCAAGGCTGGGCCCTATCGTCCGGTTGGAGAGGGCGAGCTTGCGCACTGGGCCCCACGCGAAGGCGAGGCCGGGGTTGCGGAGTATCAGGCCTGGATGCGCGCGCAATTCGACTGAGCGAATCCGCAATGAAAAGGCGCAAGCGTCCGTAGGTGAAGCTTGCGCCTTTTGCTTTACAGAACCCTGTAAAACCCGTGCTAGAGTGCTCGGCCCCGCCCCCCGGAGCCTGTCATGAGCCTCTTGATCCGCAGCTGCGCCGCCCTGTTGCTGACCCTCAGCCTGCCCCTGGCCGCCGCCCCGATGCACAGTCAATTCCTGCCGCCGGACGACCTGACCCTGCGCGATGCCGAACCCGAGCAGCAGCAACTGTTGCAGGTCACCGATTATTCCGTGGTCGTGGGGGCCCAGCGCCAGTCCAACCAACAGCCGATTCCCGTGACCTCGCCATTGATGATCCGCCTCAAGGGCAAATCCCTGAACAAGGGCGCGACGATCAATCAGGTGCTGGTCAACTTCGATGGCGAAAGCAAAAGCCTGAAAAAACCGATTTATGACGACAAGAGCAAGACCCTGACGCTCTTCTACCCGCTGGCCCAGTACCGGGTGGTGATCGATCTGTTGCGCAACGACACCGTGTATTGCCAGTTCCTGACCTATGCCAATGGCCACATCTGGGCCGATTTGCACACCGGCAGCACGCGCTCGCGTTGAGCCTTGTGCCTGCGCAGAGGTAAACTGCCCGCCCCGTGAAATGTCTGCGAGCTGGAGTCGGCAATGCGTAAAGATAAGAAGCAAGTGATTGGTGACGAGATCGGCGATGAGCAGATCAAGCTGTTCCTCGATTTTGAGCCGGTCGACGCCACCTCGCCGTCGCTGCACAAACTGGTCAAGGCTTACCGTGGCCTGCGCATCGACGATTTCGAGCGTTTTCTGACGTTCTTCGTTGCAGCCGGTTATGACGTGGACGGCAAGGACGAGCACGGCAAGACCTTCGTCGACCAGATCCGCGATCAGCGCAACGCCCCGGAATACATCGAGCTGATCGAGAAAGCACGCGGCTGATCGCCCGAAGTTTTCCACAGGCATAAAAATACGCCCCGCACTCACCGAGTGCGGGGCGTTTTTCATGGAGACGAATCAGGCGTAGCTTTCGGTCTCGTTGCTGGCTTCAACCAGTTCCAGCGCGACGTTGTTCTGCGTGTTGATCTTGCGATACAGCGCAGCGTCGGTTTCCAGGACCTTTTCACGGGCCGGGAAGATTTCCGCCAGTTTGGCAGCCCACTCACCCTTGGCCTTGGCCGGGAAGCACTTCTCGATCAGTTCCAGCATGATCGAAACGGTCACCGAAGCACCCGGCGAAGCGCCGAGCAGGGCGGCGAGGGAGCCGTCCTTCGCAGCCACCAGTTCGGTACCGAACTGCAGGATGCCGCCTTTTTTCGGGTCTTTCTTGATGATCTGCACCCGTTGGCCGGCCACTTCGAGGCGCCAGTCTTCGGCTTTCGCCTCGGGGTAGAAACGGCGCAGGGATTCCAGGCGCTGTTCCATCGACTGCATCACTTCGCTGACCAGGTACTTGGTCAGGTCCATGTTGTTTTTCGCCACGGCCAGCATCGGCCCGATGTTGCCGGCGCGAACCGACAGCGGCAGGTCCATGAAGGAGCCATGCTTGAGGAACTTGGTGGTGAAGCCGGCGTATGGCCCGAACAGCAGGGATTTCTTGCCGTCGACCACGCGGGTGTCCAGGTGCGGCACGGACATCGGTGGAGAACCGACGGCGGCCTGGCTGTAAACCTTGGCCTGGTGATGCTTGACCACTTCCGGGTTGTCGCAACGCAGCCACTGGCCGCTGATCGGGAAGCCGCCGAAGCCTTTGCTTTCTTCGATGCCCGAAGCTTGCAGCAGCGGCAGGGCCGCGCCACCGGCGCCGAGGAATACGAATTTGGCGTCGACTTCACGGCTGCTGCCGCTGTTGACGTCCTTGATGCTGACGGTCCAGCCGTTAGCGTTGCGCTTGAGACCGGTCACGCGCTTGCAGTACTTGACCTGGGCATCGGGTGCGCTGGTCAGGTGCTTGAGCAGCTGATTGGTCAGGGCGCCGAAGTTGACGTCGGTGCCGTTGATCACGCGGGTGGCGGCGAGCACCTGGTCTTTTGGACGACCCGGCATCATCAGCGGCATCCACTCGGCCATCTTCGCCTTGTCTTCGGTGTATTCCATGTCGGCGAAGGCGTGGTGCTTGCGCAGCGTATTGAAACGTTCCTTGAGGAACGACACGCCTTTCTCACCCTCGACGTAACTCAGGTGCGGAACCGGGCTGATGAAGGATTTGCACGAGCCGAACGTGCCTTTCTTGGTCAGGTACGACCAGAACTGCTTCGACACCTCGAACTGGGTGTTGATGTGCACGGCTTTCTTGATGTCGACGGTGCCGTCGGCAGCCTGTGGCGTGTAGTTCAGCTCGCACAGGCCGGCGTGGCCGGTACCGGCGTTGTTCCAGGGGTTGGAACTCTCCGCGGCACCGGAATCCATCAGCTCGACGACTTCCAGCTTGATCGCCGGGTCGAGTTCCTTGAGCAGTACTGCGAGGGTGGCACTCATGATGCCGGCCCCAACCAGAACTACGTCGACTGCTTCGTTATGCGCCATTTAACGCGTCTCCAAAATCTGCAGCACCAAATTGTCGGCATGGCTGCCAGGCGTCCAGGGCAGGTCAGTTGAGCCCCGGGTATCCTTGGTCAGGTGTGCCATGTCCGAATCTTCGCAATTTTTCGCAACTTCGACGGATGCGTGCGGCCTGGCTTCAAGAGTCCTATGAACTCATTTCGGCACGGGGCTGGCAATTCGACTTATGGTCGAGACATCCGTTTGTGCAACCAAATCCGTAGCGGACAGGCTTCAGGCTCCGGTATTCGAGGCGTTCCCGTTCCTGTGTCGTTGGGCTGTTTCAGACGCTAATGGTGCATGTTCAGACGCAAAACTATTCATTTGCTCGCCACACTCTTGTGAAGTTGTGAAAACCCGTTTTTTTCACGCTCTTTTGAAGACGTGAACCTCAAAAAGGGCTGCCTTGGCCTGGCACCTGCCCGCAAGGGCAAAACAACGCGGTGGCCGAGCGAATGACAGCTCTGCAGATTCGCGAAAAGCGGGGTTTTGCCGGAAGAACAGGCAAGCGCGCCAACTTCACTCGATCTGTGTGGGCGGCTCTCTGTGGGCGATTTTGATGTCGATGCATGCGCATTGACGCTGTTGCGGGGCCCGATCAGGAGACGTCCTTATAATCGGGGGGAGATTGTAGCGAAGAAATGCGCGCAGTTGCTCGTGTTTAATGACTTTTATTAGGCATCCGGTCAGATGCTCAACTGCACCTGACCCCGTGCGCGCATTTGTCGCGGTACGACCCGCGCACTGGCGGGCAATGGCTGGTGCAGCCAGGTCAGGCGGATTTCTTCGATTTCCACCCAGCCGTCTCCCATCGGTTGCAGGCTGCACTGCTTGAAGGCCTGGCAGTGGCCGTTGCGGTCGAGCAGGGCAAAGCTGCGATGCAGCGGGCGCGGGGCGAACAGCGAGATCAGATAACGCATGGCAGAGTTCCTTGAAGGAGGACTGCTGTGAAGCTTGCCGGTGGGCCGTGACGTCGCGGTGTATGGACGGTGAAGAATGTGTGACAGGAACCGCTTTCGGCGGGGTTTGTCAGACATTTCAGTATTCACTGTGCGGCGCTGGTTACGCGCAGTGGCCCACCGCTATACTGCCGGCCTGTTTGTGCCTGATTCTGGAGAGAAGAGCATGTTGCAACGCCTGTTGTTCGGTTTGATCACTGTCGCCGGTTTGACCCTGGCCGGCTGCGCCCACAGTCCGCAACAACTGAATCCGGAGCCGAAGCTGACCACGCAACTGCCAGCGGTCGGTCGCGGTCAGCCGGTCGTGGTGCGTGTGGTCGACGGTCGTCCGTCGCCAACCCTCGGCACTCGTGGCGGTCTGTACCCGGAAACCAGCGCCATCACCGTGCAGCGCGAGCAGATCCTGCCCAAGTTGCAGGCCCAGGCCGAAGCCGCCGTACGCCTGCTCGGCTTCACCCCGACCACCAGCTCACCCAATGCGCCGCAGTTGACCGTGACCCTGGCCGAGCTGAAATACCAGTCGCCGAAAGAAGGCATGTACGTGACCGAAGCAACCATCGGCGCGACCTTCCGCTCCGACGTGCAGAACGCCAACCGCCGTTACAGCGGTCGCTACGGTGCGTCGCTGGACCAGCGCTTCGGCATGGCGCCGAATCAGGAAACCAATACCAAACTGGTCAGCGATGTATTGAGCGATGCGTTGACGCGTCTGTTCAAGGATCCGACGGTGGGTCAGGTGCTCGCTGAGTAATTTTCGGCGGATGTGAAAAAGCCCGGGGCCAGTGATGGTTCCGGGCTTTTTTTTGGCTGCCAGGTCTGAGATTTGTGTCGTATGGGAAACCGATTCCCCTCACCCCAGCCCTCTCCCGAGGGAGAGGGAGCCGATCGCGTGTGGTTCAAACCTGAGTTCGGCTCGGTATCTCAAGTCGGCGTATCTTCCGCAAACACCTCGGTCAGTCCCCTTTCCCTCTGGGAGAGGGCTAGGGTGAGGGTGCTTTTGACGTTCAGGCAGCCTGGGAATAGAAATCGAGCACGCTTACGCCCGTGAGCAAATCGGTCTCGGGCAAATCCGCATGCTGATGCCCGCCCAGCGCGCAATACACCAGCCAATGGCGATCCTGGACATTGAAGGCAAGGCTGCCCACCAGACTTTGCTGGTCGTCGTATGGGGTGATGAGGTACAGGCGATCCTGGTTTTCCGCGTGCAGCATGTCGCATTCCATTCGGGTTTCGAGGCGCGCAGGGTGCAGCATCCACGTGACGATGCCATGACACAGGACAGCCATCGGTCGATTGTCAGGTTATTTGTCGCAAAGGCTGGGGCAGGGTGGGCCGGTTTGGGTAGAATCCGCGCCGCGGTCGTCGGTCTGGCGTCTGCCACACCGGTTAAGTTCGAGGTCTGTGATGTCGCTGCACTTGATGACGCTGTTTACCGCCCATCCCGCCAAGTTGATCAATCTGCTGGCCTTGCTGCTGGCCTTTCCGGGCAGTTGGCTGCTGCACGCGACCCGCCGCCGTGAGCAACGCGCCCAGGCCAGTCTCGCCGCCCAGCGCCAGGCGCAGCCGAATGCCGAGCCGATGCTCGATTGGGCAACGTTGCGCATGAACCGCTTTTTCTATCGTTTCGGTTTTGCCTGCCTGGGGCTTGCGTTGCTGGTGTCCTGGATCAGCACCCGCTTCTGAAAGCAAAAGATCGCAGCCTGCGGCAGCTCCTACACAGATATCTGTAGGAGCTGCCGCAGGCTGCGATCTTTTGATCGTGCTCCGAAAAATTACAGCGGCAACCCAGCCTTGACCCGATACTGATTGCGCACCGGCGTCGCGTATTGCAGCACCAGATACGGGCGATGCTCAGCGGGGCAGGCGTCCAGTCGGCTCTGCCATTCATCCTGCGCCTTGGCCAGTTCGTCGGCCGGGAACACCTCGGCAGCCTTCGGCACGTTCAATTGCGGATCGGCATCCGCCCACTGCGCGTACGCCAGGTAATGCACCGGGAACAACCGGTAGCCGCCGAGAATCTGCTTGTCCATCTCGATCGCCAATTGCTTGGTGTCCTCGAACACCTCGGTGATCGGCGCGGCAAAGTTCACGTGCACCCGGCCCTTGTAGCCGGTGATGCCCTTGGCAATGCTCACGTCATCCTCGCCCGGCGCCTTGGCGTAGGTGCCGGTGGTGGCGCGGATGTACAGCTCGCGGGCCTTGGCCTGGTCGCACGGGTCGTATTCATAGCTGATCGACACCGGGGTCACGTTCAGCGACCGGATCACTTCGCCGAACGGCTCGTCCTTGCGGCTCATGTGGAACATCTTGAGGATCGCCGACTCGGTGCGGTCATCGCCATCCTTGGCCCGACCTTCAGCCTGCGCAATCCAGATCGACGCGCAATCGTTGCGGATCGAGTGGTTGATGTAGGCCGACAGCAGTTGATACGCAGCCATTTTCTCGCGACGGCCGGTGATCGAGCGGTGGACGATGAAGCTCTTGTTCAGGCGCATCAGGTCGCTGACAAACGGCTTCTGCAGCAGATTGTCGCCAATCGCGATTCGCGGTGTCGGCAGGCCGGCGTGATACACGGCGTAGTTGACGAAGGCCGGGTCCATGACGATGTCGCGGTGGTTGGCGATGAACAGGTAGGCGCTGCCGGACTTGAACTGCTCGACACCGGTGTAGGTCACGCCGTCGGTGGCGCGCTCGATGGTGTGGTCGACGTAGAACTCGACTTTGTCCTGTAAGGTAGCCACGGAATTCACGTCGGCAAACTCACGACGCAGCCGATGGGCTATAAGAGGTTTGAGCATCCAGCCGAAGGCACCGGCAAAACGCGGGAAGCGGAAGTGGGTGAGGATATCTAGAAACGCCTTGTCGCCGAGCAGCCTTGCCAGTACCGCAGGTACTTCGCTGTCGTCGTAAGGTCGGATGGCATCGAATTCGCCCATCATGCTCTCTTGTTGGAAACGGCTAGGGTAAGTAAAGGTTTTGATCGAAAACCCGCGGGGCACGGTCTGAAAAGTAGTCAGACAAAAATAGCCCTGCAAATAGACCGGCGATTATACGCACAAGTCACTTGGGAGACCGCGATGCTGGAAGCCGCTGAGTATGAATGTCCGTATTGTGGGGAAGTGGTTGAAACATCCCTGGACCTGTCCGGTGGCGATCAGACTTACATTGAGGACTGTCAGGTGTGCTGCCGGCCGATCATCTTTGTTCTGCAGGTGCACGGTGAAGACTGGTTTCTCGAAGTCTTCAGCGAAAACGAGTGAGGGCCGCGTATGCAGCGCATCTACGAACCGGCAAACCTGATGGAAGGCGAGATGCTCAAGGGCATGCTCGCCAATGAAGGAATCGAGGCTCACCTGATCGGCCGTGATCTGGTGGGCGGTACGGGGGAACTGCCGATCTTCGGCCTGCTCGGGTTGTCGGTGGACAACGATCAGGCCGAATACGCCCGTGAACTGATCACCGCGTACAATGCCGCGCTGCCGCTGCCCGGCGACGAACCGGAGAGCTTCCCCGGGACGCTGGTCTGTTAGGCTGACGTTCGTTTGATCAAGAGTCGTGTTGCCCCATGTGTGGACGTTATGCCCTGTTTCGTTGGAACCGCGACTTCGCGGCCCTGCCAGGTTTTCCCGCCGATCAGCAGGCGCAGTGGAACATTTCCCCCAATGATTCGGTGTTGATGCTGCGTGCCGACGAAGACGGCCAGCGCACATTGGCCCGTGCGCGCTGGGGCCTGACGCCGCCGTGGCTGACCGATCTGTCGAAAACCCCGGCCCATGCCCGCGCTGAAACCGTCGCAGAACAGCCGATGTTTCGTGAGGCCCTGCGTCTGCGGCGCTGCCTGCTGCCGGCCAACGGCTTTTACGAATGGCGCGGCACCCAGCGCAAGCGCCCGTATTGGCTGACGCCGGGGGAGGGCTCATCGCTGTTTTTCGCGGCGATCTGGGAGGCGTATCCGGTGCAGGAACAGGTCTGGCTGAGCACGGCGGTGATCACTCAGTCGGCGGCGAGCCAGCGGCGGCCGTTGATTCTTGATGAGGCCGGGCAAGCTGCCTGGCTGGATCTCGAAACGCCGCTGCATGTGTTGCAGGGTTTGCTCGCCAGCGAGCCGGCGGCGCTGCGCGAGCGGGTGCTGGCGAATCTGGTGAATGATCCGAAATTGAATGGGCCGGAGTGCCTGACCCCGGCTTGATTTGCGTGGATCAAAAGCCCCTCACCCCAGCCCTCTCCCGGAGGGAGAGGGGGCCGACCGAGGTGTCTCGCGTCAGACATCGACCTGAAAGAACCAGTCGATTATGGATTCAGCGAGGACCTGCGGGTCGACGGACTTTTGAAGCATCCCCCAATCGGTCCCCTCTCCCTCCGGGAGAGGGCTAGGGTGAGGGGCTCTTGATTTTTCAGACCTTGAACTGATTGATCAATCGCCGCTGCTGTTCCGCCAGTTTGGTCAGACCAGCGCTCGCCGAGCTCGACTCATCCGCACCGCCGGCCACTTCATTCGCCACCTGACCGATATTGATCACGTTGCGGTTGATGTCATCGGCAACCGCGCTCTGCTCCTCGGCGGCGCTGGCAATCTGCGTGTTCATGTCGTTGATCACCGACACCGCCTGGGTAATCGTCTCCAGCGCCTCGGCGGCTTTCGCCGCGTGCTGCACGCTTTCGTCGGTGCGGCTCTGGCTGTCTTCCATCACGCGCACCACATCGCGAGTGCCTTGCTGCAATTGCTGGATCATCGCCTGGATTTCTTCAGTGGCTTTCTGGGTTTTCTGCGCCAGATTGCGCACTTCGTCGGCGACCACGGCAAAACCGCGGCCCTGCTCGCCGGCCCGCGCCGCCTCGATCGCCGCGTTCAGAGCCAGCAGGTTGGTCTGTTCAGCGATCCCGCGAATGGCGGTGAGGATGGCGTTGATGTTTTCGCTGTCCTTGGCCAGCGTCTGCACCACGTCGACAGCCTTGCCGATTTCCACCGCCAGTACGCCAATCGAATTGGAGGTGTCGCGGACGATCTGCATGCCCTGGCTGGCGGCCTGATCGGCGTGGCTCGCTGCTTGTGCCGCCTGGGTGGCGTTGCGTGCGACGTCCTGGGCGGTGGCGGTCATTTCCTGCACGGCGGTCGCCACCTGATCGATCTCGGCCATTTGTTTCTGCACGCCGATGTTGGTGCGGATGGCGATGTCGGCGGTGTGTTCCGAAGAATCGCTGACGCTCTGCACCGAGGTCACCACTTGCGTAATCATCGCCTGCAACTTGGCGAGGAAGGTGTTGAAGCCTTTGGCAATCGAACCCAGTTCATCGCTGCGGTCACTGCTCAAACGCCGGGTCAGATCGCCTTCGCCCTGGGCGATGTCATCGAGCATGGCGACCATTTGCTTGAGTGGCCGGGCAATGCCGTGACCCACCAGCCAGATCACCAGCAGACCGATGCCGGCGATGATCAGGCCGACCATGGCCATGCCGAAGGTGTCGGATTTGCGCTGGGCATCAAGGTCGCCCTGCAGGGTCTGCAGATCGGCCATTACCGCGTTGAGCGGCAATTGCAGCATCAGCGTCCAGCGCGCGTCGGTCTGGCCGATGCCGAACGGCAGGTACAGCTCGATGCGGCCCTTGGCCTGATTGACCGAATAGGTCACCTCGTCGCGCTTCAGATTGGAGAGGTTGCTGGTTTGTTCGGCGTCGAGGATGTCGCTGACCTTTTCGCCGAATTTGCTCGAATCCTTGGTGTAGGCAACGATCCGACCATTGCCGCCGACCAAGGCCATTTCCCCGGCGCCGCTGTAGAGTTTCTGGTTGGCGGCAAGGAGCATGTCCTGAATGAAGTTCACCGACAGGTCGGCGCCGACGATGCCCTGGAACGCGCCGTTGACCATGATCGGTTCGATGAACGAGGCGAGCATGACGATTTTGTCGCCGACCTTATACGGTGCAGGGTCGATCACGCAGGGTTTTTTCGTCTCTTTTGAGCAGAGGTAATACTCGCTGGCGCGCACGCCCGTGGACAGGGTTTTCTGATCGTCGACATCGGCCAGTTTGTCCACGCCCAGGCTGCCATCGGTATTGCGGAACCACCACGGCAGGAAGCGCCCGTTGGCCGGATCGATGCCGACCACGGCGCTGCCGACGTAGGCCGCGTCATTGTGGTCCAGTGCGTTTTTTTCCCAGCCGATGTAGGTGCCGAGAATCTTCGGATTCTTTTCGACGTTTTCCTTGATCAGGCTGATCAATTGTTCGCGGCTGAGGCTCAGGCGCGGCTGGCCATCGGTGCCGTTTGTGCCGAGCAGAGCGTTGACGCGAACCAGGCCGCCGGCGATCAGCAGCGGCGCTTCGAGTTCGCGCTGGATCTGGCTGACCTGAGTCTGGGCCAACGAGGTCAGGCGCTGCTCGATCACTTGCTCGAACTGCGCCTGGGTGCGCTGTTGCACCATTTCTTGAGTGCGAGCGCCGGAGAACAGTGCATACAGCACCAGCGCCGCGACCACGCTGAGAACGATGGCGCCGGCCAGGGCGGCGACGGAAAACTGGATCGACTTGAACTTCATGGGAGCTCCGCACGCAAGAGGACAATCTGCGAGGGATTTATCGGCGGCGCGTGCAGGGCCATGAGAGACGTTGGTCGGAATCGCCGCGCGATGTCGTGGATGGATCGGTGCACGGCGGATTCAATGCGCGTTGAGGAATTTCCACCGCGTCTTGCGGCCATAGGTGAATGTACGCGCAATGCGTCCGGTGTATCTAGCGCCGATACCATTAGCCGCCTAGGATACGCCTCAGGTTTTCAGGGAGTTTTTGAATGAACAAGACATTGGTTACAAGTGCACTGAGCGCAGCGCTGTTGCTGGCCGGTTGTCAGTCGGTCAACACCACCAGCGGCGGTGCCGTGGGCGTAGAGCGCAAGCAGTACATGTTCAGCATGCTGTCCTCGCAAGAGGTCGACCAGATGTACGCGCAGTCGTATCAGAAGACCGTCGGCGAGGCGTCAAGCAAAGGTGTGCTGGACAAGACCAGCCCGGAAGCCAAGCGCGTGCAGACCATCGCCAACCGGCTGATCGCCCAGGCACCGACCTTCCGCCCGGACGCGGCGCAGTGGCAGTGGGAAGTCAATCTGATCAAGAGCGATGAGCTCAACGCCAACTGCGGTCCTGGCGGCAAGATCATTTTCTACACCGGGCTGATCGACAGCCTGAAACTCACCGACGACGAAATTGCCGCGGTCATGGGCCATGAAATCGCCCACGCCCTGCGCGAGCACGGTCGTGAAGCGATGTCCAAGGCTTATGGCATGGAGATGGCGAAGCAGGGCGCCGGTGCGTTGTTCGGGCTGGGTCAGGACAGCCTGGCGCTGGCCGACACCGTGGCCAACTACGGCATGACCTTGCCCAACAGCCGCGCCAACGAAAACGAAGCCGACCTGATTGGTCTGGAGCTGGCTGCCCGCGCCGGTTACAACCCGAACGCGGCGATCACCCTGTGGGACAAAATGAGCAAGGCTTCGGAAGGCTCGCCTCCAGAGTTCATGAGCACTCACCCGGCATCGAGCAGTCGCATTGCGGCGTTGCAGGCAGCCATTCCGAAAGTGATGCCGCTGTACGAAAAAGCCCCGAAATCCTGAATAAGCAGCTGCAAGCTTCAAGTGGCAAGCTGCAAGTCAAAGCAGGTCCGCTTGGCTTGCAGCTTTTCTTGAAGCTTGCAGCTAGAAGCTTGCAGCTTGTAGCTGCTTCAAACCCATCCACTACTCTGCATGGCCTTGTACACCGCAACAATCGCCAGAATCATGAACGCCGAAGCCGCGAGGCGGCGGATCAGGGTCAGTGGCAGTTTGTCCGCGGCGAAATTACCCGCCAGTACCACCGGCACGTTGGCAATCAGCATGCCCACGGTGGTGCCGATGATCACTAGCCACAGTTCCGGGTATTGCGCGGCGAGCATCACGGTGGCGATCTGGGTCTTGTCGCCGATTTCGGCGAGGAAGAACGCAATCAGGGTCGTCAGGAACGGCCCGAACTTGCGCGCCGTGCTGGCTTCGTCGTCATCCATCTTGTCCGGGACCAGAGTCCACAGTGCTGTGGCCGCGAAGCTGGCGGCGAGGATCCAGTGCAGGACGGCGTCGGAGAAGAAACTGCCGAACCAGGCACCTACCGCACCGGCTGCTGCGTGGTTGGCCAGGGTCGCGGCGACAATCCCGGCAATGATCGGCCAGGGTTTGCGGAAGCGAGCGGCGAGAATCAGCGCGAGCAGTTGCGTCTTGTCGCCGATTTCGGCCAAGGCAACGATAGCGGTGGGAACGAGTAACGAGTCCAGCATCAGGAATTTCCTAAGGGGCGGGTCGACACGGCTATGACACGTACAGCCTTCCCGCCCCGGGTAAGGTGTGCGTGTCATAGGTCTTGTCAAACCCTGCGATCCGTCTGCTGCGGACGCTTGGGTCGCATACGCCATGATCTGAGGATCAAGTATGTTGACGTATGCCGGACGAGCTTGGCGCTCGTGGGAGACTACTCCCCTAGGACGGAGCGGATTCTGCCTAGGCAAATCCGATTGGGCAAGCACAAATTTTCAACCGCGCTTGGCCCGGTAAATGCGGAAACCATTGCCTTCAGCCTTGATCGCACACACGCCCAAGTGCTCCTCGATCAGCGGCTGATACTTGAGGAAACTGTTGGCCACGAGGCGCAGTTCGCCACCGTTTTTCAGATGTTTGGCCGCTTTTCGCAGCAGGTTCTCTGTGGCGAAATAATCGGTGTGCACGCCGACATGGAACGGCGGGTTGCTCAGAATTGCGCTCAAGCCCATCGGTGCGGCGTCGATGCCATCACCGGTCAGGACGTCCGCCTCAAGGCCGTTGGCGGCCAGGGTCAGACGGCTGCTGGCGGCGGCGAACGCGTCGACATCGAGCAAGGTCACCTGATTGTGCGGATAGCGACGTTTCACCGCAGCCCCGAGCACGCCGGCGCCGCAACCGAAATCGAGCAGATGGCCGCTCGGCAGTTTGTCCAGATGCTCCAGCAGCAGGGCGCTGCCGCGATCCAGTCGACCGTGGCTGAACACGCCCGGCAGGCTGATGACTTTCAACGGCCCTTCGGCCAACGGCAGTTCGTAAGTCTGCGCCAAGCTTTCCAGGGATTTCGCTTCCGGCGCAGTGGCCACGGTGACTTGCCAGAGCTGGCAGTGACGGGCGCTGTCGAGTTTGCGCGGCTTGCCGAAAGGATTGAGCTGTTTGGAGGCGCCTTCGATGCCGCTGCGTTTTTCCCCGACCAGAAACACCTCGCGCCCGGCCAGACGCGACGCCACGGCGTTGAGGATGTAATCGGTCAGGTCTTTGGACTTGGGCAGGAACACCACGGCGCTGTCGAATTCGCGCTCCGGGACATTCACGCCGAACTGGCTACGGCCTTCGAAACGTGCGTCCAGCGCGGCTTGATCGCCAGCGTGCCAGCACCAGCCGAACGCGTTGGGCAGACGCCCGAGCAAGTCGTCGGCAGGCAAGCCCGCCAACAACAGCGAACCCTGGAATAACTCGGCCTGACGAAGCAGTACTTCACTGCGCGGATCCATAACTGCTCCTTGAAAAAAAGTGCCGCAGTTTATCAACTGACGACCCGCAGCGCCTCACCGCTGAAAAACGCTTCGGCGTTTTCGCTCAGTTGGCTGACGATACGCTGGCGTGCCTCGCGACTGCCCCAGGCGTTGTGCGGGGTGACGATCAGGCGCGGAATATCGCCGGCGAGCAGCGGATTGCCCTGGGTCGGGGGCTCGACACTCAACACATCGGTGGCAGCACCGCCGAGGTGACCGCTGCGCAAAGCATCGGCCAGCGCCTGCTCATCGATGAGGCCGCCACGAGCGGTATTGACCACAAATGCGCCGGGCTTCATCGAGGCCAGCTCGCGGGCGCCGATGAAATGCCGGGTGTGCTCGTTGAGCGGGCAGTGCAGGGTCAGGGCGTCGATCTGCGGCAGCAGTTGCTCCAGTGGCAAACGATCCGGCCGCGCCGGGCGCCCGGGAATCTGCCCGAGCAATACGCGCATGCCGAATGCTTCGGCCAACCGCGCCACGGCGCCACCGAGTTCGCCATGGCCAAGCAGGCCGAGGGTTTTGCCTTGCAGTTCGACAATCGGGTAGTCGAGCAGGCAGAACTGTTTCGCCTGTTGCCAGCGGCCTTCGCCCACAGCTTTCTGATAGTCGGCCAGGCGCGTGGCGAGGTTGAGCAACAGCATGATCGTGTGTTGCGCCACCGACGGGGTGCCGTATGCCTGGCAATTGCACACAGTGATGCCGTGAGCGCGAGCGGCGGTGAGGTCGACGTTGTTGGTGCCGGTGGCGCTGATCAGGATCAGTTTCAGTTGCGGATTGGCAGTCATCGCCGCCGCATCGATCACGACTTTATTGGTGATCGCCACGCTGGCGCCTTGCAGGCGTTCGCTGACCTGTTCCGGCGAAGTCTGGGCGAACAGCTGCAGATCGCTGAAGCATTCACGCAACGGATTGAGGTCCAGATCGCCGAGGTCCAGCGAAGGGTGATCCAGGAATACCGCGCGGCGCGTGTTCGTCATCAACTGTACCTTTTGTGCTGTGAGCGGAGGGCGTACTCTGCCGAGCCTACCAGATGAAACAATTGGTTACTCGACAGCATGAGCCGCTGTAATACCTGTGGCGAGGGAGCTTGCTCCCGCCGGGCTGCGAAGCAGACCCAAGCCCAATGAGGTTGTCCCGGCACTATCCGGTGTACCGGTTTTACGACTGCTGCGCAGCCGAGCGGGAGCAAGCTCCCTCGCCACAAATGGGTGGTGACTGCCGATTGGATGTTTACCCCTGAAAAATAGGAGCCCCCATGTACTGGACCGAGTTCTTGACCGTTGCACTGATCCATCTGCTCGCCGTCGCCAGCCCCGGCCCGGACTTTGCCGTGGTGGTGCGCGAGAGCGTCACCCATGGGCGTCGCGCCGGCACCTGGACCGCACTGGGCGTAGGCTCGGCGATTTTCCTGCATGTCGGCTATTCGTTGCTTGGCATCGGTCTGATCGTGTCGCAATCGATCGTGCTGTTCAACGCGCTGAAGTGGGCGGCAGCGGCTTACTTGCTGTACATCGGCTTCAAGGCCTTGCGCGCGCAACCAGCGAAAACCGTCACCGATGACTTGCACAAGGAAGCCGGCGTGCGTACCGCGCGGGGTGCGTTCACCTCGGGCTTCGTCACTAACGGCCTGAATCCGAAAGCCACGCTGTTTTTCCTCTCGCTGTTCACCGTGGTGATCAACCCGCACACGCCGCTGGCCGTGCAGGCCGGTTACGGCGTGTACCTGGCGGTGGCGACGGCGATCTGGTTCTGTCTGGTGGCGATGCTGTTCAGCCAACACCGCGTGCGCGCCGGCTTCGCCCGCATGGGCCACTGGTTCGACCGCACCATGGGCGCGGTGCTGATCGCGCTCGGCGTGAAAATCGCGTTTACCGAGATGCATTGAGAACTGGAACACATTAATCCCTGTGGGAGCGAGCCTGCTCGCGAAAGCGCTAGTCCAGCCACCAAAGATGTCGACTGACCCGACGCCTTCGCGAGCAGGCTCGCTCCCACAAGTAGTGTTTTCTTCCGGATCAGCCCGAAATGCTGGCGCAAAGCTAGCATTTGCGCGGTTCTGCAAATCATTCCTTTGGCTGATTTGACTGTCTCGCAGGCGCACTAGAGTACGAATCTCTCCGCCAACACCGTGCAGTCAGAAAAGGGATTCTTATGTTGCAGACTCGGGTCATTCCGCCGGCCGATGGGGCCTACCAGTATCCATTGCTGATCAAACGGCTGCTGATGTCCGGCGCCCGTTACGAGAAAACCCGCGAAATCATCTACCGTGACCAGTTGCGCTACAGCTATCCGACCCTGATCGAACGTGTTGCGCGGCTGGCCAATGTGCTCACCGCTGCTGGCGTGAAGGCCGGTGACACGGTGGCGGTGATGGACTGGGACAGCCATCGTTACCTGGAATGCATGTTCGCCATTCCGATGATCGGCGCGGTGATCCACACCATCAACGTGCGACTGTCACCGGAGCAGATCCTCTACACCATGAACCACGCCGAGGACCGCTTCGTGCTGGTCAACAGCGAGTTCGTCGGGCTCTACCAGGCCATCGCGCCGCAGTTGACTACGGTCGAGAAAACCCTGCTGCTGACCGATCTTCCGGAGAAAACCGCGGAGCTGCCTCACCTCGTTGGCGAATATGAGCAACTGCTGGCCGCTGCAAGTGCGCAATACGATTTCCAGGACTTCGATGAAAACTCGGTCGCCACCACGTTCTACACCACCGGCACGACGGGCAACCCGAAAGGCGTGTACTTCACCCATCGGCAACTGGTGCTGCACACCATCGGCGTGGCGACGATCATGGGGTCGATCGACAGCGTGCGCCTGCTCGGCACCAACGATGTGTACATGCCGATCACGCCAATGTTCCACGTCCACGCTTGGGGATTGCCCTACGTGGCGACCATGCTCGGGCTCAAGCAGGTCTATCCCGGGCGTTACGATCCGGAATATCTGGTGGAGTTGTGGCGCAAGGAGAAGGTGACCTTTTCCCACTGCGTGCCGACGATCCTGCAGATGCTGCTCAACGCCAAAGCCGCGCAGGATGCCGACTTCGGCGGCTGGAAGATCGTCATCGGCGGCAGCGCGCTCAATCGCAGCCTGTATGAAAACGCCAAGGCGCGCGGCATTCAGCTGACGGCCGCATATGGGATGTCGGAAACCGGGCCGCTTGTGTCCTGCGCGCACCTCAACGATGAATTGATGGCCGGGACTGAAGACGAGCGCACCACTTACCGGATCAAGGCCGGTGTGCCGGGGCCATTGGTCGAAGCGGCGATTGTCGACGGCGAGGGCAACTTCCTCCCGGCCGACGGCGAAACCCAGGGCGAACTGGTGCTGCGCGCGCCATGGCTGACCGAAGGCTACTTCAATGAACCGCAGAAGGGCGCCGAGCTCTGGGCCGGCGGCTGGCTGCACACCGGCGACGTCGCCACGCTCGACAGCATGGGCGTGATCGACATTCGTGACCGCATCAAGGACGTGATCAAGACCGGCGGCGAGTGGATCTCCTCCCTCGACCTCGAAGACCTGATCAGTCGGCATGCGGCGGTACGCGAAGTAGCAGTGGTGGGCATTGCCGACCCGCAGTGGGGCGAGCGTCCGTTTGCCTTGCTGGTAGTGCGCGAAGGGCAGGTGATCGGCGCGCGTGAGCTCAAGGAACACCTCAAGCCGTTCGTCGAGCTGGGGCATCTGAGCAAGTGGGCGATTCCCAGCCAGATCGCCCTTGTTACCGAAATTCCCAAGACCAGTGTCGGCAAGCTCGACAAGAAGCGTATCCGCCTCGACATCACCGAGTGGCAGGCCAATAACAGCACCTTCCTTTCGACACTTTGAGTGCCTGCTGGCGCGCCGAAACCGGCGCGCCAGACCCACCAAGCAAGCGCTTGGCTTGTGAAATCGAAAAAATCAGCCATCCTTGCCGTGCCGACTTGTGTCGGACTGGCGAAAGGACTGTTCCAGAGTGGTTGGCGGCTGCAAATCACACTTTAGAGGGATCAAGCACTACCACCCGCTGGCTATAGTCCGCTCAAGGACTTTTTGAAAACGGAGCACACGCACTGATCGGGGCGAGCAACTCTGGAACGATTTCGGGCAGCCCTGGCGCCCGGTCCTCCACAGCGTTTTTAAAAGTACTCACTGCCATAACAATAATGCACATGGAGTAGCGTCGATGACCTCAGCAAACCAGTTCTGGCGCCGGGCGAAACTGCCTCTGGCGGTCAGTCTTGCCTCCTCGCTCGCCGGGCCTGCATTCGGCGTCAGTTTCAACGTCGGTGAAATCGAAGGGCAGTTCGACTCGTCCCTGTCGATCGGTGCCAGTTGGTCCACGCAGAGCCCGAACAAGAACCTCATCGGCGTCAACAATGGCGGCCATGGCCTGTCGCAGACTTCCGATGACGGTCACGCCAACTTCAAGAGCGGCGAAACCTTCTCGAAGATCTTCAAGGGCATCCATGACCTTGAACTGAAATATGGCGACACCGGCGTGTTCGTCCGTGGCAAATACTGGTACGACTTCGAACTGAAGGACGAAAGCCGCCAGTTCAAGGACATCAGCGACAGCAACCGCAAAGAGGGCGCCAAGTCCTCGGGCGGGCAGATCCTCGACGCCTTCGTCTACCACAACTACGCGATTGCCGATCAGCCGGGTTCCGTGCGTCTGGGCAAGCAAGTGGTGAGCTGGGGTGAAAGTACCTTCATCGGCGGCGGCATCAACTCGATCAACCCGATCGACGTCTCCGCGTTCCGTCGTCCGGGCGCCGAGATCAAGGAAGGCCTGATCCCGGTCAACATGTTCTACGTGTCCCAGAGCCTCACCGATAACCTCTCGGCCGAAGCGTTCTATCAACTGGAATGGGACCAGACCGTCGTCGACAACTGCGGCACCTTCTTCTCCCAGCCGGACATCGTTGCCGACGGTTGCGACAGCAATCTGCGCGTGCTGAACAAGCGTTCGCAGATTCCGGCCATCGCCCTCGGGCCGTTGGCGGGCGCAGGCGTGGATGTCAACGAAGAAGGCGTACTGGTGCGCCGTGGGCCGGACCGTGATGCCCGCGACAGCGGCCAGTGGGGCGCGTCCCTCAAATACATGTTCGAGCCACTCGATACCGAGTTCGGCGCCTACTTCATGAACTACCACAGCCGTGCGCCGATCTTCAGCGCCACCGGTGCGCCGCAGTCGGTGTACAACACCGCCGCCGCGCTGCCGGGGCCGTTCGCCGCGCTCGCACCGCTGCTGGTTGCGGGCAACTCCAATTACTTCATCGAATACCCGGAAGACATTCGTCTCTACGGCCTGAGCTTCTCCACCACCCTGCCTACCGGTACGGCGTGGAGCGGTGAGATCAGCTATCGTCCGAACGCGCCGGTGCAACTGAACTCCACCGACATCCTGTTTGCCGGCGTGCGTCCACTGGGCGGCGCGCTGACCAACGCTTCGCTGCTCACTGGCGTACCGGGTCAGGACCTGCACGGCTATGAGCGCAAGGAAATCACCCAGATCCAGACGACCTTCACGCACTTCTTCGATCAGGTCATGGGCGCCAGCCGTCTGACCCTCGTCGGTGAAGTGGGCGCGACTTACGTCGGCGGGCTGGAAAGCCGTTCCGACATGCGTTATGGCCGCGATCCGGTCTACGGCCCGGGCGAATTGCCGGCCACTGGCACCACCAATACCTGCGCCAACATCCTCAACGCCAGCACCATCAACGGCGCCGGCCCGGGTTCACCGCAGAACAACCGCAGCCGCAATTGCGACAACGACGGTTTCACCACCTCGATGTCCTGGGGCTACCGTGGTCGTGCCATCTGGGAATACAACGACGTGTTCGCCGGCGTAAACCTCAAGCCGAACGTGGCCTGGTCCCACGACGTCAGCGGTTACTCGCCAGGCCCTGGCGGCAACTTCGAAGAAGGTCGCAAAGCGGTCAGCCTGGGCGTCGATGCCGAATACCAGAACACCTACACCGCGAGCCTGGCCTACACCAATTTCTTCGACGGCAAGTACACCACCGTGGATGACCGCGACTTCGTGGCGCTCAGCTTCGGCGTGAACTTCTAAGCACTGCATTTCAGGACGAACGAATTTATGAAAATAACAAAGAGTCTGTTCCACGCCGGTGTTCTGGGCCTGTCGCTGCTGGCGACCGGCGTCATGGCGGCGGTGCCTGCTGCCGAAGCGGATAAACTGGGCAAGAGCCTGACGCCGATGGGCGCGGAGATGGCCGGTAACGCCGACGGTTCGATCCCGGCCTGGAAACCGCTGCCGAAAAATGCCGGCAGCGTCGACAGCAAAGGCTTCCTGTCCAACCCTTACGCCAGTGAGCAGCCGCTGTTCACCATCACTGCCAAGGACGTCGACAAGTACAAGGACAAGCTTGCCCCGGGCCAGTACGCGATGTTCAAGCGCTACCCGGAAACCTTCAAGATGCCGGTCTATCCGTCCCATCGCGGCGCCACCGTGCCGGATGACGTATTCGCTGCCATCAAGAAGAATGCGACCAGCACTAATCTGGTGTCCGGCGGCAACGGTCTGGAAAACTTCGATACCGCCGTGCCGTTCCCGATTCCTAAAACCGGTGTGGAAGTGATCTGGAACCACATCACCCGTTATCGCGGCGGCAGCGTGACCCGTCTGGTGACCCAGGCCACGCCGCAACCGAACGGCTCGTACAGCCTGGTGTACTTCCAGGATCAGTTCGTGTTCCGCGACAAGATGAAGGACTACGATCCGGCGAACCCGGGCAACATCCTGTTCTACTTCAAGCAGAAAGTGACCGCGCCGGCGCGTCTGGCCGGTGGCGTACTGTTGGTGCACGAGACTCTCGATCAGGTCAAAGAGCCGCGTTCGGCGTGGGTCTACAACGCCGGTCAGCGTCGGGTGCGTCGTGCTCCGCAAGTGTCGTATGACGGCCCGGGTACCGCCGCCGACGGCCTGCGTACTTCCGACAACCTCGATATGTACAACGGTGCGCCGGATCGTTACGACTGGAAGCTCGAAGGCAAGAAAGAGATGTACATCGCCTCCGACAGCTACAAACTCGACGATCCGAAACTGAAGTACTCGGACATCATCAAGGCCGGCCACATCAATCAGGATCTGGCGCGTTACGAGCTGCGCCGCGTCTGGCATGTCACAGCGACCCTGAAGGAAGGTCAGCGCCACATCTACGCCAAACGTGACTTCTACATCGACGAGGACACCTGGCAAGCCGCGGTGATCGACCATTACGACGGTCGTGGTCAACTGTGGCGTGTGGCCGAGGCGCATGCCGAGAACTACTACGACAAGCAAGTGCCGTGGTACGCCCTCGAAACCCTTTACGACCTGCAGTCCGGCCGTTATCTGGCGCTGGGCATGAAGAACGAAGAGAAGCAGGCGTATGACTTCGGTTTCACCGCCACCACCAGCGACTTCACCCCGGCCGCTCTGCGTCAGGACGGTGTGCGCTAAAGCTGCTTGAACCCGAGGCCGCATCCTCATGAAAACGCCCCGACTGGTTCGGGGCGTTTTTTTCGGCTTTTGAAATCGCTTTTTGTAGGAGCTGCCGAAGGCTGCGATCTGTTGATCTTGAAAATTCAACATCAAAGATCGCAGTCTTCGGCAGCTCCTGCAGGGGAGGGTCGCAGTGGATGTAGGCTTTTTGTAGCCATTTGTAGCAGCAACCTTCATAACCGGTTCGATTAAGGCTAGGCTGCGGACATCTGCAACGCCGCCAATCGCCTTCGAACAAGAGCCGGCCATGACTGATCTGTCCCCACTTCCGGGTCCCGCAAGCATCACCGTCGCAGCACTGGACGGGCGTTTTTTCCGCCCGCCGCTGCCTGACGGCTATGTCCTGCGACCGCGCCTCTGCCAGCGTCTGCAGGCCGGGCTGGGTGGCCGGTTGCTGTTGGTCAGCGCCCCGGCAGGGTTCGGCAAGAGCTCGCTGGCGGTGGAGTTCTGTCAAAGTCTGCCCGCGCACTGGCAAAGTCTCTGGTTGGGCTTGAGTCCGCGTGACAGTGATCCCGGGCGTTTTCTCGAGCGCTTGCTCGAAGGTCTGCAAGACTATTTTCCGGCCTTGGGCGCCGGTGCGCTTGGCCTGCTGAAAATGCGTCAGCGTCATCAGCCGTTCGCCTTCGAAGAATGGCTCGACGGACTGCTCGACGAGCTGGCGCTGCATCTCGATCCCGCCGCGCCGTTGCTGCTGGTGCTCGACGATTACCACCTCGCCCAAGGGCCGGTGCTGGATCGTTGCCTGCAATTTTTCCTTAATCATCTGCCCGATGGCTTGCTGGTGATGGTTACCAGTCGGCAGCGCCCGGACTGGCATCTGGCGCGTCTGCGCCTGTCGCGGCAGTTGCTCGAGCTGCACGAACAGGATTTGCGCCTGACCCACGATGAAGCGCTGACTCTGCTCGATCGGCACAGCAGCTCACTGCGCGGCGAGGCACTGGAAAGCCTGATCCAGCGCAGCGAAGGCTGGGTCGCCGGCCTGCGCTTCTGGTTGCTGGCGGTGGCCGAGGCGGGCAGCGATGCCGCGCTGCCGCAAGCGCTGAACGGCGGGGAAGGGCTGATTCGCGACTATCTGCTCGAAGAAGTCATCGATTGCCTGCCCGCCGACGTGCAATCCTTTCTCTACGAAACCGCACCGCAGGAACGCTTTTGCAGCGAGCTGTGCGACGCCGTCCGCGAAGCCCATGACAGCGCCGAGATCCTGCGCTTTCTGCTCGCTCACCAGGTATTTCTGGTACCGCTGGACGAGCACGGTCACTGGTATCGCTATCACCATTTGTTCTCCGACTTGTTGCGCAGCCGGCCGATCGCCCAGGCGATGGTGCCGACTGCCACCCTGCATTTGCGCGCCTGTCGCTGGTTCAATGCGCAGGGCTTGCTCGATGAAGCGGTGGAGCAGGCGTTGCGTGCCGGGCATCTCGATGTCGCCGCGAACCTGGTACAGAACCTGTCCGAAGAACAACTGCTCGCCGAGCAGAACGTCGGCATGCTGCTGCGCTGGAAGATGGACTTGCCCGACAGCCTGCTGATCAGCACGCCACGGCTGATCGTGCTCTACAGCTGGGCACTGGGGCTGGCCTGCCAACTCGATGCCGCCGAAGAGCTGGCCAGCCATTTGAGCCGCTTTCTGCCAGCGCCCTCGGCCACCGCGCAGAAATCGATGCTGGCGCAGTGGCTGGCGTTGAGCGGGATCATCGCTCGCGGACGCGGCCATCGCGAGCTGACCCTGCGCTATTGCGGCGAGGCGCTGGAGAGCCTGCCGGCCAAGCGTTACGGCCAGCGGCTGATGTGCCTCTCGACCCTGTCCAATCTGGCGATCGCCGACGGCGATCTGTGGCGCGCACGCGGGCTGAACCGTGAATCCCTCGAACTGGCGCAACGGGTCGGCAATCCATTATTCGAAGCCCTGGCGCATTACGATCGGGCCCGGGTTCTGCAATCGCGGGGCGAGATCCTGCGCGCGCTGGATGAAGTGCATCAGGGGCTGGAGCGCTTGCGTGGTCTGTCGCCGCAACGACTGTACGCCGTACGCGCGCGGCTCACGTTGTACGAAGGTTTTCTGCTGGCGATGCGTTTGCAATCTCAGGCCGCGCGCGTACGCCTGCTCGCCGGGATTGGCGAAGCGCGGGCCTGTCGCGACATCAGCGTGCTGATCGGCCACTGCGTGATCGCCCGCCTGGACGGGGCCAGCGGCGAGTTCGCCAAGGCCTTTGCCGAACTCGCCGAAGCCGAACGCCTGATGCACATCTGGGACGTGCCGCCGATCTACTATCTGGCGATGATCACGCTGGTCAAATGCGAACTGTGGCTGGCGCAGGGGCGTATCGATCTCGCCGAGGCGTGGCTCGCGCGCCTGGGCCAGACCTACACCGGCGAGCATGCTGCCGCACCGCCGGAGTTTCATCCACAGCTGCCACTGCATGTGGAACTGCAACAGGCACTGCTCGATTTAATCCAAGGGCAACCGATGCTCGCCGAAGGGCGTTTGAACCTGTTGCATGAAAACGGCCAGCGAACCGGGCGGCAGTTGCTCAGCGTGATGGCACTGACGCAGAAGGTGGTGTTATTGCTGGCGAGTGGACGAGAGCCTGAAGCGCGCAAAGCGCTGGCTCTGGCGCTGGAAGCTGCTGCCGGCGGTGCCTTTCAACCTTTTGAGGCGTTGCTGAAAAGTCATCCCGACTGGTTGCGAGGACAACTGCAGGCGCTCACTTGCAACGCGGTCAGCCAGCAATTGCTTACGCATTTTCCAACAGCAGTGTTGCGCCCCACCGTGGAAAGCTCTGTCACAGAACAACTCAGCAGCCGTGAATTGGCGGTACTGCGCCTGATCGCACAGGGCTGTTCCAATCAGGAAATCAGTGAACAATTGTTCATTTCCCTGCACACCGTGAAAACCCACGCCAGCCACATCAATAGCAAGCTGGGCGTCGAGCGGCGTACCCAGGCAGTGGCGCGCGCCAAGGAACTGGGATTGCTCTATTGAGATCACGCCATGACCCGACAGAAAAACAAACGCCCCGAACCAGTCGGGGCGATTGTTTTCAGTTCACCGGCCGGGGTTGCTGGCCTGGCAAGTGAACAGGGCGTCAGGCCACCAGATCGTTGGCGCTGAAGCTATTCACACCGACCAGCTGGATTTCGAAGTCCGCGCCGGCGTTGCCGCTGACATTGCCCGACAGTACGTGGTCGACGAAGCGCAGTTGCCCGGCACCGGTGAAGTCATTGGCACCGATGAAGGTGAAACCGTCCATGCCACCTTGCAGCAGGTTCGCATCGAATTTCGTCAGGTCGATTTTGTCGCCCTGCAGGCTGCTGAAATCGGTGATCACGTCACGGCTGGCGCCCAGGCCCATGTCGGTACGCGAGCTGAACACGAAGGTGTCGGCGCCAGCACCGCCAGTGAGCGTGTCCGTCCCCGCGCCGCCATCCAGGATATTGTCTGCGTCGTTGCCGTAAATGGAGTTGTTCAACCCGTTGCCGGTACCTTTGCTGGCAGACCCGACAAGATTCAGAATCTCCAGGTTGGCCCCCAAGGTGTAATCGACGTACGAATAGACGCTGTCGATTTCCGAGAGCGACGTGCCGGTTTCGCTGACCACATCGCCGATGTTGTCGACGATATACGTGTCGTTGCCACCGCCGCCGGTCATGGTGTCAGCGCCTTTGCCACCGTTGATGAAATCATTTCCGCTGCTGCCGGTCAGGCTGTTGCCGAGATCGTTGCCAGCCAGCGTGAAATCGCCCGCGCCCGTCACTACCACGTTCTCGACATTCTTCAGATTGTTGAGGTTGAGGTCGACGGTCCCGGTCTGTGCAGTCGCTGTGTATTCAATGAAAAGAGAGTCAGTGCCTTCGCTGGCGAGCTCCTGAACCAATGCGAGCTCACCCGCCTGATCGATGCTGTAGATATCGTTGCCCTTGCCACCAATCATGGTGTCGAGCCCAGCACCACCAATCAGTTGGTTGTTCCCCTCGTTGCCGGTAATGACGTTGTTCTGGCTGTTACCGACGCCATAGATATTGCCGCTGCCAGTAAGAATCAGGTTCTCCAGGTTGGCCCCTAGGGTGTAGTTGACGGATGCGCGAACAGTATCGATTTCGCTCGCGAGGGTGCTGGTTTCGCTAACGACATCGCCAATATTATCGACAATGTAGGTGTCGTTACCGGTGCCGCCAGCCATGAAGTCGGCGCCGGTGCCCCCGTCGAGGATGTTGTTGCCTGCGGTACCGTACAGTGAGTTGTTCAGCGCGTTACCGGTCGCACTCAAAGCGTTTCCGACCAGATTCAATACTTCTAGATTCGCTCCCAGCGTGTAGTCGATGTAGGAATACACCGTATCGATTTCAGAGAGCGAGATGCTGCTTTCAATCACCACGTCGCCAACGTTGTCGACAATATACGTGTCGTTACCGGCGGCACCGCTCATGGTGTCGGCACCTTTGCCGCCGTTGATGAAGTCATTACCGCTGCCACCGGCGAGATTGTTGTTCAGGTCGTTGCCGGCGAAAGTGAAATCGCCGCCGGCCAGTACGGTGACGTTCTCGATCTGTTGCAGGTTGCTTAGATTGAGATCAATCAGGCTGCCCGTTGCCGCAGCCGCATAACTGATGAGAAGTCTGTCCGTACCCTGATTTGCACTTTCGCTGACGAGCGCCAATTCTCCAGCCTGGTCCAGGACATACTCATCATCGCCCTTGCCGCCGACCATGGTGTCGAGCCCAGCGCCGCCATCGAGCCGGTTGTTACCGTCATTGCCGTACAGCGAGTTGTTCAAGGCGTTGCCGGTGCCGTTTACGGCGTTGCCGACCAGATTGAGCACCTCAACGTTAGCCCCCAGGGTGTAGTCGACATAGGAGTAGACCGTGTCGATTTCCGCGAGCGAGGTGCCGGTTTCGGTAATGATATCGCCGATATTGTCGACGATGTAGATGTCGTTGCCAGCGCCACCGTTCATGGCGTCGGCACCCTTGCCGCCATTGATGAAGTCAGCGCCGCTGCCGCCGTTAAGGCTGTTGTTCAAGTCGTTGCCGGCCAGGGTGAAGTTGCCGGCGGCGGACACGACGAGATTTTCAACGTTGAGCAAATTGCCCAGGTTGAGGTCGATGGTAGCGGCGTTGGCCGCGTATTCGATGTAGAGAGTGTCGTTGCCTTCGCCGGCAAGTTCCTGGACCAGTGCCAGTTCGCCGGCCTGATCAATGCTGTAGATGTCGTTGCCTTTGCCGCCGATCAGGGTGTCGAGGCCAGCCCCACCGATCATCCGGTTGTTGCCGTCGTTGCCGGTGATCACGTTGTTCTGGGCGTTGCCGATGCCGGA
>Ga0209676_1000353_pt1 | contig 86825 bp, 65 predicted proteins | sample AraplaCvi_mLB_r2_FD_184282 | JGI IMG/M metagenome (GOLD analysis project Ga0209676, IMG submission 184282) | Arabidopsis root microbial communities from North Carolina, USA - plate scrape MF_Cvi_mLB_r2 (SPAdes) (version 2) | ecosystem: Host-associated > Plants > Roots > Endosphere | place: USA...
TGGGCCCGAGGCATGCCTCGGGCGGGTTGGGCAGGACGCCCAACCCCGGTCTTGCCGTGTGCGCAGGACAGCGCACACGAGCAAGCGGCGACCAAGCCCCCATGGATGGGTTTACGGCGTCCCCGCAAACCCACAGTGCCCCGCCATCCCACGGATAGGCTGCTTTTGACGTTGACGTTGCCTTGGCCTCTGCAGGTGCAGGGCGCAGCCCTGCCGAACCCCACCAACCTTCCCCACTTGCGGTAGGCACGCGCGCCCACTAGCCTTCGGCCGTCGTTCACCACCCAAGGACCGCCCGTGACTCACCGCCATCTCCTGCTGGCCTCGGCTATCGCCGCCGCCACCCTGGCCCTGGTCGCCTGCAAGAAGGAACCTTCGCCCGGCACCGAGGCCGCCACCGCCAGCGCGTCCGCCGGCGAGACCGCCGACCAGTTCGTCGCCCGCATCAACGCCGAATTCAAGGCCGCCTACCCGGAGATGACCTCGGCACAGTGGCTGTCCTCCACCTACATCAACAGCGATTCCGAACGCATCGCCGCCAAGGCCAACGAGCGCTCGCTGACCCAGCTCAACAGCTGGATCGAACAGGCCGGCAAGTTCGAAGGCCAGCCGATGAGCGAGGACAGCAAGCGCGCCATCCACCTGCTGAAGCTGATGTCCTCGATGCCGGCCCCGCGTGATCCGGCCAAGCTGGCCCAGCTGACCCAGATCGCCACCCGCATGGAAGGCAGCTACGGCGCGGGCAAGTACTGCACCGATGCCAACGATCCCAACTCCTGCCGCCAGCTCGGCGAGCTGGAACAGGTGCTGGCGCGCAGCCGCGACTACGACGCGCAGCTCGATGCGTGGCAGGGCTGGCACAGCACCACCAAGAGCATGCGTGGCGATTACCAGCAGTTCGTCAGCCTGGTCAACGAAGGCGCCAAGGGCATGGGCTTCACCGATGCCGGGCAGATGTGGCGTAGCGGCTACGACATGCCGCCGGAGCAGATCGGGCCGGAAACCGACCGCCTGTGGGAACAGGTCAAGCCGATGTACGAGCAGCTGCACTGCTATGCGCGCGGCAAGCTGGACAAGACCTACGGCAAGGACAAGGCCGAAGTGGGCAACGGCCTGATCGCCGCGCACCTGATGGGCAACATGTGGCAGCAGGACTGGTCCAACCTGTGGGACCAGCTGGAACCGTACCCGGGTGCCGGCAGCCTGGACATCACTGCGGCGCTGGAAAAGCAGTACCAGGCCAACCTGAGCGCGGCGCTGGCCAAGGCCGGCAAGGACGCCAACGTCGCCGCGCAGTACAAAGCGCAGCGCGAGGCTGAACTGCGTACCGCCAAGCAGATGACCGAACGCGCACAGGACTTCTACGTGTCGCTGGGCATGCCCTCGCTGCCGCAGTCGTACTGGGAACGCACCCAGTTCATCAAGCCCGATGATCGCGACGTGGTCTGCCACGCCAGTGCCTGGGACATGAACATGGAAGGCGACGTGCGCACCAAGATGTGCATCAAGCCGAACGAAGAGAACTTCACCACCATCTACCATGAGCTGGGCCACCTGTATTACGACCTGGCCTACAACCCGCTGCCGCCGCTGTTCCAGGGCGGTGCCAACGATGGCTTCCACGAAGCGATCGGCGACACCATCGTGCTGGCGATGACGCCCAAGTACCTGAGCTCGATCGGCCTGGTGGACGCACCGACCGAGAGCCGCGAGGCGGTCATCAACAACCAGATGCGCATGGCCCTGTCGGGCGTGTCGTTCCTGCCGTTCGGCCTGATGATCGACCGCTGGCGCTGGGGTGTGTTCGATGGTTCGATCACCCCGGACAACTACAACAAGGCGTGGTGGGACCTGAAGGCGAAGTACCAGGGCGTGGCGCCGGCCAGCACCCGCGGCGAGGAATTCTTCGATCCGGGCGCGAAGTACCACGTGCCGGGCAACACCCCGTACACCCGCTACTTCCTGGCGCGCATCCTGCAGTTCCAGTTCTACAAGGGCCTGTGCGATGCGGCCGGCTTCAAGGGCCCGCTGCATGAATGCACCTTCTACGGCAACAAGGAAGCCGGGCAGAAGTACTGGGCGATGCTGAGCAAGGGCGCCAGCCAGCCGTGGCAGGCCACGCTGAAGGAACTGACCGGCAGTGACAAGCTCGATGCCGGCCCGATGATCGAGTACTTCAGCCCGGTCAACGACTGGCTGAAGCAGCAGAACCAGGGCCAGATGTGCGGCTGGCAGGCCAGCGCGGCACCGGCGGCGAAATGAAAGAAGGGGCGGGTCCGCAAGGATCCGCCCCTTTGATTTCGCCCCCCGGCATGCCCCGGCGCTACCCACTGCGGGTCAGTTGTTCTTCTTCGCCGCCATTGCCGCGGCCAGTTCGGCCCTGTATTCCTCGAAGGTCTGGCCCTTCTCCTTGGCCTCGGCCTGCGCGGCATCGCGCAGCGCATCGGAGTACACCAGGCGCACCGGCGTGCCCTTGCGCTCGTGCAGTTCACCGGCCTGCATGATCAGCGCCAGCACCTGCGCGGCACTCTCGCTGTGGCCGGCGATGCGCCCATCCATGCCCAGCACCCATTCGCCATCGCGGCGCACGACGCCGGCCAGCAGCGTGCGCTGCGCATCGCGCAGTTCGGCATGCGGCTCGACAGGCGAGGCCTGCGCGGCGGCCTTGTTGGCAGCCCTTTCTTCCTGGCGGCGGCGCTGGTCGCGGCGGGTCTTGGAGGTGGTGGACATGGGGGCGATACCGCTACGAGGGGGCGCAAGGATAACGCACCCCGGCCACGACGCCGTTTCACGGGCGCGTCGATCACTGGCCCGCGCTGCTCAATGGCCCGTGGCCACTGCCTGCACTGCGCGCTCGCGGCGGTGTTCCCAATACCAGAATACGAAGCCGCCGGCGAAGAAGGCGGCCTGGCCCAGGGCCAGGTGCAGCGGGCTGCCGCTCAGCAGCGGCGACACCACGCCGGCCACCACGGTGCTGATCATCAGCTGGATGAACGCCTGCAGCGAGGACGCCAGGCCGCGCTGGTGCGGGTACATGTCGAGCACGGCCAGCGCCAGGATCGGGAAGATCAGCGCCATGCCCATGCCGCCCAGGAAGATCGGCAGCACCGCCCACGGCAGGGCGAACTGCGGCGCCAGGGTCACGTAGCCCACGTTGAGCAGCACCGACAGCGCGCACAGGCTGAAGCCGATGCCGATCTGGCGGGTGGGCGTGGTGCGCCCGGCCATGCGCCCGGACAGGAACGAACCGGTGGTCATGCCGCCGATAGTGGGAATGAACAACCAGGCGAAGCCACCTTCGCCCAGGTGCAGGTGCTGCATCACAAACACTGGTGCCGAGGCGATGTACAGGAAGATGCCGCCGAAGTTGATGCTGCCGGCCAGGGCCAGGCGCAGGAAACGCGGGTTGAAGCCGATGCGCACGTAGTCACGCAGCAGGCCACGTGGCGACAGCGGCACGCGAGCGGCCACCGGGTGGGTTTCCGGCATGAAGCGTGCGGTGCAGACCAGCAGCAGCAGCGAGAACACCACCAGGAACCAGAAGATCAGCGGCCAGCCGGCGCCACTGAGCAGGATCCAGCCACCGATGATCGGCGCGATGGCCGGAGCGATGCCGAACAGCATCGACACCTGGCTCATCAGCCGCTGCGCATCGTGGCCGTGGTACAGATCGCGGATGACCGCGCGGCCGACGATCATGCCGACGCCGGCCGACAGGCCCTGCAGCGCGCGGAACAGCAGCAGCGTGCTCAGGTCGGTGGACAGCGCGCAGCCGACCGAGGCACCGATGAACACCACCAGGCCGCCGAGGATCACCCGCTTGCGGCCCCAGGCATCGGACAGCGGCCCGTGCGCCAGGCTCATCAGCGCATAGAACAGCAGGTACACGCTGATGGTCTGCTGCACGGCCACTTCGTCCACCGCCAGGCGCTGGGCCAGCTGCGGGAAGGCCGGGAAGATGGTGTCGATCGAGAACGGGCCGAACATGGCCAGGCCTGCGAGCAGCAGGGCCATGCGTCGGGTGGAGGGGGCAACAGCGGGGGTCATCGGCAAAGCGTCCGGCTGGGCCATGCGTGGCACGCACGGCGGGCGCCGATCCCCTGCAGCAGGGACGGCGCCAGATGAATACGAGAGTCCGGCCATGATAGGCCCGGATTGCGGCCGATGCCATCGACCGCTGCACAAAACGCATGGCCGGGCCATCGGCTATTCAGGCCCGCAGGCCCCCTGCCCCCGCCCTGGGCCGTGTTCAGCCGCGGCAACCAGCTATAATCGGCGGGCAACATGGTGGGAGAAGCGGAACACCGCTGCCGAAGGCGCAACGCCCGTAATCGCTCAGGCCCGATACCACCCGTAACAGAACTCTGGAGAGACCGGTTCGATCCGGCGCCGAAGGGGCACGAAGCTGCGGCCAGCCGCGCTTTTAAACTCTCAGGCAAAAGGACAGAGGGGCGCCCCGCAGACCGCCAGCCGGCGGCTTGTGCCCGTGCGTGTGCCCTTTCCTGACGGATCCTTCGCCATGTCCCAGAACACCCCCTCCCTGCGTGAGCTTGAGCATCATTCCGCGTTCGTCGAGCGCCACATCGGCCCCAACGACGCCGAGATCGCGCAGATGCTCGACGTCGTCGGCCACGCCACGCTGGATGCGATGACCGATGCCATCGTGCCGGCCAGGATCAAGTCGCCCGCACCGCTGGCACTGCCGGAATCGATGACCGAAGTGCAGGCGCTGGCGAAGATCCGCGCGATCGCCGACAAGAACACCGTCCTGCGCAGCTTCATCGGCCAGGGCTACTACGGTACCCACACGCCGAACGTGATCCTGCGCAACATCCTGGAAAACCCGGCCTGGTACACCGCCTACACCCCGTACCAGGCGGAAATCTCGCAGGGCCGCATGGAAGCGCTGATCAACTTCCAGACGCTGTGTGCCGACCTGACCGGCATGGAGATCGCCAACGCCTCGCTGCTGGACGAAGCCACCGCCGCCGCTGAAGCGATGACCCTGGCCAAGCGTTCGGCCAAGTCGAAGTCGGACACCTTCTTCGTGCACGATGCCGTGCACCCGCAGACGCTGGAACTGCTGCGCACCCGCGCCGAGCCGATGGGCATCGTGCTGCGCGTGGGCACCCCGGCCGAAGCAATGGAAGCGGAAGCCTTCGGCCTGCTGCTGCAGTACCCGGACACCTTCGGCCAGGTCGGCGACTACAAGGCGCTGGTCGATGCCGTGCACGCGCGCGGCGGCCTGGTGGCCGTGGCCACCGACCTGCTGGCGCTGACCCTGCTGGCCGCCCCCGGCGAATGGGGCGCGGACATGGTGGTCGGCAACAGCCAGCGTTTCGGCGTGCCGTTCGGTTTCGGCGGCCCGCACGCTGCGTTCATGGCCTGCCGTGATGCCTACAAGCGTTCGATGCCGGGCCGCCTGATCGGTGTCTCCATCGATGCCGAAGGCAAGCCGGCCTATCGCCTGACCCTGCAGACCCGCGAGCAGCACATCCGCCGCGAGAAGGCGACCTCCAACATCTGCACCGCGCAGGTGCTGCTGGCGGTGATGGCCTCGATGTACGCCGTCTACCACGGCCCGGAAGGCCTGGCCCGCATCGCCCGCCGTACCCACCGCCTGGCTTCGATCCTGGCCGCGTCGCTGCGCAGCGCCGGCGTGCAGGTCGGTGGCGACTTCTTCGACACCCTGCACATCACCGGCGTGCACGCCGATGAGATCCACGCCAAGGCCCGCGCCGCCGGTTACAACCTGCGCGCGATCGACAGCGACTCGGTCGGCATCAGCCTGGACGAGACCGCGACCCGCGCCGACATCGTCGCCCTGGCCGCCGTGTTCGGTGCGCAGGCCGATGTGGATGCGCTGGATGCCAGCACCGCCGACGAACTGCCGCCTGCCCTGCTGCGCCAGTCCGCGTTCCTGACCCACCCGGTGTTCAACACCCACCACAGCGAGCACGAGTTGCTGCGCTACCTGCGTTCGCTGGCCGACAAGGACCTGGCGATGGACCGCACGATGATCCCGCTGGGCTCGTGCACCATGAAGCTCAACGCCACCGCCGAGATGATCCCGGTGACCTGGCCGGAGTTCTCGCAGATCCATCCGCTGGTGCCGGCCGACCAGGCGCTGGGCTACAAGGAACTGATCGAGACGCTGGAAGCGATGCTGGTCGAATGCACCGGCTACGACGCGGTCAGCCTGCAGCCGAACTCCGGTGCGCAGGGTGAGTACGCCGGCCTGCTGGCGATCCGCGCCTACCACCGCTCGCGCGGTGAGGACCACCGTGACATCTGCCTGATTCCGGATTCGGCGCACGGCACCAACCCGGCTTCGGCACAGATGTGCGGCATGAAGGTCGTGGTGACCAAGACCGATGCCAACGGCAACGTCGATGTCGAAGACATCCGCGTCAACGCCGAGAAGTACAGCGACCGCCTGGCCGCGATCATGATCACCTACCCGTCCACGCACGGCGTGTTCGAGGAGGAAGTGGTCGAGATCTGCGAGATCATCCACCAGCATGGCGGCCAGGTGTATACCGACGGCGCCAACATGAACGCGCTGGTCGGCGTGGCCAAGCCGGGCAAGTGGGGTTCGGACGTTTCCCACCTGAACCTGCACAAGACCTTCTGCATCCCGCACGGCGGCGGCGGACCGGGCGTCGGCCCGTGCGCGGTCAAGGAACACCTGGCTCCGTTCCTGCCGGGCAAGCTGGGTGACAACGGCCCGGTCGGCATGGTCAGCGCGGCCAGCTTCGGCAGCGCCTCGATCCTGCCGATCAGCTGGATGTACATCGCCATGATGGGCAGCGAAGGCCTGCGCAAGGCCACTCAGGTGGCCCAGCTCAACGCCAACTACATCGCCAGGCGCCTGGCCCCGCACTTCAAGACCCTGTACACCGGCCGCAACGGCCTGGTGGCGCACGAGTGCATCCTCGACGTGCGTCCGCTGGAGAAGACCAGCGGCATCGGTGCCGAGGACGTGGCCAAGCGCCTGATCGACTTCGGCTTCCATGCTCCGACCTTGAGCTTCCCGGTCGCCGGCACGCTGATGGTCGAGCCGACCGAGAGCGAATCGCTGCACGAGCTGGACCGCTTCATCGACGCGATGATCCAGATCCGCGAGGAAATCCGCGCGATCGAAGACGGCCGTCTGGACCGCGAGGACAACCCGCTGAAGAACGCCCCGCATACCGCGACGGCGGTGACGGCCAGCGAGTGGACCCACGCCTACCCGCGCGAGCTGGCGGCCTTCCCGCTGCCCAGCCTGAAGCTGCAGAAGTACTGGCCGCCGGTGGCCCGCGTCGACAACGTGTACGGCGACAAGAACGTGATGTGCGCCTGCATCCCGGTCGATGCCTACAAGGACGACGAAGTCGAGGCGTAAGCCGTTGCTGCAACGGTAATCAAAACGGCCCGCGCAAGCGGGCCGTTTTCGTTTCCATCAACGCATGGCGTGGCTCTACGACCTGCCATGGCGCATCCGGGCCGTTTGCTTTCCATCAACGCGTGGCGCACTCTCCACTAGATCCACGCCATGCGTGGACGCTTTGCCGTCACGGGTCCGGCATCTGCCCCAGGCTCAGCTGCCACGACACGCCGTAGCGGTCCTGCACCCAGCCGTAGCGGTTGCTGAAATCGTAGTCACCCACCGGCATCAGCCAGTGCCCGCCCTCGCCCAGCACGCGTGCCGCGCGCTCGAACTGCTCGCTGCCGGCGCATTCGACAAACAGCGAGATCGACGGACTGAAGGTGAAGTCGTGCACGTCCAGGCTGTCGAAGCACAGGTAGTGCGTGCCCCCAAGCAGGAAGATGGCCTGGCGTACCTGGCCGGGCACACCGGCGCCGGCACCTTCGGGGTGGTGTTGCAGGGACAGCAGGCGGAAATCGGCGAAGGCGTCGGCGTACAGGGCCATGGCGGCCTCGGCCTGGCCGGTGAACATCAGGAACGGGCGACTGCGCAGCATGCGGTACTCCTGTTCGACAGGCCGATGACGGCCTACACGATCAGGATGGCACGACGGATGTATGTCTTCTGTAGAGCCGAGCCATGCTCGGCTGAACGCCTGCGCCCGCCGAGCACGGCTCGGCGCTACCCGATCAGGATTCGCGCATGCGCCGGGCGATGGCGCTGCTGGCGGCGATGACGGCGGTCAGCGCCACCATCGACAGGAACTGCAGGCGCGTGTGCGCCTCGCTCAGCAGCAGGCCGAAGATCAGCGCCAGCACGGCCAGTCCCAACACGGTCAGCCACGGGAACGCAGCCATGCGGAACGGCAGGCGGGTGCCCAGGCGGTCGGCCCGGCGGCGCAGCACCAGCTGCGAGACCAGCGACAGCGTCCACACCAGCAGGCAGGTGGAGCCGACGATGTTCAGCAGCACCGGCAGCACCTTGTCCGGGAACAGCAGCTCCATGATGGTGGCGGCAAACCCGAACAGCACGCTGGCCAGCACGGCGATCACCGGCACCTGGCGCGGGTCGGTCCAGCCCAGCACGGCCGGGGCCTCGCGGCGCTGCGCCAGCGAATACATCATGCGCGAGGCACCGTAGAGGTTGGCATTGAGCGCCGACAGCAGAGCAATCACTGCGATCAGGGTGATGGCGGTGGCCGCACCCGGAATGTTGGCAACCGCGAGCACCGCGGCAAACGGCGACTTCAGCGACTCGCTGGTCCACGGCACCACCGCGATGATCACGCTGAGCGAGCCGATGTAGAACACCAGGATGCGCCAGGCCACGGTGCGGATGGCACGGGCGATGCTGCGCTCGGGGTCTTCGGTCTCGGCCGCGGCCACTGCCACGATCTCGGTGCCCCCAAAGGCGAACACCACCACCAGCAGGGCCGCGCCGATGCCGGCCAGGCCCTTGGGCGCGAAGCCGCCGTGCTGGGTGAAATTGCTCAACCCCGGCGAAGCCACCTGCGGCAGCCAGCCCAGCAGCAGGGCGATGCCGATGGCGATGAAGGCCAGGATCGCCGCCACCTTGAGGATCGCGAACCAGAATTCGAACTCGCCGAAATTCTTCACCCCGAGCAGGTTGATCGCAGTGAAGAACAGCATGAAGGCCAGTGCCGCCATCGGTACCGGTACCACCGGCCAGACCGTGGCCAGCAGGCCGGCCGCACCCACCGCCTCGGCGGCGATGACGATGACCAGCTGCACCCACCACAGCCAGCCCACGGTGGCACCGGCGGTGGCGCCCATGGCATCGGCCGCGTATACCGAGAACGCGCCGCTGGTCGGCTTGGCCGCCGCCATTTCGCCCAGGGCGTTCATCACGATGATCACCAGCGCGCCGGCGACGAGATAGGACACCAGCACGGCCGGGCCGGCCGCCTGCACGCCTACGCCGGAACCAAGGAACAGGCCGGCACCGATCGCGCTGCCCAGGCCCATCATGATCAGCTGGCGCGGCTTCAGCGAATGGCCGAGGCGGGAAGACGAGGCAGGCGTAACGGGGCTGGCGGGCATCGGCGGGACTGGCGGCGGCTACAGGGGCGTCACCTTACATTGTCCCCCACCCACGGGGATAGGCACAGTGCAGCAGACCGCTCAGGGCAACACGGCTTCGCCGACAGTGCCACCGACATTCTCCCCGATGCGCGCGCGATAGGCGCGCGGCGAGAAACCGGTTTCAGCCTTGAATTTGCGGGTGAACGCGCTCTGGTCGCTGAAGCCGCAGGCTTGACCGATGCAGGCGATGCTGTCGTCGCCGTGCAGCAGGTGCATGGCCATCTGGATGCGCAGCCGGGTCAGCACCTGCTGCGGGGTCATCTGGAACACCTTGCGGAAGCTGCGCTCCAGCTTGGACAGCGAGAAGCCGGTGATGTCCAGCAGGGTCTGCATGCGCACGTTCTCGGCATAGTGCGCGTTGAGGTGGGCCAGGGCGAGGCGCAGCTGCTCGTACTGGCTGCCCAGGCTGTCCTTCTGGCCCAGGTCGCGGGAGATGCCTATCAAGCCCTGGATGCTGCCGTCCACCAGCAGCGGACGCTTGCAGGTCAGGCACCAGCCTGGCTCGCGATTGGCGAACAGGTGCAGCTCCATCAGGTTCTCGATCACCTCGCCGGACAGCACGCGCGCGTCCTGGTCCACGTAGTCCGCGCTCAGGCCGGTCGGGTAGATCTCGGCGGCGGTACGGCCGATGACATCCTTGCGCGCACGCAGGCCCAGCCGCCGCAGCATGGTCTGGTTGACGTGGGTGTAGCGACCCTGCCGGTCCTTCATGAAGAACAGCACGTCCGGAATGGCGTCGAACAGGGCTTCGATGTCGGTGGGTTCGACTCGCATGGGGCAAGCATACCCGAGCCCGGTTTTGCCTGTACGTTCACTCCAACCCAACCGAGCGTTAACGGGCTACAAAGGATTGTCACTGCTTACCCCTGCAACTTCGGAGACATCCCGATGGCCGCCAGCAAGCCGACCGGCAAGCGCGCACCTTCCCCCAGCACTGACCAGCACCGCGGCGAGGGTGACGAACTGCATCAGCTTGCCGGCGGCAGCCACCCGGCGCTGACCACCAACCAGGGCATCCCGGTAGCCGACAACCAGAATTCGCTGCGCGAGGGCCCACGCGGCCCCACCCTGCTGGAGGATTTCATCCTCCGCGAGAAGATCACCCACTTCGACCATGAGCGCATTCCCGAACGCATCGTGCATGCGCGCGGCAGCGCCGCGCATGGCTATTTCGAATTGACCGCGTCGCTGGCGAAGTACACCCGCGCCCGCGTGCTCACTGAAGTCGGCACGAAGACGCCGGTGTTCACCCGCTTTTCCACCGTGGCCGGCGGCGCTGGTTCGGTCGACACCCCGCGCGACGTGCGCGGCTTCGCGGTCAAGTTCTACACCCCGGAAGGCAACTGGGATCTGGTCGGCAACAACATCCCAGTGTTCTTCATCCAGGATGCGATGAAGTTCCCTGACCTCGTGCATGCGGTGAAGATGGAGCCGGACCGCGCATTCCCGCAGGCGGCCAGCGCGCATGACACGTTCTGGGATTTCATCTCGCTGATGCCTGAATCGATGCACATGATCATGTGGGCGATGAGCGACCGTGGCATTCCACGTTCGCTGCGCATGATCGAAGGCTTCGGCGTGCACAGCTTCCGCCTGTTGAACGAGGCCGGCGAGTCCACCTTCGTCAAGTTCCACTGGCGGCCGAAACTGGGCATCCAGTCCACTGTGTGGGACGAAGCGCTGAAACTGCAGGCGGCCGACAACGATTTCCATCGGCGCGACCTGTTCGAGGCGATCCAGCGTGGCGACTTCCCCGAATGGGAATTGGCCGTGCAGCTGTTCACCGAGGAAGAGGCCGAGGCGTTCCCGTTCGATCACCTCGACCCGACCAAGATCATCCCCGAATCGCTGGTGCCGCTGAAGGTGATCGGGCGGATGGTGCTGGACCGCTGGCCGGACAATTTCTTCGCCGAAACCGAGCAGGTGGCGTTCTGCCCCGCCAACGTGCCGCCGGGCATCGACTTCAGCAACGACCCGCTGCTGCAGGGCCGGCTGTTCTCGTACCTGGACACGCAGCTGATCCGACTGGGTGGGCCCAACTTCCACCAGATTCCGGTGAATGCGCCGAAGTGCCCGTTCGCCAACCACCAGCGCGACGGCCACATGCAGATGCAGGTGCCGAAGGGGCGCGTGGCCTACGATCCGAGCTCGCTGGAAGACGACAGCCCGCGCGAAACCCCTGCCGGCTTCCGCAGCCACGCAACCGCCGATGACGGCCGCAAGGGACGCACGCGTGCGGAGAGCTTCGCCGACCACTACAGCCAGGCGCGTGCCTTCTTCCGCAGTCTGGAAAAGCCTGAGCAGGCGCACCTCGCCTCGGCGCTGGTGTTCGAACTGTCCAAGGTGGAAACGCTGAAGGTGCGCGTGCGTACCGTCAGCCATCTGCGCAACATCGACGAATCATTGGCCAAGCGCGTGGCCGACGGACTGGCTTTGGGCGACCTGCCCGACGCTGCGCCGACCGCAACGCCCGCCCAGGACATGCCCGCCGTTCCCGAGGTTCGCATCATCGGCCGCACGAAAGACACGCTGCAGGGGCGCTGCATCGGCATCCTGTTCGACGAGGGCTCCGATGCGGGGCTGATCGCCGGCCTGCGCAAGGCCGCGCAGAAAGCCGGTGCCGAAGTGAAGCTGGTGGCGCCGAAAGTGGGCGGTGCCACGCTCAGCGACGGTAAGCGCCAAGCCGCCGATGGCCAGCTGGCCGGTACGCCCTCGGCCGTGTTCGACGCCGTGGCCGTGGTGCTCAGCGCAGAGGGCGCCAAGGCGCTGGCCAGGGAAGCCGCCGCCGTCGAGTTCGTCAGCCACGCGTGGGCACACCTGAAGGCCATTGCCAGCGATGCCGGCGGCCAGGCGCTGCTGAAGGCGGCGCGCGTGGGCAACGACGCCGGCATCGTCGAAGCGGAAGACGCCAAGGCCTTCCTCGCTGCCGCAGCCACCCGTCAGTGGGCGCGCGAACCGAAGCTGCGCCTGCTGGCCTGATCGTCCCTCACAGGAGAAGCGACATGCCCCGTGGTGACAAATCCGCCTACACCGACAAGCAGAAGCGCCAGGCCGAGCACATCGAGGAAAGCGAACGCGAGCGCGGCACCCGTAAAAGCACCGCCGAACGCATCGCTTGGGCCACCGTCAACAAGCAGGATGGCGGTGGCAAGCACAGCGGCAGCGGCCGCAAAGCAACGAAGAAGGCGGCCGACGGCTGAGCGTCAGCGGGGCAGCGCGTTCACCCACCGCGCCACTGCTTCGGCCGCCTGTACGGGGCGCGCCTGCAACAGCAGGTGCGGCCCCTGCAGCGCGACGTGCCGCGCCTCGGGCAACAGCGCCTGCAGTTCCGCAACACTGGGCGGCCACAGCAACCGGTCCTGCCGCGCCTGCAGGTGCAGCGTGGGCACGGCGATCCGCGGCAGCAGCGCACGCACGTCCACGCGCAGGGTGCTGGCGGCCCGATGCCGCAGCACGCGGCTGGGCACATGGGCCAGGGCTTGGCGCAGCGCCTGCACGTTCTCCGGCGTCCGCCACTGCCCCAGCAGCACCCGCGCCATCACCGGCAGCGGCGGCAACGGCCATGCCGCGGACAGCGCCACCGCGCTCGCTGCGGGCACAGGCACCGGCCGTCGCGCGAACGTGGTGCTGAGCACCAGCCCACGCAGGCCGGCGGGTGCCTGCGCGGCGATCTGTACTGCCAGCGGGCCCGCAAATGATTCGGCCAGCAGCACCCATGGCTGCCGTGGAAGCTGCGGCTGCAACCATGCGACCAGGGTCGGATAGTCCTGCGCCTCGTGTATGGGCAGGGACAGCGCCTCCGCGTCGAGTCCGTGCGCACGCATGGCCTCGAGGAACGCACCCGACATGCCCACGCCACCGTCCAGGCCGGGCAGCATCAGCACACGGGGGCGCACCGGCGGGTTCAACTGCCGGGCCCCGGCGCGGAGGCCGGCGCAGGCGCAGGCGCCGCCACGGTAACCGCCTGCAGCGTGCGCACCGCCGCGATCGGAATGGCCTCGGCACGCCGCTGCTGCGGCCACCAGACGAACAGGAACGCGCTGCTGGAACCGAGCAGGCGCGCGGTGCCCGGCAACGGCGCGCGGTCGCCATTCAACTGCAGGCGGATCACTTCGCCGCTGCCGGCGTTGCGGATCTGCTCCCCGCGCACAGTCACGTAGTTCGCCGCGCCCAGCGCCATGAACGCGGCCACGGCCAGGGTCATCGCGGTCAGCGGGCGCAGGCCCACGCCCTCCCAGCTGGTCAGTGCCGAGCGCGTCAACACCACCCGCCACACCCAGTTGCGCGTGCGCAGCTGTTCGAGCTTGGCGGCATTGCGCATGCGCAGGGTTTCCGGCCAGCTCACCACCAGCACCAGCAGCAGGCCTGCGGCCAGCAGCACCACGTACGCCGGGTCGCGGATGCCGGCCACCAGGAAATCGCTGGGCTGCAGGTAATCCAGGATCGACAGCTTGAAGCCCCGGTAGAACCAGAAACTGCACCACAGGCCCAGCAGCGAGACCAGCAGGTAGGCCACGGTGAACAGCAGGGCCGGCTCACGGCGCATGCGGCGCAGCGCCTGCATCACCGCCGAATCATCATTCCCACCGGTCAGCGGCAGGATCGACCAGTCGGTCGGCGCTTCAGCTGGGGGCATGGCGGGCGCGGCCGTGCCCTGCATCCGTGGCACGTCGCCGTAGGCGCCTTCGGTCTCGTTGCTGTCCATGCTCCCTCCCCGGTGTCTGCAGCGAGCATCGCCGAAATCGCTGACGGGTGGTAGGGCGAGGTGCTGCCGATGGGACGCGCCGGCCCACCTCTGCCAACCGGCGGCCGCCTGCGCCATACTCGGGTCACCGCCGCGGGAAGCGGCCCTGATGGAAGATCACCATGCAATGGACGCGTAACCTGGCCCTGTTGGCGCTGCTTCCGCTGACCGCAACCGCCGCAGGCGACTGGGTCCAGCCCGATGGCCGCCCCGTGGCGCAGACAGAATCGATGAAATCCCAGGACGGTTTCGGCGCAACCCTGCTGGTCACCACCGACCCCGACTGGCTGGCCAAATGGCAGACGCCGGCCGATACCACGCCCAAATTCAGCGTGGCCAGCGAAGTACATGCCGGTGAGCAGGTCAGCATCATCGCCTTCATTTCCAACCCGCAACTGGACGCAAAGGGCGTGGCACAGGTGGAGTGCGATGTGCGCGTGACCCTGCCCGATGGCAGCGTTGCCACCGAGCAGAAGGAGCTGCCCTGCTTCAGCTCCGCCCTGGAAGGACCGTCGCACCAAGTATTCCTGACCAATCTGCGCATTCAGTTCACCGCACAGGCCGATGCCCCGAAGGGCACCTGGACCGTGCAGGTGGTCGCCCGCGATACCCTGCGGGGCGTCAGCCTGCCGCTGCAGGCAAGCTACGAACTTCGCTGACCCCGTCTACAGTTCGTAACGTACGTGCACCGCATCCGCGCCGGCGCTGGTGCCGGCGCTGATACGGCTTGATCACGCTGCGCGAGCTACCACGGCTGACGCCGGCCGGCCCTGCTCGATCTGGAACACCGACACCGAGGTGGTCAGCGCATTGGCCTGCTCTTCCAGCGCGCGGCTGGCCGCGGTCGCCTCTTCCACCAGAGCGGCGTTCTGCTGGGTCACCTGGTCCATCTGCACCACCACCTGGTTGACCTGCTCGATGCCCGCGGCCTGTTCCTTGCTCGCCGCAGCGATGTCGCTCATCAGCTGGTTGGTGCGTGAGCTGGCGTGGGCCAGGCGGGCGATCGCCGCCTCGGACTGCACGGTCACGGCCAGCCCGCTCTGCACCTTGGCGGCGGCGTCTTCGATCAGTTCCTTGATCTCCTTGGCGGCCACACCCGCACGCTGCGCCAGGGTGCGCACTTCGCTGGCGACCACCGCGAATCCACGGCCCTGCTCACCGGCGCGTGCCGCTTCGACGGCAGCGTTCAGCGCCAGGATGTTGGTCTGGAACGCGATGCCGTCGATCACCGTGGAGATCTCGGAGATGCGTGCCGACGACTGGTCGATCTCGCCCATCACCGTTGCCATCTGCACCATGGCCTGTTCGGTCTCGCGTACGGCGGCGCCGGCTGCATGCGCTTCGCTGTCGGCCTGGCGTGCAAGCTCGGCGTTCTGGCGCACGGTGGAGGTCAGCTCTTCCATCGACGCGGCTGCTTCTTCCAGATTGGCGGCCTGCTGCTCGGTACGGCGCGAGAGATCACTGTTGCCGGCGGCCAGTTCCTGCGCGGCGTTGTTGATGCTGTCGGCCGCCACCTGGATGCCACGGACGATGCCGGTCAGCTGCGCGGTGGTGGTGTTGGCATCGTCGCGCATGCGGGCGAAGACGCCCTCGTAGTCACCGTCCATGCGCGCGGTCAGGTTGCCGTGCGAGATCGCGCGCAGCACGTCGGAGACATCGGCGATGCTCGCCTGCGAGCTGGCCATCATCGCGTTGAGGTGTTCGACCATCGCGCGGTACTGGAACTGGAACGCCTCGACATCGCCGCGCACGCTGAAATCACCCGCGCCGGCGGCCCGGGCCAGCGTGTCGATCTGGGCGCTGATCGCCATCAGGCTCTGCTTCACCGCGGCCAGGGTGCGGGTGAACGCGCCCTTCTCGCCGGGATACTGCGGCAGGTCGCGGCTGAGATCGCCGATCGCGTAGCGCTGCATGACTTCGGCCATCAGCAGTTCCACCTGCACGTGCGATTCCACCAGGCTGTTGGTGGCCTGCACCATGCGGCCGAAATCGCCGGGGAAGGCGCTGGCATCCATGCGGTAGCCGATGGCGCCAGCCTCGTGCTGTTCGGCCATCTGCAGCTGCGCGCCGATGGCGGCCTGCACGCTCTGCCGCACGCTGCCCATGGCCTCGCCCAGCTGGGTCAATTCATCGCGGCCACCCAGGTGGAAGGACTGGTCCAGCTCACCCTTGGAGAGCCGCTGTGCCAGCTGCACTGCGCGCGCCAGCGGGCCGGTCAGGCTGCGGCCGATCATCACCGAGGCCGTGATGCCGACCAGCAGCGCTACGCCGCCCAGCACCAGCAGCTGCAGCAGGCTGCGCTCGCCGAGACGGATCGCTTCGGCGGCCGCCTCGCGGCTTTCCTTCTCCTCGAAGGCCACGCCATCGGCCAGCGCCTTGTTCCAGCCGTTGGCCGCGACCTGCACCGGGCCCAGGGTCAGCGCGATGGCGCCGGGGAAATCACCCTGGTCCATCAGTTCGCTGGTCTGCTTGTTCAGCGGCCGGGCAATGGCCCGCTTCGCCGCGATGGCCTCGCCCACGGCCTTGCCGTCGGCATCGCTAGGCAGTGCCTGGTAGGCGGTCCAACTGGTTTCGTAGCGCTTGACCAGGTCGGCGATGCGCTGCTCGTCGGCCTCGCGAGCGTCACCTTGGCGGATCAGCATCTCGCGACGCACGACCATCATCTGGTTGTTGGCATCGAGCATCTGCGACAGCAGGCGCACCTTGGTCACGCTGACCTCGACCACCTGCTGCATCGCGCGCTTCTGCACAGTCGTGGCGGTGGCACCGGTGACGACAACGGCGGCCACCAGCAGCAGCAACAGGCCAAAGCCCAGACCAAGACGCCAGGCAACCCTGACATTCCTCAAATAGTTCATGGGGGGATCCAAACGGGGGGGATAAGCCTGTATCGGCCTGTCTCACGCCGCCTTGACGTGGCCTCCATGAACAACCGGGTCACGGTTCAGAATCCGGCTTCAGCCCACGGTGCTACGGGGCTGGAAGGGGCAGGCGCTGGCCACGCGCGTGGCCAGATCCTGGCGCAGGGCACCGAGCGCGGCGATGCGGGCATCGATGTCCGCGAGTTTTTCCTGCAGCGCGGCCGCCAGCAGCGGGCCGGCATCGGCCTGTTCCCACAGCCTGGGCAGGCGCTGGCCGATCTCGGCGAGGGTGAAGCCGAGTTGCTGGGCGGTGCGGATGTAGTGCACCAGCATCGCCGTTTCGTCGGGGTAATCGCGGTAGCCATTGGCCAGGCGCCGCGCGCCGATCAGGCCCTGCTTCTCATAGAAACGCAGGGCTTCGCGCGACAGGCCGCAGGCCTGGGCCAGCTCTCCAATCTGCATGGGGATTCCAGAAAACGCTTGACCTTGAAGTTTACTTCAGCCCTGACAGTACGCCCTCTTCCCCTGTTGAAGGCGTCCATGCTCACCTCCCGCTACCTCCGCATCGTCCGCGCCAGTGCGTTCTACGACCTGGTGGTCACCCTGCCCTTCGCCCTCCCCTGGACCTTTGCACCGCTGCATGCGGCGATGGCGGCACTGGCCGAGGCCTGGCAGCTGCCCGGCCAGGTGCCCGCGCTCGACCCGCTGCACATGCTGCTGGCCAACTTGCTCGGCTCGGTTGTGGTGATGTGGTCGCTGGCCCGTGTGCTCGCCCCCAGCGTGCTGCTGGGCCGGCTCGATGCCGCCGCACGCTGGCTGTTCGCGCTGTGGCAGGTATATGCGGTACTGCACGGCGCCAGTGCGATCCTGCTGCTGTTCACCGTGGCCGAGATCGGCTTCGGCATGCTGCAGAGCTGGCGCATCACCGATCACCCCGCGCGTTGAGCGCTCATCTGCCACTCAGCAACAGGCCGTTGTTTTCACGCGGGCTGGTCGCGGGGTACAGGCATGGTGGGGGCACGTTCTGCAGGAGCTTCCCATGCTTTCACCCCGCGTTGCCGTGCTTGCGCTGTCGCTGCTGGTTTCCCCTGCATTCGCGCAGGCCCCGCCGGCCAACCTGCCCGCGCCCATCGCCGAACGCGCCGGACCGGACATCGCCGCACGCTCGCCACTGCACGCGCAGGTGCTGCTGGACCGCGCCAATTTCTCGCCCGGCCAGATCGATGGCGAGGTGGGCAGCAACCAGCGCCGCGCGGTATCCGGCTTCCAGGCCGCGCACGGGCTGACCGTGACCGGCGAACTCGACGATGCCACCTGGAAGGCACTGCAGGCCGATGCCAACGCGCCACTGGCCAGCTACACGCTGACCGCCGACGACGTTGCCGGTCCGTTCCAGCCGGTGCCGAAGGGTCCCGCCGCACAGGCCAAGCTGAAGGCGCTGGGCTACGGCAGCGTGGAGGAAGCCTTGGGCGAGCGGTTCCATGCCTCGCCCGAGCTGCTGAAGGCGCTCAACCCCGGCGTCGATTTGGGCAAGGCCGGCAGCCGCATCCAGATACCCAACATCGCACCGGCGCCGCTACCGAAGGCGGCCAAGCTGGTGGTCGACAAATCCGATTCCACTCTGCAGTTGCTTGATGCAGCCGGTAAGGTCATCGCGCAGGTGCCGGTGTCGTCGGGCAGCCAGCACGATCCGCTGCCGATCGGTGAATGGAAGATCCTCGGTGTGTCCCGCGACCCGACATTCCACTACAACCCCAAGCTGTTCTGGGATGCGCGCAAGGGCGAGAAGAAGGCCACGCTGCCGCCGGGCCCGAACAATCCTGTCGGCCGGGTGTGGATCGACCTGTCCAAGCCGCATTACGGCCTGCACGGCACGCCCGAGCCGGGCCACGTGGGCAAGACCGAATCGCATGGCTGCGTGCGCATGACCAACTGGGATGCGCTGCGCGTGGCCGATGCCGTGGATACCTCGGTCCCCGTCGTGATGCAGGAGTGACCCGATGCGTCTTTCGCAGCTGATCGTACTGGGCGTGCTGCTGGGGCTGGGTGCCGGCTGGTGGCTGCGCCGCGATGCGGGTGAGCCGGTGGCGGTTGCCTGGCCCGCAGCTCAAACGGCGGTGGCCACGGCGCCGCCGGCTGCGGCTGCAACGCCGCACGCGGACGCCCCGGTTCCCACGACCATGCCCCCGTCCAGCACCAGCGATGCGCCAACCGGCCTGCTGCTGCCGGTGCAGGGCATCCAGGCCTCGCAGCTGCGCGACACCTTCACCGATGCACGCAGCGAGGGCCGCGTGCACGATGCCATCGACATCATGGCCGACGCCGGCACGCCGGTGCTGGCGGTGGCCGATGGCACAGTGGAAAAACTGTTCGACAGCGAGCGCGGCGGACTGACGATCTACCAGTTCGAGCCCAGCGGACGCTGGTGCTACTACTACGCACACCTGCAGCGCTATGCCGATGGCCTGGCGGAAAAGCAGGTGATCAAGCGCGGTGAAGTGATCGGCTACGTCGGCAGCACCGGCAACGCCAGCGCCGATGCCCCGCACCTGCATTTCGAGGTACATGTGCTGGGGCCGGAAAAGCAGTGGTGGAAGGGCGAGTCGATCAACCCGTACCCGTTGCTGCAGGCGGGGCGCTGACGCGTCAGCACCCGCTTTGCTCAGAGGCCTGAGGCAACACGCACCACGTCACAGGCCGTAATCAGGTCTTCCACCAGGCGGCCGCTGACATCGAGTTCGCCCTCGTACTCAGCGATGTTGCGCTGCTGGTGGCATTTGTCGAGCACGCGCCATACCTCCGGACCAACGCCGAGCGTGTGCTTGAGCGACTGGAACACGATGTAGCGGTTGCTGGGCCGGAAACCCTGCGCGCGAAGCGCGGCGAGGCTCAACGCGTGCGCAGCGTTGTAGGCAAGATCGAAACGACTTTCCAGCGACAACGTGGCATTGCGTGCGTCACGCAGCCGCGCAAGGCCCGAGCGCTGCAGGCCTTCGATCTCGCGCGGATCGGGCGGTTCAACGGTGAGCGGTTTACCCGCCCCGACCAGATTCTGCAATGGCGAGGTCATCCTTTCCTCCAATCACCCACACCTTGGGTTGTTCGAGAACACGCTGCAGGAAGGCATTGCCCTTGCGCAGGCGATCATGCAGTTCGTCATGCGTGTACAGCGTCGGGTTCACCGGCCGTCCCAGGCGATCTTCCAGCGGATCGAGCACGGCCATCAGCTCAGCATAGCCCAGCGTATCGGAGACCAGCATCAGATCGATGTCGCTGTGCGCGCTGTCCGTGCGCTTCGCCACCGAGCCGAAGACGAAGGCCAGTGCAATCTGGTCCTGCAACGGTTGCAACGCCTCGCGCAGCGGCTGCGCCAGACCGATGGTCTTGTGCACCAGCGCCACCAGCTCGGCATGGATCGGTGAGCCGGCAAACGCGCGATAGCGCTTCTGGTTGCCGACCCTACGCTGCTCGACCAGGCCGCTTGCGACCAGCTTGGCCACTTCGCGCTGCACGGCGCCGGAGCCTGCACCGCTGCCGCTGATCAGCTCGGAAATGCTGAAATCACGACGATCCTGCCCGAACAGCAGGGCCAGCACCCGTTGCTGGGTCTGGGTGAACAGCGCGTCGGCCAGCCCGATGGGGCCGGTGGAAGACGTATTGGGAGCTTCATTACCCATATTGGGCATTATTGTACCCATATTGGGCATCTGGCAAGTAGCCTGCCCCACCCCACCAGGAATGGCCCGGCGCTACCGCGCCCGAGGACGGGGTTGCCACCTCCGCAGCGCGATGCTGGCCGTCGCCAGTCCGCCACCCGCGATCAGCAGCAGCAGCCCCACCGGCTGCCAGAAGAAGAACGGCCACAGCCACAGGTAGTCCAGGTCGGTCAGCTTCAGCACGTCCATCGGCGGCAGCAGGTCCACCGAGGCCGCACGGCCAGCCAGCGCCGGGTCGACCTCCAGCACGGTCAGCCGCAGCCAGGAACGACCGCGTGGCAGTGCATCACCGCGGCCATAGCCGAAGTACGAGGCGGCGAACCGGTCTCGCTCGACCGATTCCAGCGCGCGGGTGGTTTCCGGTTCGGGTGCGCCCGAGCGTGTCTTGGCGCGGAACTCGGTTTGATCGGTCGGGGTTTCCGCGCGCAGGCGCACTTCCGGATCGATCGCAGGATCGGCGCCGTCATCCGCATAACGCAGGCGCAACCGCAGCGGGTCGTTGATGAAGCGGTAGACCGTGACCCCGGCCGTCGCACCGGGCTGCAGCACCAGCGGCAGGGTCTGCGTGCGCGAGGCCAGGTGGTTGGCGACCGCGCCCAGCACCAGCACGATGCAGGCCAGCGTCCACAGGCTCCACAGCAGCCACAGGGTCACCCGTGCGACCGTCTCGCCCTTCATGCCGAAATTTCCGTCATCGCTGCGCGTCCCTGCCGGCTGTGCCGCCACAGTACCGAAAACGAAAAAGCCCCGCTTGCGCGGGGCTTTACCTGTCACCTACGCCGGGCATGGCCCGGCGCTACCAGTGCGCTTCCGGGCATGGCCCGTCGCTACCTCAGGCGAACGGATCCTGCAGGACCATGGTGTGGTCGCGGTCCGGGCCGGTGGAGACGATGCTGATCGGGCAACCGGCCAGCTCTTCCAGCGAACGCAGGTAGGCACGTGCGGCCGGCGGCAGCTCGTCCCAGTTGGTGATGCCGTGGGTGTTTTCGCTCCAGCCCGGGAATTCCAGGTACACCGGGGTGCACTCTTCCCAGCCCTGTGCGTCCAGCGGTGCGTACTCTGTGCGCTTGCCGTTGTATTCGTAGGCGATGCAGACCTTCAGCTTTTCCATGCCGTCCAGCACGTCCAGCTTGGTGATGCACAGGCCGCTGATGCCGTTGATGGCCACGGCGCGCTTCAGCGCAACGATGTCCATCCAGCCGCAGCGACGCGGGCGGCCGGTCGAGGCACCGTATTCGGCGCCGCGGTCACGGATGCCCTGGCCGATTTCATCGTCCAGTTCGGTCGGGAACGGGCCGCCGCCGACGCGGGTGGCGTAGGCCTTGGCGATGCCCAGCACGTAGTCGATCGCATCGGCGCCGACGCCGGCACCGGCCAGCGCGCCACCGACGGTGGTGTTGGAGCTGGTGACGTACGGGTAGGTGCCGTGATCGATGTCCAGCAGTGCGCCCTGCGCGCCTTCGAACAGCACGCGCTTACCCTGCTTGCGCAGGTCATGCAGGATGCCGGCCACGTCGGACTTCATCGGCTGCACGTATTCGCCGAAGGCCAGGGCTTCGTCGAAGGTCTTCTGGAAGTCGACCGCATCGGTGTTCAGATACTTGGTCAGCACGAAGTTGTGGTAATCCAGCGCGGTACGCAGCAGCTCTTCCAGCTGCTTGGGGTAATGCAGGTCGGCGATGCGGATGCCACGGCGCGCCACCTTGTCTTCGTAGGCCGGGCCGATGCCGCGGCCGGTGGTGCCGATCGCCTTGCCGCCGGCAGCGCGTTCGCGCGCCTGGTCCAGGGCGATGTGGTACGGCATGATCAGCGGCGCGGCCGGGGAGATCTTCAGGCGCGAACGCACTTCCACGCCGGAGGTTTCCAGTTCGGCGATCTCCTTCTGCAGCGCGGCCGGCGAGATGACCACGCCGTTGCCGATCAGGCACAGCGCATCGTCACGCAGGATGCCCGACGGGATCAGGTGCAGGACGGTCTTCTTGCCATTGATGACCAGGGTGTGGCCGGCATTGTGGCCGCCCTGGAAGCGCACCACGGCGCCGATTTCCTCGGTGAGCAGATCGACGATCTTGCCCTTGCCTTCATCGCCCCACTGGGCACCCAACACTACGACAGACTGACCCATGACGGGCTCCTCGATTTGTTGCGGCCATCGGGGCCGCGGACGGGTAAACCGTGGCGGGGCTGGCCAGCACCCGGAAGGCGGCTCCAACGGGGAGCGGCCGGCGATGGAAGGCCCAGACACGGAAAAAGCCGAACGGGGAGGCCCGTCCGGCTTTTGTGCATTATCCGGGTTTCCGGGGTCGGGTGCCACCTTTCCGACGGACGGCTTTACCGGCCGGTCAGGCCGGCGTCTCATGTAGAGCCGAGCCCATGCTCGGCTGCAGTGCCGCCGCTGCGCGGCGCCTCCCGAGCATAGGCTCGGGCGCTACATCCGGTCGCCCCTGTAGAGCCGAGCCCATGCTCGGCTGCTGTGCCGCCGCTGCGCGGCGCCGCCCGAGCACAGGCTCGGGCGCTACATCCGGTCGCCCCTGTAGAGCCGAGCCCATGCTCGGCTGCTGTGCCGCCGCTGCGCGGCGCCGCCCGAGCATAGGCTCGGGCGCTACATCCGGTCGCCTCTGTAGAGCCGAGCGCAGGCTCGGGCGCTACCCCCGACCGCGCCGGCTTGCCGGCCCGCGGCCGACCCCACCATTCAGTGCCTTGCCCACCACAGCAGGCTCAGGCCGGCCAGCAGCACCAGGCCGCCGAAGCTGCGCAGGGCCGGGCTGGGCAGGTCCAGCAGGCGCTCGGCCATGCGCTTCCAGGCCAGCGGGGCGACGAACAGCAGCAGGCCTTCCAGCACGGCCACCAGGCAGACGGCCGCGAACAGATCTTTCATGTGGGGCACTCCGGAAAAAACACGGGGCCCGGCATCTGGCCGGGCCCCGTGGGATCTTGCCGAACGACTCAGCGGTCGTTCTTGAGGTACTGCAGGAACGGGTCGTTCTTGTCCAGGACGATCACGCCGTTGCCGTCGGTCATGGAGCCACGGTAGGCCTCCAGGCTGCGATAGAACGCATAGAACGACGGGTCGGCCGAGCCGGCCTTGCCGTAGATGCGGGCCGCATCGGCATCGCCTTCACCGCGCAGGCGCTGGGCATCGCGCTCGGCCTCTGCGATCAGCACGGTGCTGTCACGGTCGGCCTGGGCACGGATGGTCAGCGACTGCTCCTCGCCCTCGGCGCGCAGCTTGGCAGCTTCCTGCTTGCGCTGTGCGCGCATGCGCTCGTACACGTCGTTGATCACCTGGCTGTCGGTGGGCAGGTCGACCTGCTTGATGCGCAGGTCGATCATCTGCATGCCCAGCCCGGACACCGCTTCGTTGATGTCCTTCAGCTGCGCGGCGATCAGCTCGCTACGGTCGCCGGACACCAGCTGCTGCAGGGTGCGCGAGTTGATCTGGTTGCGCAGCGAATCGGTGATGATCGGCTGCAGGCGGGCATTGGCCACGCGCGGGTCACCACCGGTGGCACGGAAGTAGTCGCCCACGTTGGAGATGTAGCCCACGGCGAAGAAGTCGACGCTGACGTCCTTCTGCTCGGCGGTGAAGTAACGCGCGGGTGCCGTATCCAGCACCTGGAAGCGGCGGTCGAATACGCGCACGGTTTCCACCACCGGCACCTTGAAGTGCAGGCCCGGCTTGATGTCCGAACGCACCACCTTGCCCAGGTTCAGAACCATGGCGGTCTGGTCCTCGCGGACCACGTAGACCGAACCCAGCAGGGCCAGCAGGGCCGCCACGACGACGGCAATCCAGATAGAACTTCTCATCGGCTGCCCTCCTCACGGCCGCTCGGACGCCCGGTCGGGCGGGCCACCGGCCGGCCCGGATCACGGGAAACTTCGGTTGCGGTACCCGGCAGCGACGGCATCACCACCTCCGGATTCGGCACCGGGGCCGGGGCCGAGGCGCCCGGACGGGTGTCGCCGGTCATCGGCACGTAGATCAGCTGGCGACCATCGCCACCAATCACCTTGCGGTTCTCGCTCAACACCTGCTGGACGGTTTCCAGCCACAGGCGCTTGCGGGTGACTTCCGGGGCGTCCTTGTACTGGGCCTGCAGCAGGCTGAAGCGCTGCGCGTCACCCTCGGCCTTGGACACCACGGCCTGCTTGTAGCCTTCGGCGGTGGTACGGGCACGCGAGGCCTGGCCTCGGGCTTCCGGCACGACCTTGGCGGCGTAGGCCTGGGCTTCGTTGATCAGGCGTTCCTTGACCTGCTGGGCACCGTTGACCTCGTCGAAGGCCGGCTTGACCTCCTCCGGCGGACGGGCGTCCTGCAGGGTCAGGCCGGTCACGGTCAGGCCGGTCCTGAACGCACCCAGCAACGTCTGCAGACGCTCCTCGGCGGCCACGGCCAACGGGCCACGGTTGTTCAGCACCGAATTGAGGTCGGCGCGGCCGACTTCCTCGCGCACCGCGCTCTGCGCCGATTGTTCCAGCACCTGGTCGGCATCGACGGTACCGAACAGGTACTGCTGCGGATCATCAATGCGGTACTGCACGTTGAGCGAGACGTTGACGATGTTCTCGTCGCGGGTCAGCACCGGCACCTGGATCGAGAAGGTCTTGATCTCGGTGGCGTTGACCTTGGTGACCGATTCGATCGGCCACGGCAGCTTGAAGTTCGGGCCCGGGGTCAGGATCCGCGAGAACTGGCCGAAGCGCAGCACCACGCCGCGCTGCTGTTCGCCGATCAGCTGGAAGCTGGAGAACAGCACCAGCAACACGACCGCCACCGCCACCCAACGCAGGATGCCGCCATCGAACAGGTCCTTCAGCGGCCCGGGCAGACCGCCCCAGCCACCACCATTGCCACCGCCACGCGACCCGAACGGCCCGCGTCGATTGTCCTCGGGGCCTTGTCCGCCCTTGTTGCCGCCGGGTGTATTCCAGGCCATGCACGCTCCATCAATATGTGGGCTGCGGCGCGGGCCCTTCCCGCGGCGCCAGCCGTGAATCTTCACCGATCATACAAGATGGGGCGGACTGGCAGGTTTGAAAGGGCCATGACCGGGTAAGGTGGCGTTTTCCTCGAAGTCAGGCAGCGCCGATGGCCCCCACCACCCCGTTCACCGCCTTCCGGATCGAAAACGACGATGCCGGCTACCGCAGCGGCCCAGTCCAGCTGGGCGTGGACGACCTCAGCCCCGGCCAGGTGCTGATCCGCGCCCACTGGTCCTCGGTCAACTACAAGGACGCCCTGGCCGGCACGGGCAAGGGCAAGATCCTGCGGCGCTTCCCGCTGGTCGGTGGCATCGATGTGGCCGGCACCGTGGTCGCCTCCAGCGACCCGGCCTGGCGCGAAGGCGATGCGGTGCTGGCCACCGGCTGCGGGCTCAGCGAGACTCGTGACGGCGGCTACAGCCAGTACGTGCGGCTGGAATCGCGCGCGGTCATCGCCCAGCCTGCCGGCCTGAGCCTGCGCGAAGCGATGGTGCTGGGCACGGCCGGCTTCACCGCCGCGCTCGCCCTGCTGCGCCTGCAGGACAATCGGTTGACCCCGGGGCACGGCCCGCTGGCGGTGACCGGCGCCACCGGCGGGGTCGGCGCGCTGGCCGTGGACATCTTCAGCCGTGCCGGTTACGACGTGCATGCGATCAGCGGCAAGCCTGAGCAGGCCACCTTCCTGCACGACATCGGCGCCGCCGAGGTGCTGTCGCGCGAAGCACTGGCCGATACCGCGCCGCTGCAGTCAGCCCGCTTCGGCGGTGGCCTGGACAATGCCGGTGGATCGATGCTGGCCAGCCTGCTGGCGCAGACCGTGCCCTATGGCAGCGTGGTCAGTGCCGGCCTGGCCGCCAGCCCGAAACTGGAGATGACGGTGATGCCGTACATCCTGCGTGGCGTGTCACTCCTGGGCGTTTCTTCGGCCAGCGCGCCGCGCGACCTGCGTGAAGCGGTGTGGGCGCGACTGGGCGGCGAGTGGAAGCCGCAGCACCTGGACCGCATCTGCACCGCCGAAGTCGGCCTGGCGGACCTGCCGGGTGTGTTCGAACGGATGCTGGCCGGTGGCTCGCTGGGCCGCACGGTGGTGCGGATCGACTGAACGTCGCAGGCAGGCGACGGACGGCAGCGGCCGTGTTCCCACCCGCAACGTGCCCGCACTACACTGCGGGCATGACACGGGGAACAACATGGCACGCATTCTGATCGTCGACGACTCACCGTCGCAGCTGTTGGGGATACAGCGCATCGTCGAGAAACTCGGGCACCAGATCCTGACCGCCACCGACGGCGCGGCCGGGGTGGAAACAGCCAAGGCTGAACTGCCCGACCTGGTGCTGATGGACGTGGTGATGCCCAACCTCAATGGTTTCCAGGCCACCCGCACGCTCGCCCGCGATGAGGCGACCCGGCACATTCCGGTGATCCTGGTGACAACCAAGGACCAGGACACCGACCGCATGTGGGGCATGCGCCAGGGCGCCAAGGCCTATATCACCAAGCCATTCTCGGAAGACGAACTGTCCGAGGTGCTGGAACGCGTGTTCGCCGGCCAGGGCTGAGGCGATTTCTGTAGAGTCAAGCCATGCTCGACTGCTGTTGGTTACGGCAGTCGAGCATGGCTCGACGCTACATGTCAGAGCCGCCGGGCATGGCCCGGCGCTACCTTCAAATGGTCTTGCCGCCGGCGTTCCTCCGGCCGGTCAGATCGTTTCGCCGAAGGCCTTTGCCAGGTTCCGGTACGCCTTCTTCTGCGCTTCGTCCGTTGCCGCCGGGGCCACGATCTCCAGCTCCACGATCTGGTCGCCATCCGGGTTGCCCGGCAGGCCGCGGCCGCGCAGGCGCAGCTTGCGTCCAGCATCGGAATCGGCCGGGATCTTCAGTTCCACCGCGCCGCCCAGGGTCGGCACGCTGATGCTGGTGCCCAGCGCTGCCTGCCACGGGGTCACCGGCAGCGTATAGAGGATGTTGCGGCCATCGACCTCGAACTGGGGGTGGGCGGCGTATTCAACTTCCAGCAGCAGGTTGCCGCCATGGGTGCCCTGCCCTGACAGGCGGATCACCTGGCCCGGGCGGATGCCCTTGGGCACGCGCACGTCCAGCTGCTTGCCGTTGACGGTGATGCGCAGGCTGTCGCCGCCGTAGGCCGCTTCCAGCGGCACCGACAGCTTGGCCCGGGTATCGCGGTTGGGCGCCTGGCCATGGCTGCTGAAGCCCGGGCCGGGGCCGGCGCCTTGGCCGCCGCGCTGGCGCGCGAACAGGCTTTCGAAGAAATCGCTGAAGCCGCCGCCGGCACCGCCGCCGCCGAACACTTCCTCGAAATTGAAGCCACCGGCACCGCCGTAGTTCGGCGGCACGTTGAATTCCTCGCCCGGGCGGTAGCCCTGCGCGCGCAGCTGGTCATAGGCCGCGCGCTTTTCCGGATCGCGCAGCGCCTCGTAGGCCTCGTTGACCGCCTTGAACTTGTCCTCGGCGCCGGCCTCCTTGCTCACGTCCGGGTGGTACTTGCGCGCCAGCCGCCGGTAGGCGGTCTTGATCTCGGCCTCGCCCGCACTCGGTTCCACCCCCAGGGTGGCGTAGTAATCCTTGAATTCCATCCAGCTACCTCGATCTGCTTCGGCCGCGCCGGTGGCGCCGCCCCGGGTTCATTCTACGCGCCGGCATGCTACGCCGCTGCCCGTGGGGCGCCGGTGACGCCAACTGATCCAGCGCAATGCGGCTGCTGTGGCCCTGCCCCAGGATGGGGTGGGCACACCCGGTTTCCACTGTCTTGACGCCACCGTCCCATCTGCCCCACTAGCCTGTCCGCAGCAAGGAGTTCCCATGACGATCCATGTCGGCGCCCGTATACCGGAAGTCACCCTCAAGCGCATCGGCGAGGGCATCGAAACGCGGGATACCCATGCCCTGTTCGATGGGCGCCGGGTGGTCCTGTTCGCCGTGCCCGGCGCCTTCACCCCGACCTGCTCCGCCCGCCATCTGCCTGGCTTCGTGGAGAAGTTCGCGGCCTTCCGCCAGCGGGGCATCGACGTGTACTGCATGGCGGTCAACGATCCGTTCGTGATGAAAGCCTGGGCTGCCGACCAGCACGTGCCCGAGGGCCTGCTGATGCTGTCCGACGGCAACGCTGAACTGACCCGTGCACTTGGCCTGGAGCTGGATGCCAGCGCCTCGGGCATGGGCCTCCGTTCGCGTCGCTTCGCCCTGTACGTCGACGACGGTATTGTTCGCGCCACCTGGATCGAGGAGCCCGGTCAGTTCGAGGTGTCCTCGGCCGACTACGTGCTGGAACACCTCCCCGTTTGATCCCCCCACGTTTGCCCCCCCCCACAGATGAAAGGAAACCGGCCAGCCATGTCCAAGAAGCCAGCCAACCCGTCCCACTCCGCAAAGCCCAATGGCATCACCGATCGTGAAACCCTGCGTGAACGCGCGCGTCGGAATATCGAGGATGGGGCCATCACCGAGAGCTACAGCGCGGACCGCGAAGAGGTCATCAAGCTGCTCAACGATGCCCTTGCCACTGAGTACGTCTGCGTGCTGCGCTACTACCGCCATTACTACATGGCCAAGGGCATGCTGGCCGATGCGGTCAAGGCCGAGTTCCTCGAACATGCACACCAGGAGCAGGAACACGCCGGCAAACTGGCCGAGCGTATCGTGCAGCTGGGCGGCGAACCGGACTTCAACCCGGACACGCTGACCGCGCGCTCGCATGCCGAGTACAAGGAAGGCAGCGACCTGCGCGACATGGTGCGCGAGAACCTGGTGGCCGAGCGCATCGCCATCGACAGCTACCGCGAAATGATCAACTTCATCGGCGACCGCGATACCACCACCAAGCGCATCCTGGAGGACATCCTGGCGCAGGAGGAGGAGCACGCCGATGAGTTCGCCGACCTGCTGGACGGGTGGATCGGTAAGTAATGGTTACGGCGCCGCTCACCGCTGTAGAGCCGAGCCTACGCTCGGCTGAACGCCGAAAGCACCCCGCGAAAGCAGCCGAGCATGGGCTCGGCTCTTCCAGAGCATTTCAGCGGTCGCACCGGTAGCGGGCCATGCCCGGCGTCAGCGTTCACCGATCTGCTGGACGAGTGGATCGGGATACAGCGGTGACGGCGCCGCTCACCGCTGTAGAGCCGAGCCTACGCTCGGCTGAACACCGAACGCACCCCGCGAAAGCAGCCGAGCATGGGCTCGGCTCTACCAGAGCATTACAGCGGTCGCAGCCGCTCACCGCTGTAGAGCCGAGCCTACGCTCGGCTCAACGCCGAAAGCACCCCGCGAAAGCAGCCGAGCATGGGCTCGGCTCTACCAGAGCATTTCAGCAATCGCACCGGTAGCGCCGGGCCATGCCCGGCGTCAGCGTTCACCGACCTGCTGGACGGGTGGATCGGTAAGTAACGGTGACGGCGCCGCCCACCGCTGTAGAGCCGAGCCTACGCTCGGCTGAACACCGAACGCACCCCGCGAAAGCAGCCGATCATGGGCTCGGCTCTACCAGAGCATTTCAGCGGTCGCACCGGTAGCGGGCCATGCCCGGCGTCAGCGTTCACCGACCTGCTGGACGGGTGGATCGGTAAGTAACGGTGACGGCGCCGCTCACCGCTGTAGAGCCGAGCCTACGCTCGGCTGAACGCCGAACGCACCCCGCGAAAGCAGCCGAGCATGGGCTCGGCTCTACCAGAGCATTTCAGCGATCGCACCGGTAGCGGGCCATGCCCGGCGTCAGCGTTCACCGACCTGCTGGACGGGTGGATCGGTAAGTAACGGTGACGGCGCCGCTCACCGCTGTAGAGCCGAGCCTACGCTCGGCTGAACACCGAAAGCACCCCGTGAAAGCAGCCGAGCATGGGCTCGGCTCTACCAGAGCATTTCAGCGGTCGCACCGGTAGCGCCGGGCCATGCCCGGCGTCAACGGATGACGGTGAACCGCACCTGCGTCCACGCGCCATCGGTAGCCAGTGCCGTCAGTGTATGCGCGCCGGGATCGGCAAACTCGCGCTGCATCAGCTGCGCGCCCTGGGTGCGGGCGATCCAGCGACCATCCAGCAGCCAGTCCACCGCCTGTTCGCTGCCCAACGCGCGCAGCTGCAGGCGCACGCCGTGCTCGGCATTGGGTGCCCGCGCCAATGCCGCGCCATCGTTCAGGCCATCCACGTGCAGGGCCACGCTCGCTTCGCGGCCATCGTCGCGGCAGTCCGCTGCCAGTGGCGGCAGCTGCGAGGCATCACGCGTGGCCTTGGACAGCCACGGTGACAACAGCGCCGGCCAGCGCGCGATCTCGCGCTCAACTTCGCTGTGCGGCGCGCTGCAGTCGGCGGACAGCCGCTGGCCGGTACGCGCGTCGGCCATGTAGCGCTGGCGGCCCGGCTGCCAACGGCGCGCCTCGCGCTCAGGGAAGGTCGGCGGCACGCCACCGTCCAGCAGCCAGGCCAGCATGCGTCGCTGGCACAGCGCGGCCGGCAACGATTCGGCCAGTCCGCCGGTGGGCCAGCACACATCGGCGCGGCTGACGCTGGCCGGCATCGGCGCGGCGGCGGCATCGCCAGGCTGCCGCGGCAGGCTGTCCACCACTTCGAACATCAGCGGCAGTGCAGTGACCGCACCGTACTGCCCCGGCAGCGGCGTGCCATCGGGCCGGCCCACCCACACACCCACCGTGTAGTGGCGCGTGCTGCCGATCGCCCACGCGTCGCGGTAGCCATAACTGGTGCCGGTCTTCCAGGCCACGCGCGGGCGGCCGCCAACGTCGAAGGTGCCCACGCCATAACCCGGGCGCGGATTGGATTCGAGCATCTCGCGCACGATCCAGCTGGCCCCGGGCGAAGCCAGACGCCGCTCGATCATCGGCTCGTCATCGGTGTAGCGCACGCGTCCGGCGATGCCGTTGCGATTGAGCGCGGCGAAGGCGCCAACCAGATCTTCCAGGCGCGCACCGGTGCCGCCGAGGATCAGCGACAGATTCGGCGAACTGCCCGGCGGGAAACGCAGCTGGATGCCCGCGTGTGAGAGGCGCGCGGCGAAACGCGCCGAGCCTACCCGCTGCAGCAGGTCCACCGCCGGCACGTTCAGCGACAGGCGAAGCGCGCTCGATGCACCGACCGGGCCGTTGAAGGCTTCATCGAAATTGCCCGGCCGGTAACTGCCGAAACTCTGCGGCGCATCCACCAGCAGGCTTTCCGAATGGATCAGGCCATCGTCCAGCGCCATCGCGTACAGGAAGGGCTTGAGCGTGGACCCGGGCGAGCGCCAGGCCTGCACCATGTCGACGTGGCCCAGGCGCTGGCGATCACCGAAGGCCAGCGTGCCGACATAGGCACGGGCCTGCAGGGTCTGGTTGTCCACCACCAGCAGAGCCGCCGAGGTGCGCTCGGGCAGCGTGGAAAAATAACTGGCCACGCGCTCTTCCAGCGTGCGCTGCAGGTCCAGGTCGATGCTGCTCTGGATGCGCGCCTGGCCCGGATGTGCCGAATGCAGCCGCTGCGCCAGCAGTGCCGCATGCATCGGCGGGCGCAGCGAGCGCGCGACCACGTTCTCGATGCGCGCGTCCTCCACTTCTTCCGGCGTCCACACGCCGAGCTCGGCCATGCGCGCCAGCACCTTGTCGCGCGCCTTCTGGGCCGCTTCCGGGTGACGGTCCGGACGCAGCCGGCTCGGCGCCTGCGGCAGTACGGCCAGTAGCGCGGCTTCGGCATGCGACAGCTGGGTGGCCGGTTTGCCCAGGTAGGCCCAGCTGGCCGCTTCCACGCCCTCGATGGTGCCGCCGTAGGGCGCGCGTTCCAGGTACAGCGCCAGGATCTGCGCCTTCGACAGGTGCACTTCCAGCTGTACCGCGCGCAGCATCTGCTTGAGCTTGCCCCACGGCGTGCGCGAATGCGGATCGAGGATGCGCGCCACCTGCATGGTCAGGGTCGAACCGCCCGACACGATGCGGCCGCCGCGCAGCAGCTGGCCACTGGCACGCAGGATCGCCAGCGGGTTGATGCCGGGGTGTTGCCAGAACCAGCGGTCTTCGTAGGTCAGCAGCGCCTGCAGGTACAGCGGCGAGACGCTGTCGGCCGAGGCCGGGTAGCGCCACACGCCTTCGGCATCGGCGAAGGCGCGCAGCGGGCTGCCGTCGGCGGCCACCACCAGGGTGCTGGTATCGCGCTGCTTCGGCAGCGGCGGCGGGAACGCGACATCCAGCACCAGCAGCAGGACCAGCAGCGACGCCGTGCCCCAGCGCAGCCAGGGCCACAACAGCTGCAGCCGGCGGCGCAGGGCCGCCCGCCGGGTCGTCCGGTCGTTCTTCATTGCAGCGTGCCGGAGGGACGGGCCGCGCCGTCGCGGCCCGTCCGCGCGGTCACGGCTGGACCACCGTGATCGTGGTCGGATTGCTGCGGCCCACGCCACGCAGCTGCGGGCGGTACATGTCTTCCACCAGCGGCGGCGGCACCGAGTAGGTGCCCGGGGTCACCGCACGCACCAGGTAGAACACGCTGGCCTTGCCACCACGCGACAGCTTCAGCGCGGCCACGTAGCGGTCGTCGCGGAACTCTTCGTGCTTGGTGTCCGCGGCCGAGCTGCGGTCGCTGATGGTGATGCCATCGACCACCACGTCGGCCCACTGCTTGGCGTCGCCCAGGTTGAAGTTCTCGATTTCCAGGCCGGCCGGCAGCAGGTCGGTCAGCAGCGCATCGGGCATCTGCGTATCGGCACTGACGGTGATGCGCACGATCAGCGCTTCGCCTTCCTTCAGCGGGCGCGGCGTCCACGGCTTGCCGTCGGTGCCGAAGTAGGTCCGCTCGACGCCCAGCACGCTGTTGTCCGGCGCCGGCGCGCTGCGCGGGATGCCGGCCACGTCGATGCTGGCGAACATCGGCGGCTGGCCCTGCGGGGTGAAGCGCACGCCGCTGGCCAGCTCGCTGCCGGTGAAGTTGCGGCCGAACAGCTTGCGCTCGCCGATGGCTTCGCTGTTGCCGCCGATCACCAGTTCACCGGCCACCAGTGCCTTCTGGTTTGCCGCCAGAGCCTTGCCGAGGCGGGCGATCGCCACCTGCTCCTGGGTGCTCAGCCACATCCAGCCGGCATTGCGGCGGGCATCCAGGCCACGGCCGAGATCGACCGCGCGTGCATCCCAGGCCGGCTTGGCCAGCTTGTTTTCGTGGGTCAGCGCGATCATCAGCGCGTCATCACGGATGGCGCTGCCGTAATCACCGAAGTACGACGGACGCTCGCTGCTGGACTTGGCGAAGCCGGCGGCAATCGCCGCCTGGCCACGCTTGGCATCGCCCTGCAGCGACAGCGCCACGCCCAAGTGGACCAGCGACAGACCACCGACCGCCTTGCCGCGCTCGTTGTCATACAGCGTGCGCAGGGTGCCCAGCGGCGCGCGGTTGACGCGGGCCAGCACGTAGCCGGAATACGCCTGGTTGGCGAACTTCAGCTTCTCGCGGTCATCCTGGCCGTAGAACTGGTTGCCGCCGGACAGCAGGTCCTCGCTGAGGCGGTTCAGCGCCTTCTGCAGCACGCTGTCCGGCACGGCGAAGCCACCGTCCTTGGCATCGAGCAGGAACTCGGTGATGTACGGGGTCAGCCACGGGTTCACGTAGCCGTCGTCACCCCACATCGAGAAGTTGCCGTTGGCCACCTGCATCGAGGCCAGGCGACCAAACGCGCCTTCCATGCGCTCGCGGCGGGTCTTGGCATCCAGGCCGTCGGTGCCGAGCATCGACGACGTCGCCTGGTCCAGGATCAGCGCGGCGTAGCCCTTGCTTGTGGTCTGTTCGGCACAGCCGTAGGGGTAGTTCAGCGCGCCCTGCAGGGCACTGGCGAACGGGATCGGCGGCAGCGGGCTGACCAGCAGGCGCGCGTTGACCGACTCGGCCATCAGGCCATCGGCCAGGCCGCCATCCAGGCTGACCGCGGCCAGCGGATCCAGCGTGCGCACCTGCGAACGGATCACCTGCGGCCACGCCGCACGCACCGGCAGGTCGTAGCGGCGGTCGGCCTTGAAGCCGTTGCCGTCCACGCGCACCCGCACCTTGGCCACGCTGTTGCCCTCGCGCGCCGACAGCGGGAAGCTCAACGTGGTCTTGGCATCGATGTTCAGCTGCACGTTGCGGCTGCCCTCGCCCAGCCCGAGCGGGCCTTCGGTGTCCACCTGCACGTTGAACTGGCCGGGCTTGCCGGTGAAGTTCTGCACGTCCAGGGTGACGGTGCTGCGGTCACCCGGGGCGAGCACGCGCGGCATGCTGGCCTCGGCCAGGATCGGCGCACGCACGATGGTTTCCACATCGCGCTTGCCGTACTGGTCATCGCTGTAGACCAGCGCCGACACGCGCAGGGTACCGTTGAAGTCCGGCACCTTCAGGCGGATCCGCGCATTGCCCTTGGCATCGAGCTGCACCGGGCCGGAGAACAGGTCAACGGTCTGCACGCGCGCGGTCGGGCGCTTGGCCTGTGGCAGTGCCTGCAGGGCCATGTCGCCGCCGAACTTCAGCTTGCCGTTGCTGCCGTCGAAGCTCTCGATCACCCGGCTGTAGATGTCGTAGGCATCGATGCCGAGGCGACGCTGGGCGAAGAAGTGCGCGCCGGCATCGGGCACCGGGAAGCGGGTGATGTTGAGGATGCCCACGTCCACCGCCGACACGGTGACGTGCGCGGTCTTGCCGGCCAGCTGCGGTGCGCTGACCGTCACCGGCAGGTCCTGTTCCGGACGCATCTGCTTCGGCGCCACCAGACCCACGGCCACGGTGCGGCCCTTGCGGTCCATCGGCACATGCACCACGCCCACGGCGCGGGCCGGGGTGATCTTGCTGGGCGCGCTGCCGCCGCGGAACACCAGGGCGGTGATGTAGACGTCGTGGCGCTCCCAGTCAGCGGTGACCGGGATCTTGTAGGTGGCACCCGGCTTGGCGTCGATCTCCTGCACGTACAGCATGCGGTCGCTCTCGACCATCAGGATGCCCTTGCCGGCGTGCGGCGGGGTCACCGTCACCTGCAGGGTGTCACCGGCCTTGTAGCCGGTCTTGTCCAGGCCCAGCTTGACCTTGTCAGGGCGTGCATCCAGGCCGCGGTTGTCATCGCCCCAGCTCCAGCCGGCGCGGAACGGATAGCGGCTGGTCAGGCCGGTGCCCGGATCGAACACGTCCACCCGGTACTCGCCCCACTCCACCGGGAAATCGAAGGCGACCGCGCTGCTGCCGGCATCGACGGTGCGGGTTTCCTTGTTCTCGAAGCGGCGGGTGAAATCGTAGTCCCAGCGGTTGTCGTTGAAGGTCCAGTGGTAGTCGCGCAGCTCGCGCACCAGGGTCACCTTCAGGCCCTTGGCGGGCTGCGGCTTGCCGGCGGCATCGACGCGCATCAGCTCGAAGCGCGCGTTGCCGTTGGAATCGGCGCCATCCTCGGGGTTGAACAGCGGACGCACGCCGACCAGCGCATTGGCCGGCCACATGACGCGCTTGAGGGTACGGGTAACCGTGCGGCCACCGGTTTCATACAGGCTGCCCGACAGCACCACGGCGATCGGCGCCTTGGCCTTGGCCGCCTCTTCCGGCAGCGCCACGTCTTCGCGCAGCTGGCCATTGGCCGGCAGCGTGGTGTCGACCACGTCCTTGGCTTCGCGCGGCAGTTGCAGGGTCGGGTCACCGAAGAAATAACCCGGCAGGCCTTCCACCGGCTGCTGTTCGGCGGCCACGGCCAGGCGCGCGGTGAAGCGGTTGCCATCGGCCGGGGCGCCATACAGATAGGCCCCATTGGCCTGCAGGCGCAGCTCCTCGCCCGGCTTCAGCGTCTTCTGCGCGCTGTCCAGGTCCAGCTTCATGCGCTCGGGCAGGAACTCCTCGATGCGCAGGGTCATGCCCTGGATCGCTTCCTTGCTGGCCGGGTCGGTACGGAACTCCACCTGCCAGCGCCCGGTCGGCGCCTCGGCGGGAATGGTCTGCTCGAAGTTGATGTAGCCCTGCTCGCCGGGCTGCAGGCGGGTCTCGCGGAACGTCTTGCCGTCGGGCTGCTTAAGGCGCAGGAAGACAGGCTGGGCCTTGACCGGCTTGCCGTCGTTGTCGCGCAGCAGGGCCGACAGGCGCACGGTCTCGCCGGGGCGGTACAGGTCGCGACCGGACCAGGCGTAGACGTCGAACCAGGCATTGTCACGGCCGGCCACGGCGAATTCGCTCAGGTCCAGCGCCGGCTGGTTGAACGGCAGGAAGCTGGTGTCCTTGCCGCTGCTGGCCACCAGTACGTGGGTCGCGTCCAGGGTGTAGTTCAGCAGCGCGTTGCCGTTGCTGTCGGTGCTGCCCTTGAGCACCACCTCGCCCTTGGCGTCGAGCACGCGCAGGTCGACGTTCTTCAGCGCCGCACCGTCCTTCAGCGCGGCGGTGTGGACGAACAGCTTGTCCTTGTAGGCACGGGTGTGCAGGCCGATATCGCTGACCGAGAAGAACGCGGTATCGAACTCGCCTTCGTAGTCACCGGTGCGCTTGAGCAGGGCGAAGTAGAGCCCCGGCTCCTGCAGCTCCTTGATGTCCTGGGTTGGCAGGTAGGTCAGCACCCGCTCGTTCTGCTTGCCACCCAGGATGAAGCGGTTGACGTAGACCGGCTCGGCCAGCTTGTTGATCGGGCTGCGCTCGTAGTCGCTGCTCAGCTCCCAGCTGCCACGGCGGCCGCCGCGCTGGTACTGGCTGAAGAAGGTCGGCAGGTCCTTCTCGCGCACGCGCAGGAATTCGACATCGACCTCGGGCACGTTCACCGACACCACCGGCAGGCCACGGCTGTCCTTGGCAGGCAGCACGCTGCCCTGCGAGGCGAAACCGGCCACTGGCTTCAGCTCGCCGCTGAACACCTTCTGCTTCAGCTCCTTGCCCAGGCGGCTGCCGTCGGCGGCCAGCAGGTCTTCGGAGACGACCAGGCTGTATTCCTTGCCGGCTTCAACGAAGGGATAGCGCAGCGTCAGGCCGTCATCGGACAGGGTCCAGCTGCTGTCGTCGGTGCCGACCTTCTGTTCGAAGCGCACCAGCGTGTCGAAGTCCTGGGTGCCGACCAGCGGGCGCGAGAACTCCAGCGCCAGCGACAGGCCTTCACTCTTCTGGTCCGGATAGGCGCGCAGCAGGGTGAAGTCCTTCACCTGCTCGGCCTTGGTGGCGATGGCTTCGCCGCTGGCCTTTGGCAACTGCCCGTTGTCATTGCGACAACCGGCCAGGCCCAGCAACAGGCCTCCTGCCAGCACAGCCGCCGCCCACCCCCACCGCTTCCGCCGTGCCGGACCGCTCATGTCGTCACTCCTTGATCAAGGCGGCCATTATAGGCGCGCCTCGTCGCCGTGTTGACGCCCCGGCGCTCGGAAACCCCGGCCCCGTCCGGAACCCGGCAGCCACCAACCGTGGTTGGCGGCCCCATGCCGACCACGGTTGGCAGCTACCAGAGCATTACTGGGCCGGCACGCGCACCTTGCCTTCCATCAACACGCGGGCGCTGCGGCTCATGATGGCCTTGGTCACCGTCCACTGGCCGTCAACGCGCCCGGCCTGCGCACCCACGCGCAGCGTGCCGGACGGATGGCCGAAGGTCACCGCCTCGCGTTCGCCGCCACCGGCCGCGCGATTGACCAGCGTGCCCGGAATCGCCGCCGCGGTGCCGATGGCCACGGCTGCCGTACCCATCATCGCGTGGTGCAGTTTGCCCATCGACAGCGCCCGTGCGTGCAGGTCGATGGCCGACGCCGGAATGGCCTTGCCACTGGACGACACGTAATCCTGCGCCGGCGCAACGAACGCCACCTTCGGCGTGTGTTGGCGGGTAGCCGCATCCTCCAGCTTCGAGATCAGCCCCATGCGCAGCGCGCCGTGGGCGCGGATGGCCTCAAATTTCTGCAACGCGGCCCAGTCCTCGTTGATGATGGGCTGCAGTTCAGTGCCGGTGTACCCCAGGTCGCCAGCGTTGAGGAAGATGGTTGGGATGCCGGCGGTGATCATCGTGACCTCGAAGCTGCCCACGCCCGGCACGTCCAGCGTGTCCACCAGATTGCCGGTCGGGAACATCGCGCCCGCATCGCCGTCATCGGACGGATTGATGAATTCCAGCTGGATCTCGGCGGCCGGGAAGGTCACGCCATCCAGCTCGAAATCGCCGGTCTCCTGCACTTCGCCGTCGCGCATCGGCACGTGGGCGATGATGGTCTTGCCGATGTTGGCCTGCCAGATGCGCACGGTGCAAAGCCCATCGCGCGGCACGCGGGCCGGATCGACCAGGCCGTTGGCAATGGCGAACGGCCCAACGGCGGTGCTGAGATTGCCGCAGTTGCCGCTCCAGTCGACGAAGGCGGTGTCGATCGACACCTGCCCGTACAGATAATCCACGTCGTGGTCGGGCACCGAGGCGGTGGAGATGATCACGCACTTGCTGGTGCTGGACGTTGCGCCACCCATGCCGTCGGTATGCTTGCCATACGGATCGGGCGAGCCGATCACGCGCATCAGCAGCGCATCGCGCGAGGCGCCGGGCACCTGGGCGGCTTCAGGCAGGTCCTGCAGGCGGAAGAACACGCCCTTGCTGGTGCCACCGCGCATGTAGGTTGCGGGAATGCGGAGTTGCGGGAGGAAGGTCATGGATGTGTTCCTTGCAAAGAAAGACGGCCCGTTGCCGGGCCGTCGGCTGCCTCACGCCACCCTGGCGCCTTCCAGGAAATCCTGGGCGAAGCGCTGCAGCACGCCACCCGCTTCGTAGATCGCCACTTCCTCGTCGCTGTCCAGGCGGCAGGTGACCGGCACGATCACGCGCTGGCCGTCGCGGCGATGGATGACCAGGGTCAGATCAGCGCGCGGGGTGCGTTCGCCGACCACGTCGAAGGTCTCGGTGCCGTCGATGCCCAGGGTCAGGCGGGTGGTACCCGGCTTGAACTCCAGCGGCAGCACGCCCATGCCGATCAGGTTGGTGCGATGGATACGCTCGAAGCCCTCGGCCACGATCGCCTCCACGCCAGCCAGGCGAACGCCCTTGGCGGCCCAGTCACGCGAACTGCCCTGGCCGTAGTCGGCGCCGGCGATGATGATGAGCGGCTGCTTGCGGTCCATGTAGGTCTCGATCGCTTCCCACATGCGCATGACCTTGCCTTCCGGCTCCACGCGCGCCAGCGAGCCCTGCTTCACGCTGCCGTCGTCGTTGCGCACCATCTCGTTGAACAGCTTCGGATTGGCGAACGTGGCGCGCTGCGCGGTCAGGTGGTCACCGCGGTGGGTGGCGTAGGAATTGAAGTCCTCTTCCGGCAGGCCCATCTTCGCCAGGTATTCGCCAGCGGCGCTGGAGGCCATGATCGCGTTGGACGGCGACAGGTGGTCGGTGGTGATGTTGTCCGGCAGCACCGCCAGCGCGCGCATGCCGGCCAGCGTGCGCTCACCGGCCAGCGCACCCTCCCAGTACGGCGGGCGACGGATGTACGTGCTCTGCGGGCGCCAGTCGTACAGCGGGCTGACCACGGCGCCATGCTCAACCCGCACGTTGAACATCGGGTTGTAGACCTTGCGGAACTGCTCGGGCTTCACCGCGGCCTTCACCACGGCATCGATCTCGGCGTCGCTCGGCCAGATGTCCTTCAGGCGCACCTCGTTGCCGTCGGCATCCACGCCCAGCACGTCCTTCTCGATGTCGAAGCGCACGGTGCCGGCAATCGCATAGGCGATCACCAGCGGCGGCGAGGCCAGGAAGGCCTGCTTGGCGTACGGATGAATGCGGCCATCGAAATTGCGGTTGCCCGACAGCACGGCCGTGGCGTACAGGTCACGGTCGATGATTTCCTGCTGGATCTTCGGGTCCAGCGCGCCGCTCATGCCGTTGCAGGTGGTGCAGGCGAAGGCGACGATGCCGAAGCCGAGCTGCTCCAGGTCCGGCAGCAGGCCGGATTCTTCCAGGTACAGCTGCACGGCCTTCGAGCCCGGTGCCAGCGACGACTTCACCCACGGCTTGCGCTGCAGGCCGCGCGCATTGGCGTTGCGTGCCAGCAGTGCGGCGGCAATCACGTTGCGCGGGTTGGAGGTGTTGGTGCAGCTGGTGATGGCGGCGATGATCACCGCGCCATCGGGCATCAGGCCCTGCGCCTGCTCGGCCTTGCCCGCTTCCAGCTTGACTTCGTCGGCGATGCCGCGCTCGGCCAGCTCGGCGGTGGCCACGCGCTTGTGCGGGTTGGACGGGCCGGCCATGTTGCGCACCACGCTGGACAGGTCGAAGTGCAGCACGCGCTCGTACTGCGCGGTGGCCAGGTCATCGGCCCACAGGCCGCTGGTGCGTGCATAGTTCTCCACGAGCGCCACCTGCGACTCCTCGCGGCCGGTCAGGCGCAGGTAATCGATGGTCTGCGCATCGATGTAGAACATCGCGGCGGTGGCACCGTATTCGGGGCACATGTTGGAGATGGTGGCGCGGTCACCGATGGTCAGTGCCGCGGCACCCTCGCCGAAGAATTCGAGCCAGGCGCCGACCACGCGCTCCTTGCGCAGGAACTCGGTCAGGGCCAGCACCACGTCGGTGGCGGTGATGCCCGGCTGCGGGCGGCCGCTCAGTTCGACGCCGACGGTGTCGGGCAGGCGCATCCACGAGGCGCGGCCCAGCATCACGTTCTCCGCTTCCAGGCCGCCAACACCAATGGCGATCACGCCCAGCGCATCCACGTGCGGGGTGTGGCTGTCGGTACCCACGCAGGTATCGGGGAAGGCCACGCCGTCCTGCACGTAGACCACCGGCGACATCTTCTCCAGATTGATCTGGTGCATGATGCCGTTGCCCGGCGGGATCACGTCGACGTTCTCGAACGCCAGCTTGGTCCAGTCAATGAAGTGGAAACGGTCTTCGTTGCGGCGATCTTCGATCGCGCGGTTCTTCTCGAACGCCTGCGGGTCGAAACCACCGCATTCCACCGCCAGCGAGTGATCGACGATCAGCTGCACCGGCACCACCGGATTGACCTTGGCCGGGTCACCGCCCTTGTCGGCGATCGCATCGCGCAGGCCGGCCAGATCCACCAGCGCGGTCTGGCCGAGGATGTCATGGCAGACCACGCGCGCGGGGAACCACGGGAAATCCAGGTCGCGGCGGCGCTCGATCAGCTGCGCCAGCGAGTCACTGAGCGTGGCCGGATCGCAGCGGCGCACCAGATTCTCGGCCAGCACGCGCGAGGTATACGGCAGCGTCGCGTAGGCGCCGGGCTGGAGCGCGTCGACGGCGGCGCGCGCATCGAAATAGTCCAGCGTGCTGCCGGGGAGGTTCTTGCGGTAATCGGTATTCATGGGCTGGCGGAGTACTTGAGGCGGGCCGGGTGCCGTCGAAGCGGCAACGAAGGGATCCGGCCGGCGCGCGGCCAGCCGGATGGGTACAGCAGATGGATCAGGCGCGCTTGTCGATGGCGACGAACTCGCGATCTTCCGGGCCGGTGTAGTTGGCGCTCGGGCGGATGATCTTGCCGTCGATGCGCTGCTCGACGATATGCGCGCTCCAGCCGGCGGTGCGGGCAATCACGAAGAGCGGAGTGAACATCGCGGTCGGCACGCCCATCATGTGGTAGCTGACGGCGCTGAACCAGTCCAGGTTCGGGAACATCTTCTTGATGTCCCACATCACCGTTTCCAGGCGCTCGGCGATGTCGTACATCTTCATGCTGGACTGTTCTTCGGACAGCTCCCGGGCCACGTCCTTGATCACCTTGTTGCGCGGATCGGACACGGTGTAGACCGGGTGGCCGAAGCCGATCACCACTTCCTTGCGCTCGACGCGGGCCTTGATGTCTTCCTCGGCTTCATCGGGGCTGTCGTAGCGCTTCTGCACTTCGAACGCCACTTCGTTGGCGCCGCCGTGCTTGGGGCCGCGCAGCGCGCCGATGCCACCGCAGATCGCGCTGTACATGTCGCTGCCGGTGCCGGCGATGACGCGGCAGGCGAAGGTCGAGGCGTTGAACTCGTGCTCGGCGTACAGGATCAGCGAGGTGTGCATCGCCTTCACCCACGAATCCTGCGGCTTGTCGCCGTGCAGCAGGTGCAGGAAGTGGCCGCCAATGGAGTCATCGTCGGTTTCCACGTCGATGGCGCGGCCGTTGTGGCTCCAGTGGTACCAGTACAGCAGCATCGAACCGAGGCAGGCCATCAGCTTGTCGGCGATGTCACGCGCGCCCGGATGGTTGTGGTCATCCTTTTCCGGCGCCACGCAGCCGAGCACGGACACGCCCGTGCGCATCACGTCCATCGGGTGCGCCGACGGCGGCAGCTCTTCGAGCGCGGCCTTCACCGCGGCCGGGATGCCACGCAGCGACTTCAGCTTGGCCTTGTACGAGACCAGTTCGGCACGGGTCGGCAGCTTGCCGTGCACCAGCAGGTAGGCGATTTCCTCGAACTCGCTGGTGTTGGCCAGGTCCAGGATGTCGTAGCCGCGGTAATGCAGGTCGTTGCCGCTGCGGCCGACGCTGCACAGCGCGGTGTTGCCGGCAGCGGTGCCGGACAGGGCGACGGACTTCTTCGGCTTGAAGGTCGGGGTTGCGGTCGTATCGTTCATGTTTTCCCTCCGAAAACTGATGGTGCAGGGTACTGCTTATTTCTTGGCGGCGAACAGGGCGTCGAGCTGCTGTTCGAAGGCGTGGTAGCCGATGCGGTCATACAGTTCTTCACGCGTCTGCATCGCATCTACCACGCTGCGCTGGTGGCCGTCGCGACGCACCGACTGGTAGACGTTCTCGGCCGCCTTGTTGGCGGCGCGGAACGCCGACAGCGGGAACAGCTGGATGGCCACGCCGGCCGAGGCCAGTTCGTCGCGGCTGAACAGCGGGGTGGCACCGAATTCCGTGATATTGGCCAGCACCGGCACCTTCACCGCATCGACGAAGCGGCGGTAGGTGTCCAGGTCATAGGCGGCCTCGGCGAAGATGCCATCGGCGCCGGCTTCGACGCAGGCGATGGCGCGCTCGATGGCCTTGTCCACGCCGTCCACCTGGATGGCGTCGGTGCGGGCGATCAGGAAGAAGTCCGGATCGGTCCTGGCATCGGCGGCAGCCTTCACGCGGTCGACCATTTCACCCTGCGAGACGATTTCCTTGCCCGGGCGGTGACCGCAGCGCTTGGCGCCGACCTGGTCCTCGATGTGGCAGGCGGCCGCGCCGGCCTTGATCAGCGACTTTACGGTGCGGGCGATGTTGAACGCGCTCGGGCCGAAGCCAGTGTCGATGTCCACCATCAGCGGCAGGTCACAGACATCAGTGATGCGGCGCACGTCGATCAGCACGTCTTCCAGGGTATTGATGCCCAGGTCCGGCAGGCCCAGCGAACCTGCAGCGACGCCGCCGCCGGACAGATAGATGGCGCGGAAGCCGGCGCGCTTGGCCAGCAGGGCGTGGTTGGCGTTGATCGCGCCGATCACCTGCAGCGGCGATTCGGCAGCCAGCGCCTCGCGGAATCGGGCACCGGCGGAAGAAGGAGTGGAAGCGGTCATGCGGCAATCCAGGTTGGGAACGGAATAGAGGGCGCAAGCACCATGCCAAGCTGCAAGCGGTTGATTTCAAAGACATGACCATGCTGAAGCGATGAAACAAATGAAACAGTGAAACGGATGTATCATGAAACGTCGTCACCCAGACTGCCGCCATGTACCTGCCCCGCTCGCCCCTGCGCCACGCCGATGCCGACCCCGGCCGCCCGGTCATCTGGACGGTCAGCGTCTCGCGCCTGACCGGCCTGCTCGGTGATGTCATCCCCGAGTTCGATCGCCGCGCGCGCATCGAGCAGATCAACCTGGGCTTTGAGGAAGCGGTGGACGTGATCGGCCAGCGCCTGCGCCGCGAGCACTGCGACGTGGTCATCGCCGGCGGCTCCAACGCGGCCTGGCTGCGCGGGCGGCTGGAGCTGCCGCTGGTGCCGATCCAGGCCAACGGCTTCGATCTGATGGAGGCGCTGGCCCGTGCCCGCCGGATCGCCCCGCGCATCGGCCTGGTCACCCACGCCAGCGACGTGCCGGTGTTCAGCAACTTCCAGCACAGCTTCGGCCTGGATATCGAGCACCGCCGCTTCGTCACCCGCGAAGATGCGCGCGATTGCATTGCCGATCTGCGCGCCAACGGCATCGAGGTGATCGTCGGCACCGGCATGGCCATCGACCACGCCGAACAGATGGGCCTGCCCGGCGTGCTGCTGTACTCGGCCGATTCGGTACGGCACGCGTTTGAACATGCGCTGGAACTGACCCAGGCGCTGGCCCGCTCCGGCGGCGGGCGCCCGGTCGCGCGCCGCCGCACCGCTCAGCGCAGCGATGCGCACGCCCTGCTCGGCGACAGCGAGGCGATGGCGCAGGTACGCGCGCAGATCGCGTTGTACGCGCCGCATGACAGCACTGTGCTGGTGACCGGCGAAACCGGTACCGGCAAGGAACTGGTCGCACGCCAGCTGCACGCGGCCAGCGGCCGCCGAGGCCGCTTCGTGGCACTGAACTGCGGTGCGATCAGCGAATCGCTGCTGGAAGCGGAGCTGTTCGGCTACAGCGATGGCGCCTTCACCGGCGCGCGTCGCGGTGGGCGCGTCGGCCTGGTCGAGGCAGCGGACGGTGGCACCCTGTTCCTCGATGAGATCGGCGAGCTGCCACTGCCACTGCAGACCCGCCTGCTGCGGGTGCTGGAGGAGCGCGAGGTCCTGCGCGTGGGTGCCACCGAACCGACGCCGGTGGACCTGCGCGTGGTGGCCGCGACACTGCAATCACTGGAACAGCGCGCAGCCGCCGGCAGCTTCCGCCGCGATCTGTATTACCGGCTCGCCGCGCTGCGCATCGCCCTGCCCTCGCTGCGTGCGCGGCGCGCGGATATCCCCTTGCTGGCACAGCATTTCTTCCGCCAACTGCGCGGCATCGACGCGCCACTGGGCGAGGAGGCAATGGGCGTACTGACAGCCGCCCAGTGGCCCGGCAACGTGCGCGAACTGCGCAACTTGGTGGATCGCCTGCGCATCCACTGGCAGCAAGGCGAAGGACTCATTGATGCCGCGCGCCTGCGGCAGCTGGCGCCGGAGCTGGTGAATGAAGGTGCGGCGGCGCTGCCGCTGGAAAGCAACGGCAAGCGCCCGCCGCGCGCGCAGCTGGAAGCGCTGCTGCAGGAGCATCGCAATGACCGCGAAGGCATGGCGCAGGCGCTGGGCGTGTCACGCACCACCCTGTGGCGCTGGCTGCGCGCGGAGGGTTTGTAGAGCCGAGCCGATGCTCGGCTGCTTCTCCGGGAACATCAGCCGAGCATGGGCTCGGCTCTACAGGGTGCGTGCCGTCAGCGCGCACAGCGCGCCTCAACGGCGAAACGGCCACTGCCCACTGCCGCAATCCACAGCAACAGCACGCCCAATGGCACCTCGCTCAGGTAGAAAAACCAGCTCAGCCAGTCCGGCACGCTCAGTCCGGCCGGGATGCGCGAAATGCCATCGGTCAGTGCAGCCACCGCGCAGATCGCTGCGAGCGACAAGGCGGACGGTCGACTCAGAAGCCCCAGCACCAGCAGGCCACCAGCAATCCATTCAATGGCCCCCAGCACCGGCGCACTGAACACCGGGAATGGGATGCCTGCATCGACCAGCGTATGCACCATGCGCTCGCGTCCCGCATCGGTGAACACCTTGTTCCAGCCGGATACGCAGAACATCACCCCGGCGACGATGCGGGCGAGCAGCAGCAGGTACGCCTCCATGCCAACACGCGGGGATGGCACGGCAAACAGGCAACGCCAGGACGGCATGGCAACTCCGGAAGTCGAGGGCAATCCCCGAACTGTGCCAACGGGTTGCCTGACCGCACATGAAGCGAGCCGGTCCATTCGCGACAACCTGCCTTTGTAGAGTCGAGCATGGCTCGACTCTACAAAACATCGCCAACCAAGGTTGGCGGCTACCCGGGCGTCGGCGCGGCTTCACTCACGGGTACAGCAGCCTCTTGCTCCAGCGCCCTTCGGCCCCGGCTTCGTAGCACCAGCGCTCGTGCAGGCGGAACTGCGCGCCGTACCAGAACTCGATGCGGTCAGGCACCACGCGCAGGCCACTCCAGCCCTCCGGACGCGGCACGTCCTTGCCCTCGAAACGGGCTTCGACCTCGGCCACGCGCGCATCGAACTCCTCGCGCGTCGCCAGCGTCTTCGACTGCAGCGACGCCCACGCGCCGATCTGGCTCATGCGCGGGCGGCTGGCGAAATAGGCATCGGCCTCGACATCGGCCACCTGCTCCACACGCCCTTCGATGCGCACCTGGATGCCAGCCTCGCGCAGGCTGCGCCACAGGAACAGCAGCGCCGCCTGCGGATTGGCCTGCAGTTCCTGGCCCTTGTGGCTGTCCAGATGGGTGTAGAACACGAAACCGCGCTCATCGAAGGCCTTCAGCAGCACGGTGCGCGCCGAAGGACGCCCCTGCGTATCGGCGGTGGCCACGGTCATCGCGTTGGGCTCGACCTCGCGGCTCTGATTCGCCTCGTCGAACAGGGCGGCAAAGGTGGACAGGGCTTCGGCGTAAAGGTCGCTCATGGTTCGCTTCTTCTCACACGGATTGGGCTATTGTGGCGGCATGGTTGCTGCTGCGTACATGCCCCAGGTGAAAGGATTCCCGGATGCGCTTGCCGAGCAGGCGCTTGACGATGCGCTGGCCAGCGGCGCCACGGTGCCAGTATTGGCGATCAGCGGCGTGCAGGGCAGCGGCAAATCGACGCTGGCTGCACAGGTGGTCGCCCGCGCCCAGGCACGCGGCCTGAACGCGGCAGCGCTGTCCATCGATGATGTCTACCTGACCCGCGCGCAGCGCCAGCGCCTGGCCCGCCAGGTCCACCCGCTGCTGATCACCCGTGGCCCGCCCGGCACCCACGACCTGCCGCTGGCCCATGCCGTGCTCGACGCGGTGGCCGCATGCCAGCCGCTGGCACTGCCGCGCTTCGACAAACTGGCCGATGAGCGCCTGCCCGAGGCGCAATGGGCAGCGCTGGACGCCCCCCTGGACCTGCTGGTGTTCGAAGGCTGGTTCCTCGGCACGCCCGCGCAGGACGATGCCGAGCTGGACAGCCCCTTGAACGCGCTGGAGCGCGAGGCCGACCCCGATGGCCGCTGGCGGCGCTGGTGCAACCAGGCGCTGGCCCGCGACTACCCGGCGCTGTGGCAGCGCTGCGACCGCCTGTGGTTCCTGCAGCCGCCGGATTTCTCGGTGGTGCCGCGCTGGCGCTGGCAGCAGGAACAGAACCTGCAGGCCGCCCAGCCCGGCCGGCATGGCATGAGCCGTCCGCAGCTGGAGCGGTTCGTGCAGTATTACGAGCGGGTCAGCCGGCAGGCCCTGCGTGCCCTGCCCGACCGCGCCGACCATGTGGTGGCCCTGGACGGACAGCGCCTGGTGCAGGCGGTGCGCTGAGGCGACCTTCCATGTCACGACGAATGCTTCCAACGGCAACCATCGTGCCAGGCCGGCGGTGCGGAAGTGGTAGGATCAGAGGGCATGAATCCTGCTCCGAACCTGATCCTGATCGGCCCGATGGGCGCCGGCAAAACCTGCATCGGCCGCCGGCTGGCCGAGCGTTTCACGCTTGACTTCGTCGATGTCGACCAGGCCATCGTCGACGCGGCGGGGGCCAGCATCCCCACGATCTTCGAACACTCCGGCGAAGCCGGCTTCCGTGGCCATGAGCGCGAGGCCCTGGCCCGCGTGCTGGAAGGCCACGGCCAACTGGTTTCCACCGGTGGCGGTGCCGTGCTGGAAGCAGGCAACCGTGCACTGATCGCCCAGCGCGGCTTCGTGGTCTACCTCCGCGTGAGCGTGGCGGCCCAGCTGGAACGCCTGGCCCGCGACAAGGGCCGGCCGCTGCTGCAGCGCACGGACCGCGAGCAGGTGCTGCACGATCTGGCCGCGCTGCGCGACCCGCTGTACCGCGAGCTGGCCGACCTCACCCTCGATACCGACCCGTTTACCGCTGCCGACGCCACCGCCCAGCTTGTCGTCAAGCTGGCCACGCAATGGCAGCGCCAGGATCCGACCGCATGACCTCCCCCGCCCTGTTGCAGGTCGCCGTTGGCGGCGACCGCCCCTATTCCATCACCATCGGCGCCGGTGCCCAGGCCGACGGCGCTGCGCTGGCCTCGCATGTGCGCGGCCGCCACGTGCTGCTGCTGAGCGACAGCGAAGTCGCGCCGCGCTACCTGGCCGCCGTGAAACAGGCCCTGCTGGACGCGCGCCCGGACCTGATCGTCGGCGAACACGTGCTGCAGGCCGGCGAGGCCTCCAAGACCCTGGCCGAGTTCGGCCGCGCCATCGAAGCACTGGCCGCACTGGGCGCCACCCGTGATGCCTGCGTGTTCGCCCTCGGCGGCGGCGTGGTCGGCGACCTGGCCGGGTTCGCCGCAGCCTGCTGGATGCGCGGCGTCGACTGCGTGCAGCTGCCGACCACCCTGCTGGCGATGGTCGACTCCTCGGTGGGCGGCAAGACTGCCGTGGACATCCCCGCCGGCAAGAACCTGGTCGGCGCCTTCCATCCGCCGCGTGCGGTCATCGCCGATACCCGTGTACTGGCCACCCTGCCGCCGCGCGAACTGCGTGCGGGCCTGGCCGAAGTCGTGAAGTACGGCGCGCTGGGCGATGCGGTGTTCTTCGAATGGCTGCAGCAGCACGCCGAGGCGCTGCTGGCCGGCGAAGATGCCGCGCTGGCCGAGGCCATTGCGCGCAGCTGCCAGCACAAGGCAGCGATTGTTGAACGCGACCCGTTCGAGAAGGGCGAGCGCGCCCTGCTCAACCTGGGCCACACCTTCGGCCACGCCATCGAGACCGAACAGGGCTATTCGGCCCCGGGCCGCGATGCACTGAACCATGGCGAGGCCGTGGCCGTGGGCATGGTGCTGGCGGCCAAGCTGTCCACCGACCTGGGCCTGGCCGAGGATGCCGACCGCGTACGCCTGCAGGCGCTGCTGGAAAAGCTGCAGCTGCCGGTGGCGATCCCCGCCGGGCTCGACCCGCAGGCCCTGCTGGGCCGCATGCGGCTGGACAAGAAGAACGTCGCCGGCCGCCTGCGCCTGGTGCTGTGGCGCGGCATGGGCCGGGCAGAGGTGGTGCCGGACGTGGATGAAGCGGCGGTGCTGAAGGTGCTGGGCGCGGGCTGACACCGCGCGCGCCCGCCGGGCATGGCCCGGCGCTACCGGTCCTTCGCGGCATGAAGCGCAGCCGAGCATGGGCTCGGCTCTACAGGTCCGTGTCACCCCCGGGGCGATACAATCGGCCTCATGCACGTCTACCTGCAACATCCCGATGCCGGTGCGCAGGCGCCGCGCTTCCTGCGCCTGATCCTGCAGCCGGACCTGTTCGGCGGCTGGGAGCTGCTGCGCGAGAGCGGCCGCGTCGGTGCGCGCTCGCAGCTGCGTCGCGAGCTGTTCCTGCAGGCAGACGAAGCCCGCCACGCCTTCGAGAAGGCTCGTGATGCCGAACTGCATCGCGGGTTCCAGGTTCTTTCGCACGGCGACTGACGCCGCTGCCAACTTTCGCCCAAGGAATGCCCATCGTGACCAGCCCCCTCCGCAACGATCGCCTGCTGCGCGCCCTGCGCCGCGAACCGGTGGACTGCACCCCCGTCTGGCTGATGCGCCAGGCCGGCCGCTACCTGCCGGAGTACCGCGCGACCCGGGCCAAGGCCGGCAGCTTCCTGGCCATGGCCAAGAACCCGGAGATCGCCTGCGAGGTCACCCTGCAGCCGCTGCGCCGCTTCCCGCTGGACGCGGCCATCCTGTTCTCGGACATCCTCACCATTCCCGATGCGATGGGCCTGGAGCTGTACTTCGTCGAAGGCGAAGGCCCGAAGTTCCGCCACCCGGTGCGTGATGAAGCCGCCATCGCCAGGCTGGCGGTGCCGGACATGGAACAAGACCTGGGCTACGTGATGGACGCGGTGCGCCTGATCCGTCGCGAACTCGACGGCCAGGTACCACTGATCGGCTTCTCCGGCAGCCCGTGGACGCTGGCCTGCTACATGGTGGAAGGCGGCGGCAGCAAGGATTTCGCACGCATCAAGGCGATGGCGCTGAACCACCCGCAGGCCCTGCACCGCCTGCTGGAAGTGACCACCGACGCGGTCATCGCCTACCTCGGCGCACAACGCGCCGCCGGCGCGCAGGCCCTGCAGGTGTTCGACACTTGGGGCGGCGTGCTGTCGCCGGCGATGTACCGTGAGTTCTCGCTGCGTTACCTGCAGCGCATCGCCGAAGGCCTGGAACGCGGCGAAGGCAGCGAGCGCACGCCGCTGATCCTGTTCGGCAAGGGCACCGGCCTGCACCTGGAAGCGCTGTCGCAGACCGGCGCCGATGCGCTGGGCCTGGACTGGACCCTGGACCTGGACGAAGCCCTGCGCCGCACCGGTGGCCGCGTTGCCCTGCAGGGCAACCTCGACCCGACCACGCTGTACGCCTCGCCCGACGCCATTGCTGCGGCCGCTGCACGCGTGCTTGACACCTATGCGGCCGGCAACGGCGGTTCGCGCGAGGGCCATGTGTTCAACCTCGGCCATGGCATGTCGCCGGACATGGACCCGGCACACGTGCAGGTGCTGGTCGACGCGGTGCACGCGCACAGCCAGCGCTGAATCCCGGTACGGGCCACGGCGCGGCATTGATCGCGCCGTGACCCGCATTGCGCGATCATGGCGGCCCCACGCTGCACCGGCCCCCACGCCATGTCCGAACCGTCGCCCGCAGGCGCGCCCGCACCCGACACCACCGCATCCGCCGCCGCATCCGCCGCCGAATACGCCCGTTTCCGCCCGCTTCTCTGGCTGGTGTCGCTGGCGATCTTCATGCAGATGCTCGATTCGACCATCGTCAACACCGCGCTGCCGGCGATGGCCAAAAGCCTGGGCGAAAGCCCGCTGCAGATGCAGTCGGTGGTGTTCAGCTACGCCCTGGCGGTCGCCACCTTCATCCCCGCCTCCGGCTGGATCGCCGACCGCTACGGCACCCGCCGCACTTTCCTGGTGGCAATCATCCTGTTCACCCTCGGCTCGCTGGCCTGTGCGCTGGCCCAGCACCTGCACCAGCTGGTCGGTGCGCGCGTGCTGCAGGGCATCGGCGGCGCGATGCTGCTGCCGGTTGGTCGCCTGGCGGTGATGCGCTCGGTGCCGCGCGAGGATTTCCTGCGCGCGATGAGCTTCATCGCCATCCCCGCCCTGGTCGGCCCGCTGATCGGCCCCACCCTCGGCGGCTGGCTGGTGGAAATCGCCTCGTGGCACTGGGTGTTCCTGATCAACCTGCCGATCGGCGTGATCGGGTTCATCGCTGCGATGAAGATCATGCCGGACCACTACGCCAGCCACCGCACCCGCTTCGACCTGCGCGGCTACATCATGCTGGCCTTCGCGATGGTGGTGCTGTCGCTGGCGCTGGATGGCATCTCCGGGCTGGGCACGCCACACGCACTGATCATGCTGATGACCGTGGCCGGCCTGGCCGCACTGGTCGGCTACTGGCTGCACGCCGCCAACTCCACCGCGCCGCTGTTTTCGCTGGCGCTGTTCCGCGTGCCCAGCTACCGCATCGGCATCCTCGGCAACCTGTTCTCGCGCATCGGCAGCAGCGCCATGCCGATGCTGATCCCGCTGCTGCTGCAGGTCGGCCTCGGCCTGGGCCCGATGCACGCGGGCCTGATGATGGTGCCGGTAGCCGCGGCAGGCATGGTATCCAAGCAGCTGGCGGTGAGGCTGGTCGAACGCTACGGCTACCGCCGCGTGCTGATGACCAACACCGTGCTGGTGGGCTTTGCGATGGCCAGCTTCATCCTGATGGACCCGGGCCAGCACCTGGCCTGGCGCCTGGTGCAGCTGGCGTTCTTCGGGGCGGTCAATTCGCTGCAGTTCACCGTGATGAACACCGTGACCCTGCGTGACCTGGACCGCGAGTACGCCAGCTCGGGCAACAGCCTGCTGTCGATGGTGATGATGCTGGCGGCCGGCTTCGGCGCGGCGGCGGCCGGCAGCCTGCTGGCGGCGTTTGGCACGCACCTGGAAGGCCATGGTGCGACGGCGGCGCTGCATGCGACGTTCATCTGCGTGGGTGCGATCACGCTGACCTCGACGATGATTTTCTGGCAGCTGCCGGATACGAGGCCGGAACCGCGGCAGGTCGAGTCGGTCGCGGAGTAGGTTTTTTCGGCAGGGCTGCGCCCTGCACCTGCCGAAGCCGAAGCGAGATCAAGAGCGGCATTTCGTGGGATGGCGGGGCGGTGTGGGCTTGCAGGACACGCCGTAAACCCATCCATGGGGGCTCGATGGCGCCATCCATGGCGCCAACGGTCCTGCAAGCCCACACCGCCCCACCTCTGACAGTTTCACGCGGCTGTTGGCAACTGCTGGTGGTGGGTGCCGACCGTTGGTCGGCACATCTGTCAGATATCGAATCAATTCATCCACGCATGGCGTGGATCTACTGGGGCACGCGGCTGTGGGTGGCTGCTGACCGTTGGTCGGCACATCTGTCAGATATCGAAAGATTTCATTCGTGTCGACCAACGGTCGGCACCCACCAGAGCAGAACCCCGTTCCGACAGATCGCGGTCGTCTGTCGAAGGCGGGGTGGGTCCGGTTGAGGGGGCGTGAGCCGCATGGATGCGGCGACCGAGCTTACATGGACGTACTTGCAGCGTCCCCCTCAACCGGACCCACCCCGCCATCCCGCGGAATGCACGCGTTTGACGTGGACGTTGATTCTGCAGGTGCAGGGCTGCAAGCCCTGCAAAAAACCTAACTCCCAAGTACCCGCGCGATCGCTTCGACCAGCAGCTCACCGGTCACCGGCTTGCGCAGGAATCCGCCGATGCCCGCGGCCTCCACCTGCTCCTGCAGGTCCGCATCGGTACGCGCAGTCACCGCCAGCAACGGCAGCATGTAGCCCTGGTTGCGCAGGTGCTGGGCCAGCTCGAAACCACTCAGGCCCGGCAGGTCCAGGTCCAGCAGGCCGACATCGAAATCACCCGCGCTGATCTCGCGCAGCGCCGCCAGCGCATGGCCGGCATGCACCACCTCATGGCCGCGCGCGGCCAACAGGCCGATCACCACATCGGCCACGGTGGCATCGTCTTCCACCAGAAGGATGCGCAGCGCAGGCATGTTCGCCACGGCGTCCTCGCCCCGCGTCGCCTCGCCGTCTTCGCTCGCGCCATCCTGCTGCAGCGGCAACGGCAGGCTCACCTCGAAGCGGGTGCCACTGCCAAGCTGGCTCTCCACCCGGATCCGGCCCTGCATGGCTTGCGCCAGCTCGCGGCAGATCGCCAGGCCCAGGCCACTGCCGCCGTACTGCGCCGCCGTGCGTGCGCCGTCGGCCTGCTCGAAACGGCGGAACAGGCGCTGCTGCTGTTCCTGGCTGATGCCCGGGCCGGTGTCGTGCACTTCGAAATGCAGGCCACGTGGGCCGTCCTCGCGGCGCACGAGCAGGGTGACGGTGCCGCGGCTGGTGAACTTGACGGCGTTGGACAGCAGGTTCAGCAGGATCTGCCGCACCCGCATCGCATCGCCGGTCGCCTGCAGGCCCGCGGGCAGCTGGTTGTCCAGCACGAAGCGCAGGCCCTTCTGTGCGGCCAGCGGCGCCATCAGAGCGGCGAGGTCCTGCAGCAGGCCGTTCAGTGCGAACGGTCGCGACTGCAGCTCTAGGCGCCCCGATTCGATCCGGGCCAGGTCCAGTGCATCGTTCACCAGGTGCAGCAGGTGCTCACCGGCATGGCGGATCGACTGCGTATAACCGCGCTGCTGGGGATCCAGCGGCGAGGCCAGCAGCAGTTCGCTCATGCCGAGCACACCGGTCATCGGCGTGCGGATCTCATGGCCAAGGTTGGCCAGGAACCGCGTTTTCGCCGCCGACGCCTGTTCGGCCAGTTCCTGCTTGTGCAGGGCCAGCTGGTAGGCGTGCTTGCGCTGCAGGCGGCGCCGGTACAGCCAGGCGAACCAGCTGGTCAGCAGCAGTGCGATGGACGTCAGCACCAGCAATCCGGACAGGCTGCGCCACCACGGCGGCTGCACATGGAACTCCAGCGCTTCCACCCGCGACCACACGTGGTCGGCCGAGCGCGCCTGCACTTCCAGCCGGTACGCACCCGGTGGCAGGCGCGAGAACAGGCGCTCGCCACCCGGCCCCACTTCCACCCAGTCCGGGTCGTACCCGTTCAGCCGGTAGCGGTAGCTGTTGGATGCGGAATCGGCAAAGGACAACAGCCGCGCGACGATACGCAGGTCACGGTCACCATCGGCAATCTGCAGCGGCGTGTCGTGGGTCAGGTCCAGCACCTGTTCGTTGCGGCGCACCTCCACCCGCTCGATGACCAGCGGCGCGCGCCGGGTCGAAGGTCGCACCAGGTCGGGATCGAACGCCACCACGCCGGCCGGCGTACCGGCCACCAACCGCCCGCTCGTCGAAGCGATCAGCGTGTGCTCGCGGAATTCCTGGCTGGGCAGGCCGTCATGCACGCCATACAGACGCACGCTGTGGCCATCGGCACCGACCCGTACCAGGCCGCGCGCACCGCTGGCCCAGGCCACGCCCTGTGCGTCGACCACCAGGCCGGTCGCGGCGATGGCCGGGTAGCCCTGCTCGCTGCCAATCACCGCCTGCCGCTCCAGGCGCCCGTTGCGCCAGAGGTAGCGCGACAGGCGCCCATCTTCGGACAGCCAGACCTGGCCATCGGCGGCCACGTCGATCGCATACACCGGCGTGGCCGGTGCCCCGGGCACGGGCTGGAAGCGCTGCGCCTCCGGCTGCCACTGCAGCAGGCCGCGGCTGCTGGCCAGCCAGATCCGGCCCTGCGGACCGCACTCGACATCCATGTTGAGCTGACCTGCCTGCAGGCCATCGCGGCCGTTCTCAAGCTGCTGGCGCAGATGGCCGTCGAGGCCGCGCTGCTGCAGGCCAGAAGCCAGCATCAGCCAGAGGCTGTCGCCGTCGCAGGTCACCATCGCGTCGATGCTGCCTTCCATCGTGGCGTCGGCGCCGCTGCTACGGTCCCAGCGTTGCAGCGCGCGGGTGCGGGGATCGTAGCGCAGCAGTGCGTCGGTGGAACCGACCCATACGAATCCTCGGCCATCCTCGCGCACCGATGTCAGCCAGTGCATGCCATTGAGAAAGGTTCGATGCTGTTCGATGCGTCCGGAGGCCGGGTCGAAACGATCCAGTGCGCCATGGCCCCCGACCGTCCACACCCCACCGTTGGCCGATGGGCTGGTGCCAAGCACGTAGGCGTTGCGCAGCGATGATGCATTGTCTTCCAGCCGCGAGAACACCGAGAACTGCCACCAGCGCGGCAGCAGGTGCCACAGCCCGGCGTTGGTGCTGGCCAGCCAGATGCCGCCCTCGCGGTCTTCATAGGCACCTGACCAGTTGGGCCGAACCTGGCCTCGCGCCACGGCGCTGTACAACGGCACGGTCTGGTACTGGCCATTGACCGCGCGGCCCAGGCCACTGCGTGTGTCCAGCCAATACCCGCCCTGCTCATCGCGCAGCATCACGCCCAGTACCTGCTCACCGGCCGGCAACTGCCATGGCGCCGCCTCGAAATGGCCCTCCGGCCTGCGCACGGTAGCGCCGGCCATGGTGCTGATCCACAGGCTGCCATCGGGCTCGGCGGTCAGGCCATTGACCGGCTGGCTGGGCAGCACGCCTGCAGCAATGCGCTCGAAATCGGTACCGGTCCACCGCGCGACGCCATGCTTGGTCCCCACCCACAGCGTGCCATCGGGCAGGGTCGCCAGGAACGGAATCGAGGCGGCCGGCACGCTGCGCGGGTTGCCTGGTTCGGGCAGGAAACGCTGCAGGCGGTCCTTGTCATCCAGCCGATACAGACCACCGCCGTACGTACCGATCCAGATCGATCCATCCGGGGTGGAGGCCAGGCTCCACACCGTATTGCTGGTCATCAGCGGCTGGCTGCTGCGGTCGTAGAAACGCAGCTGCCGACGGTCGGCCGACATGCGCACCACGCCGGCATTCTCGGTGCCGATCCACAGCTCGTTCCTGGCATCGACCAGCACGGTCCAGATACGGTTGTCGCGCAGCCCGTCCTCGGAACGCCAGACCCGATAATTGCGCCCGTCATAGCGGGCGAGGCCGTCATTGGTCGCGATCCACAGGTAGCCGTAGCGGTCCTCGGCCATGCGGTTGACGGTATTGGACGGCAGGCCGTCGAACACGGTCACCTGCCGCGGGGTCGGCGGCACCGGCTGTGCGGCCACGGGCGCCAGAACACACAGGAGGATCAGCAGCAGCGCCGCCCGCAGATACGCCACCGATTGCCTCCCCACGCTGCCTGTTGATGGACCCCGCGTTGTGCGGCGTCGGCATGGTAAACCGAAAGTCAGGGCATTCACGCCAACCACTACCTCGATCAGGCATCCACCTGGCGTTTTGCCCGGGCCTGCTGGATCGCCGACACCAGCAGGTCGCCGGTCACCGGCTTGCGCAGGAACCCGTCGAAACCGGCGGCGAGCACCTGGGTTTCCGCGTAGGCATCGGAACGCGCGGTCACCGCCACCAGTGGCAGCTCGTAGCCCATCGCACGCAGCTGGCGGGCGATGGCGGTGCCATCCAGCGCCGGCAGGTCCAGGTCGAGCAGGCCGACATCGAAGCCGTCGGTGGCGATCTCCGAAAGCGCGCCCAGCCCGTGCAGCACGTGCACGACCTGGTGCCCGCGTGCGCGCAGCAGGCCGGCGATGACCTCGGCCACGGTGACATCGTCTTCCACCAGCAGGATGCGCAGGGCCGGCAGCACCGGCACCGTGCTCACCTCGCTCTGCGCCGACGTCGCCTGGCGGGTCCACGGCAGCGGAACCCACACGCGGAAACGCGCGCCCCGGCCCAGCTGGCTGTCCACGTCGATGCGCCCGCCCATCGCCACCGCCAGTTCCTGGCAGATCGCCAGCCCCAGCCCACTGCCACCGTAGCGCGAGGCGGTGCGCGGCCCGTCGGCCTGTTCGAAGCGGTGGAACAGCCGGCGCTGTTGCTCGGCGTTGATGCCCGGCCCACTGTCGCTGACCTCGAAGGTCACGCCATTGCCATCCTCGTCGAGGATCGCGCCCAGCCCCACGTAACCCCGATCGGTGAACTTGACCGCGTTGCCGAGCAGGTTGAGCAGGATCTGCCGCACCCGCATTTCATCGCCGCTGACGCAGACCGGACCGGGCAGCGCGTCCTCGCGCCGGAACGCCAGCTGCCGCTGCAGGGCCATCGGCTGCATCAGCGCCTGCACCTGGCCGAGCAGGCCATTCAGATCGAACGGACGGATATCCAGTTCCAGGCGACCCGCTTCGATGCGGGCCAGGTCCAGCGCGTCGTTCACCAGCCGCAGCAGATGGCTGCCTGCCTGCTGGATCGAACCGGCATAGCTGCGCTGCACCGGGTCCAGTTCAGTGGCCAGCAGCAGCTCGCTCATGCCCAGCACGCCGGTCATCGGCGTGCGCACCTCGTGGCCCAGCGTGGCCAGGAAGCGGCTCTTGGCCTGCGAGGCCTGCTCGGCCAGCTGCTGCTTGTGCACGGTCAACTGCCACTGCTGGCGCCGCCGCAGGCGCCGGCGGATCGACCACACCATCACCAGCAGCAACAGCGAACCCAGCATCAGGTAGCCGAAGATGGCCATGCCGCTGCGCCACCACGGCGGCAGCACTTTCACCTGCAGCCGCTGCGAAGCCGTCCACGGCCCACTGGCGGTGGCGGCCTGCACTTCAATCGAATACAGCCCCGGCGGCAGCCGCGACAGCGTGCGCTGGCCATCACCGCCCTGCTCCACCCAGTTCTGGTCGTAGCCTTCCACACGGAACCGGTAGCGATTGCCCTGCGGGTTGGCGTAGGACAGCAGGCGCGCGTCGATCTGCAGATCGCGATCATCCGGGCCCAGCAGCAGCGTGCCGGTGGCCGGCAGCGGCTGCCAGCCCCGCGCATCGTCGCGGCGCACGCGCACTTGGGCGATCACCAGCTGCGAAGGCGGCAGTTCCACGTCGGGCGCATCAGGATCGAAACCGACCAGGCCGGTCTGGGTGACCGCAAGCACCCGGCCGTCGGCACCGATCGCCGGGGGCCGTCCGGTGAATTCGGCATCGGGCAGGCCATCGCGTTCGTTGAACTGCTGCACGCGCCGCGTCTGCGGATCCCAGCGCAGCAGCCCGCGCGGCGTGGTCGCCCACACGCGCCCATCACGGCCCAGCGCCAGCCCGCCCATGCTGACCGGCGGCATGCCGTAGGTGCCGTCCACGCGCTGGATCAGGCGCAGTCCCAGGCCATCCCACTGGTAGCGTTCGAACGCTCCCTGCCGCGCCAGCCACACCTGCTGCGGGTCGATCCAGACCAGATCGAAGATCTGCCCCTGCGACACCCCGGGCACGGCGACGAAGCGCTCGCCCTGCTCGCGCCAGATGCCCATCGCACCGACCAGCCAAGCCTGGCCGCGCGCATCGAAGCGGATCTGCTCCACCGGCGCATCGCCTTCGCCGCCCAGCGCGGCCAGCTCGAAGATGCGCAGCACCCGGCCATCGCTGGCGCGATGCTGCAGGCCGAGGTTCATCACCGAGATCCAGACCGTGCCATCCGGCGCCTCGCGCATCAGGTCGATGCGCTGGCGCAGATCGGCGCCACCGGCAATGGGCCAGTCGCGCAGCGTGCGCCGCGCCGGGTCGTAGACGCTCAGGCGCCCCGCGCGGCCCAGCCACAAGCTGCCATCCGGGCGCGGCAGCACCGACCACACCGCACCGCTGCCCAGTTCGCGGTCGCTGGCCAGCAGGCTCAGCGTGCCCTGCGCGTTGATCTGGTAAACGCCGTGGGCCGAGCCGACGAAGTAGTTGCGGCCGTCGCTGGCCGCGCTCAGCAGGTACTGGCTGTCTAGCGGGCGTCCATCCAGCTGGTACCAGGTGGAAAAGCGCCGCCAGTCCGGCGGCAGGTAGGCCAGGCCCTGGGTCAGCAGCGCCACCCACATGCCACCCTCGTGGTCCTGCAGCAGGTCCAGCACGCCGCTGTGGCTGGTCAGGAAACCGCTGCCGCGGTCGCCTTCCAGGCGCCGCAGCTGGGCCGCATCACCGCGCAGCAGGCCATCGGAGGTGCCGGCCCAGTAACCGCCCTGGCGGTCGGCCAGCACGATGGCCGAGCGCAGCTGGGCACTGTCGGCCCAGCGCGGCCGGCTGACCCGGTCCTGCGCATCGATCCGGTACAGGCCATCGTTCTGGGTGCCGATCCAGATCGCGCCCTCGGCGTCACGGCTCAGCCGCAGTACGCTCACCGCGCCCAGTTCGCGTGCGGCCACCGCTTCGAAGGCCGTGCCGTTCCAGCGTGCCAGGCCCGCCTCGGTGCCCAGCCACAGGCGGCCCTGCGCGTCGACCAGGCTGCTGTAGATGGTGTCGCTGGGCAGCCCGCCCGCCGACTGCCGGAAGAAGCGCAGGCTGCCGTCCTCGCCCATCCGGCAGACGCCATGGGTGCTGCTGCCGACCCACAGCGCATCCCGGGCGTAGGCAAGGGTCCAGGCCTGGCCCTGGCATTCGTTGTTGAGTGCGTCGAAGGACTTGAAACGCTCGCGGTCGGCATCCAGCCGGGCCACGCCCTTGCCGTTGATGCCGACCCAGACGCGGTCGAGCGGATCGACCATCAGTGTTTCGATCTCGTTGCCGGGCAGCGATCCGGGCTGTTCCGGATCGTGCTGCCAGACCCGCAGCGTGCCACCGTCATAGCGTGCCAGGCCGCCATCGGTGGCCGCCCAGATGTGCCCGGTGCGGTCTTCGGCCAGGGCCAGCACCATGCGCGAGGGCAAGCCTTCGGCCGCACCGAAACGGCGCAGGCGCGGCGTTTCACCTGCCATGTCCAAGGTTGCCGCGGAGGTGGCCAATGCCACCAGCAACAGACCTGCCCCTGCGATGCACCGCCAGTACCGGCGCCAGCCGCTCTTCATCCTGAACCCCCTGTCCTGCGCCGATTGTCACACAGGGCCGGGGTCATCGCTGCAACAGGCTGTTTCCACCCGCATTGCCACCACGAACTGTTGCAGCCGTGCACACAGCGCAGCCCAGGGCCTGTGCGTATGATCGACGCACCTTTCCGCCGAGCCCTGCCGATGCGTTTCCGCCTGGCCCTGCTGCCCCTGCTGCTCGCCGCCGTCCCGGCCTGGGCCGGCAACGATGCGTGGCGCATCGATCCGGTGCATACCCGCGTGCTGTTCTCGATCGACCACGCCGGTTACTCGCAGGCGATGGGCACGATTTCCGGCAGTGCGGGACAGCTGCGGTTCGATCCCGACAACTGGCGGGAAGCGACCCTGGACGTCGAGATTCCCGTGTCGCGATTGGACCTGGGTGATGACAAATGGAACCAGGCCACCCTCGCACGCAGCCTGCTCGATGGCGAACGCTTCCCCACCGCACGCTTCGTCTCCACCCACGTGGAGCCGGTCGATGAGAAGCATGCGCAGGTTGCCGGCACCCTGACCCTGCGCGGGGTCAGCCAGCCGGTAGTGCTCGATGTCACCCTCAACGCGGTCAAGCGCTATCCGCTGCCGCCGTTCCGCCGCACCGTCGGCTTCTCGGCCACCACCACGCTCAGCCGCCGTGCCTTCGGCATCACCGCCTGGCCGGGCGTGATCGGTGATGCCGTACAGGTGAGGATCGAGGCCGAAGCGGCGTTCGACCGCAGCGATGCCCCGGGAACTCGCGCCCCTGATTCCCACTCCGACAGCACGACGGCCCCCAAGGATTCCCGATGACCGCCAAGAACACGCCCGCCGCCTGGGGCAGTGTCAGCCAGACCCTGCACTGGTTGATCGCCCTGCTGATCCTTGCCCTGGGCATCGTCGGCCTGACCATGGGTGAACTGCCGAAGACCCCGAAGTACTTCTGGGTCTACACCGCGCACAAGTCGATCGGCATCACCGTGCTGGCCCTGGTGCTGTTCCGCCTCGGCTGGCGCCTCTATGCCGGCGCGCCGCAGCCGGTGCCGGGGGTGCCCAGCTGGCAGGAACGCATCGCCAGCGCCACCCACGTGCTGCTCTACGCGCTGATGTTCGCCATTCCGTTGTCCGGCTGGCTGTACGACTCGGCCAGTGGCCTGCGTCCGTTCCGCTGGTTCGGCCTGGTCGACGTCCCCAAGCTGAGCGGCCCCGACCCGCAGACCGTCGCGGTGTCCCATGCCATCCACGAGTACGGTTTCTGGCTGTTGATCGCGGTGGTGCTGGCCCATGCCGGCGCCGCCTTCTACCACCACCTGTTCCAGCGTGACGCCACCCTCTCGCGGATGTTGCCGCGCGGCTGGCTCGCCTCCCCCAGAAGGACTGATCGATGACCCTGAAACTGACCACCCCGGCCGCCGTGGCCGCCGCCCTGGCCGGCATGCTGGCCACCGCCCCGGTGCTGGCCGCCGAGTACGCCCAGGCCCCCGGCGCCGGCTCGATCCTGGTGTTCGCCACCAAGTACGACGGCGAAGTGTTCACCGGCAGCTTCCCGGGCTTTGCCACCAAGCTCAGCTTCGACCCGGCCAATCCGGCCGCCGGTTCGCTGGACGTGGTGATTCCGCTGGCCGGCGCCAAGAGCGGCAACAGCGACCGTGACTCGACCCTGCAGGGCGCGGACTTCTTCAACGTCGGCAAGTTCGCCACCGCGCATTACACCGCCAAGGGTTTCCGCGCCGTGGGCAACGACCAGTACGCCGCCGACGGCACACTGGAACTGCGCGGCGTCAGCAAGCCGGTCACCCTCACCTTCACCTGGAAGCCGGGCACGCAGCCGGTGCTGACCGGCAAGGCGACGGTCAAGCGCCTGGACTTCGGCGTGGGCGGCGGCGACTGGGCCGACACCAAGACCATCCCGGACGAAACCTCGATCAGCACGATCGTGAAGTTCGACGCGAAATAAACCGTGTCTTCCGCCGGGCATGGCCCGGCGCTACCGCAGAACGGTGACACAGGGTAGCGCCGGGCCATGCCCGGCGGATTCACCCGGCCGCCAGCCAGGCCTGCACACCGGCCGCATCGAATGGCCAGTCCAGCTCGCGCCCACCGGCCTCGTCACGCAGTACCGGCACCCGCGCGCCATAGCGCGCTTCCAGCCCGGGCTGGTCGTCCAGGAACACCGAATCGAACTCCGGCGCCCGCGCCTTGGCCAGCTCGGCCAGGGCCATGTCGCACAGGTGGCAGTCGTCACGCTGGAACAGGGTCAACACCGGTTCGGGCCCCTTGCTGGAAATGCTGCGCCGCAGCCATGGGTTGCGGCAATGAACCGCTAGAATAGCGGTCTCTTCCGGTACCCGCAGTACGGCAACCATGGCTGTCAGCACGTTCGACGTTTTCAAGATCGGCATTGGTCCGAGTTCCTCGCACACCGTCGGGCCGATGAAGGCCGCCGAGCGCTTCATCCATCGTTGGCTGCTCGACCCGGGCCGGTTGCACGAAGTGGCGCGCATCCGCGCCGACGTCTACGGTTCGCTGGCGCTGACCGGCCGCGGCCACGGTACCGACAAGGCGATCCTGCTCGGCCTGGAAGGCCAGCGCCCGAACCTGATCGACCCGGACATCATCCCGGCCACCCTGGAGCGCATCCGCAGCAGCAAGCGCATCCAGCTGATGGGCCAGCACGAGATCGCCTTCGACGAGAAGCGCGACCTCGGCATGAACAAGCGCCAGAAGCTGCCGTACCACACCAACGGCATGCGCTTCACCGCGTACAACGCCGAGGACGAAGTGATCGCCACCCGCGATTACTACTCGGTGGGCGGCGGCTTCGTGGTCAACCAGGACGACGCGGCCGATGACCGCATCGTGCCCGATGAAACCCCGCTGCCCTACCCGTTCAAGAGCGGCGATGAGCTGCTGGCGCAGACCGCGCGCAGCGGCCTGAGCATCGCCCAGCTGATGTTCGAGAACGAAAAGTGCTGGCGCAGCGAGGACGAGATCCGCGCCCAGCTGCGCGAGATCTGGAGCGCGATGCAGTCGTGCGTGGCGCGCGGCATCCGCGAGGAAGGCGTGCTGCCGGGCGGCCTGAAGGTCGGCCGCCGCGCACCGGCGCTGTACCGCGAGCTGTCGTCCAAGCCCGAAGCGGCGATGCGCGACCCGCTGACCACGCTGGACTGGGTCAACCTGTACGCACTGGCGGTGAACGAAGAGAACGCTGCCGGTGGCCGCGTGGTCACCGCACCGACCAACGGCGCGGCCGGCGTGCTGCCGGCGGTGCTGCACTACTTCGACCGCTTCTGCCCGGGCGCGAACGAGCAGCGCGTGTTCGACTTCCTGCTGACCTCGGCGGCGATCGGCATCCTGTACAAGGAAAACGCCTCGATCTCCGGTGCCGAAGTGGGCTGCCAGGGTGAAGTGGGCGTGGCCTGCTCGATGGCCGCCGGTGGCCTGGTGGCCGCGCTGGGTGGCAACCCCAGCCAGATCGAGAACGCCGCGGAAATCGGCATGGAACACAACCTTGGCCTGACCTGCGACCCGATCGGCGGGCTGGTGCAGATTCCGTGCATCGAGCGCAATGCGATGGGCGCGGTGAAGGCGATCAACGCCTCGCGCATGGCCATGCGTGGCGACGGCAAGCACAAGGTCTCGCTCGACAAGGTCATCAAGACCATGCGCGATACCGGCCGCGACATGCAGGACAAATACAAGGAAACCAGCCGTGGCGGCCTGGCGGTGAACGTCATCGAGTGCTGAACACGCGGGGTAGAGTCGACCGTTGGTCGACCATCGCGCGCAGCGCGGGCATTCCGCGCGTTGTTCAAAGGCAGTCGACCAACGGTCGACTCTACCTGGCGGAACGACACCGTCATCGTGTTGCGGTTAGGCTCGGGGCTCCCCTGCCCCGGACTGTCCCATGCGCGTGATCGCCGCCGCCCTGCTTGCCTGCCTGCCGTTGTCCGCCCTCGCCGCGCCGCCACCGACCTACGGCGCGCGCCTGGAAGGCTTCGACTACGGCTATCCGGTGAAGACCTTCGCCCTGCAGTCGCAGGGCCAGCCGCTGGAAATGACCTACCTGGACGTCGCGCCGAAGAAGAAGGCGATCGGCGTGGTCGTGCTGCTGCACGGCAAGAACTTCTGCGCGGCCACCTGGCAGCAGACCATCGCGCCGCTGGTGGCTGCCGGTTACCGGGTGATCGCACCGGACCAGGTGGGCTTCTGCAAGGCCAGCAAGCCCGAGCGCTACCAGTATTCGTTCGGCCAGCTGGCCGCCAATACCCACGCACTGCTGGAGCAGCTGCAGCTCGGCGACCAGCCGGTGCACGTGGTCGGCCATTCGATGGGCGGCATGCTCGCCATCCGCTACGCGCTGATGTACCCGCAGGATCTGCGCAGCCTGTCGCTGGTCAATCCGATCGGCCTGGAAGACTGGAAGGCGCTGGGCGTGCCGTGGCGCAGCGTCGACCAGTGGTATGCCGGCGAACTGAAGACCAGCTATGACAGCATCCGCCGTTACCAGCTGGATGTGTACTACGACGGCCAGTGGAAGCCCGCTTACGAGCACTGGGCGCGCATGCAGTCGGGCATGTACGAAGGCGCGGGCAAGCAGGCGGTGGCCTGGAGCCAGGCGCTGACCTCGGACATGGTGTTCAACCAGCCGGTGGTCTACGAACTGAAGCACCTGCAGGTACCGACCGCGTTGTTCATCGGCCAGAAGGACCGCACTGCGATCGGCCGCGACCGCGCCTCACCGGAACTGAGGGCCACGCTGGGCAACTACCCCGCGCTGGGCAAGGCGGCTGCGGAGGTGATTCCAGGCGCAACCCTGGTCGAGTTCGCCGAGCTGGGGCACTCGCCGCAGGTGCAGGACCCCAAGCAGTTCAACGCAGCGTTGCTGAAGATGTTGAAGACCCGTTGAAATCCGGCTCTGCAGTACATGATTCGCCGGGCACGGTCCGGCGGGCATGGACGGCAGCGCCGGGCCATGCCCGGCGAGCGCAGCGGCAGGCCGTCAACCCGCAATCCGCAGCACGTCATCCAGCAGCGCTGCGGCCGTAACTTCCGCGCCCGCACCCGGGCCCTGGATCAGCAGCGGTTGCTGGCGGTAGCGATCGCTGTGGATGGCCACGCGGTTATCCGTACCCGCCCCCTGTGCCAGCGGATGATCGGCGGGCAGTTCACGCAATCCCACCTGTGCGCCAACGACATCGACACGACCGACAAAGCGCAGCACCCGGCCCTGCGCGCGCGCCTGCTGCCAGCGCGCCTGCAGCGGCGCGTCCAGTTGTTCCAGCGCAGCCAACGCCTCATCCAATGGCACGTCCGCCAGCGCCGCCGGCACCAGCGACTCGACCTGCACCTGTGCCGCATCCAGCGCCAGCCCGCTGCTGCGGGCCAGGATCAGCAGCTTGCGCCGCACATCCTCGCCGGACAGGTCCACGCGCGGATCGGGTTCGGTATAGCCGGCGTCCAGCGCTTCACGCACTGCCAGCGAAAACGGCGAGCGGCCGTCGTAGCGATGGAACAGCCAGGCCAGCGATCCGGACAGCACGCCTTCGATGGCATGGATGTGGTCGCCGCCAGCCACCAGCGCGCGCAGGCTGCTCAGCAGCGGCAGGCCGGCACCCACGGTAGCGCTGTCACCGTAGCGCGCACCGCTGTCGGCACAGCTTTCGGCGATGGCCTGCGCGCGCGCCAGCTGCGCACCGCGGCCCAGCTTGTTGGCCGTCACCACGTGCACGCCGCGGGCCAGCCACTGCACATGACGTGCGGCCACGTCCTCGCTGGCGGTGGCATCGACCACCACGTCGCCGCGCTCCAGCCCTTCGGTGCTGGCCCACGGTGGCGAGCTCTGCCCATCCCGCGGGGCGCGTCGCGCCAGTTCCAGCGGCAGCGCCAGGTCGCGGTCGATGGCCAGCGCCGTGCGCGAATTGGCCAGCCACTGCACGCTGGGCAGGTCCAGCCCGCGCGCCTGCAGCGCCTGGTAGCGCTGCACGAAGGCCGTGCCTACCGTGCCGGTGCCGAGCAGGGCGAGGCGGCCACCGCCAAGCGCGGGGATGTCAGCAGGCAGCGCGCTCATGCATCCACCACCTGTTTGCGGCGCACCGAAGCGCCGATCACCGCTTCGGCGCGCTGCAGCGCGGCGTCGAGATCGGCCAGCAGGTCACGCTCGGCTTCGATGCCCACCGACAGGCGCAGCAGGCCTTCGCTGATGCCAGCAGCAGCACGTGCTTCGGCGGTCATCGCCGCATGGGTCATGGTGGCCGGGTGCGCGACCAGGCTTTCGACACCGCCCAGCGATTCGGCCAGGGTGAAGTAGCGCAGGCCATCGACGAAGGCGCGCACCGCGGCGTGCGGATCCTCGCCTTCGCAGGCTGCCAGTTCGAAGGACAGCATGGCGCCGAAACCGCTCTGCTGGCGCGCGGCGATGGCGTGGCCGGGATGGTCGGCCAGGCCGGGGTAGTAGACGCGTGCCACGGCCGGATGCGCATCCAGCAGGGCCACGATCGACGCGGTGTTCTCCTGGTGCGCGCGCAGGCGTGCATCCAGAGTTCGCAGGCCACGCAGGGTCAGGAAGGCATCGAACGGCGAACCGGTCAGGCCCAGCGCGTTGCCCCACCACACCAGCTGCTCGTGCACCGCCGGGTCGCGCGCGATCACCGCGCCGCCGACCACGTCACTGTGGCCGTTGATGTACTTGGTGGTCGAATGCAGCACCACGTCGGCACCAAACGACAGCGGCTGCTGCAGGGCCGGCGACAGGAAGGTGTTGTCCACCACCACCCGCGCACCGGCCTTGTGCGCGGCATCGATGACGAAGCGCAGGTCGGTGATGCGCAGCAGCGGGTTGGACGGCGTTTCCACCAGCACCAGCTTCGGCTGGCTGGCCAGCGCCTGGGCCAGCGCACGCGGGTCGGTGAGGTCGGCGGTGACCAGGGTGAAGTGGCCCTTCTTGGCCAGTGCATTGAACAGGCGCCAGCTGCCGCCGTACGCATCATGCGGCACCACCAGAGTATCGCCCGGCTCCAGCAGTGCATTCAGCACCAGGTTGATCGCGCCCATGCCGGTGGCGGTGATGACGCCGCCAGCGCCGCCTTCCAGTTCGGCCAGTGCTTCGCCCAGCAGGTCGCGGGTCGGGTTGCCGCTGCGCGTGTAGTCGTACTGCCGCTTGTTGCCGAAGCCATCGAAACTGAAGTTGGACGACAGCACGATCGGCGGGGTGACCGCACCGTGGGCGGTGTCGCGGTCGATGCCGGCGCGGACAGCGGCAGTGGTGCGGCTACAGGACGGCTCGTTGGCGTACAGGCTCATGCGGACTCTCCAGAAGTGCGGAAGGCGGTAGCAAGGATCGCGTCGATGCGATCGGTTTCCTTGAGGAAGGCGTCGTGGCCGTAGGGCGAGCGCAGCACGCGCAGGCTGCCGCGCGGGCCCAGCCCTTCGACCAGGCCGACCAGGTCGGCCAGCGGCACCAGGCGGTCGCCTTCCACAGCCACCACCACGGTGGGCGGCAGGATCGCGGCAGGGTCGACGCGGTGCAGGTCGATCGATTCGGACAAGCGCAGGTAGGCGGTCACCGGCGTCCGCGCCACGTACTGCGCACCGGCGGCGTCGAGGTAGTCTTCGGCGGCCACGCGCACGCGGCCGTTGACCACTTCCGGCGCCGCGTCGAAGCGCTCGCCGAATTCTTCCGGGGTGCGGTAGCTGAGCATGGCGAACTGACGGGCCAGGGCCAGGCCGTGGTCTTCGCCGCACTGCAGCTGGCCCAGCGCAACGGCACGGCGCTGCAGCGCGCGCCAGGCAGCGGCATACGGGTGCGGGCGGTGCGCGCCGCTGGCCAGCACCAGCTGGCGCACGCGGCTGCGATGGCGGATCGCGAACTGCTGGCCGACCAGCGCGCCATAGGAATAGCCGACGAAGGCCTTCAGCACGCGGATGCCGAGATGGTCCAGCAGCAGCGCCAGCGCATCGGCCTGGTCGGCGGTATCGATCGGCACGTCCAGTGCGCCATCGGCACCGATGAAATCGAAGGCCAGCACGCGCAGCTGCTCCGGATCCAGCGCGCGACCGCTGCCGACCAGGCCTTCGGCCCAGCCCTTTTCGCTGAACTGCGCATTGGAGGCGACGTGGCGATGGGCGGAGATGCCACCGGCCAGCACCACTACCGGCGCATTGGCCGGCCCCACCCACTCATAGCGCAGGCGCACCGGGCTGGCCCCGGCGTGGCGCATCGACAGCACGGCGGCGAACTCGCCGCGCTCGGCATGCACGCGGTCATCGACCGGCACGCTGACGGGGACAAAGGATTCGGGACGGGCGGCGGTGCTGGGGGCGAAGCTCATGGCGGGATCCGTGTGGGGAATCGGCCATCGAGCCTTCGCGGGGCTCGCGTTCGAGATGCACGTGCGGTGCATGGTTCGAACCATCTTTCGGTGGACGCCACGGTCCCCGCAGGATTTGGCACCTACGCGGACGCTTTCGCGTCTGCGGGCTGCCCCGGCTTCAAAGGGCCTGTCCCTCTGCCGGTCTCGATGGTGGAGCCACGATGCCAGCCCTTTCCATCACTGTCAATCCCTTCATGCGGATAAAGCGATGGAATAAATGAACCGCCATTCCGGGAACTGCGCCCGGTCCCCGTGTTCAGGATCCGCTACAGTCCCCAGCGCCCTTTCCGCTGGATCCGTCGATGCCCCGCCTGCCCCTGTCCTGCCTGCTGCTGCCCCTGCTGGCCAGCGCAACCGTCCACGCCAGCGACTGGCGCCAGGGCTGGGGACTGGTGCCGAAGTCCGGCACCGCTGCGGCCGGCGACGACGCCCCGCAGGCCGCGCCGACCACCCAGCTGCGACTCCAGGCGATGGGTGGGCAATGGCAGGCACGCATCGACAATCCCTTGGCCGGCCCGGTGCAGATCGAACTGCGGCCGGCGCCCGGTGGCGCCATCGAAGGCCTGCCTGTGCGTTCGCTTGTGCAGGGCGGTGGCAGCCTGGTGGTCGGCCACCTGCCCGCGCCCGCTGATGGCCGCAGCCTGGACGTGCGCCTGCAGTCGGTGCCTGGCAATCCCGCCGCGCAGGCCGAGGACGTCGCCTACCGGCTGCCGTTCGAAACACCGCAGCTGCGCGTGGACCAGGCCCCGAACGGCCGCTTCAGCCATCAGGACGACGAAAACCGCGACGCGGTGGATTTCGCCCTGCCCGAGGCCACCCTGGTGATGGCCGCGCGCGAGGGCACCGTGATGCAGGTGCAGGATGGCTTCAAGGCCAATGGCCAGATCCGCGAACGCGATGCCGGCCGCGCCAACTTCATCCGCATCCTGCACAGCGACGGCAGCATGGCGCTGTACGGCCACCTGCAGGCCGGCGGCATGCGCGTGCGCCCGGGCCAGGCGGTGCAGGCCGGGCAGCCGATCGGCCTGTCCGGCAACAGTGGCTACAGCACCGCCCCGCACCTGCACTTCGTGGTCCAGGTCAACCGCGGCATGGGCCTGCGCTCGGTGCCGGTGCGCATTTTCACCGCGCAGGGCCAGCTGCAGTTTGCCCGCCAGGGCGACGCCGACGGTGGCATCGGGCGCTGACCGGCCCCGGCCGGTATAATCGGGCGCTTATCTCTTTGAAAAGCGCCCCGGGCGGGCGCCACTGCCATGTCCGAAGTCGCCAACGAAGCGTCGCGTCGCCGCACCTTCGCCATCATTTCCCACCCTGACGCCGGCAAGACCACGCTGACCGAAAAGCTGCTGCTGTTCGGCGGTGCGATCCAGATGGCCGGTTCGGTGAAGGGCCGCAAGGCCGCCCGCCACGCGACGTCCGACTGGATGGCGCTGGAAAAGGAGCGCGGCATCTCCGTCACCTCTTCGGTGATGCAGTTCCCGTACGAAGGCAAGATCGTCAACCTGCTCGACACCCCCGGCCACGCCGACTTCGGCGAGGACACCTACCGCGTGCTGACCGCGGTGGACTCGGCGCTGATGGTGATCGACGTGGCCAAGGGCGTGGAAGAGCGCACCATCAAGCTGATGGAAGTCTGCCGCCTGCGCGACACCCCGATCATGACCTTCATCAACAAGCTCGACCGCGAGGGCAAGGACCCGATCGAGCTGCTGGATGAAGTGGAGACCGTGCTGGGCATCCAGTGCGCCCCGGTCACCTGGCCGATCGGCATGGGCCAGCGCCTGAAGGGCGTGGTCCACCTGCTGACCGGCGAAGTGCACCTGTACGAACCGGGCCGCAACTTCACCCGCCAGGATTCGACCATCTTCCCGTCCATCGATGCCACCGGCCTGGCCGAGAAGATCGGCGCACAGATGCTGGCCGAGCTGCGCGACGAACTGGAACTGGTGCAGGGCGCCAGCCATCCGTTCGACCTCGACGCCTACCGCGCCGGCAAGCAGACCCCGGTGTTCTTCGGCTCGGGCGTGAACAACTTCGGCGTGCAGCCGCTGCTGGACTTCTTCGTCGAGCACGCCCCGCCGCCGCAGGCGCGCACCACCACCGGGCGCGTGATCGCGCCGGAAGAGAGCAAGCTGAGCGGCTTCGTGTTCAAGATCCAGGCCAACATGGATCCGCAGCACCGCGACCGCGTGGCGTTCATGCGCATCTGCTCGGGCCGCTTCAGCGCCGGCATGAAGACCTTCCACGTGCGTACCGGCAAGGACATGAAGCTGGCCAACGCACTGACCTTCATGGCCAGCGACCGCGAGATCGCCGCCGAAGCGTGGCCGGGCGATGTCATCGGCATCCACAACCACGGCACCATCTCCATCGGCGATACCTTCACCGAAGGCGAAGCGGTCACCTTCACCGGCATCCCCAACTTCGCCCCGGAACTGTTCCGCCGCGCGCGCCTGCGCGATCCGCTCAAGCTCAAGCAGCTGCAGAAGGGCCTGGCCCAGCTGTCCGAGGAAGGTGCGACCCAGTTCTTCCGCCCGCTCACCAGCAACGACCTGATCCTGGGTGCGGTGGGTGTGCTGCAGTTCGACGTGGCCGCCTACCGCCTGAAGGACGAGTACGGCGTGGAAGCGACCTTCGAGCCGGTCAGCGTCACCACCGCGCGCTGGGTCCACTGCAGCAACGAGAAGAAGCTGGAAGAGTTCCGCGAGAAGAACGCACTGAACCTGGCCCTGGACGCCGCCGGCCACCTGGTCTACCTGGCCCCGACCCGGGTGAACCTGCAGCTGGCCCAGGAACGCTCGCCGGACGTGCGCTTCTCGGCCACCCGCGAAGCGGCGCACACCGTCCCGGCGGGTTGATGCAAGGGGGGCAGATCCGCGCCTCGGTAGATCCACGCCATGCGTGGATAGGCGCGGATTCATCCCCCATACGGTGACGGGGGTGCAAGCGCCCGCCATCGCGGCGATGATAGGGGGGCTGCGGGTCCCCCTCCCCGCGAACCACGTCATCACCATGTCCTCCACGACTGCTGCCTCCATCCGTGAAGAAATCGCCAGCGCCCTGACCCACGGGCTCGGCGCCGTGTTCGCGCTGGCCGCCAGCGCGGTCCTGATCACCCTGGCCGCCATCTACGGCGACGGCTGGCAGCTCGCCAGCGCCATCGTGTTCGGTATCGCCCTGCTGCTGCTGTACACCGCCTCCACCCTGTACCACGCCATCCAGCACCCCACGGCCAAGGGTCGTCTGAAGGTCTTCGACCACTGCGCGATCTACGTGCTGATTGCCGGCACCTACACCCCGTTCACCCTGATCGGCCTGCGCGGGCCTTGGGGCTGGGGCCTGTTTACCGCCATCTGGGCGCTGGCCCTGGGCGGGGTGGTGTTCAAGCTGTTCTATACCGGTCGCTTCAAGGCGCTTTCCACCGGCATCTACATCGCAATGGGCTGGCTGGTGATCGTGGCGATCAAGCCGATGTGGGCCTCCATCGACGGCGGGACCCTGGCCTGGCTGTTCGCCGGCGGCCTGTCCTATACGCTCGGCACCTATTTCTACCATCGCGAATCGATCCCCTATTCGCACGCGATCTGGCACCTGTTCGTGATCGGCGGCAGCGTCTGCCACTTCGTCGCGGTGACCATGCAGGTCCTGTAACAATGACGGCGGGCGCCCGTGTGCACACCATGCACATGAGCGCTTCGCGTCCCGTCCACCCGGATGGGGCAACCATGGCAGCGTGAATGCTGCCCCTGCCCCTGCTGCACCGCGCGCTTCGCGCTGGCGCCTCCGCCGCCCCGGCCCACGTGGCCAGCGCTGGCTGGCGGTGCTGGTGTTCCTGCTGGCCGCACTGCTCATCCTCATCGCGCTGTGGGACTGGAACTGGTTCAAGGGACCGGTGGAACGCGCGGTACAGGCCCGCACCGGCCGCGCCCTGCACATCGACCACCTGGATGTCGACCTCGGCCGTACCAGCACGATCCGCGCCGATACGATCACCTTTGCCAATGCCGCGTGGTCGAAGCAGGCCACCATGGCCAATGCCGATCGCGTGGAGATCGACGTCCGCGTCTGGCCGCTGCTCCGTGGCAGCGTCCAGCTGCCGGAAGTACGCCTTACCCGCCCCGACGTGCTGCTGGAAGCCGCCCCGCGCAAGGGTGAGGCCGGCAACTGGGATTTCCTGCCGGCCAGCGATGGCAAGAGCTCGCTGCAGCTGAAGGGCCTGCGCATCGATGACGGGCGCCTGCAGTACCTGGACGCCCTGGGTCGCACCGACATCCGCGTCGGCGTGCGCAGTGGCGAAGCGAAACAGCTTGACGCCGCCCCGCCGCTGCTGGTGAAGGGCCAGGGCCGCTGGCAGGGCAATCCGTTCACTCTCAGCGGCGGTACCGAATCGCCGCTGCAGCTGACCGACAGCGCGCATCCCTTCCGCATCCACCTCGATGGCCGTGCCGGCAGTACCCATGCCGTGGCCACCGGCACGCTGACCAACCCGTTCGCGCTGCAGGTTTTCGACCTGCAGTTCGCGCTCAGTGGCCAGGACCTGGCCGACCTCTACCCGCTGCTGGGCATCGCCATCCCGCCCTCGCCGCCGTACGCCCTCGATGGCCGGCTCAAGCGCGACCACAACGTGTGGCGCTATGAGGGCTTCACCGGCAAGGTCGGCGACAGCGACCTGGGCGGCAACCTGCAGTTCGAGGTGGGCCGCGACCGCCCGCGCCTGACTGCCACGCTGGAATCGCGCCGGCTCGATTTCGACGACCTGGCCGGCTTCGTCGGCGCCCCGCCGAAGACCGGCGGCGGCGAGACCGCCAATGCCGAACAGAAGGCGCAGGCCGCACAGGCCGCCGCCAGCCCGCGCGTGCTGCCGGACACGCCGTACAACCTGGGCAAGCTGCGCGCGATGGATGCCGACGTGCGCTGGAAGGCCCACCGCATCAATGCGCCCTCGCTGCCGCTGGACGACATGGACGCGCACCTCTTGCTGGACGATGGCGTGCTGCGGCTGGATCCGCTGAACTTCGGCGTGGCCGGCGGTGACATCCGCAGCACCATCCGCATGGACGCACGCCAGCCGGAGATTTCCACCGCGCTGAAAGCCAGCGTGCGCGGCGTGCAGCTGGGCCAGCTGTTCCCGGATGCAAAGCTGGCCGAGCAGGCCAAGGGTGGCATCAGCGGCCAGATCGACCTGACCGGCCGCGGCAATTCCATTGCCGCCATGCTCGGCGGCAGCAGCGGCGACGTCGGCGTGGCGATGGGCCGTGGCCATGTCGGCAACCTGGTGATGGAGCTGGCCGGCCTGGACATCACCGAGTCGCTGAAATTCCTGTTCACCGGTGACCGGCAGATTCCGCTGCGCTGCGCCTTCGCCGATTTCGGCGTGCGCGATGGCCTGATGACCAGCCGTGCGTTGGCGGTGGACACCACCGACACGATCATCGTTGGCGAAGGTACGGTGAGCCTGCGCGATGAGCGGATGGACCTGCTGCTGAAGCCGCGGCCGAAGGACAAGAGCATTCTGGTGCTGCGCTCGCCGCTGCGCATCGGCGGCACGTTCAAGGATCCGTCGTTCCGACCGGACTTCAAGGCACTCGGTCTGCGCGGCGCGGTGGCCCTGGCGCTGGGAAGCATCGCCCCGCCGGCAGCGCTGCTGGCCACGATCGAAACGGGGCCGGGCAAGGATGCCAACTGTGGTGGGCAGTACGCGAAGTAAAAGCGGTTGTTCGCGGCGCCTCTGTTGGTCCTGGTGTGAGTGGGACGGGTGGGCCAGTCAGGACACGCCGTAAACCCGTCCTTGGGGGCTCGATGGCGCCATCCATGGCGCCAACGGTCCTGCCTAGCCCACCCGTCCCACTCCTGACAGTTTCCTGCGCGCGCGGAACGAGAGCGGGAATTCAAAGAAAACAGCAAAAAGCCAAATCAAAAGCTGTGCCAACCAAGGTTGGCACCTACCAGGAGCGGATGGTCGGCGCTGAAACGCACCGCGCTCGCGGGATGTGTCTGGAGGCGAAGGGCATGGCCGTGCAGGACCGTAAGCGCCAAGGACGGCGCCTACGAGCTACATGGACGTATTTACCGCGTGTCCTGCACGGCCATGCCCTTCGCCTCCCCACGCATCAGGAAGGCGCTGCTCTTGAGCTCTGGCTCTGGCTCTTGCTTCGAAAAGCGGGCCGGCGGGCTGCAAGCCCGCCAGCGAAAAACTCACCCCGCCACGATGTACCGCTGCAGCTGGTCCAACTCCCGCCGCTGCGCATCGATCACCGCCTTCACCAGGTCGCCGATGGAAATCACCCCCAGCACCGACCCGTTCTCCACCACCGGCAGGTGGCGGATGCGGTAGTCGGTCACCAGCTGCAGGCAATGTTCCACCTGCTCACCCGGCGACACCGTCACCACCTTCGCCGTCATGATCTCCGACACCGCCGTATCGCGCGAGGAACGATCGTGCAGCACGATCTTGCGCGCGTAATCGCGCTCGGACAGGATGCCGACCAGTCGCGGCCCGTCCATCACCAGCACCGCGCCGATGCCCTTCTGGGCCATCAGCCGGATCGCATCGATCACCGCCGCGCCGGGCGCGACCGCGTGTACTTCAGGGGACTTGCCGTCCAACAGTTGCCGTACCGACGTCATCTGCCTGCCCTCCCAGGGTGGGTTGCAGGGCCGAGTCTGCCACGGAAGGTGCTAGCCACGCGTCAACCAGGTACAGGGGCCGCTGCTTGGACTCCTCATACAGGCGGCCCAGGTACTCGCCGATCAGCCCCAGCGCGATCAGCTGCACGCCGCCCAGGAACAGGATCACCGCCATCATCGTCGGCCAGCCCGCCACCCGGTCGCCGTACAGCGCCGCCTTGATGATCACCCAGACGCCGAACACGAACGCCGCCGCCGCGGTCGCCAGGCCCAGGTAGGTGGCCGCCCGCAGCGGCACGGTTGAGAACCCGGTGATGCCTTCCAGTGCAAAGTTCCACAGGTTCCAGAGGCTGAACTTGCTGTTGCCGGCCAACCGCGCGTGGCGGTGGTAGGGCACGGCCACGCGGCGGAAGCCGACCCAGCTGAAAAGGCCTTTCATGAAGCGATGGCGCTCGCGCATCTCGCGCAGCGCGCTCAGCGCCCGCGGCGACAGCAGGCGGAAATCGCCGGTGTCGGCGGGAATGGGCGTGCGCGACAGGCGGCCGATCACGCGGTAGAACATGGCCGCGGTGGCCCGCTTGCTCCAGCTTTCGCCGTCGCGCACCTTGCGCGTGCCGTAGACGTTGTCATAGCCCTCTTTCCAGTGCGCGACGAAGGTCGGCACCAGTTCCGGCGGATCCTGGCCATCGGCATCGAGAATCATCGCAGCGCCTTCGCGCACCTGGTCCAGGCCGGCGGTCAGCGCAGCCTCCTTGCCGAAGTTGCGCGACAGCCGCAGGGCCGAGACACGCGGGTCGGGATGGGCGAGGTGTTCGATCACCGCCCAGGTAGCGTCGGTGCTGCCGTCATCGACATACAGGATGTGGCCGTCGACATCGTCCAGCGCGTCGAGCACCGCGCACAGGCGCGGGTGCAGCTGGGGCAGCGCCAGTTCCTCGTTATGGGCGGCGATGACGAAGGTCAGGCGTTGGCGGCTCATGCCTGGATTGTACGTTGCTGGCGGGCTTGCAGCCCGCCGGCCCGCTAAAGGCAACGGCCAAATCGAGAGCAACTGCAGCGCCTTCCTGATACGGGGGGAGGCGGAGGGCATGCCCCGGGCCCATGGCGCCTACGGTCCTGCACGGCCATGCCCTCCGCCTATGGACACATTCCCGCGAGCGCGGTGCATGGACGCGCTGCCCCCCCCCCACCGCTTTTGGTAGCTGCCAACCTTGGTTGGCACAGCTTTTGATCTTGCTTCTTCTTTTGATTTTGAATTTCCGCTCTCGTTCCGCGCGCGCAGGAAACTGTCCGGAGGCGGAGGGCTACCGCAGGCAGGACCGTAGGCGCCATGGACGGCGCCTACGAGCTACATGGACGTATTTACCGCGTGTCCTGCCTGCGGTAGCCCTCCGCCTCACCCATGAACCGGAAGGCGCCGCGAAACGATCTACCGTTACTTCTCCAGATACCCCGCCCCACCCAGCTGCCGGGCCTGCCGCTGTATCCACGTCGCTCGCCGCTGCACGTACGGCCCCGGCCTGGCCGCGTTGTACCGCCGCGGCGCCGGCAGCACCGCCGCCAACCGGGCACTTTCACCCGGTGCCAGCCGCGCTGCATCCTTGCCCCAGAATTTCTGCGCCGCCGCCTGCGCGCCATACACGCCATCGCCGAACTCGGCGATGTTGGCGTACATCTCCAGGATGCGTTCCTTCGGCCAGAACGCCTCGATCAGCACCGTGTACCAGACCTCCAGACCCTTGCGGATCCAGCTGCGGCCCTGCCAGAGGAACAGGTTCTTGGCCACCTGCTGGCTGATCGTGCTGGCCCCGCGCAGGCGCCCGCCCTTGGCGTTGTGGTCACGCGCCTTTTCGATGGCCTGCAGGTCGAAACCGTTGTGCTCCGGGAATCGCTGGTCCTCGGCCGCCACCAGCGAGATCGGCAGGCTGGGCGCCATCTGGTCCAGGTCGCGCCACTGGTAATGCAGGCGGTAGGACCAGTCGCCCTCGCCCAGTGCCTCGCCATAGCGCCACAGCATCACCGTGGACAACGGCGGGTCGATGAAGCGCAGCACCAGCACCTGCAGGCAGCTGAAGCCCACGAACAGTACCGGCAGCCACAGCAGCCGCTTCCAGCGCCAGCGTCGCCGGACCGGCGTGGTCGCCACGGCCTGCACGGCCTCCACCTTGTCCTGCTCTCCCCCTGCCCCCATTACTGGTGCATCCTTCTCATGCCTGGTTGTCGGCGCATTATCCGGCAACCGCCCCTGTTTACGCGCGATGTGAGCCGATGACCGCCCAAACCGATTCCCTGATCCGCTTCCTGCTGCCCGACGCCGGCGTCCGTGGCGTGCACGTGCAACTGCAGGCCACCTGGCAGGAAATCCTGTCCCACGCCATGTACCCGGACAACGCCGCCGAACTGCTCGGCGAGGCCTGCGTGGCCTCGGCCCTGTTCACCGGCCATACCAAGGTGGACGGCCGCCTGTCCATCCAGCTGCGCAGCAACACCGGCCTGCGCACCCTGTTCGCCGAGTGCACCGCCGCCGGCACCCTGCGCGGCATCGCCCAGCTGGCCGAAGGCGCCGACGCGCCGCGCGACCTCTCCAGCCTGGGCAGCGACGCGCTGCTGGCGATCACCATCGAGAACCCCGGCCTGGACCCGCGCGAACCGCAGCGCTACCAGAGCCTGGTCGGCCTGACCGCGCCGGCGCTGGATGAGGCCTTCGAGGACTACTTCCGCCAGTCCGAACAGCTGCCGACCCGCCTGCTGCTGGCCGCTGACCGCAACGGCGCCGTGGGCCTGCTGCTGCAGAAGCTGCCCGGCGACGAGGGCGACGAGGACGGCTGGGCCCGCGCCAGCGCCCTGTTCGACACGCTGGGCAAGGCCGAACTGCTGGCCACCCCGGCCGAGCAGATGCTGCACCGCCTGTTCCACGAGGAAAAGCCGGAACTGATGGGCAGCAAGCCGCTGGCCTTCGGCTGCTCCTGCTCGCACGAGCGGGTCGCCTCGATGCTGGTCTCCCTGGGCGAGGAAGAAGCCCGCGCGGCCGCCGAAGACACCGGCGCGGTGGACGTCCGCTGCGAATTCTGCGGACGGGAGTATCACTTTCCGTTGACGGAGTTCGGCATACTGTTCCACGGTGCCGAGGGGACTGTACCGGCACCTGAACGACTTCAATGAATAAGCAGGTCTTGTGTTCTGGGGAGGATCAAGGCTTGTTAAGATTTCATAAACACCCTAGGATCGAGTTCCCGCCCCAGCGGGAACTTCCGTTGTCCGTCACTGTCTGAACTGGTCCGATGCGTACTTTCCTGCGTCTACCGCTGGCCCTGCTGATCGCCCTTGGCGCGATCACGGGCGCGCATGCGCAGAGCAAGGACACCCGCACCGTGCTGCCGGTCTGGAACAAGGGCAGCGGCAAGGTCGAGGCCCTGCTGTACCTGGAACCGACCGGCGAACAGGCCGCGGGTGCCCGCTGGCACTTCGGCCGCAACTCGCTGGACGCGGCCTTCGGCCTTTCCTCCGGTGATTCGCTGGGCCTGCTGTGCAGCAACAGCAGCGGCAGCAGCATCAGTGGATTGGCCAGCCACTGCATGCTGGCCAGCCTCGGCGATGACGATGACGCCATCGGTGCCAACAACCGCCGCCTGACCGGTACCGCCGCACTCAACCGCGGCAACAACCGCCTGGGCATCACCGCCGGTACCAGCCGCGAGACCCTGCCGGCTTGGCTTGCCTCGCCGAACAAGACCCCGGCCCTGCGCGGCGAACAGAACGACCTGACCGTGTTCGCCCAGCGCAACATCGGCCGCGAAGGCTTCGTGTCCATCGCCGGCACCTACGCCAAGGCGCGCCTGGTGCCGATCTCCGATGCGTCGCCGGCCCTGGTCGACCGTTGGGACAGCAAGAGCCTGAGCCTGGGTGCCGGCTACGGCAATTTCACCGGCAGCATCATCGGCCGCGTGGTCGACGTTCCCGGCAAGCCGGGCAAGTGGGAAGGCCTGGGCATCGGCCTGACCTGGCGTACCCCGTGGTCGGGCCAGCTGACCGTCGGCGCCGAAAACGTGATCACCCGCGGCAAGAATCCGTTCTCCCCGCGCAACGAAAGCAACGACGACGGCACCGTTCCGTACGTCCGCTACGAGCAGGACCTGTAAGCGGTCCAGCGTCTTGCGACATCGACTGGATGAAAGAGGGGCGCCTGCAGGGCGCCCTTCTTGTTTCCGCAGGTAACGCGTTCGTTAAATGCCTGTGCGTTGTTACATATCGAAATATTACGAAATGTATCAACACAAACATTTTTTCAGACGAAACGATACTCGATGGGTCCGAGTGTCCCAGTCATGTACCACAAGTCATTGAATCGTAAAGATTCCCGGGTATTGACACCGACTGGCATTGCTGAAGTTAACGTAGCTTTAATTTTCTGGAGGGCGCCGTTACTATCGATTCAGCCTCGCGTTTTTTTGGAACGACATTTTGCGTTCCGCACGCAGGCAATAACCCAGCCAAGATTTCCTTGGAGAGAGAGAGCCAATGAACTTCAAGTCCAACAAGCTGCGTGATGCGGTCGTCATCGCGCTGGTCGCCGGTGCATCCGTCGCGACCGCCCAGGCGCAGGACGCAACCAACCTCGATCGCATCGAGGTGACCGGTTCGCGCATCCGCCAGGTCGATACCGAAACCGCCCAGCCCGTGCTGGCCATCAGCCGTGACCAGATCGAGAAGCAGGGCTTCAAGTCGGTCGCCGACATCCTGCAGAACATCTCTGCCGCCGGTTCCCCGGCCATCAGCCGCACCTCGCCGCTGAGCTCGGGTGAAGCCGTCGGTGGTTACTACATCGATCTGCGCAACCTGGGCGCCAACCGCACCCTGATCCTGATCGACGGCCGTCGCCTGGGCATCACCAATGATGGCCTGCAGGACGTTGCGTCGATTCCGGCCGCCATCGTCGAGCGCATCGAAATCCTGAAGGACGGCGCGTCGACCATCTACGGTTCGGACGCGATCGCCGGCGTGGTGAACATCATCACCCGCAAGGACTTCGAAGGCGCTGAAGCCAACGTCTATTTCGGTCAGTACGACCAGGGCGACGGCAAGCGCGAAAACTATGACTTCATCATGGGCTTCCGTGGCGAGCGTGGTTCGCTGACCGCCGGTGTGGAATACACCAACGAAGATCCGGTGTGGGCGAAGGACCGCTGGTTCTCGCGTGACCGTTTCCCGACCGGTGAAAAGAGTGCACCGCGTCCGGGTGGCCTGTCGGGCACCAGCCAGTACGGCCGCTTCATCTACAACGGCCAGGCCTACACGCTGCGCCGCGATGTCGCCGGTCTCGATCCGACCGACTTCGCCAGCTACCGCCCGGTTAACAGCGCGATCGACGTCTCCAACCCGGCGCTGGCATCGACCCTGCAGAGCGGCATCAAGCGCAAGTCGGCCTTCCTGAATGGTCGCTTCGACTTCACCGACAACGTCCGCTTTGACACCAGCGTCCTGTACACCGACCGCGACTCGTTCGCGCAGAACGCGGGCTACCCGTTCTTCAGCGAAGACTATCCGCTGGCTGGCCCGCTGTCGGCTGACAGCATCTACAACCCGGTTGGCGAGGACGTCGACTACGTCCGTCGTGGCTGGGAAGTGCCGCGCGGCGTCTTCAACAGCCTGACCACCACCCGCTTCACCGGTGTGTTCAGCGGTTCGTTCCAGACCGGCGAGCGCTTCTGGGATTGGGAAGCCGGCTATCTGTACAACCAGAACAAGGGTACCCAGGTCAGCACGGGCAACCTGAACACCTACGCCGTCGGTCAGGCCACCGGCCCGTCCTTCATCAACGCCAACGGCCAGGCACAGTGCGGCACGATTGATTCGCCGATTCCGCTGGGCACCGGCCCCGGGGCCTGCACCCCGTGGAACCCGCTGATTCCCAACGGCTACGACTCGCCCAACAGCCTGGCCGATCCCGAAGTGCAGGCCTACCTGTACCAGCCTGGTCAGGCGCTGTCGCGCACCACGACCAAGAACTACTTCGCCAACATCGCCGGCACCATCGCAACCCTGCCGGCGGGCGATCTGGGAATGGCCATCGGCTTCGAGCGTCGTGAGGAAAGCGGTTCGTTCTCGCCCGACGCACTGGCCCAGACCGGCATCTCGACCGACCTGGCCGCCGGCCCGACTTCGGGCGGCTACAGCCTCAATGAAATCTACGCCGAGCTGCAGATCCCGATCCTGGCCGACCTGCCGGGCGCGAAGGAACTGACCGTCACCGCCGCGACCCGCTATTCGGACTACGACACCTTCGGCGACACGCTGAACAGCAAGTTCGGTCTGAAGTGGAAGCCGGTGGATTCGATCCTGGTCCGCGGCACCTGGTCCGAAGGCTTCCGTGCTCCGACCGTGGCCGATCTGTACGGCGGTATCTCGCAGACCTTCCCGCAGTACACCGATCCGTGCGACACCAGCTTCGGTTCTGCCGCAGGCAACGCACGCTGCCTGGCCGATGTACCGGCCGGCTTCCGCCAGCCGAACACCTCCAGCAGCGGCCCGGCCCAGGGCCCGGGTGAAGCCAGCGATACGCCGTTCATCACCGGCTCGACTCCGGGTCTGACTCCGGAAACCTCCACGTCCAAGACCATCGGCGTGGTCTGGAGCCCGGGCTTCCTGACCGGCTTCAACGCCTCGCTGGACTGGTGGAACATCCGCATCGAGAACACCATCGTTGCTGACTCCCCGACCGATCTGCTGAACGATTGCTACCTGCGTGGCATCGAGTCGCGTTGCACCGGCTTCACCCGCAATGCGAACGGCAACATCACCGACCTCACCTTCGCTCTGCGGAATGCGGGCTATGTCGAAACCGAAGGCTTCGACTTCGACGTCAACTACCGCTTCGAAACCAGCTTCGGTAACTTCACGACGTCGCTGCAGAACACCTACGTCACCAAGAACGAGATCAAGCAGGACAACACGGACAACCCGCCGAGCCAGCAGAACGGCTTCGGTGGCAACTTCCGCCTCCGTTCGAACCTGACCGTGATGTGGCAGCTGGACAATCTGGCCGTCTCCTGGACCGCGCGCTACTTCTCGGGCACCAAGGAAGACTGCTACTTCGACGACCGCTGCACCCTGCCGAACTACAGCGCGCCGGATACCCAGGGCCAGATCACGCCGATGAACGAGCTGGGCTCCAACACCTTCCACGACCTGCAGGTGTCCTACAACCTGCCGTGGAATGCGACGGTGGCCGTCGGTGCCAACAACGTGTTCGACCATTGGGCGGCTCCGGCCTACTCCCAGCCGAACGCAGGCTACTCGTACTACGGTGGCTTCGAAGTGGGTCGCTTCGTGTACATGAAGTACCAGCAGAAGTTCTGATCGGTTGATCGATCACTGACTTCAGCAACGGCCCCGCAAGGGGCCGTTGTTTTTTCCGCACCACCGGTTTTCCGCGTGATGCGTCGGACAAAAAAAAGCCGCGATCCAATCGCGGCTCTTCGTGGGCTGCAGGCAACGTCAGCCGTTCGGGATCAGCGTCTCGATCAGGTGCTCGACGTAGGCTTCGAAATCCTCGCGTGCCTGCTTCGGCTGCTGCAGCTGCAGCGACAGCTGCAGGAAGCCGACATAGGCCGCGTAGGCCAGCCGGGCGCGATGGCGTGCATCGGTCGAACTGAGCCCGGCCTGGCGGAACGAGGCCACCAGGTAATCTAGGCGCCGCTGCGAGACACGGTCGATCACCGGCCGCACCATCGGGTGGTCCAGCGCCTTCAACAGCTCGCTGTAGATGATGTGCGGCTGCACTTCGTGGGCCACCATCTGGAACAGCTGGCGCAGGCGCGCACGCGGATCGGGCACGTCTTCGAGGCTGCCGAAGACCTGCTCCTGCTCGAACAGTTCCCAGCGTTCAAGCGCGGCCTGCAGCAATGCGTCGCGCGAGGGGAAGTGCCAGTAGAAGCTGCCCTTGGTCACGCCCAGGCGGCGCGCCAGCGGCTCCACCGCGACCGCGCCCACGCCTTGCTCAGCGATCAGATCGAGGGCCGCCTGTGCCCAGTCTTCGGCACTGAGGCGGCTGTTGCGGCCGGCACGCGGTTCGCCGGCAGAAGCGTCAGGTTGATTCATGGGGTGATTTAACCATACGGCGGGGTTCGTTGCAGTACGCCGTTGCGGCCGAAACCGTCGCGGGGCGGGCGATGACACCTTCTGCAGCGCACCATACTGCATGGTATTGACTTCCGTCACCAGCCATCCATACTAGCGAGTATGGTTACGTCCCCTACTCCCGCCGCGTTCCACGACCTGCGTCTGGAGGCGGCCCATGGCGCCCATCTGGCGGCCACGGCCAGCGACCACGGTCGCCGCGGCCGCGTGCTGTTCGCCCATGGCTTCGGCCAGACCCGGCATGCGTGGAATGCCACCGCACGGGCGCTGTCTGCCGCCAGCCTGCAGACGCTGGCCTACGATGCGCGCGGCCACGGCGATTCGGACTGGAACGCCGCCGACCTGCCCTACCACGGCGAGCAGTTCGCCGATGACCTGATCGTGCTGGCCGGCGAGCAGCCGCGCCCGCCGGTGCTGGTTGCCGCCTCGATGGGCGGGCTGTTCGGCCTGCTTGCCGAATCGCGCTGGCCGGGCCTGTTCTCGGCGATGGTGCTGGTCGACATCACCCCGCGCTGGGATACCGCCGGCGTCGAGCGCATCCTCGCCTTCATGACCGCCCATCCCGATGGCTTCGCCTCGCTGGCCCAGGCCGCGGACGTGATCTCCGCCTACCTGCCGCACCGCCCGCGCAAATCCGAGCAGTCGCTGCGTGCGCTGCTGCGCGAAGATGGCCATGGCCGCTGGCGCTGGCACTGGGATCCGCGCCTGGTGGCCGAACTGGCCCGCGACAGCGAACAGCACCAGGATGCGCTGGCCGAAGCCGCACGACAGGTGAAGTGCCCGCTGCTGCTGGTCAGTGGTGGCCGCAGCGACCTGGTCACGCCGCAGACCGTCGCCGAATTCCTCGCATTGGCGCCGCACGCACGCCACGTACAGTTGCCGCAGGCCACGCACATGGTCGCCGGTGATGACAACGACGCCTTTACCGCTACTGTGTTGGACTATCTGGACGTGTTGCCTGCGGTGGATGCCGCAGCTTCGTCCGCCACAAACGAGCACGTCACCGGAGCACGCTCATGAGCATCGTTCTTCCCTTCCTCGCCCTGCTGCTGGCAGGCGCGTTCATCGCCTACCACCGCATGCGCCTGCTGACCTGGACGCTGATCAGCCTGGCCCTGCTGGCCATCTGCTGGTTCGTGCCGTACGTCAACCAGACCGCCACGATCGTTGCTGCCGCCGTGCTGGCGGTGATCGCCGTGCCGCTGCTGCTGCCGTTCATCCGCAAGCCGCTGCTGACCGGCCCGATGATGAAGGTGTTCCGCAAAGTGCTGCCGCCGCTGTCGCAGACCGAACGCATCGCGCTGGAAACCGGCTCGGTCGGTTTCGAAGGCGAGCTGTTCACCGGTGATCCGGACTGGAACATCCTGCTGAACTACCCAAAGCCGCAGCTGACCGCTGAAGAACAGTCTTTCCTCGATGGCCCGGTCGAAGAGCTGTGCACGATGGTCAACGACTGGGAAATCACCCACGTCCATGCCGACCTGCCGCCGGAACTGTGGGCCTTCATCAAGAAGAACAAGTTCTTCGGCATGATCATCCCGAAGGAATACGGCGGCCTCGGCTTCTCCGCGCTGGCCCACCACAAGGTCATCCAGAAGCTGGCCTCGGTCTCGTCGGTGGTCAGCTCCACCGTCGGCGTGCCGAACTCGCTGGGCCCGGGTGAACTGCTGGTGCATTACGGCACCCAGGAACAGAAGGACCAGTACCTGCCGCGCCTGGCCGATGGCCGCGAAGTACCCTGCTTCGGCCTGACCGGTCCGTTCGCCGGCTCCGACGCCACCTCGATTCCCGATTACGGCATCGTCTGCAAGGGCGAGTGGAACGGCGAGCAAGTGCTCGGCGTCAAGCTGACCTTCGACAAGCGCTACATCACCCTGGCCCCGGTCGCCTCGCTGATCGGCCTGGCCTTCCGCATGTACGATCCCGATGGCCTGATCGGTGAGACCCGCGACATCGGCATCACCCTGGGCCTGCTGCCGCGCGATACCGCCGGCGTGGAGATCGGTCGTCGCCACTTCCCGCTGAACTCGACCTTCCAGAACGGTCCGATCAAGGGCAAGGACGTGTTCATCCCGCTGACCCAGCTGATCGGTGGTGCCGCGATGGCCGGCAAGGGCTGGAACATGCTCAACGAGTGCCTGGCCGTGGGCCGCTCGATCACCCTGCCCTCCACCGCCAGCGGCGGTGCCAAGGCCGGTGCAGCGGTCACCGGTGCCTACGCGCGCATCCGCAAGCAGTTCGGCCTGTCGGTCGGCCGCTTCGAAGGCGTGGAAGAAGCGCTGGCCCGCATCGGCGGCAAGGCCTACAAGATCAGCGCGCTGTCGCAGGCCACTGCGGCGGCAGTCGACCGTGGCGATGTGCCGTCGGTGCCGTCGGCCATCGCCAAGTACCACTGCACCAGCATGAGCCGTGAAGTGATTTCGGACGTGATGGACGTCATCGGCGGCAAGGGCATCATCCTCGGGCCGCGCAACTTCGCCGGCCGCAGCTGGCAGGCCGCGCCGATCGCGATCACCGTGGAAGGCGCCAACATCATGACCCGCAGCCTGCTGATCTTCGGCCAGGGTGCGATCCTCTGCCACCCGTGGGTGCTGAAGGAAATGAAGGCCGCGCAGGATCCGGATACCCGTGCCGGCCTGCAGGACTTCGACCGCAGCCTGTTCGGCCACATCCGCTATGGCATCTCCAATGCCGTGCGTTCGTTCTGGTTCGGCCTGACCGGTGCGCGCTTCGGTGCCGCCCCGGGCGATGCCTACACCCGCCGCTACTTCCGCAAGCTGGACCGCTACTCGGCCAACCTGGCGCTGATGGCCGACATCTCGATGATGACCCTCGGCGGCAAGCTGAAGTTCAAGGAATCGCTGTCCGGTCGCCTGGGCGACGTGCTGAGCCACGTCTACATGACCAGTGCCATGCTCAAGCGCTACCACGACGAAGGCGCACCGCAGGCCGACCGGCCGCTGCTGGCGTGGGCCTTCCATGACAGCGTGCACAAGATCGA